>Ga0315332_10000002_pt1 | contig 73164 bp, 105 predicted proteins | sample M110034915metaG_FD_203455 | JGI IMG/M metagenome (GOLD analysis project Ga0315332, IMG submission 203455) | Ammonia-oxidizing marine archaeal communities from Monterey Bay, California, United States - M1 100m 34915 | ecosystem: Environmental > Aquatic > Marine > Intertidal zone | place: USA...
TTTCTAAATTGTCTTTAATTTGATTCCAGTAGCCCATGCCATATTTGTATTCAGGTTCGAGGCATGAATACCATGTGGATTTGGTTAAATCACCGGTTGTAAAATGTCTGTGTAATTTATTAAGTAGAATTCGTGTTCGTTTGTTAGGTTCAAGTATGACATCTTTAGGATCAATAGGAAAGTTCAATCCCATCTTGTTTATCTCATTTATAGCATATCTTATTTCTGCCTGATGTTGTTCTGCCTTTTGGTGATGCCATTCCCTGACATTCATTGGTTGATCATCCACATAATCAAAAAAGTTATGTGATTTACTCATGCTTTTAAACTTCTCAAACCACATGTCTGTAAAAGCATTATATAATATATTAAATGTAATACCTCTACTACCATCTGCTGATAATAATAGTTTTATTCGTTCTTCTCTATGTGTCTTTATCATAACTTCTAATAATCCTACCTGTTGTTCCTGATACTTGCTCCCATCCTTCCATTGGAGGTTTTTGTTCGTCTATCATCTCCCACCCAGGCTCATATGATAATTTGGCATTCATCTCTAACCAATATTGGTCTGCCTCGTCCTCAGATTGTATTGCCTCTTCAGGACATTCAGGAACACAAATACCACAATCAATACACTCATCAGGATTAATGACTAGCATGTTAGGACCTTCATAAAAACAATCAACAGGACATACTGATACGCAATCTGTATGTTTACAATTAATGCAGTTCTCATTTACAACAAAGGTCATTTACTCAGCCATGGAATAATATATTTGGCACTAAAATCGTTTTCACCCATCATAAGTTTGCCTGGATTCTCATGATGATTCTTGTGATAGTCCTCTCCTCCTAAATATATGTTACTAAATAATCCTAAGTTTGTAGGCTCTCCTGCCTTGCCACCATGTCCAGCCCAATTGAGATATAATGTGCCAACCCAACCCCAACAAAACATAAACACCAACCAAACTGCTAACCAGGGCTGTATAATAAGAAACAACACCCACAAAGCAATATACATATCCCAATAATTTTTAGTCAGAGCAACAGCATCTTTCTGTTGCATATAATATCTCATAAACACCGTTCCTGTTGGTGCATAACGACCAAAGAAATATCGTATAAATCCTAACTCCTTAGGGCTGTGAGGATCTCCTGGTTGGTCACTAAATTTGTGATGGTTTAAATGTGCGTGTACATAATGTCCAGGTGGTGTCAGGCCTGATAATAACATTGACGTTAGCATAACCTTTCTGCCTATATTATTTGCTTCAAATTGCTTATGTGTTAACCACCTGTGATATCCTATATTGCCTAGGCGCACGATAATAATGCCATCAATAGCAAATATTAATATCGTAAATGGTTGCAGATATAATAGTGCATTGTATATACCTAAAGGCAAAAGAGTGAACATTAAGATCACTCTAAAAGTTGTCCAGTCAGTTATACTCATGGACTGCCTACTTGACCGTACAACAATAAATCTTTCCAATTCTGTATCGTTAGTGCCATTTTATCTCTTACAATTCTGTTATATGCTCTCATCTCGTTATCAATAGGAAATAGTATAGGACCTTGGTTAACGATTTGTGGTTTATAATCACTATACAAATATGATTTTAGATTAGCATGATCTATATAAAAATCAAACTCAGCATCCTCGACAACACTCAAATAAGGATGCAAGTGTGTGTGATAAAATAAATTATTTCTCTTTTGCTGTAACTTCTTCATAGACTTTATGTGAATATTACTAGATGTTAAATGCTGTTCAAGAGGATCTCGTATAACTAGGACATGAGTCTTTTGTACTAGCTCTTGTGTATAATATCTCCAATGGGATGGTTTCATTAGAGCCATTGTGCATGTTGTTCCATTCTGTTCGAAAAAGGATTCAAAAGGCTCAACACCTGTAGGGCCATGACAATATAATGTCATGTTAGCAGTTTCCAAGTAGGTTCTTAGAGGAACCTCTGCATCATATCTTTCAGCTGCGCCTATCATGTTTTTCTATTGCCTTTGTAATATCTTCCAGCACTTTAACATTATATGTCATTGGATCAACAAACTCTACATTCTGACCATGAAAATGCATCATGGTATATCCTCTCTTGTCTTTCTTTGACATAACAAAATCTATCATCCTAGCGATGCCATCTTTTGTGCCTATTTTATAACTTGTATAGGAACACCCTCCCATCACTAAAAACATAATTCCTAATTCTATGTAAGTTGTCATACTGCCTCCAATTTCTTTCTTTTGTAATCTTCTATTAATGACATGTGAAGTTTTATATTCTCAACACCTAATGGCTTTATGTCTGCAAATGTCTTTCTCATGTCGTCTAAATTGTATTTACCACCTGTTATATATCTGTGGTAATAAAATATACCTGGACCTAGTTTACTAGGCAATTCAGGTGTTGAAACTATCTCAGCAAATATCTTCCATGCGTCCCAAACAGTCATATCGTCGTGTTCCCAATCTAATACACCATCTGCCTTCATGTAAAACTCTACTACCTCTCGAAGTCTTTCAGGTATCTGGTTATAGTCTACTCCTAGTTCCTCGTGTGTTTTCTCTCTAAATACATTTCCTTCTTGCCATGTTTTATCAAATACACTAGGGTTAGTCATCATTCGTAAACTATCATTATTTGATATCATTAATGGTGCAAAGTTATATGACTGCCCTGGCATGTTTTTCATTACCCAGTCTTTAGCATCGAGGAATGTTTCTTTTGTTTCATGTGGTATGCCTATTATCATAGATATTGTAGCTCTGTATTTGCCTTTTGCTTGGAACCACTCTCGAACTTTAATAAGTCCTTCTTTTAATCTATCAGGATTCATTCCCTTACCTACATACTTGCCTGCCTCATGATTAAAAGTTTCTATGCCATAAAAGTGAGACCAAAAGCCCATATCCCACATGTCTTCCCAAGTTTCAGGATGTGCTACTAATAAATCTGCTCTGGCAAATCCTGATAGCTGTGGTGTAAATGGTAATTTCCTAACAACACGAGCTATCTTTGCTAGCTTCTCAGGTCTGTCGTTCACTGTCTCATCTGAGATTGTGTACATTGTTGTTCCCCAACTTTTATAGTTGTCGTTAAGTTCATCTTCTAGGCTCTGTTCACATCTGGAATAATCTCCTTTAACTCCTAGCACTGTGAATGAACAGAACTTACATTGGAACTTACACCCACGAGCTAATTCAATAGTTAATATCTCATCTGGTTGTATATAATCTCTTTCCTCATATTTAACATGAGCATTAGGAAATGGATATGCTGGGAAATCTGTTTGACATTCTATTACATTCCTTTCAGCACCCCAATAGAACTTTTTATGAACAATACAATTATTAGGTTTGCCTGTAAGTTTCTTTAATAATTCTAGTATGCCATACTCTCCAAATCCACCTATAAAATAGTCTAATGGATATGCTAGTGTAGCATTTATATTTTGTGAACCACCTACCCATGTGAGATTAGGATATTTCTCTTTCATATATTTAAGATTCTCTACCAGCTCTGTTACTCGTTGCTGGTTCTTTTTGCCTGAGCCTCCTAATGGAAACATAGCAGACAATCCAACCCAGACTGTATCCTCTCTTACTCTTGATTCAAAGAACTGTTCAAGTTCCTCTCGTGTCCATGCAGGCCAAAAGTCTAAGACTTCTATGTCCCATCCTTCCTCTCGTAAAAATGTAGCAATACGATGTGCACCTGCTGACCTTTTAATACTAGGCCAGAAGTCAGGTTTATCGCTATCGTCTTGAGCGTCTAACTGATTCCTTGTTTCCGAGGTATCCTCTCTTTCTAGGATGCCACCTAATATTATTCCGTGCATTATCCTGATAGGCTATTAAATAAATTTCTCAATAGAAATAATAAACCTACTCCATTTAATAGTATTAAAGCTCTGTCCTTCCATAGGAAACTTACAATTAACCATAGAAATACACCAATAGATGATAATATTAAATCTGCTTGTTCCCAACCAACAACACCTCTGATAGACATTGCAGTCAATATAATAGAAGAAGCAACCCACTTAACATACCAATCAATAGTATATTTAGGAGTAGCTGATTTGAATATTCGTCTGGAGTTTTCTATTTCTTCTTTGGTAAACTTTACTTCATCTCTCTTTGACATAATTATAAATGTCCTCCCAGGACTTAACCATTTTAATATCTCCGGAAGTGTAATCTAAATTATGACCATGTTCCATTAGTAAAGAATCAAAACCAACATTAGCTCCGGCTTCTGCGTTTATGTATTTGTCTTCTACCCAAATACTACCATCGTATTTATTAGCCAATTCAATTAGAATATTATCTTTATCTGCACCACAAGGTAAGTAGTGATACTCTACAAAAGTATCGTTACCAAATAGTTTTTTGAGATTACATGTTCTAAGTCGCTGTGCATAAACATCATCACTTAGACTTGTAACTGCAACAAATCTGTATCCTAACTTTTCAGCTAGTAATTTAATGTAATATTGTGCATCCCTTAAGGGTGGTAAAAAGCCCATGTGTGCTGAGCTATTGAACTGAGCAACTAATCTGTCTGCTTGTTCTTTAGTTATGTCATACTGATTGCACACACTATAAACACCTTTGTTTACTGCTACATGACCATTTGATTCCATCCAAGTGTGGAATGCAAATTCCCAGTCTAGGCATACACCATCACAATCTGTTAATATTATCTTATTTTTCTTTATCATACTATAATTATGCACTCTTTAGAACCTTTTGTCAAGTGATTTTATTGATTTAATGGAAGTTTTAAGGGTATTCTTTATAAATGAATGTGCTAGTTTAGGTTGTAATTCCCATGCTTCTCTCTCCCATGGTTCCTTTCTACCTGTCTCCAAGCCCTTCCAAAGTTGTTTTTGTCCTGATTTGTTATGTGTAAGCTCTTTCCTTACACCTTGTTTGACGTGTACCATCTCGTGGCATGTGGTTAGGATTAAACCGTATATTGGTTGGTCTTTGTCTATTTCTAACCAATAATAATTGTGTTCTAGATGACTACAATAGCCAACTACATTTTCTTTTTCTTCTAATCTGTCTAGTGTAACCTCTACCCATAGTGTCCTTACTCTAGGTATAAGTTGATCAACGCAATGTTCAACTACTTGTTCTACTATCTTACGCTGACTTTTTAAACCACCAAACACTTCAACATGGTTGTTGGGGTGCATGATCTACTCCTCATTAGGCATATCAATTCTAGTAAGTGGGTTTTCTCTTTCCCTTAGAGTAACCTCTAATTTAGGCAATAACTTATCAGTCAAATGATCTTCTGTTAAGGCTGAAGCTAATTGTGTTAATTGCCAGTCAGTCATTCTTTTTATTTGTTCTGTAACAAAAACGACATCGGTTACGTCGAAGCCTGAGGCCCCCTTGCTAGATTTAGACATGTTAATGGTACCACGCTTAAATGGATTAGTTGGTATAGCCATTAATTATTCCTCCTTAGATATTCGTCAACAAGTGAGTCTCCAGATGTTACATCATCTAGGAACCACACTTCCTCTCCTGTGTTGATTATGGTCCTTTGAATACGACCATCGTTATATTGGATATCTCTTACATGGCCAGAGTCAGTATCTGCTGGTCTATTGTCGTACCACATGCTTTTCAGTCTATGTGAATGTACTGACCTAATTCCTTTAGCCCACTTCTCTGCCTGTAACATTACCTTTTGGTATTCAACTCTATCATCATATTGTGTCATCATATTCCTCGATTTATGTGTATATGATAGCAGAAAGAGTACCTAAAGTCAACCTCGATTAGCTCTTTTGGTACTCTTCCCTTAGTGATATTATACTGTTATTCGCCTTTGACTAGTGTCCATATTCCGTATGCTAAAGCCACCCACGCTGCTATTTTGGCAAGTCCACCAAATAATATAATAGCAAGTGATACTCCTATAATAACTGCACCATCCCAAGATGTTCTTTCTCCGATGCGATCTTTTAATATATCTAACATAAGTTGCTCCTTAGTTTTAGTTAATGATTAGTCAGTTTCTCTGGGAATTATTGACCAACGGCCAAACAATACGACTGAATAGTATGATGCATATGCTTTCCATTTAGCAACAGGTGGAGTAGACTCCAACATTGCCTCTAGAAATATAGTATCCGCTATCTTTTTGCATTGTGCTGATAGTCGTTTTGAATGAGCGGTTTCCCCTTCACCACCTGAGCCGACATGATAGCCATTATCTTCACGATATTCTCTAATCTTAGAGTATAACTCGTCGTGTATAACAGCTGATCTTGCTATATCAAATGGGGCAATAAATGCCCATGCCACTCTAGGTACTGAAGCCAAATCAGTTTTAAATCCTTTTTTAGCAGTAATCTTTCCTGCCTTTGTAAGTTTAATACCAACTTCTTTTAGTGCTTTTCTATCTTTTTCATCTAGTATATCACTATCAAAAGTTAGACTAGCTTGCAGCTCCCACCTTTTAGGTGGTGTAAACTTAGCGTCAAGTAATTTGTTAAATTTCGATGCCATTATGTTCTCCATGTTTTAGCGTTACTATTTATAATACCTTTACATTGTATCGTGCTTGAAATGCCTTTGCATCTGCTGTATTGTTTACAATAGGTTTACCTTTAATGTTTAGACTCGTATTTAATAACATAGGACAACCTGTTTGGTCTCTCCATGCTACCAGCAGTTGATATAGTCCAGGATGTTGTTTTCTTGTAACAGTTTGCACTCTACTTGTACCATCTATATGTACAATAGCAGGAAACATACCAGGCTCTTTACATCTAGCAGTAAACTGCATGAATGGTGTCTCCTTGCAAGGCATATTAAAATACTTATGAGCCTCTTCTGCTAATATTACAGGTGCAAATGGTCTAAACTTCTGTCGTCTCTTTATCTCATTTACTTTATCTTTTATTTCAGCACCTCTAGGGTCTGCTAGTAGTGAGCGATTACCTAATGCTCTAGGTCCAAACTCTGCTCTGCCATTTGCTACACCTACTATTTGATTATCTAATAGTTCTCTTAACAGCCCTTGTGCTGGATAAGGACCTGGTATATTATATCCTAGATAAGGACTAAACTCTACATGTTTGTATGTGCTGTCTAATACAGCTCCTAGTGATGAACCAGCATCTCCAGGGTTAGGCATTATCCACACATTGTCATAATATTCTAATGCAATAGTATTTGCAACACAATTTAATGCACACCCACCCATGAGAACTAAGTTGTTACTCTTATCCCATTTTTTAGACTTGACTAATAACTTTGTAAACTCTTCCTCATATATCTTCTGTGTAGCTGCTGCCATATCAAAATGGTCTTGTTCATTATTATATGTAGGTAACAATCCTCTCACACCTCTGTGAACATTCTGTTTTAACAGTGGTTTAATGTGTTTGTAAAATCTATCAGGGTCTCCATATGCTGCCATACCCATTAATATATACTCGTCCTCAAGAGGTTTTAGTCCAATCCTTTGCGTCATTGCACTATAAAATAAACCTAATGACTTAGGATAATTAGCAGACCACATCGGTTCTTGATACATGCCATTCCATATGGTTGTAGTTTGGAACTCTCCTATAGCATCTATAACAATAATCATTGCATTGTCTATATCAAATGGACTTGTAAATAGTCCAGCTGCTGCATGTGTACTGTGGTGCATGTGATATCTAATTCTTTTATCTATACCAAATGCTCTTAATCTTTCTCTAAAATTGTTCTTTTTCCACTCTTGTCCAGCCCTCCAGCGTCTTATATTCTTTCTAAAATGATTTTCGTACCAATGTACCTGGTCAGGCTCGCCATACTGTAAAGCATCATCTATTATATCCTGATTTAGATTAGGATCGTTCTTAATACCGCTATATCTTTCTGCATGTCCAGCAAATAGTATCTCATTGCCATCTACTACTGCAATAGAGGCATCATGATTGTATGCAGATATACCCCATTTAATCATATATAAACGGGTCTCTCTTTCTGATTTCCTCTAGACGTTTCCTACGCTCTCGAGCCTTCTTCCACTTCTCGTAGCGTTCTAGGACTTTGGGTGATCGTTTCTTCTTCTCTTTGTCCATAATATAACTCCTATTCTTATTTATAAATAGTATTTAGACATTAGGATAAAGTGGTATGGCAGATACAACGGCAAAAGCAGAATGCGCACAGGCACTATTTTGTGCTATGGCAGACTATATAGGCGCAACAGAAGTAGAGAAGATATTCAAAGGACCAGATGCACATGTAGATGCTACTAATAAAGCTGGTACAAAGACAGGTCGTAAACGATTAGAAACATTTGAAGAATTTGAGAACAGACTATTACCATTAAGAAACGATAATGTTAATACAGGACAAGACCTAGTAGAACTTGCCTGGAATGATAGAATACTATCTAAAACATTACCTGATGTTAATTTAAGAGTATTAAGAGAGTTCTTAAAAGATGATAAGTGGCATTTATCTAGTAGAACTATTGCAATCACACTAATAAAAGATATAGCAGACAAACTAGACGCTGACTTAAAGTCTAAGTTCGTACCAGAAGGATTTGATGAGATATTCTATTTCAGAGGAGATAAAGATGTCATGGCTAACCTAGAAAAAATGTTTAAAATTGCTAACAAGAATGAGGATAAACCATTTGGAGATGTAAACAAGTGGAGTCCAGCTGATATATATTTCTCTACAAATGCAGGTAAAAAGAGAATAGGTGCGGAATTAGATATTGCAAACGATAAGAAGACTTTTACGTTTGACATGCATCTTAATCCTATTGTAATAGAACTAATAGACTCAGGTGATTTATTACCACTATCACTTAAAAAGGCAGGTGATACAGCAAGGTTATATAAAATAAACTATGTAAGAGCAACGGAAGAAAGGATATTATCTGAAATTAAAAGAGACCCAAGTGCTTCAGGTAGGTATGGTGATACTGTAGATAAATGGAAACCCATAACAAGTAGAGAACAAATAGGTGCTAAAGGTTATGCCAGGGACTTACAGATTGGTTGTGTAGCTGAAAATAGTGGTGGACAAATTAAACTTAGGCACGATGCTTCCGGTGCCTCCTGGAAGACAGAGTTTATTGGTGGTGCATTAGCTAGAGGTGGTAGTATTGGTTCACACAATATAATGTCAAAGGTATGGGCTAATGTTAGTCCACAAAGAGCACAGGCATTCTTTAATGCGTTCGTTGCTGGCAATGAGAAGTTTAAGCAAACACTAAAAGATCCTAAGTATGTAGTAACAGAGTTGCCACCATGGCCACAATGGTCAGAAGAACAGAATAAGTTTGTGCCACAATCAGATCTATTACCAATAGGAGAATACAACGCTCCAGGTGATAAGAAACCAAATGCAAAACTTACTCTAACATCTGTAAAGAGTAAACTAGATCAAAAACAAAAGAAATGGTTTGATGATGAACGTGGTTGGTTAAGTGCAATACATGTTACAAACAATGTGCAACCTATAGTTATTGACCAAGTTAAAACTGCAGGCGATGATTTTATTAAATTTACATATGAGTATATGACATCGAGAACAAGACGTTCTGCGAGATTTATAATAGCTAAATGACCAATTTATTCTTTCTCTTTATCCACAATAACGAAATTTATATAACAGATAGTGATCATGTTCAAGATGTTCCTAAGCCTAGAGAGCTAGTAAGAAGGTTCTCTACTATTGAACAAATAAGAGACCATGCCTTATATTTAGGCATTCCAGTTAAAAGCGATACAGCTCGAGAGAGAACCAAACACCACACACCAGAAGGAATAGAAAGAATAAGAGAAGCAAAGTTGGGTGACAATCATCCAGCAGTACAAAATGGTAGAGGTGCAGAGTTTAGAGAGAAAGTATCAAGGACAATGACAGGCACAAGAGGTGGTGAGAACAATCCTATGTGGGGCAGAAGACATTCAAAAGAAACAAGACAAAAAATGCACCAAGCAGCTGCACTTAAAGAGCGTAGACGTTGGTGTGTATCTCCTACAGGTAAATCAACTACAATAGCTATTAGTGAACCATTACCTGATGGTTGGCAATGGGGTAGGTTTTATGATAAGTACAGACCAGACCCTGAGAGACTACCTGAATAAAATAGGCCAAAGCTTTTTAGATGGCAATTTATCTTCTTTAAGTGAACCTTTAATCTTTCCTAATAATCTATCAGTTGTAGCATGGAATTTTGTAAAGTCCTCTCCAGGCTCGTGTAATCTATCTTCTAATGCTTTTTTAAATTGTAGTAGATATTTTAGTTGTGGCTCTTTAGGGTGGAAGTCTATATTATTTAATACTATGTCTAATTGCCATAATGCTTCCTCTTTAATAGCAGGTGTCTGTTCCATTATATCTAAGGCTCGTGGTGTAATAAGACCAGTCCAACCTATGTTCCTATCAAATATGTCAGAATTAAGTACATAATCGTAAAATTCTGCTAAATTTAGAGCAGAATATACGCAATATGTAGGGAATACTCTTATCTTTTGTCCTGAACGTTCATGTATATATCGTAAGTTGTGTTCAAATTTATCCCAAACACCATTGTGTCTTACATATTCAAAACGAGGACCTATACATTCAAAACTAACTTGCCATTCTACCTGAGGAAAGTCTAGCAATGCTTGTGCTATATCATTTGTTTCCATAGGAGACATAAAATTACTCAATACAAAAAACTTAAAGTCTCCTGACTCCTTAGCTTTTTCAATAAGTTTAAGATTAGGTTTTAATAGTAATGGCTCACCACCTAATAGACTAGCACTTTTATATGTATCACTATGTTCAGCAAATATGTAATCAATTAAGTTATCAGGTGTATCAGGTAGGTTCTTCCACTTGTAATCATTCTTAACTCTAGCCCATTGTGATGAAAAGTGTGGACCACAATATGTACATGATAGATTACAAGTATTACTCCATCGTAAGTCTGTTTCTTTTAGTGCAAAGTAATCAGGTGTTATCTTATCTATTAAGTCGTCCCATCTAGGTGGTGCGTTCTGAGATCGCTGTGATTCCATTCCTTTAGACTCAGACTCTTTACATTGGATACAGGCAGGATGCCATTCACCATTACAAATAGACGTTCTCATGTCTTTAATGAGAGGACCGTCTATTATTTCTTTTAAGGGGATTTCTTTTATATTACCTAGTGAGCCTTCCATGGCACAACAAGGTTTAACTTTACCGTCTGTTTCTAAGAATAAGTTCTCAAACGGATAAGAGCAAAATGTTTCTTTATTAGGGCTTCCTTTGGACACATCGGTATTTATGCCGTGTCAGTTGCTGTAAAGTCTACCTTTGCTTTTAGCTCTTCCATTTTCTTAGAAGTATCTTTTGCCTTAAATGCTTTTTTCTTAGTTGCTTTTGTTACAGCGTCATACTCTGTAATACCTAAGTCTTTTAATATACCTTCTAATTTAGGATACAATACAATTAAAGATCTGTCTTTAACATGAGTAAGTAAATCTGCTTCCTTATGGTGTACACCTTCTAGGATTTGTAGCCAGTTCATCTCTTGTTTCCATTGTGGCAAGTTTTTCATATTACTTGCTGGATCTGTGAACTGTTTAATCCTTCGCCATTCCATAGTAATAGATGTTTCACCCATACCATCTGGTATGTCGTCTTGTATCTTATTACCGTCTGGCATACCCTCAGGTAAATCCCACTCTATTTTCTCTGCGCCAACACCCCAACGAACTAACGGAACCACAGTTTGATTGGTCGCTGCTATTTCTTTTAATCTTGAGATGTGTTCTTTTTTGCCTTTGCCTTGGAATACCCAATCGAAGGCTTCATTCATTTGCCTAAATTTTTGTGCCATTACTTAGCCTTTTTGTTCTTAGAGCCTTTAGGACGGCCTCTCCTTTTAGGAGGAGTCCTGCCATCTTTGTAGGCTTCGTTTACACCTTTAGTGGATTTGTCGTCTGCTTTGTAACGACCCTTGTTGTCTCTAGCTCTTTCTCCTGTAGGAGGACCAACTAGAAAGTCAATAAATTTGTTCCAAAAACTCATAATTTACTCCATATTATATTCTTATTTATAAGTTTAAAGGGGAGTCTCCCCCCCTTTTGGTTTAGAAGTTATAAGCTAAGCCTATAACTGATTCCTCTGAACCTAAATGTGCTAACAAATTAACCTTACCAAAATCTTTCGATATGTTTAGGGCTTGATAGTCAGCTCCATTAATTGTTTCACCGTGCTCTAGAGCCAAATTCCAACCTTCTTTAGACATAACATCTACTGCTACACTAACGAATTCGTTATCTGAATTATCTAAATCACGATAGTATGTTACACTCATAATTCCTAATGTGCCACCAACATATACTTCTTCAACAGAAGTGTTGTCGTCGCCATCGAAATTGTATTGAATTAAACCTACATCTATAGACACGAGATCAGTTAAACTTGTGCTATAGCCTCCGTAGAAATCATATTCTACATTTGCGTCATCGTTATAATCTACTTGTGATGCCCATGCACCAGCATAAAAGCCGTTATTAGAATATTCTAATCCTGCTGATAGTGCTGGGTTACCATTGTTCTGTGATGCTCCTCTCCAAACATAGTCAGAACCTAAACCAATAGCTCCCGAAAAGTTTGTTGATGAGAATGCACTGAATGGTGCTAGACATAACAACATAACAAAAAGTGATTTTTTTAACATATATACTTCCTTATTTAAAAATCATCAATAATATCAATCAATCTATCCATCTTATTAGCAATAAAATAATTCAAGAGTTGATTACGATTGCCTCCTAATTGGGAGACGTAACTATTTATAATAGCTTCTTTTATATCTTCAGGTGTTTTGGTTAAATCAATCAGCGTGCTATTTCTTGTATAACCATGTGCTGTTTCACCTGTTACAAATTCTTCTGGTGGTAATGTTTTCCATTTGTTTAATAAAACCTTACGGATAGGACGCTGTCTCTTACCCTCTACAAACACATCATCGTCTGATAACATGTTAGGTATGCCATCACCTTTATCACCTATAATTATATGTTCCAATAGAACTTGGTCTGCTGGTCCGTTTATCTTTACCCAACGCTTTTGTGCCGGTGCCCATTGCTTTACATTAGAAAACTTCTGTAACTGTTTAAAGTCATGGTCTCCTGATACAATTAGGAAAGGATCAGGTACAATCTCATCTGCAAACAACGGTCCTTCTTCACCTATTGTTTGACTATACTCTGCTAATGTACCTATTACATCATCTGCCTCTGCACCATCTATATCTATAAGAGGGTAAGGTAAAAACTCTGCTATCTCATCTCGTATAAGATTTAATGCACCAAATATTTCATTCCAGTCCATACCACTAGATTCTCTAGTAGCCTTTCTACTTGCCTTATAATATGGATAGTACTGACGTCTCCAATAATGTCTGTTATCACATGCAATAACAATATCTCCAAACTCGTTACCCCACCTCTTCTTATAAGACCTAATAGTATTTAATACCATATGCCTAAGTAACGGTAGGTTAACCTGTGGGTCTTGTTTGCCTTTTATCTCTGCCATAAAAGAACCTATAGCAGTTTGATTATAATCTACTACTATCATTTCAATAACTCCCATGTATGTTGCCAATCTTTAACTGCAAAAACTTGTTCAGAGTGTAATAAACTAGCAATGGAATAGTCATTACCTGCAGGGTCTGTTCTATCTCCATAAAATTGAATAGTATCTTTATCAAAGTCTTTTAATATTTGTGATTTGTCTTTGCCTTTAGGAAATATATCTATTCCTGTCTCTCCACCTACATCTGCCTGTATGCTTGGGAAGATAGTATTTACTGACTCTGCAATTTTTTCTCGTTCTTTATGTTCACAGTCCCATTTGTAATATTCAGTTCTGGCACTATTATCTGCATAACGACCTACAACACTAAAGTTGCACATGCCTGTTCTGTGTTCAAAATGTAGTCCTGTTCTGTTAGGAAACTTACTCTCAGTTAATTCTACAGAAAGATACTCATGTAACATTTCAGGCATTATCCAAGGACTCTTTGATACATTCTCTGAACCCTCATAAACATCATTGCCACTGCAATTATATACTCGTTTACAAGCATTATAAACACTATAACCTACTTGCTCTAATGTCTTTAGTCTATCACTACCTGTAACCAGATAGACATTATTCTTATTACAAAATTCCTTAAAGAACTCTCTAAACTCAGGATCAATATATCCTCTTGATGGTGTCAATGTGCCATCTACATCAAATATATGATTCATTACTGCACCTTTAATAATAACATATTAGGATTAATACGAGTCTTAACTTTCATTTGTTTGCCTCTTATCTTTCCTACTGTATCGTGTAAAGCATTCTTAGACTTTTTCATAATAAGTTTAAGTTGCTCATCTGGTTTACGCAAAGTCTTTTCATATGATACACTATCATCATAACCTGTAATAGAAGTACCATGAACACCTAGTCCACCATCACTCTTAGACTTGTATAGCCCTAGTCTACGGCGTTTCGCGTCATATACCCACACCTCGGTACTACCTAATATATCTACAGGGTTTATAGACGCTATATTAAGCTCCTTATCTGCCTGTAAATGCCTTAGACGTGCCACTATTTTGCGTGGGTCTTGTGCTTTCTTACGTCTAACAGGTGTCTTTCTTTGACTACCTTCTAGAAGTTTCATTTGTGCTTCTTCTAACCAAGCAATAAGCTTTCTAGTATTAGGTGTATTAATGTGAGAGTATCCTTCTACCAATTGTTCGTCCCATTCACTTCTATCTCTAATTTTACGAACTCTTGCAAGTTCATTAAACTCATCTAGAATGTTACTAATATCTTGGTGTGCTACTGAAGCCTCTTCTTTGTTCAGTTTAACATTATTCACTAACTGTTCAGCAGTAGATACTTTTAAACCTTTAGATAGTTTATCAATTGCTTCATCTTGTGCTGAACACCATAAGTCTAGTTCTTGTCTAATAGGTACAACCTTTCGTTCTACTGTCTTAGCCTTTTCAGCCTGTTTCTTTTCTGCTGCTTTTAAGAAGTAATCATACTTTTGATATATAAACTCTTCCATTCTTTCAGTCATATAACCTACTTTACTATGGAACCATGTATATTCGGATATTGATAAGTATGCCCAGTCTGGTGCTTCCAGAACTTTCTTCTTTTCTTCTTTAGTCCAAGTAGAATGTGTTTTAGTCCAATGACGGAATGAGTTATAACATTCCTTAGAACTTATTTCGTAATGGATAAAGTACCAACAGTTATCCCATGCTGATTTTTTATCCTCATCAGTCTCAGCAAGTGAATGCTGAGCCCAGTTAGGTTCCTTAATAAGATAAGGACTTCTTCGTTGTTTCTTTTTAGCCATAATAGGTCTTCCTTAAGTTTCATATTAGTAATTATACGACCATACGAACTTAAGGTCAAGAAGTAAGAGGACCAATTATGATTGGTCTCTGGTCCAGGAGGTGTCGTTTTCGGGTCTATCTCTGTTTGGTCCTAGAGAAATCCATGATATGACTTTTTCAAATGTAACAATCCTCCAACCCTCTACCTCTATATCCCATACAACGAGTTGTCCAGGTTTAGAGTTACTTTTTAGATTGGTTGTTTCTGCCAGGTCATCTGGTTTTAATGTACATCTCATTTCTCTGATACTTCCATCATTCTTTTGAAATGTAAACAAACCATAACCAACAGTTAAATGATCTACTACTCTTGTTCGCCATTCATCATTATTTCGTAAAGGCTCAAAGTCTTTATCTTCTATATTAGGCATCTTTTTTATCCTTTAGTTTTTTATCTATTAACCACTGTAAATCTGCTTCCTTCTTAGGGTCCATCGCAGACTCACTCCCATACTTATCGCTAACCCAATTCTCTTCGGGGTCGGGTTTAACGTCATGTAATTCATTTAATTCTTTTTCAACTTGTACATTAACAAATTCTGGTTCTACTTTTTGTTCTGGTACAAGTTCTTCTTTTTTATAATCAACAATATCATCTTCTAAATGTACAGGTGTTATAATTTCACCTTTGCGTTCTTTTATACTTAGATTAGCTGCAATAACTAATACAATAGCAAGTGGGTCGAACACAAATATAAGCAATAATATTAATATAAGAACTGCTGAGTCTATACTACTAGCAGAGTCGTCTCCATATATTAGTTGTGCTACATATTTAATAGGACCTACTTCTTTCTCTAAAGTTCTAACGACAGCTCTCTTATCAAATAATGATTCATTGTATTGTTCTATTTGAATGTAAGCATCGTCTATTGTTTCCTGAATATTATCTATTTGTGCGTCTTTTGTACCTTGTGAAGATGTTTCTTGTTCTCGTAATCTGTTTATTTCAGAATTAGCACTGTCTATTGTTGCCTGTGTATCTGCTCTATATTGTGTTATTTGGTTACGATAACCTGCTATTTGTTGTTCAGCATATGCTCTTAACTCTTGTATTTGTTCGTCTATTAAAGTTCTTTGAGATGCTTGTTGTTCTCTAACTTCAATACCTTTTGCTACATTATCTGTACGACTAAAGGCATTTCCAGTAGTACCTTGGCTTGTATAAGATGCTACTATTGCGTCTAATTCCGTAAGTTCTTGCTGTTTTTGTGCTATATCTGTGTCTAAACTAGACCTAATAGACTCAATTTGTGTCTCGGCGTATGTTATATCACCTTGTACTCTATCCCAGGCCGTATCTCGTATCTCTTCCTGTTGTCGTATAGATTCAGTTACATCTAAGTTACCACCTGCTTCTATTCTATCTATTCTTTCCTCAGCAACCTCTATCTTATTTTGTTGTCTATCTATTAACTGTTCAACCCTTTGAACCTCAGCAAAAGCATCTCCTGTATTAGCAGACTGTTCTATATGTGCTTTAGATAAGAACCCAAAGATCCCTATAGACGTGATTATTGACAGTACTATTACTGCTGTAACCATATAAGTTTTCATTAAGAACTTAACCCTGGACCAATATTGGTATATCCAAGAGGCAGTAACGAGTTTTGCAATCTCTAAAACAATACCCATCCACAGAATAGACAATGGCAAACCATTAAATATTGCCATCAATCCTACAATAGAAAAGTATGCAGCTACTGCTGAAACAGCAAGTGCTGAAAACAATAAACCTATTATAAAGGTTAAACTTCTAGTTTCTAACATTTGGACTCCATTCAATCTCTTTAAACTCTTTTAAATGACTTGCTCTTAATCTTACATGTAGCATATCATTAACACAATTAGGGTCATTTCTTTGTTGCCATTGCAATAAAAATTCCTGTATCTTTGCAGGTGCTCTACTTGGATATTCTGCTATAACTTCCTTATCTAATATCTCATCCACTGGTTGACCTACATGTCTAGCATTTTCCTGTAGATAGTTTTTAACAAGAGATGAGCTTCCAAAATACTTTTCAAACTGTTTATCAGTTTTACATGAATACCCTATATAATATCTTCCATCTGGGAAGTAAGTGCAATATACTCTGTGCGTTTTAGGTTGTTTCTTTGCCATAGTAGTATTTATATGTCTTTATATGCCTTTACAAATTTTGGTGAGATATACTCTCTGTGTACTAAAGGTCCAGGGTGCATGTTATCCCTTGCCAACATTGAATTATCAGTAGTACCATCACCCATGACATGTTTAATTTGAGACCAGTGGCGTGGTAACCCATCACTAACCTCTACCAATATAATTTTTGTTTCTCTACAAACATGGAACATAGCAGCAAGATGTGCCTGTTTAAATAGGGTAACATTATCTTCTGATTCATTAGACACTTCAAAATAGTTTTTTAATTTAGGTTTCTTTTGCCAAATTCCTGCAACATCAGGACCATAACCATTGTTGTTAGAGCATCCTTGGTAGTGCCACAATTCTCTCCTACTACGATCTGGTATAAACCACATCACAACCTTAGGTTTTATAATAGGTACCCATTCGGCAGCTGCTCTATAACATGACTGAATACTACCTCCAGGTTGTGCTATGTTTATAGGATTCAAACCTAATTCTTTTGCAACATAATAAGGCCATGTCTGTTCATAGTTTACACCTATGCCAAATGTATTACTACAACCTAAAGCAACCAAACCATTTTTATCCTCACAAAATTCTTCATGATGTCTAAAACCATAGCTGTTAAGTTTATATGATACATTATTTTCAGTCCAACCGTTTTTTTCAGATAAATGTTTTATCTTATGCCAATTTTCTTTTGTATCAGTAGGGCACCATAGACTTTCATTAGTCTTCCATTTTGATGTAATTCGCCAATGTGTATAATTATATTTAAACTTCTCCATTTAAAAGCTCCCACATTTCTGGATTATAGTCTTTAAAATGTTTCTTATGATATTTGTCTACTGATTTTACTTCACTAAAAAAGTAAGGCAAAAGATCTTGTGGTTCAGATGAAAATAAATGTTCTTCTATTTTTTTAGTTACACCTATATCTATTAACTTCTCTTTTATATTGTTAGGAAGATGTCTTATATCTTGATGTGCAGGATACCTAAGGATATCCTCAAAATGATGACCAACTAAAGTTTGAATATATTTTTGTAATTCAATTGTTTTATTTACATTAAAAATACTAATAACACTATTCACTTGAACATGAAAACGATCATGTGTATAAGAAAATTTTAACATTGACACTAGATTATTCCTTACAGTTTCCCAATTAGAATGTGTACGGATATATTCTCCTAACTCACCTATAGCATCAATACTAACATACATCATTACCTCTTTACATTTACCTAACAAATCCTTCCAATCATCTGTAAGTGGATTCATTAAATTTGTTATAACTATTAAACTCATATGTTCTAATTGTCCTAAAGAATCTAAGTGTTTTAATAATGCAACATTATCTTTAAGAAACATGGGCTCACCTCCCATAAGTTTTAAAGATGTTAAATGGCTTAAATCTATTTTTCTCCAATCAGGATATACCCAATTAAAGTCTTTTTGGTAATAGCCGAATGAACTTTCTTCTTTTAAATATTTTTCAACTGGTAACCATCTGCTTGAGAAACCTGAATTGCATGTTCTACAAGCTAGGTTACATACATTACTGGGTGTTATTTCTAAAAATCTTAACTTCTTTTCTTTGTAGGAACCGTCCTCAATTAAATGTTTAAACTCTTGATTCTTTCCTTGTCTATAACTTTGTTCTCCTACACTTTCATCTTTCCAACATCTTGAACAGCCTTTGCTCTTTATACCTGATGATAATTCCTCTTGTACTTTTTTAAAGAGTTTAGAATCTTCTATGGGTTTATAAGTACCAAATGTTTCATGGCCTTCATAACCATCATATCTACAACATGGTTTAATATTACTTAATGCTGTGCCGTCGGGATAATCCTCATTAACATCATACGGATTAAAAACCGCATGTATATATGGTAGAATGCAGAAAGTATCTGACATACTTAATGCTTCCTTCCTCCATCAAAAACACAAATAAAAGATAACATTCCTTCTGAATCGTTTATAACTTGATGAAACTTGCCGTCTTCTATTAAAACTATATCACCTTCATCAACTCTAAAATTCTTGTTTATTGTAAGTATATCAGAGTCTCCAGGTATTAGTCCATAGTCTCCCAACAACATTCTACCATTACCACCAGTAAATATATAAACTTCTTCTTGTCCTTTGTGATTGTGTCCTGATGTTTGTCTTCCAGGATTAAGATCAGTGCTGCTTAGTACTAAGTTTTCTAAATGTGAGTTGTCTTTAACAACATATCTCTCATCATTCTTAACTATGTATCCACCTATATCTTTTGTATTCACTTTAACCATTTTGATTAAACTCCTCTTCATATGGGTCTACAAACTCAAATGTTTCTTCATCTTCAAGTTCGTTACCACAAAAAGGACAAAACTCAATATTATAATATTGAGGGTCTAACTCATGTGAGACTTCAAATACAGCATCACATGAAACACATTCTTTTCTTTTCTTTAATTTATCAACCATTTGTTTTTTATCTCGTAGTATAGTTCTAAATGCCAATCGGCACCTGGGTGCATACCATCCCTTGCATGTGGTTTCTTAAAGTCTTTCCATGGTTCGCCTTGTGTAAGTCTACTATATACCTGTTCCATATTATTATCTGCATTCCAAGTATAAGGATTTGGTTTACATAAAACATTTTCGTTAGGTGAAATAGAATTATATAGTGGTGATTCGTCCTGTATATTATCAGGTACCGTACTATTATGATCTAACCAATATAAATCTATATCATATGACTTACATATATTTTTTATATTTTCAATAGCTACAGCATTTTGCCATTTATCTGCCTCAATGTCTCTTCGACCATCTAGGAACTCTCCATAAGCTGGATTAGTATCTAATGCCTTTACCCACGGTCCTAAGTTTCTAACAATAGTATCACTCTTTATTGTATAATTGTATGTTGTTATTGGTAATGAAACTATAAGAAACCTTGGTGCTGGAAATAATCGTAAGTAAGTACCTAAGTTATACGCTATTGTAGTTGTATCTATTCCCGCTAATGCTGTATTGTATATAGGATTATTAAAATGTCTCCACCACAAATCATTTAAAAACATACCGGAACCTTCTGTAATAGAACTTCCTGTAACTAAACCATATCCTGGAATTCCGTGTTGTTGGGATTGATTTCTAAATCCGTTCTCATCATATTGATATGTTAATTCGGTATCTGAATTGTAGTAATACCATTCCTCTCCAATTATCTCTTTTATTTTCTTAAACCATTCTTCACTTTCAATATTTTGCCATTGCCATTCAGAGCCTGGTTCTACATTTCTACTAACTAAGCCATTATCATGTAATACTAATAAATCATTTGGGTGGCGTCTCCACGCTACCTTAGTTTGGTCATTCATGCCCATACCTCTTCCCATTCACCTTGAAGAGCACCTCTGGCATAGTCGGTTGCTCTATTCTCAAAAAAGTTAGTATGAGTAGGAGCGTTAATCATCTCTTCTACCCATATTAACGGGTTTCTTTTTACTTTAAAGATTCCCTTCATTCCCATACTTATAAGCCTTCTATCTGCAATATATCTGATATATTTTTTAACATCATCTGCTTCTAAATTTTCCATAGGTCCCATAGCAAAACATGTGTCAATGAACTGCTCTTCTAAGTCTACCATCTTCTCTGCAATGTCGTATATGTCTTTCTTTAACTTGTCTTTCCACAAGTGTCTATTCTCTCTTATGTAAGTCTTAAATAACTGTATCATAGATTCTGCGTGCATTGTTTCATCAACAATAGACCATGTAATAATTTGCCCCATACCTTTCATTTTGCCATGACGAGGAAAGTTTAATAGCATTATAAAAGATGAAAATAACTGCATGCCTTCTGTAAATGCTGAGAATGCTGCTATATTTGTAGCTACTGATTCCTCTGTTCCATTTGCACCTGCAAGTTTCATAAAGTATTCATGTTTTTCTACCATCGTTTGATACTCTAAGAACTCACTATAGGTAGACTCAGGCATACCTAAAGTTTCTATTAAATGTGCATAGGCAGCAACATGAAGTGCCTCCCTAGCAGCAAATCCTGATAACATCATACGAACTTCTGGTTGTGGAAAATAAGGTAGATAGTTATTTACATAACCACCTGCTACATCAATATCACCCTGCACAAAAAATCTAAATATATTTGTTAAAAATGCTTTCTCTGGATCTGATAGTTTTTCTTTCCAATCCTTTACGTCTTCTGCCATTGGTACTTCTGTATGTAACCAATGAGATTGCTCATGTTTTAACCACGCATCATATGCCCATGGATAACTGAACGGTTTAAAATATTCCCTCTCTTCCGTTAATCTCGGTTTCCTTGCTCTAGCCATTATTCTTTTCCTTTATCTTTTATTCCTGCTTTAGAAAAAGCCCATTCCCTTTCCTTACACCAAAAACATTCTCCACATCTTCCTCTTGGTTGCATAGTACATGTATGCGTTATTTCAGAGAGAGCGTCTATTCTCTCTTCTTCGTATGCTATTCTAACTAACCATTCTTTAGTTAGTTTTTCAAAAGGCATTTTTATTATTTCTTCGTAAATTGTTCCTGTACTAAATACTCTGCCTTTAGGTAATTCATCTGCCCACTCTAATATGTCATCTGCAAATGGATTTGTACCTAAAAACATAACATCAGCACCGTGTTCTATATAAGCTTCTCTTATTCCTTTATTCAACCAGAATACTAACGTCTCACTATCTGGTTCCCTATTATTTTTATCTACTGGACCAACAGGTATTGTATGTATTCTATTAGTTCCAAAGTACCTACATGATTCTTCTAATACTTTATTAGCATAGTGTATAGAACCATCTGGTTTAGGTACAGTAAATGCTTTAATTTTAACTTTGTGTTTTAAGCATTGTTGGTAAACCATATGCCATAAAACAGCGCTGTCAAAACCACCTGACATAATGACTCCAATTGTTTTATCGGATTCGTGCCAGGGTTTTATATAATCATAATAAAATCGTGCTAGAGGTGTTAAGTCTTGTTCTTCCATTAGCCTTCACAAGCTACACATTCGCCGTCAGCCAAATCAGCCATATCTAATTCTTGTATAATCTCTCTTTCAATCCGTCTAGATACTTTATCTGCTTTGCCAAGTTTTTCTGAACGACAATAATATAGCGTTTTCACTCCTGTTTTCCATGCCAAAAAATGTACAGCATGTAGATAGGAAATATTTGTATTAGGTCTAAAGAATACATTTAAACTCTGTGCCTGATCTATAAATTCCTGTCTGTCTGCTGCGTGTTCTATAATCCATCTCTGGTCTATTTCCATAGATGTTTTAAATACTTCTCTCTGTTGGTCACTCAACTGTTTTATATGTTGTACTGAACCATCATTACTTATTATTGACGACCAAACCTCGTCATAATTTGTTCTCGGGTGTTGCTCACAGTAATCTTTAATGAGTTTATCCAAGAACTTATTTTTGTTGAGGTAAGCACCCGATAATGTGTCTTGCCTGTAAGCATTAGCTCGCCACGGTTCAATAGATGGCGAAGTGTTGCCCATAATAATACTACTGGAAGCGTTAGGAGCAATAGCCATGACATGACTAAAACGAATCCCTCGTCCTTTAGCATCTGGTGCCTCTCCTCTTTCTGTTCCAAGTTCTCTATTTGCTTCATCTAATTTTGTCCTAATATATCTAAATACTCTCAAATTGGCACCTTTAGCTTCACTGCTTTCCCATGCAATATTGTTCTTTTGCAGATAGGCATGAAAACCTAAAGCCCCAACCCCTATACTCCTTTCTTGTTTGGCAGAGTATATAGCTCTACCTACTTCTTTAGGAGCATTTTCTATAAAAAACTGCAGGACATTATCTAACATCTCTGCTACGTCTTTTAAAAATTGTGAATTCTTACTCCAAGAATCGTAATGTTCTAAATTAACTGATGATAAGCAACATACTGCTGTTCGTTCCTCATTCGTAGGTAAAATAATCTCAGAGCATAAATTACTCTGGTTAACTCTTAAACCTTTTTCCTTAAGGAATTCTGGCAATTCTCTATTGCTTGTATCAATATAATGTAAGTAAGGTTCTCCCGTCTCCATTCTCATTTCTAATATTCTCTGCCATAGTTCTTTGGCAGATACAGTTTCTTTAATTAAACCACTATGAGGATCTGTTAAGTTCCAACCATCATCACATTCAGGATCTGTCATACAGGTTTCAATTATTCTCATAAAATTGTCTGTAATATTAATCCCGTGATGTAAGTTAAGGCATCTCATATTTTGATCGCCTGTTGGTTTCCTCATTTCGAGGAACATTAGAATATCTGGATGGCTAATATCAAGGTAAGTAGCATAACTGCCCCGTCTAGTCCTGCCCTGACGGTAGGCCAGGCACGAGGCGTCGTAAGTCTTAAGATGAGGCATGACGCCAGTAGACTTATCGTCAGATGATCTAATACCAAACCCAATACCAACACCGCCACCAAGCATAGAAAGCCAATTTGTTTCTGATAAGTTTTCAACTAATCCCTCCGCTGTGTCATTTATATAGTTTAAAAAACATGATATAGGCATACCACGTCTGCTTCTGCCATAGGACAGAATAGGAGTACTGTAGGATAGCCAATGCTTACTACTATACTCGTATAATCTTTGTGCATGTTCTGGATTACTTGAAAAGCTTTTACTCACGAATGCAAATCTTTCTTGTGGAGATTTTTCTTCCTCCATCATATAACTTTCTCGTAATCTTTGTAAACCTAATTGATCAAATAATTCATCACGCTCATAATCAATTTGTATTCCTAAATATTCTGCTTTTGCCATTTTTTCCTACTCTTCAAATGCTTTAATAACATCTGGAAAATGTGTTCCAATTATGTCCCAACAGGTACTGGCAATCTCAGCGTGTTCCTTCTGTGTGCCATTACCCATCCTTAGTTGACAATAATGTATCCATGATCTTAATGTGCCTGCCATATAAAGAGTAGTCTTGGTAAGTCCCTCAGGCAATAAAGCCCTTGCTTGTTCTTTTGCTATACCTAACTTTAATGCTTTATTATATTTTTCTAAAGCACTGTGGCCTACAACATCCTGTAATGTTTTCCACTCTCTGTCCAGTGGAATATCATCAGTTTCAATAGAGTTTTGTCTATTTTTCTCATCTTGTAGACGTGTCTCCCTATCGTAAATAAGCTCTTCAGCCTCAGCATATCGTTGACTAAACTCTTGGAAACTAAAACTACGATGTCTGATAATCTGTCTAGATATATCTCTAGTAGTTGTAATCTCCATTGTAATAGAAACCATCTCAAAAGGACTCCAATGTTGGTTCTTAATCAAATATTTTAACAGTTTAGGAGCAGTTTCTTTATTGTTTTGATTACTAGGGTTACTAACTCTAGCACAATAAGCTACTAAATCTCCTGCCGTGTGGCAATCTTCTATTACACTTGGTTTCGTGACTCCGATTAAATTCACGTTCATATTTTATTGTCTCCAGTTGGTGAATCTTAATTCAGCTTCCAAATCTTTGAAGACATTATTACTTATAATTTCTTCAATGTTGACCCCTGCCAAAACCATATCATTTATGTCTTTTTGTACAATATCTTGTGGCCATATTACAACACTATTTCCGTCTCGTATAAGTTCTTCTAAAACTCTACAGACTTCTTTATTTTTAGGTTGGTTATCCACAATAATGATCTTGTCCTCGGGTAATTGTAAGCTATCTAATTTGTTAAATGATGTACCAGCAACTGCTATAGAATTATCTAGAAATAGACTATCAAGAGGTCCTTCTACAACCTTCACTGGCTCATTATAATTTATAACATCTAGGCCGAAAACAGATGGAATATCTTCAACTATTTTTACCATAATGTATTTTAATGGTGAGTTACCATAATCCCTAAGGGATATAGAAGTTAACCTCCCATCCTTATCAAAGAATGGGATGGCTAACCTCGGCTCTTGAGTCTTGATTCTATCTTTATACTTAGGAGCTAACTGACGTATTTTGGAAATGTCGTCTATATGATATAGTCTATGCCATTGCTTCTTAGGTATCTTCCTTCTTTTAAGGAAGTCGACTGCTATATGATTAGAATCACTCATCTCAGCCTGTTCATAAATTTTATCCACTCTATCCAAAACGCTATCAAGTAGTCTATCTGGATTATTAAACTTTGGTGGTTCAAATTTGAACTCGGGAGTCTTATTGGCACGGGGTCCTGCTACACCTTCTGAGTATCTATCTAAAACATATTCTTTGTATAGAAGAGGATCGGTATCTTTTAATAATCCACCAAAAGTCTTACCGGCACCACAGTTGTGGCACTTATAGAACATATCATTCTTTCGACGGTAAATATACCCCCGTGCCTTGTTCTTTTTGGCGCTACTGTCGCCACAGATAGGGCAACGGAAATTAAACAGATAATCGTCCTTGCGTTTGAAACGGTCAAACCTATGTGAGATCATCATAATATATTTCAAGTCTACATGTAACATAGTCACTATTATACGAAATTCCTAAGTAGGAATCAACTGTCTATTGTACCGTTTGGTGATTTATCCTGTGCCCAACATGGACACAATTCTGCCTATATTAGGGAATAAAGCAGTTCCAGCAATCAGAATACCCATAAGAATCCATCTCCATTGTTCTAGTTTACGGATTCTATCTTCCATGTGTTCCTGCTCTTTATTTATTTCAGTTCGTAATAATTTGATTTCATCGAGGACTTTTGCTTCTGATGATGATATAGCTGCTTGTTGTTCTCTTGAGGCAGTGGAAATCCTAGAGTGTACTTCTTTAACAGCAGCATCGGACTCTTTTCTCCTTTCCATTCTCTCCCTTTCTTGTGTATCGAGACGCTCTTCATGAACAGCCAAAATTTGGCTTATATTATTACTTGCTTCTCCTATTTTTTCTATTGCATCATCTAGCTTTCCAAACAAATGACCCATAGCGGCTACATCAGCTTTGATTGTAGCTATCTCTCTATCGATCTTTGGGTTGGTGTTATTTACGGGCATGCTTCTTTTTCTTTATTACTGGTTTTCGCCTAAACATGTCCGTCATTCCAATACCAGGGAATGGCCACTTCCTGAGTGAATCAACACCAGGTTCTCCTTTAGGGCCAATACCTACTCCATGAATACCACCGTGTCCAACTGCATTAGCTGCAACTTCTTCTTCCATTGTTATAAAGTTTCTAAATGAAACGACATTATATTGTTCTAATAATGTTGCTTGATCCTGTACATCTTCGTCTTCCATGTACATCTCTAATAATGTGTGGACAGCAGATTCGTCATCGGTATCTTTGTATTCTCTTAACAATGCCATTGCTGCTGCAAATGTTAAAAGTCTTTTTGATTGCATATTTTGAGATTTACTTAAAGCATATTGAACTTTAAAAACAAATCTTTGTAATAAAGAATAAGCATTCTTTTCTGCTGATGTTGAAGGATTTTTTAATTTTTTGGCATTAGCATCTACGACACCTAACTTGTATGCATCTGTATCTGTAATTTTAGTGGATAGCATTTTTAGTATTCTAATTACTACTACTCCGTCTAATAAATTTGATGCCATTTAAATCTTCCTTAAATATTTTATTAATTCATCATTTAATGATATTTCGTCTTGTTTAATTCCTTCTGAAACTACTGTCTCCAAAGGTAAACGATTTAGAAACACCAAATAAGTTTTAAGATTTATCCAATACTTCTCTTCTAACTTATAAAACAGCATCTTAGTTGCTGCTGGTCCAAATACATTATATAATACAATTAGATGATTTATAACAAGACGTTCATTTGGTAACCCCGTCTTTTCGTAACGATTTAAAAGTCGTTTAACATACTTAAACCGTTTTAAGTCATCTTCTAAGTCTGACATGCCTTCACAACCTGGATTGTTGTAATTTTTTATGGCAAATATCAGAAAATTATCATCATTTAAATTTTCAAACATCTAATATTAACTTGCTGAGGCACTTCCTCCTATGAAATACCATTTGCTAGTTCCTGTATCATATAGTAAAGTTGCACTCTCCCCTGTAGCATCCCAAGATATATCTTGTGCTAAATTTGCTGAATTAAGTGTAACTGTGTGTCCTCCTGAGTTGGAGGACATAATTATAATTTTAATCTGTCCGTCAACACCTGCTGCCAATGTTAAATTACCTGCTCCAGTTACATTATTAATAAATGTAACATTTGTGTCCACTGAAACAGCACCAATTGCTGTTATTGTATCGTGGTCACCAATAGATAATTTGTCATTAAATACAGCTGGTGTCGAGACATTACCAAACAGAACAGCATTTGTAACTGCTTTAGAGGCTGAGCTCTGAACCAAGTACATTTTGTCTGCAGCTGCTACTGCTGTAGCTGCTGTCATATCTGAGACTTTACTGTCTGCCATTGTTTACTCCTTACGCTACGACTGTTAATGTACCAGCTGCTGTACCTATACCTGCTGCACTTGTGATAGTAGAAACTTGTGAAGTTCCTTTATCTTTAATTGTGCCTGAGTTTAATGCAAGTGGATTAGTACCTATGCTTAATACATCGTCTGCGTTAGTAGCTGCGTTTGCTGCTGCTATAACAAGTGAGAACACTAATTCATTAGTCGCTGTACCACTAGCGTATGATAATACATGTGGTCCACGGCCTGAACCAGTACCTTCGTTGCCGTTAGTTACTGATAGTTGTGGTGTTCCTGTTACATCAACTGCTTCATTGAATCTTACTCTAGCTGAAAGTGTAAATCCTGCTGACTTATCTACTGCTGTTGTAATCCATTCAATTTCTGTTATATCTGCTGCTCCAAGATTAGTTGTAAGAGAAGACATGGCTACTAGAACTTCTGGATCAGCGCCTGTACGGCCATTTCCTGTCATAGTAGAACCTGCTTCAACTACCCAACCTTGAGTGTTAGCATATACTTCTTTTTTCTGAGCGGTTGAAAGGAATTTAGGCTTACTTTCGTCCGCGTCAGTTGCTCCCCAATTTGACATATTTTTCTCCTATTAATCTATGTGTGTTTTAAAATTATCATGTGATGCATGTGCATGAGACTGCATCTTAAGTTTATCAGCCGGTTTACCTGTAAGATATTTATTTAAAAACTTAGTAGCATGTGTTCGACTAACTTTATGAGTTTTACCGTCTTGGAATTTAACTCCATCATGTTTATCTCCTAAACTTACAGCTTTTCTTAATTGAGAAACTATATGATCAGGACCTTTGTTCTCTGAACCGTCATGTTTTGACTTTCCAGGCTTAGGATCTTTCTTTCTAGGTGCCATTCCTTTTGTTGCTCCTGGAGATTTCATATCTCTAATAGCATCTTCTCTGGCGCCTTCTTTCATTGCCCTTCTTGTATCAAATATGTTAAGGTTTTCTTTTACTTTCCTATCGGAAACAAGTTTTTTCTTTAGAGCCTTATCTGGGCCACCTGCTTTCTTAACTTTATCTGATAACCATTTGTGAGGATCTTTTGGAGGACTGTCAAAGTTATATCCGTGGTCCATTGCAAAAGATTTAAGTGATCCTTCGTCTAGAGGGTGTTCTAATTCTTCATTAGCCCTTCTAAGTGCGTCATTAACTTCTGGATGATCGGAAAGTCCTTTCTTAATCTTCTCAGCTTGTTTAGCAGCTCCTGTCATGTTACCGCCTTTATAGCGTTTGTCAAAAGCAATACCCTTAGCCATCTTAATTTGTTTTTTACTGTAAGATGCTTCATCGACTTGTTTAAAGATTTCTTCTTTGTCGCCTGTATTAACGTCTCTGATGTTATCAACACCTACATTAGCTAATGCACTTTCTAAATTTTGTTTGTAAAGATTGTTGAAGTTTTTAAGTTCTTCTGGAAGTAAAGATTCTGTAGATTCAGACTTTAACTTCTCTTTTCTAAGTGAACTAGGCATTGCTTTTAAAACGTCTTCTTTTGAACGTCTACCTAATTTCTTAAAACGTCTAGCATCTCTTCCGCGCCTGCCTTCTGCATCTAAGTCTGCAAGTAAACCTTCTCTAATGTCTGGTTTACTCATTTGCTTAGGTCCATCAGTAACTTCAGGATTAACTTCACTTCCACCTTGTGCAGGTTTCTTTTTAGCATCTCCTTCTTCTTGACCTTCATCTGCAGGTCTAGCTGCTGGTGCATGATTAGATTCTTTTACATCCTCTTGTTCTGGATTCTCAGATCCATTTTCAGATTCTTTGGACTTATCTTTGCCATTCTTTTTGGCTTTCTTGCCTTTTTTGGCTGTGTCTTCATCCTCGGAACCATCATAGACTTTTATGTCTTCTTCTTCTTTTGCCACGGTTCTCTCCTCGGTTTGATATTTTGTCTTTTGAGTATGTAGTCTAGCTCTGTTATATGTAATATCGTCGCCAAATTGGAAACCCATCATTTTATCTAAAAGTTTAGATAATGCTTCTCTCTCATAAGGTGTTAAAACTTTGCCCATCTTAACACTAGATAATGCTCTATGCAATATAGGTAACTGCCTAGCGGGTAAAAGACCCTGTCTTATAAGTGTATCTAACCTTTGTTGCTGTGTTTGCACCTCAGTTAGACTGTCTAAAGCTTCTTGTATAGTTTCCATATCCTACTCAATTTTCTTCTTATAATGGTATTTATAAGAATTGAGACGTAGAAAATAGAATAAGGTTAAAAAAATTAACCTACTGAATAAGTAAATGCCTTGTAAGACTTAGATGCCTTTTTAAGTGTAGGACCACCAGATCTAGATTTAGATTTGTATTTAGGTTTCTTAGGTTGTTGATACTTACCTGGTTTTTTAATTTTATATCGTTTAGCTTTCTGTGAAGCTGCACCCCTAATAGGTTTAGCTGCTTTATACTTTTTAGATGTTTGTGGTTTTTGTCCACCCCTACTTTTCATTCTGTTTATTTCGTTTCTTCTCATCTGAGGAAGTAACTTAACAGCAACACGATTAACAAGTGGTTGGAATCTCTTAATCATAGTTTCCAGTCTTGCCTTCTCTGCTGGTGGTAGTCCAGCTCTATCCCTACCTCTAAGTAGTCGTTTATAAACCATGAGCCTTGCACCCCTGGTTGCTCTTCTTTTTAATCTGTCTGGAGTAGAACCACGTCTTAGAGCTATACGTCTTGCTACTTTTAATTTTTGTCTGTTTCTTCTAGCAGCAAATCGTCTTTTCATTCTACCTTGGACTGATAATACTTCATGTATATCTACTTCATTATCAAATCCTGGTGTATTATCGAAATCTTCCCACTCTAATTCATCTTCATCATACAATCCATCTTTTACTGCTTTATCAAATGTATAATTTTCTGCTTCTTTATCTAACTCTGTTATGTCATTATGTTCTATATACCATTCACCATCTTTACCTGTTAACCAATGATCTTTATCACCTTTGTCATGTGATTCTTTTTCATTGTCTTTAGGATATCGGTGTTTACTATGGTCTGCTTGATTAGGTTCAATTGATGATAAATCTAAATCTTCTTTAATACCTGCATCCTTTTTCCAATCTAATACAGGTTTCTTTTTAAGGCCTAGCTTGCCTCTAATCTTATTTCCTACTCGTCTTTTAGCTTCTGAATACTCTGGTTCAAATTGTTTGAGTAAAGCTCCTTCTGTTACTTTAACTGCTTTTTCGTCCTCAGGTTTCCTTGCTTTAATGTCTAAAGGTTTAATAGGATCTTCTTTAGGATTACTTTGTCCAGGTGTTAAGGATTTAAGATAGTCTGTACCTTGTGGTGTTCCCCATTCATGTCCACCTATTGAAGAATCATATCTGGCATCTTCTTTTAATTTGCCATCCCATACTCTTTTACCTAATTGGCTACCTGCACGAGCTAAACCTTTAGTTCTTTTCTTAACATTTTCTTTAGACGAATCTTTCTTTAGGGATATTTGTGCACCTTGAGTATAATTTGCTATGGTGTCAGTTTTAAGTTCTGTAAGATCGTTATCTATCTTTTTTTTTGTGATTTCCCAGGCAAGCCTTGAGGTGCAGTAGTTTTACCCATGACATCAACCATCTTACCGGATTTCTTATCTCTTTTTTGACCTACTCTTACAGTAGTTTCTTTTGATTTTGTTCTATTAAAAGAATTGGATTCAGGATCTCTATCAAAATATCTTGACTTTAAAGACTCTACAATTCTTTGTTGTTCTTCATCCATCGTATTCTTTCTAACTACTTCTTTTCCGCCAGGTCCAATGTCTGTTACTTTAACTCCAATTTTTTTCTTTGGATTAAGTTTTATCTTAAGTGTTTTAAGTTTGTCTTCACCTTTAAAATGTACTACAGGCTTCTTTCCTTCTTCTAAATCTGGAAATGCCTCTTTTGCTACAACACCATAAGTAGTTTTCTTTTTTCTTATTTGTTTAGCTGTGCTTGAGTTTCTGAAATTTTTAAGTCCACGCTTAATTTGGGTTTTAATACCTTGTGTTTCGTGTCCTAACTCGTGTTCCATTTCTTGTCTTTTAAAGTCTTCTTTGTAGCCTTCCTTTTGCAGTTTTTTAGCTGCTTTCTTAATTGTTTTTAAGCGATCATGTTTGCTTAAAGCATCAGCTACTTTATCACCATCTCTATCAGGTGCTATGTGTGGACTTTTATGAAGGGTTCCTTTTTTACTAACAGTCTCACTTCCCTTTCTAAAGCCTGATACTAATTCATTTATGTTTTCTTCTTTTCTATATAAAGCTTTCGCTTTCCCATCTTTGTCTGGAAAACGATAAGCAGAAGGTTCTTTTTTCTTTTTTAGAAATTCATCTCTTTCAGATTTTGAAAAAGGTCTAGGCCATTTTGTATCTTCAAGGAATCTTTTAGATTCTTTAGCTCTCTCTGCAGGTGTAAGTTTCATAAAGCCACTTTTAAGAGCTTTTTCGTTTTCTTGTGCTCTTCTTTTAAGTAAGCTACTTGATACTGGTTTTTTTATTGGCCTACCTGATGCTAAGTCTTCTTTAACTGCCTTTTGCTTTTTCTTAACAAATTTACGCAGTTCATTTCCTGCCTCAGCTGCTTTTTGGAAGTCTTTTTTTAGATCTTCTTTTTGTAAATGTGGATTTTTTACTGGATCGTTTCTATGGTATCTCGCTGGTGAACCACAGGATCTACATTGATCGCTACGATTCTTCTCAGCACCACAGTCGCCACAATTCCAGCCTGTCTTAGCTGCTCGGCCACCGTCATACATCTTTCTGGCTTCTGAGAATGTCTTCATACTCTTATTTATACATCGTTAGTCTTTGGATACTGAATCTTCCAAAACTATTTCTGCTGTAACTCCAGTAATAGATTGCTCATAGTATATAATAATAGTCTTTTGTTGATCTATATAGCGTTTTAATTCGCTCATGTTTAGGGATAAGTTCTCATAGTCAGGAACACTTAATGCAAAATATACTAAATCTGCATTTTCTTTCTCAAATTTCTCTTTAAATTCTTCGAAGTTTTCTTCCGTAACAGCATAAAACTGTATAGGATACATGGTTAATCCTTTAGGGTGTCCTTGTATTGGTATTTGTTTTTCTACGAATTTAGTCTGTACTTGTACTTCTTTTGGTATTAAACTACAACCACTAAGGGCTAGTAGCAGTATCAGACTCGAGATCGTTAAGAATCTTTTGTGTTGCACTATTCACTCTCCGTTCAATTAACCCAGGTTTTCTGAGGGTTAACATTGTTAAATCATGTTCCCTTAACTTCTTAGCTAAGTTATCTCCATAAGCCTCTGAGGCTTTTAATTTTATTCCAAGTTCTGTATTCAGAGCCTGTTGTTTTACAAAATCCTCTGAAAGTTTATCTATTGTTTGTTGATTTGTTGTAGCTGCTATTGATAGTTTGGCATTGTTTTCTGTTAAGACTGTAAGTCTTTTTTCTGTCATCCAATAATAAGCGCCAAAAGCAAGTACCATTGCAACAATAATGCCTAAGAGTATTTTACTCATCTAAAACCTTCTTCCATTCTTCATAACCGTCTACCTTTGCTTCTATTTTATCTATTCGTTCAGCTAACATAGGATAATCTGATCTCCATTTAGCTTCTTTCTTGGCAATCTCTATGTTATATCTATCTGCTAAGAATGACATTAGTTTGTTTATTTTAAGTTGAAACCATGCGCCAACTTTAGTATTAAGAAACCACTTACTAAAAGCGTTTCCAAATACTGCTGTTACACATGCAATTGCTAGTCTAGTTAATATTAACATTGTTCTGTTAAGAATGTTCTGAAATCTAACATTCCCCTCTCTTCTTTTTGTAAATTCATGCCTTGTCTTGTTGCCTTAAATAACTTCTTGGCATGATCATCGCTGTGGTTGGCATGTAACCCAGCTTTAAAAGACTTATAATCATTACCACTGGCATGGGCTCTCATCTTTGTTCCACTAATTCCTGCTACTCCTTCAGCATCAGGATCTCTATGGCCTGCTGATAATATATTTATTTTCTTATAATTGTATTCTTTTCCGTTATACTTTGTAGCAAGAGCTTTAAATTGTTTTACTCTATCACTACCAACAACCATTGTTGCGTGTGTATGTCCTTCTTGATGAAACTTTTTAAGTTGTGCTAAGAAGTGTGGGTGTTCTTTTGTGGAATGCTCAAAGTTTACATCTGGGTGTACATGTTGTAGGTATTCTTTTTTATGATTGTGATGTAATGGATCTGTTTTATTGTTTTGTGAATGACTAACAATAACTGCGTGATTAGCACCAATTGAATCTGCATGAGATTTAACTTTGTCCACAACCTTACTATGTCCAGCAGTTGGTGGATTCATCCTTCCGTATGAGAATACTATGTGTTTATCTGGTTTTTCTGCCATTATCCTTTATTGAAATTAGCTGCGCTAAATTCACTCCTATCTACAAATTTAGAAGGCCTGCCATTTCTTATAGCAACAAACCCTTCTGGTTTACTTGGTGCTCCTGCTATTTCATGTCCCCATTGTGATTTTTGAGACATGGTGTTTGTAATAATATTCTTTGCTGCTTGTAAATGCTTGTGCATGTTCATAGGGCCTTCAAAGTGTTCTTTATTCTTATTTATATGTCCTATTGTGTTATCTTTAGTTGTTTGATGCCTTGCTTTAGCTACATCTGTTTTAACACCATCTATTCGTTTCTGATGAGCTAGGCTTGCATGTTTAACAAATCCTTCATGAGAATATTGTTCGCCTGTCCTTACAGTATGGTTAATATATGTTTTCTTTGCAGTAGCATGTTTCTGTACAGTTTCATGGTGCTCATCAGGGGTATTTTTAAAGTGTGCTACTGCCTGTTGTAAGTGGTGGTCTACTTGTTTTCTATCCTCTGCAGAGTATCTATGAGTGCTTGTATCATGGTTAGCATCCATCATGTGAACATCTTTATGTTTTTTAAAGTTACCATGATCAACAGCTCCATGTACTGCTTTCATATCTGCTATAGTCTTACCTTCGTATTTTGTATGAACTGCTAGTCCTAATTTAGATTTAAGTGCTGCTTTACCATGATCTGAATCATGAGGTGCATGGTATGTAATTGTGTTTGGTGTAAAATGTACTTTAGTACCTTTCTTTTTAACATCTCCAGCGTGCATAATATCTGCCTGATATACACCATCAGGTTCTATTTTATGTGCATGGTCTAATGCTGCACTTAACTTCTGAACAAGTCCTGGAGCATGTCCGTGATTCTTTTGTATGTCTTCGTGTGTATGGTTTATTTTAGGATTCTTATTAAATGCTGATTTAGATGCTACAAAAAACTTACCATTCTCTGGGTGTTTCCCAAATACAACAGCTGGACTACCATCATATTTTATTGTGGTTTGTGTTTGTCCTTGTCCTTTACCTTGTAGTCCATTGTGAACATCATTTAAAGTATGAAAAGCATGTCCAAACCCTTCCTTACCTGCATGTATGACGTGGTCTTCTACATGTTCTAGGTGTTTGAGTTTGTCTTCCTCATTTGCTTCTATTAAAAATTCTTTGAATCTCATACCCGTATTTATAATAAACGGATAAATGGAAAGTCTAATTGTGTTTTCTTTTTCCCTGCTAAATTATCCATTTCTTCATTAGTTAATGGGGTTTCGTAAACATAATTTTTTACACTCTCATCATATCCGATATATTTCATCCTCTCTAAACCTTGCATTATTCTGCCATGTTTACCTGGCTCTGTACTTTCTGTCCTACAACCTGATTCCCTTGCTTCTGTTGTAGCTGATAATCTTTTTAAGAACTCTCGATCGCCATAATGATATCCTGTAAAAGATTCATCATAACCACCTGCTTCCCAGAAGTCATCTTTATGTACTACAAAAACATTTTGATGGCCTATCTGTTTGTTGTCTATTACTTGATTATATCTTTGATAACATTTATGATAATAAACTGAACCTTTATTAAACATAACCTGTTTTAATAATGCAACATCTGGTGGATACATTATAACATCAGAATCAAAATATGCTATCCAATCTGTTGTAGCATATTTTGCTATAAGGTTTCTACAACCATGTGAATTGAACCCTATGTCTCTGGATACTCTCCATACCTGTATAGTTGGACCATAATCAGTTAAATTTAATTCTTTTTTTACAATGTTTATTGCAGGATAATCTGGTGATCCATCATCTACTAAAAATATGTCAACACCACTTGGCCATTTTTCCCATGCTCTGAATAACTCTATAAGTCTTTCAGGTTCGTTGTAGTAAGTATAACCAGCAGTAAATCTAAGTGAGTTCATCCGAGACATCCACCTTTGTTAGGTCTACAGCAGGGAAGTCTATAGCTCCACCGCTTTGTAATTGAAACTGCTCGTTATGTGTTAAATTGTCTCCAACATAAACTTCATAACCAGTAAATATCTCAACGACATCTGATCTTATTTGGCCTTCTAACATGTGCTGAAATTTCAAAACATGTTCATTAATAATTGCTAATGTTAGACCACCCTCAGGTTCATCTAAATGAGCTATGATATATTCGTTACTAATGCCTGGTCTCCACATTGGAAGATCTTTATCAAGACCCTCTGCTTTCCAGAGTTTAGTGCACGCTACGATTTTTAACTTCTGAGCCATCATACATCTCTAAATTGTTTCTGATATCATTTATATCTATATTGTTTTTTCTTGCCAGTTGCTCTGACGTTACTTTCCAATAAGATTTAAACTCCCCATGTAAAGCTCTCTTTTCTGCCTTAACACAATTAACTATTCTTTGGATTGCTTTTGCTTTCATTTTCACTCCTTGCTGTGCGTCTTCTGAGATCAGTACTACTGAAAGAATGATCTCGTTTATTATAAATTATTTCAATTTTCCTTTTATAGCAAATTCTTTTTGCTGTAAATTCTTGGTCCTTATATTCATCACCTAGTATCCTAACATTAATAGGTAAGGTTAAAAATATATCTTCTAATTCTTTTTCTGTGTTATATACTACAATTTCATCTACAAATCTAATTGCTGCTAATTGTATTTGTCTTTCTACGACACTTTGTACCGGAGGGTTCTTGGCTTTTCTATCTTGAGTTGGATCTACTTGCAGCGCTGCTATCAGGTAATCACAATGTCTTTTGGCCTCTTCTAACATAACGACGTGTCCTGCGTGAAGAAGGTCAAAAGTGCTGCAGGTTATTCCAATGCGTCCGCAATTTTTGTAATCTAACCTCATAACTCAATCTCCACTGCCTGTTCGCCTTTGTTGGTAGTTGTTTTGGCTAATTTCAGATCTTCTTCTACTAAATAACATAACAGTAGCAATAAGAGATTGTAAACTAAATGTTGCCATTTCTTTCACATTACTCATTATATATCTCCGAAACACAAAATCAACATAAAATTAACACAATTTAGGTATTCAATAACTCAAGACCCCATTTCTGTATCTCATCATGCACAAATTCCTGAAAGTCTCCAGAATTTCCACTATAAGATTCAAGTCTTTCCTTAAACCAAACACCTGTTTGCTCTTCTCCGTTCAAATATTCTTCACTATAAACATATGCACCAGCAAAATTATAGAATTCATCTGTATAAGTCATCATTAGTCTAACACTAGGATCTATACGGATTAAATATTCACCTAATCTTTCAAACCATTTATAGGGTGATGACCATGTGGAAGTGATTGTTGCTTCTTCTCCGTCGAAGCCTGTAAAGTAAGCTACCTGAGGTCCTACCTCTTCTTCCATAAACTCATTATCTATTATTTCCACGTCAGACAGGAAGTGAGAAAACTCTAATCCTTTCTCATCATAGTCTTCAACTATGGAATTAAAAACGTCAATGAAATTGCTAATTACTAGCGCGTTTCCTTTGACTACCTTTACTGTGCTATAAACATTGTTTGCCAATTAAATCACCTCTATTAAAAACGAAATCTTTTGCAGTCTGCATGGCAAGTCTTTTGCCTTCAGGCTGATCTATAATATGTTGTGTAAAAACTGGCTCTTTTAATTTAAAAAAAGTAACCACAAATTGCTTAATAGGAACATCTTGCTGTTCTATTTTAGCACTAAAAAATTCGTTTCCAAAAGATGATATAAATCTCATGCTTACTCCACAGGGTATTTATTTTGACTAAAGTTATATCTTCTACTTAACAACAATTCAAGCTTCTCATGAGCTGTTGCCATTTTTTGTAATTCCATGTCTATTGCTTGCACCACGTCAGGATGTTCTCCTATGCCTACAGGATTTTCTAAATATACTCTGACGTTTGCTTTAGCTGAGGCAATCTCGCCTCTATATTTTGTCTCAAGAGCTTCTAATAATTCTTTGCCTATTTCTGATACCATTGTTTCCCTCTTAATAAGGGACAGTTTAATGTCTTGTCCCAGGACTCTCCTTTTGTTGTCTGGTTATTTGGCACTGACACCTAGGTAACCACCCCAAAAAGAGGTTCTAAAATTTGTGGTTGTTTATTTGATTTCCGAAAGTGTTGAACAACCAAAACTCACTTATATTTATGCCTAGCTAAAAAGCCTAGAACCGGTAGTTGCAAATGCACTAGCGATCATTGCTCTGCTAGGAGTTCCAAGACGATAAGTTGGGTTACCAGCTTTATTCGTGTTGGTGTAAATAGCATATCCTTTACCTCTAAGAACATTAATCTTAGCAGGAAGTCTATTTACTCTGAGCTTGTGTGTTGCCACAGCGTTGCTCAATGCTTTGCCAGAAGTCAAAAAGTTAAGAACTTTTTGTTCCTGACTCACTTTACGAGTTGCCATATTGGCCTCCTTCATTTATGGCACCTTCATTTACTACTGAAGTGATAGAAACACTAGGTGTTCCTGTATTCACGATAGTCGTAGTTTTAGGTACCGTTCTAAAAACGACCTTCTGGAGCGCATCTCTCACAGCTGGATTAAACTCTGAAATTTCTTTCTGTTTATCCTGCTCTAACAAAAATTGAGAAGCTTCCTTCTTGGTCATTGCTTCCGGCAATTCTATGAACATGGTGTCCGTATTAGATTTTGCCGTAAGTTTCTTTATACGAGAAACCATATCGTTTCCAAACCTGGCCTTAGTTGTGCCGTGTTCAGTTACGCTATATCCCGCATATTTAAATAGTTGTTCAGTCATAACATTTCCTTTTTTAATTAACTATACTACACATTATAGACTCTCGTAAACCAAGAGTCAACCTTTTTGTGGACCAAAAGAGCAATTTAACTTGCTAACCTTTGAATAACTCTTTCCTTGGAGTATGCAATGCCTTTTTTGTAACAATAGAAACCATAGTCTCCTGATACATCTTCTGCATCCATATCCCATTGAAGAGCTTGTTTAAAGTCTTTTGCTCCCATATTAACTAAATTAGAGAAGTGCTTATGCAACTCTGTGTAGTTTTCATTTTCTAACTTCTGCTGATATTCATAAGCTTCGTTAGCTTCAACTACAAGGTCATCAAGGACCGACTTTAACTCTTCAACAGATAAGTCATTATAGATGCCTCTAGGTCTAAACCCTCGAGCGTCTTTATGACAGTCGCTTATATAAGTAAGTAACTGTTCTTTTTCTGTTAAATCGTCCCAATCTGTCATTTATTAATCACCTTTTTATTTAATATACCGTTATTATGCACTCTGGTGGACCATAAGTCAAGCATTTTATTAAATCTTTTCCTTTGTTATATCAATAACTTAAAATTATTTTTCTGATAAATCTTCAGATTCGTTGTTTCTTTTGATGAATTTTGCTGGATTTCCGTACCAAATCTCCCCTGGTGGGACGGATTTTCGTAATACTGTATTAGCACCTATAACAGAACTTTCCCCTATATCTACCCCTGGCATTAGGGTTACATTAATACCTATGAGTACATTGTCGCCTATTATACCCCCAGGTTCTTTAATGTCTGTAGCGTACTTCTCTGGCCCTTTGTGGACCTTATTTGTTTGGAAAAACGATGCTGACATTACTACATTGTTGCCTATAACCGCATCCTGTGTTATGCCACATAAGGAACCTATTTGGCAGTTGTCTCCTATTTTAGCTCTTTCCCTGATATCTCCGCCAAATCCTGATATTGTAGTATTTTGTCCTATTACAACATCATCCCTTAGCCAGACATAATGACCGATTTTAGAACCTTTACCGATTTCCACACCTCGATCAATAACACAAAAAGGTCCTATTTCAACATTGATCCCTATATGTGTATCTTTGTCTACCCAGGCTGTTGGGTGGATGCCTCTTCCAGTTCTTCTTCTGTCTTCCATTGTAACTTCACTCCTCTTCTAGTAAGCTCATTTATAAATTTTGTACGATGCTTCCTTTTTCCTTTATTGATGCCATCGATAATTTCTTCTGTTGATGTTGCTTTGAGATAAAAATGTTTCCACCTCCACCTAGACGTTGCTCGTCCTGTTGTTTTATGTTTGATATATTCTTTCACTGATGGTTTAAACTTTGGTGGCATTCTATCTCTCCTATTTTTATTTATTAATAATATTCTCCTTGCATTCGTTAAAGGTAATATCAAACATACTAAATTTTAATAATACTCTTTCTTTCGAATGTGCTGGCACTCCATGTCTTTTTTGTGTATCTATTAATGCACAATTATAATTTATTAAACCTATATCTTCAAATTCTATAGGTCCTGAATCTTCTGTCAATACAATATTTACTGCTGATAATGTTCCTGTGTCTGCGTGCATTGGAACAGCAGTATTTGCTTCTTGTTTGTAGAATCTAGGCCTGATATCATGACTGTTAAAAAGCTCTCTTAATTGAACTTTAAGTTTGCTTATTTCGGATTGTTCTTCTAGATCAACTCTTACATGGCCTAATAACCAGGTGGGTGGATTGTGAAACCAATGACCTTCAGGTATTTTACTGACACCTTGTTGTTCAGGACCCAAGTCATTAAATGGGTGAAAATTCACATACTCCATTTCACTAATTAATTTATCTTTATCGTAAGTTAAATTAATATCATATATATAATCACTTTTTTCCATTCTTTAGTTTTTCAATCTCACTTCCATTCTTTTCTATATTGGCATCTTGCATAGCATCAACTAATTTTTGTGCCTTCTCTTGTGCTGTGTCCCTGTGTAAGTCTGGATCAACAATTTTTTCTAACTTCAAAAACTCTATTCTAGTATTTGGGACATACCTCCATGTATAACCATCATCTCCATATATTCCAAAAACTGTTTCTGATAATCCTATTTTTACGATCATTGCAGTACTACCATCTAGTAGCACTTTATCACCTTCTTGGAAGGCGGGATTAATTTTAAACTTTACACCTTTAACAAATGCTCCAGTCCAATCTTTGATTGCAAGTCCTACCATCAGGGTAAGTAAAAATCCTATAAACTCTATATAGAAATCTGATAACACTATCTCGGGCATTACTTCTTATCCTGGCCTGTGCTTGTACTGTTTACATATAGTCCAAACCAAGCTGCTCCAGCTCCTACAATAACACTAACTAAAGCAGACTGTTCTGCTATAGGTGCTGGTAAATTCATAAACCAAGTTACAACCTTAAATAACAAGTAGATATACATGCTAATAAATGCACGAGGAAATAACCTCCATCTACTAAAATATTCAGGAGCAATCCATATCCAACCTCTATCGTCAGGTGCACTCCACCAGGGTTTAGCTGAATCTGCTTCTGGTTCGTCGCTAGGTATTTGTGCTTTTAATTCTTCGTATTCGTCTAAACTAATTTCTACGAAATTTTCTCTTTTGTCTGGCATAATATTCTCCTATTATATAATAGTATATTTATATAGATAAGAAAACAATATCATCATCTTTATCGGATAAAAAGAAATCTAGTAGTTTTTCAGCTTTGGTTAAATAATTTTCCTCGTTTAAACGCCCAGGGTCACAAACAAATGTGTTATATTTTTGTCCCCAGAATCTTTGTTGGCCCTGATGTGCTGACTTAATAAGAAGATAAGCCTGAATTCCTTCATCCAAAGAATATTGTTCTGTAGGGTAACCCATATGTAAATGAGCATCTCCTGTAGTCATCCAACCAACTTTGTTCCAAGATCTTCTTAATTTCGTCTGTTTGGCAACAATTCTATAAGGTAATTTAACATCAATTTCTATTGCTTCATCTATCTTTAGAAATCCACTAGAACCTCTATTATGATTAAAGAAAATAAAATCATAGTCGTCATCTATAAATTTTATAATCTCTGGTGAATTTAATTGTTCCCTTGTTGGAATTGTTAGATCGCAATGCTGTTTTAATAATTCACCAAACACTTTGCCAAATTTTGTGTTTCCACCACACAATAAACCTTTCAGATTATTCTCCATTAAAACTTAAAGTCAGAGAACTTGTCTTCTTCTTTTCCTCTGTCAAATACAGGTATATCAATACCAGAGTCTGTTAAATTCTGCTGTGCTGAAGCATCTAAATCATATAATTTCATTTTAGCTCTATCAACACCTATCATAAATCTTTTATTTCTTGTAGGATCAGCATATCTGTTTTTCAACTGTTTAATCATAAACTGCCCTAACTGTTCTAATTCCTCTGTACTAATAATAGCAAACATTAAGTCTGCTGTAGCAGGCAAACCAAAACTTTCTGAGGTGTCTGTTAAATCTACATCACTACTATTATAACCACCTCTTGTTGTTTGTGTAGCACTAAAAATAGGAACATCTTGTTCTACTGCCAACCCTCTAAGTTCTTCTGCAATACTCTTGATAACTGTATAAGAGTTAGCACTACTACCTGGCCTAAACCTAGAACTTGTACATATATTCAAATAATCTATGAATATAATATCTGGAAAGAAACTTCTTTTAAGTTTCAATTCATTTATCAATGCCTTAAAGTGTCCTGCATGTGCAGATGCTGTAGGATATTCTTTAACAATTAACCTACCTTCTATCTTATCATTAATTTTCTTTACCCTATCTTCAAACATAGGTTTAGATAAGTCTTTTAAATCCATAATAGGAATATTCATTAAGTTAGCATCCACTCTTTCTGCTATTCTTTCTTCTGACATTTCTAGGGTAATATATAACACATTTTGACCCTTAGCGATGCAAGCAGACGCCATATGACACATAAACAGGGATTTACCTACACCAGTACCCGCTAATGCTATGTTTAGCGTCTTATTACTTAAACCACCCTCTGTTATTTTATTAAACATGTCTAAGTCAAACGAAACCTTCTCTTCTAGCCTATGATAGAAGTCATATCGTTTATCAGCATCTTCAATAAAGTCATGACCTACATTAGTATCAAAACCTACACTCAATGCCTCAGATAAAATACTTGGTAAAGCATCTGTAGACACATCTTTCTTTTTGCCATCTATAATTTGGATACTTTCCATAACACCCAAATACAATGCTTTATCTTTACAGAACTTTTCTGTTTCGTCTACTAACCAATTCTTATCTACTTCATCGCCATTTAATGTATTAATAACTTCCATACATTTAGCATGACTATCTTCATTTAAAGTTTTGTCTTCATTTATTGCTAACAGGATTGCCTGTTTACTAGGTGGGTTATTATATTTTTCTACAAAATCATAGATAACTTTAAAGACGGCTTTGTCTTCAAATGTCATAAAGTAATCAGGCTTTAGGAAAGGAATTACTTTCCTTACATAGTCATCATCTTTAATCAGATTCTCTAATATTACTTGCTCTATTCTGTTCTTCATCTATATATTCTTTAAAAACTTCTTTGACACATTCTTCGCAAATGTATATTTCTTGTTCCTCTGAGTGGAAACAATACGCTTTATCTTTTTTTAGGTTTAGAGATACCTCACACCTATCACACTTTGTCGTATTCTTCTTGAATATCATCGTCTGATACTTCTTCCCCTACCATTTCTACTGATCCTATGGTATATCTTTTTTGTATCCAATCAGTAAATGTTTTGTCTTGTAAAATTGGTAACCAAAATTCTTTGGTTTGTGTATCTTTTAATCTAACTTTCGCCTCAGGTATTATCTCTCCTGTTGCAGGATTTTGTTTCTGATACCAACCATTACTAGGTTTAATAACATGTCCAGATTCCAATGCCATTTCTAACAAACCAGACCATTTATGTATTCCTTTTTCCCATGATACTTCAATAGGAATTTTAGAATTCTCTCTAACAAACCTAGACTTTTCAACTTTAATTACAAATTCATAACCTGTAACTTCTGTTCCTGTCTTTTGTTGCCTTCTACCAATAATGTAAATATTATCTGCAGAATAATAAATGCCTGTGCCACCACTAACCACATCTTTAGGAAATAATCCTATCTCTTTATATGTGTGATTAACTACAATAGCAGGAATGTCTTTAATTGTTAAGTGAGGAGTAATCATCCTAAACAAGGATTTCATTTGTTTAGCTCTTGTCATGTCTGCTACACTCTTGCCATCAAGAGCATCTTCAACTTCTTTTTTACTTGCCAAGTTACCTACACTATCAACAATAATCATAACATGATCACCTCTTTCCAAACCATTCAATTGTTGCATGGAATCATGTTTTAATTGTTCTACATCTGTGATAGGTGTATGCACTACTCTGTTTGTGTCAATTTCAAATGTTTCAAAATAAGACTGTGGAGCGCCAAACTCACTATCATAAAATAAAATAACACCATCATCATACTTGTCTAAATAAGACTTTGCCAACAACATAGCAAACGCTGTTTTAAAGTGTTTACTAGGTCCTGCAAATACAGTAAGTCCTGGTGTAAGTCCACCATCTAATCTTCCACTCAATGCAACATTAACTGCTGGAACTGAGGTTTGTACTAGATCTTTAGAATTAAAAAACTTAGAGTCAGTTATAATATCTGTTTCTCTGATTGTGGAATTCTTTTTAATCCTGTCTATTAGATTTGCCATCTTTTCTCCTAATTTTATTAGCTGCTATTGCAGTTTTCATAATACTATCGCTACTATAGCACAGACTTGAACTGTGTGTCAAGTCTTTTGGTAAACAAGTTCCACCAAAACCAACTTTTCCATCAGGTCCTGGAACTTGCCAATGTGTGCCTAATGTTTTATCTTGCATAAAGAAATCTTTAACGTCTCTATAATCTAAATCATATACATCACAAATTTCTTTAAATTCATTTGCCAACCCTGCATTAACTGCTAGTGCAGCATTTCTAAATATCTTAATTGCTGATGCCTCACCTGGGTTAACAACCCATACTTTTTTATTTAATATTCTATCCCTTGTATCTTTTATCCATAATAAGAACTCTTGATGACTATCAACATATGCGCCTACAACGGTAGGAATTTTTATATCTAATACATCTTCTTGCCAATGCTCTTCTCTTAAAAACTCTGGCATAATAATTGCACCATATTTTCTAGTAAGAGATAATGCTTGATCTGGACCTACTGTGCTTCTTATTACAGGTGTTAACCAATTGGGCAACATACTTAAAACATCTTCTACTATACTGATATCTAATTTACTAGGCCAAACTGCTGATCCTGTTTTTTCTTTTTCTGGATCAACCCAAAGATTTGTAGGAACACATATAAAGGCATAATCAATACCTGTCCAATCTTCTATTTTATATCTATATGCAGGGTCATGAATTTGTACATCAGTTCCTTCATAGTATGAATCTACTAAAAGATGTGTAGCCTTACCTACGAATCCGTATCCGATAATAGCAATTTGTTTATTTCGTCCCATTGTGTTTTTATTTCCGCCTGTTGATCTTTAAGTTGCTTCTTTTGAAACTTAACCTTGTGCGCCTCTAATTCTTGATTCAAGAGTTTCTCTTGCCTTTTCTTTCTTCTCATTCCAGTTCTTTTCATTCCTTTCTTTTCCTTTTATAAGTTTAGGTGTGAAATTACTTTTAATAAGACGTTCTAACGCTCTTTCACGTCTTGCCTTCCTTCCACCGGTGGCGGAATATTTTCTATTTTTTCCGTGCATTGTCTCTCCAAAAATTATTTTCAAATGCCATATCAATACCCCAATACATGGCACAATTAATTAAAATACATACTCCAAATATTGCCCAACCTGCTAAAATATCCATTATGTTTCTCCTATAATGCCATCATAACCTTTGAATCTATAATAAACAGTAATCTCCTCTCCTGCCTTTATAGGCTTAACTGCATATAAAGTTCTATCACCATCTTCTGTAGTAATAAAACAGTTGGGATCATTACTATGATTTATAAACCCTCCTAAGGGTGTCCTTATCCATTCATGTCTATCTCTACTATGTACCAAGACATGTGTTTCTCCAAATACTGTTCCAGCATCAAAAGCTTTTGATGCGTGTAATCCTAGTCCGTCAATTTTACTAGATTTTATTGTAAGCCCTTCTGGTAGGGGCCTATAAGTGTCCATAAATTCCATCCTGTAATTATACCATCTCCTCGATGATACCAAATAATTCTGCTGCTATTAACAACCCTCCTGCCATTACATAGTCTCCAAATATGAGTACTACACCTGCTAAAATTCTTAGTGCGCTTTTAAGAATACTAAATCCAAAATGTCCGTCTATCTTCATGCGAATAAATCCTCCAATGTTGCTTGTGGTTCTGTATGCCAACCAATAGGTTTCAAAATGTTGTCCAACGGATCTACAAATGCCTTCTGCCATATTGTATCATAGTCAACATACTTTTCTAAATCAAATTCCGTTGGTAACTTACCAGCAAATGCAATAGTATTTTCACCTATAACATTTGGCTCTTTTAAATAAACAAATTTAATCTTATCTCCTTCTTGTATTCTTTCATACTTTAATTTAAGATCAAGTTTATCTATATAATAATTATATAACAAACCACCTCTAACATGTATAGGTGTTCCTTTAGAATAAATATCTGCATTACTCTTATACTTTGCCATATTATTACACCCTCGAGGAAATGCTATTTCTTCTACCCTCTTATCATTAAACTCTTGTCTAGTGTTCTCTATAAACGAATGTAAGGTCTCCTCATCACTTGTTAATATTAACCTAACTGCTTCCCTTAACGACTCTCTAATAGGTCCAGGTGTACTGCTTCTTACAATTTCTAAACCCATGACTTTAAGTTTAGGTTTTGTAAGTCTTAATCCTTCGTCATCAAATACATTTAAGGCATATCGTTTTTTAGCAACAAACACACCTTTGTCTGCTATAATTTCTCTCTTAAAGTCTAACTTATTAGCAAACGCGTTAGTATAGTTAGCAAGTTTTGTCATTGCCTGTTCAATTGCCGGTTCTATTTTTTCCGTTGCAATCTTATCAAGTAGATCAATTGTTTTATCTTTGCCTTTGTCTGGGAAGAAGTTGTCAACCATATCCTTCAATGTAACATAACAAGAATCAGTATCAGAATAAAAAGAATAAGTTTTATCTTCTGTGCCACAGACTTTGTTAACATAATTATCTATTGCCTTTGCTGTATCTCGAATAACTAATTGCCCTGTCATTGTAATACCTTCAGCAATCCTATCATCATAGAATCTAAAGTATTGGTTAGCGAGGGCACCATATAAACTGTTTAATTGAATCTTTCTTGCCATTTGGAAGTTATTATATTTACTAACTTCATTCTCATAAACTTTGGCTCCTGTCTCTTGGAACTTCCGTTGTGATTCCTGCATTAGTTTTTTATACTTCAATCTATCATTAAAAAACTTCTGAACTATCTCAGGAAACAAACCTTGTTTATCTCTCTTGTAGCAAGTGCCATTAGCTGCCATGGCATAATTCTTTTCCTTTAACTTGTCTAATTTATATCTCTCCAACAAGTCATCAACCTTAACATCATATGTATAATCATTAATGATTGTTTCAGGACTCATATTATACTGCATAAGTATAGAAGGATACAGACTTGTAGCATCAAAACTAGCCACCCAATCATAACCACCTGGTACAGGCTCTTGAACATATGCTCCTTCAATTTGTCTTTCTTTCCTGCCACCGCCTTGGTGTAAGACAATTTTCTTCTCCCATAAGTGGTTATATAATAAACTATCCCAAGTTCTAACTGCTGAAAATACATCATTATAATTACACTTAGCATCGTATGCCATTGTAATAGCCAGTTCAATAAGTTTCATTTTGTCTTCCAACTCATCAACAAGAACTGTATCAATAATATTATATTCTACAAACCTATTCCAGTCACCATCATAAAACTCTTTAAATGTATCAAAACCAGACTCTAGTTTTTTATGTCCTAGTTCTGTTTGTGCAATAAAGTCTAGTTTATAACTCTCTCTTGTAACATAAGTAAACTTCTTATATAAGTCTAAATAATCTAATTGTGCAACACCTACAATTTCATAAGCAGTCATTTCCCTTTGTTGGAATCTAATGTTACGTCTTTGAACAATGCCAAAAGGAGAAAACCTTTTGTGTTCGTCTTTTCCTAGGATTGCTTCTGTCCTTGCTAACAAATAAGGAATATCAAATAACTGACTGTTCCAACCAGTAATAATATCAGGACAATTATCCCTCCACCATCCTTGGAAACTTACAAGCAGTTCTGTTTCATCTTTACAATTAACATATTCTATATCTAAATGTTTTGTATCTTCTCCTGGAGTAAACTCCCCTACACCCCATGTTGTTATTTTCTTGGTGTTGTTGTCTTGAATAGTAATAACTAACAGTTGTTCTGTAGGGGAGTCTACATTTGGAAATCCACCCTCTGATGTTGTTTCAATATCAATTGAGTAGACTCTTATGTGTTTAGCATCCCAATTTATTTCACTAGGATATTTCTCGGTAATAAATTGATAGCCATAATAGTTTTGGCCATATATTGGAAAATTAGATACATCTTTATATCTATCAAAAAAGGCAGTTGCCTCTTTATTAGTTTCAAATTGGATAGGCGACACAGGGTCACCATAAATTGATTTGTAGTCTGATGGTTTGTCTGATTTTACAAATAGGGTTGGTCTGAAATCTTGCTTTCTAGTTACCCTGCCACCATGTTCATCTACACCACGGTAAAGTATCTTATCGCCGTAATGTCTCGCATAAGTATAAAATTTCATAACAACACCTTAAACATAATATACACATTATAAGGCCTTAGGAACCTAGAGTCAATTATAATTCTTTTACTTTGGTCCTATTGCGCAAGTGGCCTTCTGCTATTTCTGATTTACTTGCACCATGATATGAGACTGCATGATGTTTTAATATCATAAGCTCATTTATGTTTGTTCTATCTTCTAGACTAAGAAATTCACCGAGGATTCTTCCGTATTTACCTTTACCGTCTTTATGTGTTTTAAGTATGGCTCCATCTTTAAGTTGTTCTGTAATGTATGCTTTTGCCATAAGTCCATACTTCTTTTCTTCGAGGTCACGGGTTCTACTTTCTGGTGTGTCAATTCCGTATAATCTAATTCTTTGTTTCTTTAGCCAAACACCGAAGCCTAGGTCGATATCAACATCGACTGTATCTCCGTCTACTATTTTGACTACATTAATTCTATATTCATACATTTATTTTCCTTTAATTGTTTCGTTTAAGACTTTTTTATTTATAAGATCAGGCTGTATGATACCTGAACCATATCTTTTATTATACTCGTTCTTCAATTGAATTTCTGGTTCGTATAATGAAACAACATGGGAAGGGAATATAGGAACTTTATGTTCCTTTGCAAAGGGGGCATAAGGAGCAAGTCCCACGCCAAACTCTGTTTCAGAATCTCCCTTAGGTTGCATGAAGATAATTGCAGGTTTTGACATTATTATAAACTGTTGTGTATCTATCTCAGCCTCTGAAATGTCTGCTATTATTTCTTCCCCTGTGGTTAATTTTACTATCTGAACGTTTGACATGCTCCTTATCTCCTATAATTATTTAATTTCTATCACTTGTGGTTTCTGGGATTCTGGAATAACATTTACTAACGCTATTGATAAAATACCATCAACATATACTGCAGAACTAACTTCAATAGTATCTGCAAGGTTCCAAGCTCTTTTAAAGTTTCTGCCACCTATACCTTTATGTATATAGTCATCATCTTCCTTTTCAGCTTGTGAGCCTTCTACGATTAAAAGCGCATTTTTATTATCTGCTTCTTTTCGTATTGTTATCTCATCTTTCTTAAAACCTGATACGGCAAGTTCAATAAGATAATTTTCTTCGTCCACCTTTTTAACATTGTATGGAGGATAAGAACTTTGGACACCAGGATTAGATGCTGTGATAGCATCGAATACTTTGTTGAATCCAATAAATTCTCTCTCTATTTGTGGAAATGTTCGGACAAAATTGTCCCAGTTTGTTGTGTTTACTCTAACCATTTTTTTCTCCTTTATTAAGCGAGTTATTAAACTGCAGACCCATAATTGGCATCTGCTATAATATATATAATACTTTTATTCAAAATTACAAGTTCTTTTGGTATTATTTACCCTAATTGAAAATATAATATACACTGGACCTAACTAAACCAGGTGGAACGACTTCTCCACTTCCATGCCACATCGTTTGTGCATTTGTTATAAAATATCCTGTATTAGATACAAAAGGAACTCTTATATAAGGTTCATATGCAGGGTCGCCATTTATATTACTCATATAAAATTCTGTTCCTGTTTCTTTTAAACCTTCATCATCTGGTAAATATATTTGCATTGCACCTTCAACATCTTCATTATCTTTATGTACATTTATCTTATATCCAGGTGTGTCTTCCCATAACGATGCTTTTACATTGGTAAACTTTTTTCCAGATAGTTCTTTTATCTGTGATAGTATTTCACTAGGATTGTCTATTGGAAGATCCCAAGAGCGTCTTTCTGTTTGATTAGGAACTTCTTTAGATGGAGTTTCCTTTTTAATTTTATTAAAAACTTTTATAGTTTCATCGTCAAAAACTCCACCAAGCAAGTATAAAGATTCTCCATCAATTGTTGACTTCAAATATCTTGCTTCGGGAATTTCCAATCAATTAACCTTGTTAGATAATAACATATCACACATATAAAGATACACCCAATCATCCTTGGAATAGAATCACTTGGTGGTTCTGCGTTCAGTTATTTTGTTTTTTTGCCTATGTTATACTTTGGTATCAACTCCCATTCACCTTTCTCTTTAAACGAAATAATTTTTATTTGGCTTAAAGGTGCGTAGTCTAGTTCTTGTTCAGTAACTATGTCTACAAGACCCCAATCGGATAATAGTTTACCTATGGTATTCCTTCGTTCTAAATCATTGTCTTGAAAGTCAGCTTCCTTGCCGTCTAAAGCAAATAGTTCTTTAAAGTGTGTTATAAAGTATCTGCCTTTCTTATGTAAGATATGGCAGGACTGATATAATACTTTGTCCTTTTTTGAAGCTACTCCAATTCTCGACAATGTTTCACGAACCTTCAGGAAATCCTCTGGATCTTTTAGTGAAACTTCTAAGGGTGTGTACCCTGGATAGTCAATATTAAAGTAATTCTCTTGATCACTCATTTCAATACGTCTCGTTTTATTCTATATAAAGTTTGGTTATAATACCTTATTTATATTTTGCCACCTTTAGACGTATTCAAATGTAACTTAATTAAGTCAATATCTGTCTGTGAAAGCAGATTTAATGTTTCTTTTGCCTTAAAAAAGCTATATCCGAAGAACTTCTGTATAGCTTCAATGTTATCTTCTTCTGATTTTAACCATTTATTATATCGTTTGGCTTTTCTTACTACACTCTTTAGAAAGTCATATTGTAACTTTTTATCTAAATGTGGTCTGGCATTCATTTCGTTACCTGCAATAATTGTGTCTTTGCCAAAGCCCATTGCACGATTTACTATGAAAGGATTGTATTCATTTTCTGTTCTTTCATCTACAATTAAGTTCTCTTTAGTATAGTTGATGCTATTAGCAAAGTCGAAAGGAGAAATCTTTTTCAGTTTATGCTGAAACTCCTCCTCGTCTATTTCTTCTATAGGTTCTCCAAAACCTTCTAGAATTGCTTTTTCAACCATCTCCAAATCCTTGTTGCTAATATGTATGTTATAGAACCTATAAAGAACCATATGAAAAAGTTATACCACCAACTACTCATGATAAACCCCATACGGTTACCAATATAACTATTAATACTAATATCTGTTCTATAGTCATATTAACTAAAACTGTAGCTGATTATTAAAAGTATTATGATAAAATATATTGTTAATATTTTTATGTCTGTATCGTTATCCATTAGAAATGCCTTAAAACTCCTGCTATAATAAAAAAGCAGGTTATGAAGTTTACACCTACGACTATTGTTCTAAAGATAGCTACTGTATCAGCTTCCTTGGAATCATCGCTTGCTTTTTCTCCTAATGACATACACCACAATTTCCATAATCTACTTAAAGTCAATGTATTGTCCTTCTTTTAAAATACTGTAACCTTTTAACAATAGCTCAGTTACAGTGGTTTCCCTTATTTTAGCTTCTTCCTTGATTTCTTCCTTCAACGATGAAGGGACACGAATTATGATATTTGTGTCTTTAGGCTCTTTTTGTGCCATTTACTTAAATTCCACATTCGCCATAATTTCTGTCAAACAAGCTGTCAAGTTAATCTCCTGATCTGCAACAAATGCTGCTTTATACTGATAATCAGCAATTAACAAGACTAGCTGAGGAACACTCTTAACCTCTGGGAGTAGAGTGTCGTATATTTGCCTAAATATACCCTGGGGGTCAGTATCTACATTATTAACGACCCACTGTCTCATCTTCTTCCAGTCCTTTTCCCTTAGACTCTCTACAAGGGCCTTAGCATTAATTTCCTGGAAGTTACTTAATATACCCTCATCAACTTTATTCCCTGCGCTGTAACGCTGCAGTTCATTTATAACCCTTCTATAATCGGGAAAATACTTGTTTAAGAGCTCCGCTAATACCCTCTGATTATACTCTACACCTTCGGTATCTAGTATGTACTCCATCCTTTTTAGGAACTTAGAGGCTAATACAGGCTTATCTGAGGGTGCTAATTTAAAGTCTATAACAGTAGTCCTGCTATGTAGAGGGTCTATAAGTCTATTGGCATAGTTACATGTAAATATAAATCTACAGTTCTCAGAGAACGTCTCTATGAACCCTCTAAGTGCTGGTTGTACACTTTCCCTGTTCATATAGTCTGCCTCATCTAGAATAACAACCTTAGTCTTACCCTCAAATGATACAGCACTAGCAAAGCTTCGTATCTTAGTTCTGAGGGTATCTATCTGCCTACCTTCATCACTACCATTAATAACAATGTAATCACAACCTAACTCATTACACAAAGCACGAGCAATAGTTGTCTTACCTGTTCCTGCACTACCACTTAATAATAGATTAGGAACCTCTCCTTTTGCTATAAATTGTTTAAACTGTTCTTTTACCTGATCAGGTATAATACAGTCTTCTATGCGTGTGGGTCTATATTTCTCAACCCATAAAAATTGTCCAGGTTCCATTATCTACTTCTCCAAACTAGCGAACTTTTTTTGCTCCAAAATTCTGGCCTTTTATTCCTCGACATTTTTGAATTATCGAATTTTCTCCTTAACGACGGTCGAATCTGAGAGATCTAAATCTATATGCTTACCTTCTGCCTCAGCAATAGCATCATCTAAATCACCAAAGGTTTCTAACTCATTACTAACAGGCTCATCATTTAAGCTAGTAGTAACAGATGGCCATCCAAATGCTTTAACATTGTCTAAAACATTTTCAGGGTTACTCTTTTCATAAGGGTCACCTTCAACGTCATCACCATAACCTTCTTCTACACCTGACCAGACAAGTTCTTTGTCATCATATACAGCTGCATATCTCCATGACCTTACACCAAATCCTAGGTTGTCTTTTCTAACATCCATACCTAATTTAATAGTAAAGTCTGCACTACCATCTGGAATCAACTTAACATTAACAAGACCCTGATCTATAGCCCACTCGTTCATAACGAATGTATCATTAACACTAACGCAATAAATATCATCTATTCCTGCTAGTCTAAACTCATGGTATAATGCTTCAAAACCTGGTAATTGTTGACCAGAACATGTAGGGGTAAACGCTCCAGGCAATCCAAATAAAACAATTTTCTTTCCTTCAAATAATTCTAATGAGGATAATTCAACCCACTTGCTTACGCCGTCGGTTGTTCTTATATGTTTCTTAAAGATTGATGGAGGTATTTGTGGGTTTAACTCACTCATCTATTTCCTCCTGCGAAAATACATCTAGCTCACCCTTCATTACTTTTCTTACAAGCGAGATAGCTGGATTAGGGCGAGTAAATATATACTCAACTGTCTCACCAAATTTATTGAACTCTACAATCCAACCATTTGTTGCCTCTCTAAGAGAGACTTCTAATTTATCTTCGTCCATTACGACTCCTATATATCTGATGAACGCTCAAGCGCCAACCAGTATTTCAAATCACCTTTACTGCTTTCCAAGTGCATAAACTTCTTCTGAGAAAGTATTACACTATAACCACCAGGAATAACCTTAAAGTTTTCCATTGCTAGTTTAGCATCAAAAGTTTTATCCGTAGTTCCTATAGCTTGTCTAAAACTATTAGACTTAGGTGTACTAGGGTCACCTACACTAATCACAACCTCTCCATTATCACCTACAACACTCAACATAGGACCTGCTGTAATAGCAGCTGCCTTAAGTATCATATCTACATCATCTTTAGTTAAGTCAAACTGAAAGAATGTATCTACTTCGATACTTTTGTCAGGTGCACTAACAATAATGTTAGGATCTGCATAGAAATATTCGAACCTTGAGTTGCCTTTCGTAACCACTAAGGATTCGTCTCCAAACTCAACGTCTGTGTCTTCCATTAATGTAAGTAATGAAAGCAAACTATTTAGATCATAGATTGCGAATTCTTTAGGGAAGGATTCACTAACTTCTGCTCTAGCAAAAATGTTTTTGCCTGTGCTTATTGTGGATAGTGTTGAACCTTCTCGAACAAGAATGTTTGTGTTAACTGTAGCAAAGTTCTTGAGGACTTCAAGAGTTTGTTTACTAATTTTCATAATATACTCCAAATTTTTAAATCTATAACCGTATTATAGATTCTTTCATACTAAAAGTCAATATAGTAGGGTACCGTTTTAGGTATTATGTTCTACCAAAGTACCTGCAGTTCCGTCATCAATCTTTTGGATTGTGTATCCTATACCTCTAGAAGTGCAATCACTTTTAATTGCTGATTGAACTGCTGTCCAATTAGAACTTTTTAATGCACTACCATTACCTGTAGCATCTTCTACCAATGCCAGGTGAGCATTCCAAGTAGCTGCGTCAGGTGCATTAATCTCTGCTGTAAGTGTTAACTCGTCTTCTGAAAGAGAATAACTTACAGAAATACCTCGACTAGAATAATCAGCTAGTCTTTCGGTATGAAGATCTGAATCATGGTCAGATATTTTAGGCCAATCAACTCCTGTGTTTGGTCTAGTATAAATTTGTCTTACGACGTATGCCATTTTGGTCTCCAATAATTGTCTTACACTCTTATTTATAAGAGTTTTGTCTTTAATTTACTAAAAAAGGTAGGCTTCCATATCATCTGGTAAGTCTTCAAACTCTAATAATCCTAACTCATCATAATAAGGTCTAACTTTATCAGTTAATAATCCTATTCGTTTAATATTAGGTATAACCCTTCTTAATAGATACTTTCTCATGAGTTTAAAGTTCTTACCTAGTTCAGTTGTTTCAAATTCACATGCGTAATTATGTGCATCATCTGCATGCCAACCAAACTGTCTATAAAATCCAGATGTAAATCCAACTCTGTTTAATAATGTTTGGCAACATTCAAGAGCATAATTTGCTCTATATTCTAACTCTCCTTTATTTAAAGTACTTAAATAATCAGTTAAATAATTAATACCAAAAGTTATATGCCTTGCTTCATCTTGTAATATGTAATCCATTATCTCTGCTAAGAGAGGATCATTGGTTCTCTCTTTACAGATTTGGAATGTGCTTAATGCTAATCCTTCCACTACTATCTGTACAATAATAAATTTCAAGTCCCACTCTTTAGATGCTAATGCTTTATCAAAAATATGTTTCACACCATCTTGGATAGGATAAACACAACCATATCTTTCTTTAATATATCGTTGCATTGTTTCAGCATGTCTTGCTTCATCTGCTGCTTGTTGTGCTGCATATAATTTTGCTTGGAATGTTGGTGCACAGCTTACAAGTTGGCCACAACATATTGCACCCATTTGTTCACCGTGCAAGATAGATGATAACTGCCACAGGTTTTTATGTTTCTGAAATTCTCTCTTATCATCATCAGAAAGCTCTCTATATGGTCTATAGTTAAACCAAAAAGGATCGTCTCCCTCAGGCCATTGTCCTAATACATTAATGTCTCCTGGATGTTCTATAGTCCAATCAATATCTGTAGTAGGATTCCAAGCTCTTTCTTTACCTAACTCATATATTTTTCTAATACGATTATCTTCTATCTTATAGTCCCAATTATAAGAAGCCTCCAAAGGTGAATCAAATAATTCAACTAAGTCTGAATCGTTCTGAGATGGAAACTCCTGAAAACTATCAGGAGTATTTACTTGAGTGATTTTCATATCAATATTTATACATTAATCATCTAAGTAGTGCTTCACTGCATGGATATCATGTTCGTTTAGTGCAATAATAGCGTAATGTAAAACCTTCATTAGATCACGTCTGTGGTCTTCATGGTTACCTTTTTTTCCATATCGTTGTGCATACTTTAGAATATTACCTATGGCAAATCCAATTCCGTGTCCACAATCACTAATGAATTCTGTTGATTGAAATTTGTTCTTTGAGTAGTGTCCATTATAAGTTTCATCGATATAAGATTGGAGCTCCCTAATGAGAGCTCCTTCGTTGAACTTATAAGGTACAGTATCAGCTGCTTTCTTACTCGGCATCTTCATGTATCTCCTGTTCTGCTTCTGTTTCCATCTGTTGTTCTAGTTCAACAGTTGGATCAACCTTAGTGTAAAGGTCTATGAATGCCTGTTTGGTATCATCATCAAACCTGTTAACACAAAGTTGAACTGCTTTTTGTTTGTCTCCAAACACTGCAAACGCATTAACAATATGTTCCAACCTTCTAGTTGAAATCAACTCGTCAATTGCACCGTCGTAATAAGTTCTTCTTATTACATCACTCCAAGTTACCAAGTGAGTTGCAAACTCATCGTCTTCGATGTTAGCCTTAGCCATTTTCTTAACAACGATCTTTTTCTCGGTAGCCATTGTAGGGTACTCCTGCTCCACGGTAATGGCAAACCTTTCTAGGAATGCCTCGTCGAGTATGTTGGCGCTTATGAACTTGCCATCATCTGAACCTCGACCTTTTGTGTTGGCTGTTGCAACAATGTTAAAGCCGGGAGCAGGAGTAACGGTCTCGCCTGTCTTCTTGTTGAAGTAAGGTTTCCCCTCAAGGATGGCTTGTAAGCACATCAACTTGTTTGAACCCCTATCTATTTCATCAAGAACTAAGACTGCCCCTCGCTTCATCGCGGTGAGGACGGGGCCTTCTCTGTAGACGACGTTACCGTCAACTAATGTATTGCCACCGATTAAATCGTCCTCATCAGTTTCAATACTTATATTTACTCTTAATGCCTCTCTTTTAAGATTAGCACATACTTGTTCAACCATTGTAGTCTTACCATTACCTGATAATCCACTAATGAATATTGGGTAAAACATATTACCTTGTAATACGGATTTTAGGTCTTTGTAGAAACCAAATGGAACAAAAGTTTCGTCCTTACTTGGGATCAAGTCTTGAACATCAACTCTTAATTTGGCTTGAACAACCTCTACTGGTTGAGTTTCAACCACTGCAAGTGGAACCCTAGCTTCTGGAGCTGCTACTGGAGCAACTGGTTTTGCTATTGTTTGACCACTGAACATGGTTGTAAGATTGTAGATGCCTCTGTCTACTTTATAGTCTGGTTTGTTTACCAACCAAGCTGGGAAACCAAGTCCTATTTCAGTAGAAGCTGCTATAATCTGCTTTCTTGTAAAAACACCTGTGCCATTGTCTTTGGACTCCAGGTTACTAATTAAGTTTTCTCTATCTTTTGCTTTCATATTATAATGTCCTCACATTTATTATTTAATATACCGTTATTATGCACTCTGGTGAACCAAGAGTCAAGCATTTTTTCTAAATCTTTTGAAATAATCACGCTACTAACTCTATGATTTGATTAAGGAAAACTCTTTGTGTTGATTTTCCTTTACTAAATTGTCTAAATCCACGGAGCAAATCGCCTTTTTTGTTGGATTTTACCACCAAATCAGTGTCTTTTATCTCTAATTCTCCCTTACCTTTAATAAGGAACCTAGCACTATATCCAAAGTCGTCTTCAACTCTAGAAAACTTCTGTGCAAGTACCTGCTTCCATTCACTATCTGCATAACCTTCATGGTTCTTTTTGTTAACAAAGTTATTCTTGCTTTGCTCTCTTTCAAAACTATATCTAGAATTATCATCTAGTAAATGGAAGTTGATTAGAGTTGAACCAGTTACTTTCTTATAATATTCCAAAAGTAAAAGCATATTTTCTTGTCTATCATTTCTATAATAGTCGCTTGTATTAGATGGAATTGCGTAAGTTGCTGTTCCGTCTTTGATTACAAATTTGGAATCATATCTACGGTAGCCTCTCTCTGCTTCCTCTTGACTTGCAACCCAAGTAAGATCATCTGTTGGATCACCATCTGTTAAAACTATTGTAGTCAATTTTTCTACATTGTAATTCTTTTGGAACCTTTTTGCTAACTCAGGAGCTAATGTCAATGCTGATACAAGTGGTGTACCACCTAGTCTAAAGTACCTGTTTTCAATTCTAGCATATACACCATCAGATAAATCGTTGTAGTATCTCTGCTTTTCAAAACCTCTTTTCATCAACTGTAGGTATGCCATTGTGTCATTCCATTGAACATTATTACACTTAGAGCTAAGTAGGTGTGCAAAGCTAAAGTTACCTCTACCACCCTCTGCTGTAAGTTCATGTACCAATTGTTCTTTGGTTGTTTCTTTTATTTGGCCACAGTCACTAAAACCATAAACATCAAAAGGAATATTAACTCTTCTGCAGAACATTGCCATCGTTTCCATTTGTTCTATTGTGCCTTTCATTTGTCTGTACATGCTACCTGACATGTCTACAAACATTAGGACACCATGGTTCTTACCTTGTGGTAAGATTTGAGTCTGATGAAACATATCTTCAGTTAGTTTGTATGCCCAAAGTTTATCCTCATTCAACTTACCTGTTTTAGAAATTTTAGATTTCTTAAATGCTACAGCTGCTTTTTTAAGTTCAAAAGTTTGAGCCATTGAATTAATTATAGACCTTTGCTTAGGTTCAAACTCTTTCCAAAGTTTATATCCATAGCCTTTAACATCTGTAATTTGCTCATCGTCCCAAGTATCATTTAAGGTATATTTAGTAAGTTCAACACATTCTTCCCAATTATATACTTCCTCCATTGGAACTACATAATCTGCTACTTCACCTTGGAATGGTTTAACATGAATCAACTCTTTAGAGTCTTGATCAACTAAATCTTTCTCATTTTTTCTAAACTGTGAATCTGTAATTGAATGACCGTCGTTATCTAGATACTCTTGAAGTTCATCTAACTTTTCTTTTTCTTTCATTTGATCTACAATGTCTTTAGCATCTGCTTTTTCTTCTTTGTGGATCTCTTCTTCTTTTTCTTCGATCTTACGTCTTTCTTCATAGTTCATTCCGTCATATCGAGATTTCGATCTGTGTTCGTCGTTGCCTTCTTCATCAGTAAAGTCTGGTCTCTCATCACCTTCATCGTAGGCTTCATTCATTATCTTCTCCCTACGCTGTTCTTCTTTTTCAAACTCTTCAAGTTTTTCTGATTTTTGTTGTTCAAGATCTTCTTTGGCTTCGTCTCTTGCGTCTTGCCTTTCTTTTAACTGTTCTCTTCCTTCTTCAGTAAAAGGATGTGGCATGTTTTTTTCAATGAAATCTGAGAGGTCTTCTTGTCTTTCCTGCTGTTCCTGTTGATGATTTGTATAAAGTTCATCAGCAAGTGCCATAACCTCTTCGAAGGTTTTAACATTACCAATTCTTTTTACTAAATCTTTTTCGTGGTCTGCAAAAGTAACACCAAGTAGATGACCTACTTTATAATGTAAGTTCACTCTATCAATAAGTGGTAGTTGGGCAACGTCTAATTTACCAATACCAAAAAAGTCTTTGTCAAATAGTTCTTTGTAACCTTTATGGAAGGACTTAACTAAACCAGGGTATCTTGCTTTAACTGCTTTCTCAATACGAACATCTTCAACAACATTAAGGAATGCTTTTTTGTTCATGTCGTCAACTACAAAATCATGCCACCCTTCTTCAGGAGTTTCATGTGCGTGTCCTACTTCATGTCCAATAAACAGATCATATAAGTCTTTAGACATCTCCTTCCAAACTGGAAGATATAACTGTCTGTTTTTGACATCAAATGCCGCTGTCTGCATTGTTTTATCATGAATGACTTCAATGTTTTCCGTTGCCAAACATTTTGCTAGTATTGATTGTGATTGTATCTGGTTCATATTTTATAAAAGTCCTTACATTTTTATTTAATATACATACATTATGCACTCTGGTGAACCAAGAGTCAAGCATTTTTTTAAAAGATTTGAAATCTTTTTCTACAGAGAATCAAAGACTTAGGAGTCTAGACTTATAAAAATCGAATTTTTCTTGCTCTCTTCTGATGATTTCTGTGTCCAAAACGTCATTTGGATACCCTAATGAGGTTTTCTTGAATTGTTCTGCACTAAACCCTAAGTTCTGGAACCTATTAAAGAAGGTCCAAGCACCGCGTTTTAAGGGTTCTCCTTTAGCAAAGTCTAACTGTAATTCAGTTGCCAATGCTGTAGCTTCTTCCCTTGTAAACCCATCATTTCGTTTCCATCCACCCTGTCCATCTAATTCATATCCATATTGTCCTGGATTCTGAGACATTAGACTGCCATCATGTGGGTGTATGTATAGTGGGTGATATGAAACTACGTCTACGGGGCAGTCTGGCTGCATTAACCACTCGTTATTAGCTCGTAATGTATCAGGTGTATCATGTGGTAATCCAACAATTAAACCTGTAAGAATAATCATCTCAGGACATTCCTCTCGTAATCTTATAAGACCTTCTTTAAGTTTCTCACCTGGCATACCTTTACCAATTGATTTACCTGATGCTGTATTAAAGGATTCAACACCAAAAAATACACTTCTAAGACCACTTTCATATAATTGTTTTGCTGTCTCCCAATGAGATACTATTAAATCTAATCTAGCAAAACTACTGAACTCAATATTGAAATCCATTTTCATAAATTCCTCATGGAACCTTGATACTTTTTCTGGACTATCATTATATGTATCATCACAGAACATAAATCCTGTACTACCAAATCTATTCCTGGCATCTTCTATTTCTTTTTTAACTAATTCAGGAACCCTGTTGAACTCCCATATCTTTTTACCATTAAGATCATAACTACAATAGCTACATTTGAATATGCAACCTCTAGCAATTTCTATAGGTAAGTGTTCATTAGGAAATATTAAATCATCATCGTCCCATAATATAGAACATGTTGAAAATCTTTCATACCCTAAGTTTAATGTTCTTTTAGAAGGTCTTTTCTCTTCTATTTCTTTTGTGATTTGTAGAACACTTTCCTCACCTTGGCCTTTTATTATAATATCAAATGATTTATCATCAGGTCTTATATGGTTTGCTTTGTGTCCTCCTGCTACAATTTTACAATCAGGATTGATTGATCTTATTTCATCTACTAATTCTTGCCAATCATCTCTTCCTGTAACAGTCATCTGTGCAGTAAAAATATTCGTTCTATTTTTACCTGTTTGGAGCATTCTATCATACTCCAGAAAAGTTGTACTAAGACCAACCCATAAAGTATTCTTACCAACAAATTTTTTAATTATGCCTATAAGTTCTTCTGTTGACCACTTAGTAAAGTATTCTATAACCTGTACTTTATATCCATTAGCCCTGAGCTCAGATGCTATACGATATGTCCCAGCATATCTTCCAAAACCGGGACTACATATATCTGTGAATAGTATTATATCAGGCATCTCATCAGTATTTATATACTGATGTCGAGACTAAGAGTTACTTCTCTACCACCTGCGCTGTAGCCAGGTAGTATCTCGAAATTCCTGTTAAAAATGTCTCTAATTTGGAAGCCTATACGATATCTAGGTGTTAGATAGTATCCAGCATTAAAATTAAAACTTGATACATTATCAATAGGACTGCCATCAAAGTCATTACCCTTATCAAACTGGCCTACATACGATATTAGATAGTCCCAACCAGGCAATGGTGAGCCTCCATACCAAGATATTTTAGTTTTATATTTGGCATTTCGTATTCTGTCTGAATCTGTATATTTAACCATGATATGTAATGCACCGTCAGACATAAGCAAATGTTTCTGATACTTTATACCTTTGGATTCATATCCTCCTGAATTGATATACATATTATCCTGGAAATTATAATCAATACTTTCATCAAATCGATAGAACCATGTAGTAAAATCTGCCCATGATAATTGTAAACCTTCTCCTCTCTCAGGTTGTAAGTTAGGATTTCCTTTAACCCAATCATCACCATATCTCTCATATAAATTTGGTGCTCTAAAACTATTTGATATAGCCCACTTAACACGAACAAGATCAAAGCCAGCTCTTATTGTTACCCTATCCTCTTCATACCTAGCTCCAAAAGCAAATTGTTTCTGTGTATAATTTAAATAGGTTGCTAACCTCTGATCCCACGCACCATTATATTCTTCTCTGTGTTGTTGTGCGCCTAGTAATAGGCCAGGTTTTACTTCTTTATTAGCATCAATAAAATATCTTTCACTAATTGCATTCCAACCTGAATTGTGTTTAACATTATTACGACTATATCCTAGTGTAAGCCAATCACCTCTGATTGATGTGTCATACTTTCGTCCTTTCTGTGTGCATTTATGTTTATCGCTTTGTTTAACTATCGTTACATAATCATTACAACCATCATAATCATATTTGTAATCTTGCATTACTGAAATTACTTTCCATTGTTTCCATTCAGTTTTAGTTTTTAATGTAGTGTTCTCAAACCAATCCTCTTCATCGTTATCTGTTTTAACAGAACCATTAGAACCTTTATATCTAGAAACTTGAAACCAATCTGTTCCACCTATTATATAATTAAGTTTCTCTCCACCCTTATAGAAAAATTCTTTTTCAAAATTGTCCTCTATAAGTATAGTCCCTGCCATTGAAGAACTACCATATAAAGAACTATTAGGTCCATGAATTGTTCTATATGATTGGAATGAAGGTAGATCAGTTCCAAAATCATACCACCCAGAGCCAGGATCATTAACAGGTATTCCGTTCCTATAGACTGCTGTATGTTTTACATCAGTTCCATTTGGACCATGTCCTGCAAATCCACCATTGCCACCTGGTTGATATATTTTAGTTGAATCTAATCCTTCCATGACTGAATTGTCATATTCAGGTTGTGAATATCCTATGGATTCCTTTGCTCCAACTACTATTACTTCTTCTATGTCTGATGCTAGAACTTTTACAGAACACATCAGCACGAAAAGTATGACCGCAAAGTGCAGAACATACTTGTACATTATTTCTTTCATAATTTACTTAAAATTTATTTGTTATATAAATCTGCAACTTCCATGCAGCCCCTAATCCCAACTGGAACATAACCTGAATGTCCACAAGGATAAGTGTAGCGTTCTACCAATGCTCGGTGATCGCCACTCCTTCTTTTACCATGAACCCTATTTACATATGGTTGAGCATAAGAACCCAAATTTAACATTCGGTCTATCTCCATGTAATTAAACCCAGAGTCTTTCATATAACCTATATCAATATCTCTACACCTAGGTAGCTCTGTATTAGGGTTTACATACCAACAATAATCTTCCCTAACTCTAGGTAAACTTACTCTTGGTTCAATTATAGTTCCGTCAGGTAATATCAATATACTTGGTTGGTAATAGTGTCTGTAATTACCACCCCTACGTCTTGATTCATACCCACCGTAACTATCATAGCGTTCGCTGTAATAAGGATCTCTGTGGTCTTTATCTTTTTGGATTTCGGAACCTAAGATTCCACCAAAGATAATACCAGCAATCACATCACTTGTATCTGCTGCCTTTGCAGGGGTGGCAATAAATATTGCTCCTAAAATAACCCCTATTACTATTAATCGTTTTTTCATCAGTACCTCCACTAACTATATATACACTAATTAAAGCACATTTTAAGCCTTTTGTCTACCTTTTCCTTGCTCTTTTGGTCCTTTAGATCTTTTGACTTTTTTGTTTCGTTTCTCTAATCTTTGGTGTACTTCATCAGGAGTCATCCAAAAGTCTTTGCCATCTATCATTTGTTTTAGCTCTTGTGGAGTTAGAAAGTCTCCATATACAGAGCGAAATAGATTCCTTGCCCATTTATCATCTGCTTGTACACCTGCTAATTGCTCGTTACCCTTGCCCCAATTGCCTGAACTATATGTATGGAACATGAAATGACTATGTTCAGACATCTCACATATCTCAGCACTTAAAAATATTAATGTTGCTGCTGACATACACATACCTTCTACAGATGCAATTGTTGCTGCAGGACTTTCTGCAATTGCTTTCATTAATTGTATGCAGGTAAACATATCACCGCCACTAGAATTAATGTGTATAATAACAGCATCGTTCTCGGTAGACATTCTTAGTATCTGATTCCAATCTTGATACTCTTTTGCCTCCCCTATATGTCCTGTTAAGTAGAGATCAAATACACGGGCAACTGGCCTTTCGTAAGCGTTGCCCGTGGGTTGATTATTTATTGGTTTTGTTGGACTAGATTCGCTCATAATATCTCGTTACCGCCTTTATTTTTTCAACTTGTTTATCAATTATTGCCGTTCTATTAGGCCAATGTATATATTCCTTCTCAGGATTTTTCTGCAAGTTAAACAGTAAAGGTAGTATGAGATCTTCTACATCACGAAGTTTAGTTGCCACATCAGATTCAATTAGAGCTCTGTGCTCATTAATCATTCCGGAGTTATCAGCTGTCAGTATCTTGGCTTCTAGCTGCTGTAATTTATCCATTATCTTATCTTCATCAACGGACGGAGCTACTTGTTGAGTTGCCGGTTGGTCCGGTTCGTCAACTGCCGTAAAACCAAAATCAAATTCTTCTGCCATAGTGTTTTCCTCCTACTACTATTTATGCCTGTTTGAGATGTTTCTGTTGTCTTTGGTACTTCTTTATTTTTTTCTCTATAGATTTAAAAGCACGCTCTAGTTTAAGTTTTGATACTCTTTGGGTCATGTTTTGGCCAACCATATGATCGTATTCGTGTAGTATAACCCTTGCACCTATCCCTTCATATGTTTCTGTCTTCTCTTCACCCTCAGAAGTATGATACATTATTGTACATTGTTTAGGTCTTTTTACCATTAGCCACAAACCTGGAAATGATAAACAACCTTCTTTCATAACTTCCTCTTCATCACTAACTGCTATTAATAGTGGATTGAAAAATGCTTTTTGCATGCCTTCAGGTTTGCCATCTCCAATAACAAAACATGCTTTGTCTATACCTACTTGGTTTGCAGACAAACCTACACCACCAAACTTTTGCATTGCTTGTAATAGGCCAAATTTAATAGCTTTTAAATCATCCTTTTCTAAGTCCACTTGCTGTGGAGATTCTTTTAATGCTGGAGATGTAAAAGGTATTAACTCTAAATCTTCAAATGATATTTCTTCACTCATTTATTTTGTTCCTAAGTTCAACACCTGTTGGAATTCCTGGAAACCGCCTACAGGATTATCATCTATAAAAATTTGTGGGAATGTTTTAGCATTAGGAACCTTCTCAAATAGTTCTTCTGCTTTGTAGTCTGCATCTAGTAACAAGTAATCATAGTCTAAACCTTTTTGTTCACAAAGTTGTTTTGCTGAATTGCAAAAAGTACATCTAGTCTTTCCATATATTGTAATCTTCATTGTCTTCCTTATTTTGCTATAACAGAATAGTTCTGTCGTTTTTCAAATTTAATAACAGATCTAAATTTATCAAATAGTTGATCACCCTTATGAGATATTACGAAGACATTCGTATCTTCTCCTATTGTGTCTAATAGTTGCATAACATATTCAGTTCCATTGTTATCTAAACTACTATCAAACACTTCATCTAATAAAAGGATGTTAGTACTAGCGCTGTTCTTCATCTTGGCAATAGTTCTCCAAGTAAACACTAATGCTAAATCTATTCTTTGTTTTTCTCCTTCACTAAAAGATGCATAACTAAATTTATCTCTGAACCTAGACTTAATTGTTTCTTTAAATGTTTCATCCATTTCAAACTGAACAAAAAAGTCCATTGCTGCAAGGTATTTATTAACTAATTTGTTTATTATAGGAATATATTGCCTAATTATCTTAGTTTTAATACCAGAATCTTTTAATAGTGATGTACACAAATTATAATAATGATTTGTTTCATTTAAGTCTGTCTTTTCTGTGGTCTTTTTAACAACATCTTTAGCAAGTTTCTTTAACTTGTCTTTCTCAGATGTTATATCACCTACTTTAGTATGTGTATCACTTAATTCTAATGTTAGTCTTTGTATTATTCTTTGTTGAGCTATAATCTCATTATTAGAATCCATTATTTGTTTGTCTAATTCAGACACTTGATCAACAAGTTCTTCTACTTCTTCGTACTTCGTATTCAGTTCTGTTAGAGCACCTTCAAGTTCAGAGACTTTCTCTTCGTCTCTTTGTGTCATTATTTGTTTGTGGTCGTGTTCTATACCTTGTTGACAAACAGGACATTCCTCATTGTTATGAAAGAAGTCTATTTGTTTTCTGTGGGTTTTAATTTGTCCTGTAAATTTGTCTCTGTATCGTTCAAGAGATTTCTTTTTTTCCTGGACATCACCCAGACTCGTCTTCTTGCCTGTTGCCTCTGTTGTACTCGCTTCATAAACCTTGATCGCATCTTCTGCCTCCTGTATGGAATTGTTCAGCCCTTGTACTTTAGACTCTTTATCGTCCTCTAAAGTCTTTATATATTGTTCTTGAAGTTTTGCTTTCTGCTTTGCTACATCTATGTCGCCTGTTATAAGATTTACTTTACTTTCTAAATCATTTACTTTTGTTTTTAACACACCATTCATAGCAGTAAATATTGTTATGTCTAATATGTCCTCAATTATCTCTCGTCTTGCTCCTAAATGTAATTGCATAAAGGGAGTAAAAGAAGCACTACCTAACATCACAATCTGTGTAAATGATTTGTAATTAAGTTTAAGAATATTCTCTTCTAAATATTTTTGAAAGTCTCTAATGTTAGCATTCTTATCTAAAAGTTCGCCATTAATTTCTATATCAAATACTCTTGGTTGTAATCCTCTTCTTATAAGATAATTTTTACTACCTATATTAAAGTTAATTTCAACCAAACAATGTTTGTTATTAATAGAATTAATTAACTGTGGTTTAGATACACTTCTAAATGGTTTATTAAACAATGCAAATGTCAAAGCATCTAACAATGTTGATTTACCACTACCATTCTCTCCTACAATTAATGTGCTAGGACTATGTTGAAAATCAACCTCTGTCCACGCATTTCCTGTAGATAGAAAATTTTTCCATCTAATATTTGTAAATTTTATCATCCTATATCTTGTGCTTCTACATATAAACTTTGCAACAGATTTTTAATTCTTTGTTTATCTAAATCTGTCTCGACTGAATTGACAAACTCTTTTAATAAAGTCATTGTATCTTCTAAATCAATATCTTCACCCAATGCTTCATCTTCAAACTCTGAAAAGTCTTCTATAATTTTTAGATCAATTAGATTACATTGATATAATCTATCTACGAAAGTATCAAAGCGTGTAAAGTCTGTTTTATTATTTACAATTAACTTAACACAACCACCAGCAATCCTATTAAAATCAAAATGACTGATACTGTTAACACCTTCAAAATTGGAGTCGTCATAATAGATTTTATGGAAGAGCTTATAAGGGTTGTTGTGGTATTCCAATGATCTTTGAACTGTATCGAAGACTGCAAATCCTCTTGGGTCTTCGTAATCGCTCCAAGTGATTTCGTAAGGGTTACCCATATATGTAATATTGCCTCTGCTATGCCTATGATGAAAATGGCCACTAACCACAAGCTCAAAATCACTAAAAATAGTAGAGTCCATGCCGTGGAGATTAGGCATACCTGGAAGAAGATCGTAACCTGCGAATTCAAAATGTCCGAAGCAAGTCTTTGCATCAGTCTCTGAAATTTTGGCCATAGTCCTGTCATAATTTTCACCACATATCCATGGAAGGTATAATACCTTCTCTCTATCTAACATTATTTCTGTTGGTTCTTGATATAATGTTATGTTGTTATATTCCCCTAACAATAAGTCAGGGCTGTTTACATCATTTGTATTTTTAAAATAAGTATCATGATTACCTGGAACCATGTGTACTTCAATACCTAGTTCTGCTGCTTTACCAAAGAAATATCTTTTACAAGACTTCAATGTATTAAAATTTATATACTTTCTTCTATCAAATATATCACCCAAATGACATATTGTTTTTATTCCTTCCTTTTCTAAGTAAGGAAAGAAGAAGTCAGTATAAAATTTTTCAAAGTAAGCATCAAAGGCTAAATGATCTGACCTTGCACCAAAGTGTGTATCTGTAACTAGAGCTACCTTCATTATTAACCTTCGTAAATTGCTGAATTAGCTCCATGTTCTCTCACCTCACAGGATGTTGCAAAACACCTGTTGTTTGTTTTCTTCTTTACCAAGTCATTGGCAAAGTGGAATGCTTGTTCTGCAAACTTCTCACATCCTACTCCGTTCATAACTCGTACTTCTGTCAATCCTTTCTGTTCTATTAATAGAAACTCTTGTAGTTCAGGATCGTCTTTATCTACTGCATGTTTGTGGTCGAACATATCTTTTAACCACGATTTTAAATCTTTTAAATCACCAAAGTCTACTACCCAATTTTTATCATCGAGGTGGTCACACCCAAATTTAAAACTAAAAGACAAAGCGTAACCATGTAGTAAACTACAATGACTATGCGTTGCCAAAGGTTGTCTAAACATACATGAAAGACCTTCTTCATGTCCATAAGTTTTTGTAGAGTAATACTTGTAATCTCTATAAGGTTCAGGTTGGTTCATTATTATATATCTCCTTGTATAAGTTGCCAGCTCCAAAATAATTTTCAGCTAACTTCTCTTTATTTACTCCTATGTTACTTAGCATTTCGTTAGTTTTATAACTATCCATTAAAGTAACAATCTTTTCTTTTAATTCTTCTTTATGTTCCTGATATGACTTCCAATTTTCTGTCCACTCTGAAGGGTACATAAAAGGTTCATCATACATTTCTTTATAACTTAATCGTTCAGGAACTAATGGCATTCCTTTTGTGCATAATATTTCATAACAAGATATGCCTAATGTCTCTTGTAAATTAGCACTAAATACCATCTTTGCCTCACCTAACAATTTATGATATTCAGGTTTTGTTAATTCTTTTTCTTGGCATACAATAAATTCATATTGAGGTAATTCTTTTTCTAAGTCTTTAAATATATCTACTTGTTTCTCAGGAGCAATTCTGTGAGGGAATAAAATTATATCTTTTTTATCTGTATATTCTTTATCTCCATTGTCTTTACGAATATCTTCTTCTAAATACTCCATTGGCCATCCTGTTCTAAGCATTTTGTTTGTATATTCCTCATCGCCTTCTTTAAAGAAAGTATTAGCAAACAATTCCATATGAAATTTAGATGCAAACCAGTTTTTATCTATTGCATGGAACATAGCTTGTTCTGTATGTCTTACCCAAGGTTTATCTCCAATAAGTCTGCCTAAGAAGTCTTGTGGATCGTAACTGCCAGCATGCCATAAAGCATGTATTGTTATATCTTTTTGTAAAAGCTCTGCCATATATTTTAATTGTAAAATACCTGGGTGCCAAGCATCTGCAAATATAAATTGGTCTCCGTTTTCTATATCATCTTCAATAAATTTTCTACCCAACTCAATAGTCTGTGATGCTTTGTAAACATTTGTACCACCAAAGTTTAAAAATGCACCAGGAGTTGTTGCTGCTGGAATATTAGTTGGACCTTCTATAACTTGTATGGATTTTCCTAAAACAGTTGCTACTGTCTGAGGAAAAAATGTTTTCCATTGGGCAGTATATCTTGTTTCTACATATTCTAGATCAATTATATAAATCATTTTCTAATATTGCTCCGTTTTCATCATCTTCATATACTTCCACACGGACTGCTCGGTTAGGATAATGTTCCTCTATATAATTTATAAGCTCTTCTGCTATCATTTCGCATGAACGGTGGTCTAGTTGTAGTTCGCCTTCACCATATTGTTTTTCCAACTCTCTTTGGAATTGTATGAACTCTACATCTCTATCATTATGGGTAACACCTAGAGTTACATAAAAATAAAACTTATGTCTATGAGGATACCCCAAAAAACTAACATCATCCCAATCTCCTGTAGCATATTTAGGATCTTTATCTGCTCCAGGGAACATGTGAACTCCTTCTTTACGAAAGGATACCTTTATCATTCTTTTAGAAACTGACATATAAAAACATCTCCATTATTACAAAGCCTAACATCATTAAACCTACTAACCAACCTAAATCCATATTATTAACCAAACAGATTATCTAAACTGCCTGTCTCCTTTTTAAAATTACTTTTCTTAAACTCTTTTAAAGCATCTGCATCCGTTGTAGGAAGTTCTACTTCTAGTTCTCCCTCATCTCCAGTACCAATTGCTTGACTTTTCAACTCTTTAACTGTTCTTGTTTCTTGTATCCACTTTTCAAATGAATCTCTGCCATCAACATTATATAAAGCATTGAATACAGGCTCTAGTTTCATTCTACTTGCAAATTTTAACAGTGGTTCCTTCTCAGTCATCTGTTCTAAGTGTTGCATAAAGTTTCTAATAGACATTAGAATAAATGCTGTTCTAACATACAACCACTTATTCAAATCTCCATATTGATCCTTTGCCTTTAGACTAGGTGTGTTTAAAAGAGTGTGAAATTCGTCTATTTCTACACCTAAATTAACCGTTTTCATACAGTTTTGATACATTTCTGTATAGAAATTGGACATCTCTCTGCTAAACTTAGTTGTGCCTTGTCCCATATAAAATAACCCTGTCTCAACCGCCCTACTATGAGTTGTAGAGTCATATGATATATTAATATCCTTATAAAGACCGTTGTTTTGGAATACTAAGTAAGGCAACATTCGTCTAATAGAACCAATACCTAAGACGTGTAAGTGCATTTTATCTTGTGGCCACATCTTCTCAATCTCAGATGCTATGAAACCTCTTTTAATATCTTCTAATGCACCAGTGCCGAGAGCAGCTGCACCTAATGCTACTCCACCCAAACGATTGTGCCATTCAGTAGGGATTTCTTCCATAATATACTGATACCAACTCAGGTATGTATCAATATCATTCCCTTGTATAATAACAAATGGTTTGCAGCTACTCTCTTTACTGTCAAAGACCTCTAGTTGACGTTTAACATTTTGTCCTGTCTTCCTAGCATAGTCTTCAAAATTTTCTCTATCAAATGATCTACCTTTTGTGTCGTTTCTTTCTGACCTTCCAGCTTTAACCTTAACAGGTATCTCATCAAAACACATACCTACATCTGCATGCTCTGCCTGGTTCTCATAAACTTTATCTTTTAATTCATCTGTAATATCTAAACCTAATGTAATCATTTGTAGACCACCAGAGTCAGCATGTATGCTATGAACATGGTCTTTATAAGGTTTAAATCTTTCTCCAAATGCGCTTTCGGTATGAGCATTATATAATAAGGATATATTATGTGAATAGTCTTTGCATAACTTATCAATTAACATGTTTACAATAGCAGTATTCGTTTCATCCAAAGCAATTCCTGGATTGCTTAAACGCATATACGATGTTCCTGATATTACATATTCTAATTTATTCATGACTTCAATATATCTATTAAAAGATTTGCCTCTGCCTTAGCGTCATCTAACGCATTGTGATTATTCTTTTTGGGTAGTCTTTTATCCAATACATTACTCAATGTTCTTAAACAATTAATGTCCCAGAACTTCCAGGGTGTAGTAATATTTTCTGCATGTAAAGCACTCTCGATAATAACTACATCAAAGTTAGCACCAAATCCCCAAATAGGAATTGACTCACTTCCATACCAACTAACAAATTTGTCCAATGCCTCTTGTAAAGGAACAGGATTTATTTGTAATGCTTCTCTTGTTTCCCTGTCCTGTTCTGCCCACCATTCAATAGTTAAAGGATCTATATGTAGTCCTACATCTTTACATGTTTTAGGATCTACATTAATATAAAACTCATCAACTATTTCTAGTCCGTCAATTTTAACTGCACCAATAGAAACAATAGATGCATTGGATCTTGTTGATAAAGTTTCTAAATCTAAAACTATATGTTCTCCTTGTATATTCATTATCTTGGTGCAAACTCCTGTTGTAATTTAATGTTATCAAAGAATTCTTTTTTCAAATCATCTTTCTTAAAACCGCCTCTTAGGACAGTTGTTTGTGTTAAAGAACTATGTGCCTTAATGCCTCTGTTCTCACAACAACCATGCGTTGCTTGTACATAAACACCTACATGTTCAGCGCCTGTATGTTCTTGTATCTTATTAGCAATCATAACATTAAGTTCTTCTTGTAATGTACCACGCATAGCACACCATTGTGCAATCCTTGTGTACTTACTTAGACCTAATAGTTTATCTCCTGCAATAAGTCCTATGTATGCTGTGCCTCGAACTG
>Ga0315332_10000003_pt1 | contig 63598 bp, 119 predicted proteins | sample M110034915metaG_FD_203455 | JGI IMG/M metagenome (GOLD analysis project Ga0315332, IMG submission 203455) | Ammonia-oxidizing marine archaeal communities from Monterey Bay, California, United States - M1 100m 34915 | ecosystem: Environmental > Aquatic > Marine > Intertidal zone | place: USA...
ATATTTTTATTGGGGACTTGTACTTTATTGGCGGAAAATCCCTATCAAATTATTTCCAAGAGAAATGCTTTTGAATTAACCACAGATTCTCCTGCATTCATTCTTCCTCCCATAACATCTATCTTACCTCCCGATCCCGTCTATCTAACAGGCATAACCCGTCACCATTCGCCAAAAGCCTATTTAGCATTAAAAGTAAGCGGAAGTGCTACCAATAAATTTTTATCCTTATCTGAAGGAGAAAAACAAGACAATATCACCATAATTAAAATTTTAAAAAAATCTGTCCTCATAGATAATAGAGGAACCAAGCAACACCTTACATTTAAGACGCACGGCCTTCCTACCGTAATTTTAAAGGCTCCTACCGTCAAAACGTCGTCTAAGGGCTCTAAAAGCTCCTCTAAGGACATTAAGAAGTCTTCCCCTACCCCGAGTACCCCTCGACCTCAAATCGTCACTGTGCCGTCACGTAGGCCCAAAATTGACCCCAGTATAATTAAAAGAGGGTTAGAGTATTTAGAAAAAGTAGAAGATAAAGATAAAAAAAAATATATTCTCGAAAGACTAGAAAGGCTTCAAAGCGGTCAAGAACAAATGGGTCAAAAAATTGACTCCAATGAAAGACAAAGAAGATATGATGAATATAAGAGAAGTAGGCGAGACGCCCCTTAAGCTAAAACAGTATTTGTAAAAAAGTTTAAAACAGCATCGGGCTTAAATTTATCAGGCACTTTATTGTCTACGAATAATGGGGCTTGAGCGTACTGCTGATAAAGAGTTTCATTTTGATCGATTTCTTTGACTCTTTCTAACATAGCATCAACTGAATCAAAATCATTTAAATTAATAAAACAGTCCGGATTAAAATCTTGTGAAACAGTAGAGGCTCCCCAATAAATTGGAATTGTACCTGCTACCTTTGCATGAAATAATTTTTCTGAATGATAACCATCTCTTACTTGATGTTCAAAACAAATTGAAAAACGATAGTCTTTTAAAACTTCTAATTTTCTTTTTTCCCACGGATCATTAACTCCCTGAAACTTATTGCGGCTGACAGCCTCCCTCTTAAAACTATTTCCATAACCATCTACTTGTTTATATGTACTAAGCTTATTGTATGCTTCTAATCTTTGACAGGTAGGATTACTCATAAAAATTGCACAAAATTTAGTTTTAGCTGTATTGTAATAAACATTATTGCTTATCTCATTTTCACGCACTAAATAATTTGGTTCTCCTCCATAATCTCCTTTATTGAACCAATCAATATGATAAACCCAATATGGAAAACGATAATGACGGCTATCGTCCATGACTTCATGAGTTAAAGCAAAATCACAACGACCGTAATAATATTTTCTTGAAAAATCGGTTGATTGTTTGGTTAATTGAGAGTTGGGGTCATTGTAGCCTTTACCTCCCGTGGTTATTATACTTAAGTCGGGTGGATAGGTATCAACTTCAAAATTAGGAGGTTCCCCTTCCATGGTCCAAAAAACTCGAGTGGCCGGATGGTCAACAAACTCTTTTCTATGGCAAAAGCGGTAAGAGTCTGTATGAAGAAACATTAAATCTGGATCAACTTGATTAATCTCCAAATTATAAGAATCCTTCAATAAATAAAAAAAATAATTATTCTCTAATTCAAAATTAGGCCAAAAATCTATAAATGCTATTTTCATCGTGAGTTTACTCTTTGTTTAACCAAATCTAACAATTCATCGCCTCCCCCAGTGCTTGTGTTCGTAGTCTGGGGTATTTTCTTTTATCATGGCTTCTCTCCATTCTTGTATAGAGGGGAAATCTATAGCTCTAGACTTCGGGTCTAATAAGATATGATTATCTGTATTTGTGTCTGCGTGAGGTTTCCATTTTTTAGCCAATGCAAAAAGCTGAGCCTGTTCATAGCTTAAGGCGGCTGTCAAAACGCAAAACTTGTTTAATAGCGATCTTCGGGGAGGAGGGTTTATTCCGCGTTCAATTTTGCGCCATTCCTGTTTTGAGACACCCAGCATCATGCATAGTTTTTTGGTGTCCTTAAACCGTACTAGTCTAAGCTGTTTTAAATACGAATGAAACTCCATTATCTTACTCCGCCCGCTTCTTTATGGTTTAAAGGGGGTGTTTGAGGCATAAAAGGATGAGGGGGATTGTGTAGCTCTTCTTGTTGTACGGATTTGATTCGGAGGGTGTCGACGTGAGCCTCCATAACCTCTATATCTTTTTCTATAAATCTTAAACGCATATTTTGTTCAGCGTCATCTGGTAATGCTCCTAATTGCCCAAGGGGCCATTTTACTCTAAAATCAGAATTCATTTCTACCGCGTCTTTCATTCTTAATACATCGATCTCTAATTGAGATATTTTTGAAGTAATTCCAAAATAACCCCACACCGCCATTGCTGCTACTACTATAATTTGGACTAACCATTTTAAATTAATACCTAAACTTGTATTGTCGTTGACTTTTGCCTCTTCCATAATATATGTATATTACACTATTTCTCCTCTAGTTCCCGAATGTACCTATTAAGGCTACAACATTCTTGTAATAAATGCATTGCTGTGGTTCTCCAGTATTTACCCACCTCTCGCAGCGCTTCATTTTGATCACGCAACTCTTCTAAGTAGTCTTGAGCTTTATCTATATGAGGACAAGTATTATCTGGAATCTCCGGGCAATCTTCAGCAAGCTCTTTGTAGCCTTTACAAGGAAAACTCATGTTAGTGACACCCGCAGGATGTTCCGCAACAAACTCCTATAGCCTCTACAGGGCAGGTATCCATTGCTTCCTTGCATTCTTTTTCTTCTTCTTCGTTTACTGGTTGCTTAAAGACGTATGAATAACCTTCGTCTGGTTCTCTGGTAAAATTGTTTGGAGCAGATTCTCTACATGCATCACAATCTATACATTCAGAATCTACAAAATATCTACCTTCTACGTTTTCCGCTAGTTTGTCTTTTATGTCTGCCATAATATTATCTTTAAAATGTTTAGTCGAACTTACTTTTCGTTCCTCTTTGATGGCACCCTGTCGCTAGGAATCCCTTTACTAATAGATCTCGTAGGAGGGCTTATAGGCCGTCGAGGGGGTACAGGAGGCCGTGATGTTGGTAAAGGCCGTGAAGCTCTCTTTTTGTGCGAATGTCGCCCTTTATAACGATGGTGATGACCGTAGTCGTAATAATGATGAGTAAGTACATCTACGTGATCATATTCCCAATGACGATGATGATGGGAGTCAACTGATTCCCATCCCCATGATGCACAGCCGGTGCTCATGACAATTATTAAGATAGTTATTAAAATTTTCATCTTACTCCTGATCCGTATCTTTGAAGAGGTAAATCTGGGTTATGCCTTTCTTTTTTAGGGCTTTCTTCTATCCCTCCAACATTAAAAGCGTAATGAAATATTATGACGATAACAATAGCTACAACACCAGAAAAAATTCCCCATACATCTATTTTTTTATTTTTTTGTATACCCATTTTACTCCTATCACTATTGCATCTTTTAGTATAAAGGGACTGATAGCTATCCATCCTATAATATAAAGTATTTTATCGCCGTTGATTTTCATTATCACTTCCCTTAAAAGATTACACGATATTTGCCTTAAACAACATTTCTTTGTGCTCAGAGCGGTGCATAGCACCTTTTGAGCGCAAAAACACCTTGTTATAATAAAATTTAATTTTTTAAAATATTTTTGCTCTCCAAATAAAAAAAAACTAAAATAATTCAGACTGCTGACTCATTCTATTTAAATTAGGAGATTTTATTTGAGAAGAATGATTATTCATTAACTTTTGTAAGTTTTTTTGAAAATCATCTTTTATGAAGTATTGAGCAGGAAACTCTTTGAAATAATTAGCTGGAATGTGAGGATTATTCAAAGTAGAACCTCGTTGGATTAAATAACGTATTCTGTCTTGCATAATCTCAAGCATGCGCTCTTTTGAGTATCCATTATGAAGATCCATCATTGATTTATACTTTTCCTTGCTGTACTGCTTTTTGTGGATGAATTTTGCGTCTTGTAATGTATATCTACTTTTGTTGGGCAATAAAGCATTAAAATGCTTCATAGTCACACTCTCAGGTATTAACGCGGCAAACTTAAAATCAAGTTCAATATAATTTTGCTTTTCATCAATCCATTGCTTCATGAACGAAGGCGGGGCGTATATTGCATATTGAAGAATTTGCAAATTAGAATAATAGCCAATAATCCAATGCTTGTTTTTCCATTTTTCTATATGAGACAAGCCAAAGTCACGAACTGTTGTTACGTTGCCGGTGGTTGTTGATTTTAGCTCAAACTCATATTTAGTATTATTTAAATCTAAATAAGCGTCAACTCCGCTTCGACCAGTAGATTCATCTTTGGTTAAACCAAATAAAGCACGCAATTCTTCTTCTCGAACATTGTCTTGTACTTCTTTAGCCATTTTTTTAAATTAAGGAATTCTTACAGTGGATTTTACGTTTTTCCAATTTTTAGGGATGTGACCCTTGAATTCTATCATTTTAACAAAGGGAGAATTATTTAGTATCCAAACTGCCGTGCCGGCAGGTAAAACATGTGATGGATAGTCCCATTCCTCAAAGTCAGAGTCGTAAGCGTTAATTACCCATTCGCCGTGAAAAAAGTCTTTTGTGAAAGTATATTCATATATCACAAAATCATGGCCAGCCCCGAAAATAGCCTGTATAGAATTATTTTGATACGAGAAGGGTATTTGTATCATAGAAAAACCAGAAGGAATAAATTTTGTTAATTCATACGTATTTGGTTTATTGTTAATAATTTGTTTGTGTGGTGTCTCTAATATAAAACACCCCTTGCCGTCACCGACAGTGTGAAACATCACTGATTTGTGGTCACCCCATTGAGAAGGGAAATAAGCATGAAAATGAAGGTAGTGTTCATTGCCATTGGCATTATCATTACCATGGCCACCCCAATTGGTATAAGTCCATGTTTCTCCTGTAATCCAACGCCATTGACCTTCAGATTTTTCATCTGTAGCTCCAAGCCATGGATTCAGACCATTTAAATTTAATTTATTGAAAACAACATCATTTTCTTCTTTAGAGGTTATTGTTGCTAAATGTCCTCCTAAACTTTCTGCTTTAACTTTTGCTTCATGCCATGTGTATGGCTTATCATTAACTAAAGTATAAGTTGATGTTCCGTGGGTTATGGTTGGTCCGGCCGTTAAAGAAACGGTGGTAATAATAATTGCACAAAATGAATATAACTTCGTCATGTGAGTAGTTTGTTTGCTGTCGCTTGGATTGTCAAGGAAAATTTTAAGATAAAGAATACAATGTGTTGTGTTGTATTTTTTCTTCAATTTTATAATGATGTTGTGTCATGTATTGTTTAATAATGTCGTTTTTAACGCTTGATTCTGATGGTGTTTCAATCAAGACGTATCGAATCGGGTATTTGAAGGGAGACCAACCTTTTAATACTTCCACTTCATATCCTTCCACATCTAACGAGAAAAAGTCAGCCTTTTTTATTGCATAGGAGTCCAAAACCCAATCTAATGTTTTCGCAGGCACCTCAAGGGCTTGCGTAGAATCTGAATATCTTTTTTTGTCGTAATCATGGTTTGTTTTGATTTGACCGCACATCGCATCTTGAGGTGCGTTATTGTATAAAGCAAGCTCTTCCTTATTTTCTAATAAATGTTTGATTTCAGAGAGGGGTATTGGTCCCTGAAGGTAGCGCGGGTCTGCGCCAAAAAAACCTTCTATGTAATCTTCTGTGTATTCATGGGATACAAGAGCGCAATTAGAAGCAAAACAATCGTGTCTTAGTTTTGACATATTTTTGTATTGAAAAGGATTGGGTTCAATCAAAAGACCTTTCCATCCATAATGAAAATTAAGAGCGGCGGTATTGCTTTGTTCTATTCCATTAGCGGCCCCGCATTCTATATAAAACCCTTTTTCAATATTTTTTAAATAATTTTCGTATAAATATTCGTCTATGCCCTCCATACCGAAAGTTTTACAGTTGCTTTCGCGCCAGTCGTATTGAGGATTAGAGATGATCATCGTTGATTATATATTTTTTTGTTTGAATTTAAATAGGGCCGCCGATTTTTTTAATTTACTAAATTTTTGTTTTGTTCAGTTTGGGTGGCAATATTGAAAAATACCACCCCCGGCCGTTATTATAACAAAAGAATACTCTAAAATTTCAAAAAATGGGGGGGGTTGGCATGGAACCTGCCAGAATAGGGGCTAAATTAAAATGAATTATTTTGTCGATTTAGCTTGTATTTTTCTGTGGTTCTGCTATCCTTTTTTCAGATGAGAGATATGAAAGAGATGAAATACGAGTCAGACATTCTGACAAACTCTTGGAAAGTGTTCTTCAACGAGGTCGCAGCACGATGCGAATACTGGGAACTGGGTTTCGGCGATATCAACGCCGAAAAGGAAAGCGAAATAGTTCGCGAATGCTTTGTGGATAAATACACTGTACAGCACACAGTGGACGCATGGCACGAATACGTCGTCGAAGAAATGGTCGACAGCCTGTAAAAAGGTGTTGACTTTGTTAAAAAAGTATGGTTTAATATACGCAGTTGATATGAGAGATACAGAATACATAAACTTCCTAAACGTAACCTTCAAATTAAGAAGGAATCCAAACTACAAAGGCGGTCATTACCTCGCTCGCACTAATTCCTCAATGGGTAATACATACCCACTAGGAACATCTGAAGAAGAGATGATAAAGCAATTCCTCGATTCTGATGTGAATAATAATGAAAAGACTGGTGACATGGTTGAAGTAGTTGAGATCACTAAATGCTTTGAAGATAGAACACCCAAAGGAAGATTCCACAAAGACAATTATTAAAAAGTAATTGACTTTAAGATTCAAATAGATAATAATTTTTTTAGTTATGACATATTGCACACAGACACAAACTTACAGATTCCATGGACTAAATGCTAACACCTCCCACTACCTTGGCCCTCACTGCAACAACAACTCTTGCGGTGCGCCTGAGCCATCACTCAAAGGGGATGAGATCCCCTTCGAGTGGGATAACAAAGAAGTTGACAAAGCAAAAGAAATCAGGTAAGCTATATCCAGTTATGAGAGATAGAAAGACATACACAATCACTTGGAAAGATGAAGACTCCAATCGTGTTAGCAGTAAAGACTTCACCAACAAGGAAGGCGTTGACCACTCTGGCATGGATGAAGCTCTGGCAATAGCTCAACAGGCTGATACTAATATGTGGCCATGGGTACTTGAGGAAGATGGTACAGAGGTAGCGCATGGCTGGGGTGGTGATCAAATGGGTAATGGTAGACTCTTCCCTACTTGTGGATAAATTTTAAATTAGTATGAGTAATAACATGAACAATAACGGATTCGAAGCACATCAACGCAATCTCGGCCATAAAGACTTTAGTGAGCGTAAAGCTACTGAGACAGAACGGATCGAAGGTATGGGCAGTATAACCACAGAAGATATGCATGGCCTTAAAGAAGACTTCGACAGAGGGTACAAACACTTTGCTATGCAGACACATAATACCAAAGGCCAGCCCGTTGATCGCGGACATCTGCGTACTGCTGCTGACCAAGCCGCTTTTAAGTATGGAAAAAAAGATTAAAAAGGGGTTGACATTACGCCGCCTAGCAGGTAGACTACTTGCAGCGGTTCGGAAGAACCACAAGACAGAAAATCAAGTTATGATGACAAACGAAGAAATAATGAACCAAATCGATAATGCGCCGCGCTACCATGTGAACTATGAGCGCAAGGACGGGATGACCAAGGAATACACCGTGGCCATTACCGAGAGACACCCTGACCACATTAAGGGGTATAAATTTGCTGATGGCGAGAGTCACGGCATACGCCGGTTTAACATCTCCCAGATTAATCATCTGGAGTTGGTAAGCTAACCATATACATCGGGCTGGGCCGATGTAAAAGACTAGGGCAGGAATGCAATGCTAGTCAATCCCAGACGCTCTTTGAATTTAAGTTGACGGAGTTAAATACCCCTGTGAATCTGTCTCGTGCGCACGACACAGTTGAAAGTTCACGCCCGTTAATTGTTTCATATCATATGCTAATGAAACTTATAACTGCTGGTGGTGCGGCAGCAACTTAATTAATTTTCTCGCTCGACGGAGTGAGATCGGTGTGGCTGAATAAACGCATCCAAGGCGTTAAGGCGACAACTGGACAAGCTCGACGGCCAAGTGGCAGAGGGTAGTCTGGATGGGTACGAAGTAGGTAAATCTGAAAATTTGATTTGGAAGCCGAAAAGTTGTTGGTAAACAAATAGTCCAACCACCATTTTATTTAAAATGTTAGATTACAATGAATGGCAAAAGTTGTGCCAAGAGTTTAAAGAAGAAGAAGAAGAAGAAATGAGTAAAACAAAATCATTAACGCGCAAAAAGATGAAGCGCAGCGATAAACTCCAAGCGGAGGGCCAAAAGCGGATGGTCAAGAAGAACATCACCCGCGAAGCAACAGACTTTCTTCATCGGTTGCGTGGCTCAAAACGCAGCATCGCCATGGATGCTGCGGCAAGTGTTAAAATACGGAAAGCACTTGCGGAGTTTAAACAAAAAATTTCCGAGGTGTAATAACCTCGTTTGTGTGTGCGTGTTGTCTGTCATACCTCATAACATAAACACCCCGCGAAAGCGGGGTGTTTTTTTATGTAAAAAAATGAAGAAAAAGCTTGAGGCGTAACGGCCGGCGGGCAGGCGCCCAAGCGTTACGTGTCAAGCAAAAAAGACAAAAAAGTTTTTTTATTTTTTTAAAAAAAGTGCTTGCAATTTTCAAACGATTCTGGTAGACTGTTTTCTGTTATGAGGGATAAGAAACAAGAAGTCGAGACGATTACCCTGAATGGGCGCGTCTATGTTGTGAACAATGATCCGAAGCACCAACGCCGGCAACGGGCTGGCTACTATGGGAGGAACCCGAAATGAGCAGCCCCTTTGCTGATTGGACTGACGCTGATTGGGCTGACTACATGACAACCTACCCAAAAACCCGCAAAGTCGCGCCAAAAGTCGATCCCCTATTAAAGAAGGCAATTGCTCGAACTTCCATGCTTCTTTTCTTGAATGAACTGAAGCCAACTAAAAGCCCAAAAAAATTGGCTGAACTTGAAAAAAGTACTTTACTTTTAAAAAAATTTATAGGATAATCTCTTTGTTGTTATGATACAGGACTCAGTAATGAAAACGCGGTTTGTTTTAACTTGGCACGACTTAGATGCTAATGAGGTTAATACAAAAGAATATGTCAACACGGTGGGCAAAGATCACTCTGGCTCAATGGATGCATTGAGCCTAGCGCAAGTGATTGATTCCAATGCGTGGCCATGGAAGATCGAAAAGGTAATGCCAGAAGGAGGCAATAGTGAATTGTCTATGTCTAACTGGGGAGGTGACGAACTATGAACGAAATGAAACAACTTGAAGAAAGTATTCGAAAACAAATTGCTCGCTACTTCAGCACCTATGGGCAAACAAGCATCGGGCATGAATCACGCGAAGATTTGTTTGAACTAATCTCACATGAATTCGCTGTACATAAGCATCAAAAGAAGTGGGACGGCATTTACGAAATAAACCAGTTTGCCCCAAGTAATACCAAATGACAATTTTTTCCCTAGACTCAATAATTGACGGTATGCAGTTGGTGACGCGAGGCGTTAAGGTTGCTATGGCTGCTAAATCGCCTGACGATCTCAACCCCGAAGACAACGGCAAAATTGAGGAGTTCGCCCACGCCTACATGACACGCAGCGAACCCGGTTTTAAGATGTTTGTTCAAACAATTTTTGCCAATGGTAAAGTCAGAACAGTAGAATCAGATTGGTTCCATTGGGCCTTGAGCCTTCGTGAGAAATACAAAGAGAAGCCAACAGAAGAAATCCTTAACTACATTAGCTCGATATCCCGAAAGAAACACGCTAAAGATAAGGAAATGGCTGATGTTGCTAATCGCTACTTTATTGCCTTAATTAAATAATTATGAAACTAAAACGAATAAGCCTAAACGAAACTGAACTCCACTTGAGCGACAGGACAACTGTTTTCTTCTCCTACGATACACCAGTCGCCGCAAAGGTCGGCCTGAAGTATTATCGCACCGACGAGAAACATAGTCCAACAACATCAAACCACTTGAACCGTTGGCTGGAGGATGTAAAATGTGAACGCAAGCCACAAGACTGGTTTGAAAGATCTCTTGCTCTATGGCTCCAACGGTCGGGCCAGAAGAAAATAATGGAAAGAATAGCTACTAAAGTCGACGCGCAGCGAATGCAATAATATGAAAAAAATAATTAGTTTAGTTGGTGCAATCTGTTTATCTGGTTGCGTGGTTACTGAAAAGAAAGTTGTTTATAAGAAAATTTCTTTTGCTGATAAGAAAGGTGTGACTACTTTATATTATCCGCCTACATGGCAAAAGTTTTTAAAGCCAATAGATGACGGCACGCCCAAGACAATGCTAGTCCGATTTGGTACAACATTAAACCACCAAACCGAATAAAAACGCGCAACGCGTTTTTATTGTTGACATGTAACGGCCGGCGGGCTGCCCGCGAAGCGTTACGTGTCAAGCATAAAAGTGAAAAAAAGTAAAAAAAGTTTTTTAAAAAAAGTGAAAATAATGCTTGCAATTTTCGGAGGTTGTGCTATACTGTTTGCAGTTATGAGGGATAGAATCGAACTAGAAGAGGTCTTCGTTAGCGAAGAGTCGCCCGTGTTAGTGTCTTGCTGCGGATGCGGCGAGAAACTTCAGATCAGCCAAGAAGAGGCTGCAAACTGGAATGATCTGGACCGGTTCCAATGCCACGAGTGCGAATAAGTGCTTGACTTTACCAAAAGACTATGCTAGACTGTTTGAAGTTATGAGAGAAATAGACATAGAGAAGAAAATTCACGAATTGAACGTGGCAATCGTCTTGAATGGCCCGATCAAATTCCTTGACCCAATCAAAGACCATCGCCATAAGGTGGCCAAATTCAACATTGAGAAGCAAAAGCTTCTCAATACTAATAAAAAATAATTGTTGACTTTATTGAAAAACCTGTTAAACTAATTTTTGTTATGAGAGAAATATTCGACATATACTATCGGCCCGCCACACATGACGGGGAAGAAAACACTGGCAACCTTATGCACAGCTACCAGATCGAACTGGATGAGTCGTTTGCTAATCGCACTAACGGTGAAAAGTTCGCTGGCATCGGCGGCAAGTGCATGGAGACGGGCGAGTACAAGCGGTTCCGCATGGATAGGGTGGAAGGAATGTGGCCAATCGAAGAAGGAAAGGCAAGGCTCTAATATGAAAAGATTTATTATATCTCTTTGTGTTATACCTTTCGCGTTTCAATTATTGTTAATTGTTAACTCTGTTTATGCCCACACACATAAGAACCATCAACTCAGTCGTGAAACCAAAATTGTCGCAATCACTATATTGGCGGAAGCCAGAGGCGAAGGGGAAAAGGGAATGTATGCGGTGGGTGCTGTCATTGCTCAACGAGCATTTGAAAGAAAACGGACTCCCTCGGAGGTATGCCTTAAAAAATGGCAATTTAGTTGTTGGAACGGTAAAAAATTAAAAGACTTGGAGCATCTGTTGAAAGTGCCGCAAGCGAAGTATGCAATTATCGTTGCAAAGAATGTGAAAACATTAAGTCGCGACTATGTTGGATATGCTAACCACTATCACGCGACATGGATGAAAAAACTTCCATACTGGGCAAAAGGCCAAAAGCCTGTTAAAGTAATTGGGCAACACGCATTCTATAAACTATGAACATTGAATTCAAAAATCGAAGCGGCAAATCTATTTTGGCATTTAAGCTGATTGATAAAAAAATTGATGACGCTATAATGCAAGCGAGGTTAAAAAGAAATCGTACGCTAAAAAAGATATTCCGATGATCTCTGACCTTAACCGCCAAGAAAAATTAATTTTAAGATGCTATTTTAAAAATATCATCACTAAAGGTGGACTGACTGAACGTTTAATAAAAATTTTAAGTAGAGGCAATCTCGCCGAACTTAAAAAGCTGGCAACCTCATAACTGTTGCTTGTCTCCTCATAACACTAAACACTCCGCGAGAGCGGAGTGTTTTTTTTGTGAAAAGATGAAAAAAAGTGTTGACATGTAACGGCCGGCGGCCTGCCCGCGAACCGTTACGCGTCAAGGGAAAAGATAGAAATAAAAATAAAAAAAAATTGATATTAAGGGTTGACATTTCTGAAGGTTGTGATATACTGTTCCCTGTTATGAGAGATAATATCAGTTGTGAAGAGGTGTTCGAGGCGGACGCAAATGCGCGTGCGGAGTTTGAGGCTGTGTGTGAAGAGGAGCGTCAAGCTGCTATCGAGGCGCAGGACGCGGAGATGGTCGCGAAAGAGGAGGAGGAGGAGTTGTGTTGGTGTAAGTTTTTTGAGTCTTGCTCTCTTTGCTTCGGCAAAAAGTAATTCTCTTTAATGCTTGACCCGTAACGGCCAGCGGGGTTGCGCGCAACTGTTACGTGTCAAGTAAAAAATAAAAAAACTTTTTTATTTTTTTTTAAAATAATGCTTGCTATTTTGGGGGGGTGTGCTATAATGATTCCTGTTATGAGAGAAATAGAGAAAAGAAAAGAGTTAAAAAAGGCATGGGAAGCGATTCACCCAGTGGATCGCCCTACATGGGAACAGTTCAAACGCGGTGTGTTTGTTTTACCTCAAACCGCACGGGATCGCGATTTTCCGATTGCAGCGATGGAAGATCGCAAAAGACGCGCCGAGCAATGGGCTGCGCATCTGGCGGAAAAAAAGTGTAAAAAAGTGACATTAATGCTTGCTTTTTCCTGAGATTCTGATATACTGTTTTTTGTTATGAGAGATATGTTTGAAAATATGTACAAAGTGCAGATCGCCAACTCCGGCGATGCTGCGGGTTTCCCACGGTCTCACGATGGTCTTGAAAAGGCCATCATCTTGGCCTCGCGTGAGGGTACTGAGGTCACCTTTGATGGTGATGTCGTTTGGCCGGAGAAGGAGGAGGAGTCTGAGCCATGGGATGGTTTTAACTCGGACGCGGAAGCGGACGCGGATGCCCTCGCGAGTGCGGGCATGGGGACAGATGAGGATTACGGTGGCTGCTGCGACTGGTAATCCTCTTGACTTTTCTTTTTTAATTTGATATACTTTTTTTGTTATGCAGGAAGTAAAGACATATACATTTAAGCGGAGCGACATGACTCCAGACAAGATGGCTGTAGTTGAGGACGGGCACGAGTTTTTTTATAAGTCATCCGTCGAGCATGAGGATGATGTCAGTAAAATTTGGCACGATATCCATTGCGCCACTAGCGCGAAATATTGTTTTCATCTCGATTGGTCACCGTACTCTCATCCTACCACCAACGATCTGGAAATGTGGTTTGCGCTTGGCTGCCCTACTCGTGACTCTATCGGTGATGGTAAGGGGTGCGGCAATTTGGACACCAAGCGACTGACCGAAGCTCTCGGTCGGGATCTTTGCATCGCAGGATATTGATATGCACGTTCAAGTTTATTATAATCTTCACAAGCGGTGCCTGTCCGTCAGGCACCGCGGCAAGGTTATTAAGCATGCCAAAAGTGTAATTTTGCGAGATGCTAATTTTCGCGTGCAACCCGCAGGCAGGGAGCGAGTCTTAAAGCAAAAGCGCAAAAATGTTCACGCCTATGTTGCGGGTGAGCTGGTTGAAGACTTTTGGTTCACTGAACCGTCTTACCGTATTTTCAAAGGCAAACAAATCGTGACATACAATCCTTACAAGCATAAAACTTTTGTTGACAAAAATACAGGGCAACCAGTAACTGAGGCGGCGCACGTATTAATTCACAACAAAGAAATAACGATTGGCAAATATTCTCCTTGACACGTAACGGTTCGGCGCACCGCCGCGATCGGTTACGCGTCAACATAAAAATTAAATTTTTTTTAAATTTAAAGTGTTGACATTCTAAGAAAATACTGTATACTGATGTCTGTTATGAGAGATGATATTCAATGTGAAGAGGTGTTTGAGGCGCAGGTTGAAATGGCTCCAGAGCCGGTGTTGGCTGATGGGGTGGATCTTGGTCGGCTCTTTGATCGCATGCGTGCGCCACGCGATTGGGCTGGGGCGGAGTTCGCGGACGCAGTTTATGGCCCCCAAAAAGATTAAAAAAGATCTTGACGCGTAACGCTTGACGGGTAGGCCGCCGGCCGTTACATGAGACTTGGTCTCATTATAAATAAGTATTGTGCGAATTTTTTTAATATTGTGCGAAATCCTTATTTAGGGTATTCTTATTTACTATTTATGTATTTACTATTTACTATTTTATCGTTTGCTATTTAGCGTTAAATAAATTATAATTAAAATAAAAAACCCCTCCCTTGCGGGAGGGGTTTTGAACTACATCCCCAAACGAACATAAATGAATTACACTCCGACTGGAGCCCTGCACCTCCCGTCTCGGATGGCTAGCAAATTCCGAGACGGGAGTGATTAGGCGGCTACAGCTTAGTTGCCGTTAGCCATACGGGTCACCACGGCTTTGTGGCCACGGTACTCGTAGTCAGTCAGCTTGTACTGACGGCGAACAGCACCCTTGCTCCGGCCCGAACGAATCGCGGCACGGATGTTACTGTTGCGGTCAGTACCACGTGTTGACGTGCTGCTCTTCCTGATGGAGGAGACCTTCGTCAACGCTGCAGATACTGCGTCGCTGATGACCTTGGTAAGTTGTTTCTTTGTCATAAACAATGAATTCCTTTCCTTGTCTGGGTTAATAGTCACAGGCCACTTGGCCAGCACGCGAATGTTCCTTGTTCACCCCGCACTCAAAAAAGCTTAAGCTAATCATGATCACTTGTCAATACTTAATCCAAACTTTTTTTAAATTTCTCTTTACGAGAGTACTTCTTTTTATCTCGATGCACCACCTCAGGTGGTGCATTCAGTTTACGTATTTTTTTCCATATGTCAAGTAGTTTTTTCAATGTATATTTTTTTATTTAATCGCCTGATTTTATATGTAACATCATAGCAATAAATAACCCTCCCAATACTATCAGTGCCAAATACACAAGAGCTACTATACATGGCCATCAGGCGGATGTCAAATCCCTTTTGCACATTTGACAATCAGGTCATGCATTGTGTCATCTGCATAACCCCCGATATCGCCATATCGATCCACCCACGTTAATTGTGCGCCCACCTGCTTGGAGTTACAATTATATTTTTCCATTAATTCATGTCGCGTAAATTTAAAACTTTTTAAATCTGATCTGAGTTGTTTTTTCTCTTGCTCATTTAATGTTCTCTTGGTGGCAACGGTATTAGATTTTTTTTCACGAGAGATACGGTTTTTAACTTCACCGCAATCCTCCAGCACTTGACGCGAATTAGTGAAGCCCAACAACATCATAGGATGACGCTGCGCTTGATACTCGACGTGCATGATGCACCTGACTTTGTTGCCAGTATTCTCGTTAATATAATGCACAACCGCATCGGTAATGTGGTCTGCAATAATACCGCCTTGCTTCTCCATTCGTGTAATAATAAAATTCTGGATCTCGACCGGAAGAACTTGGATGCCAGCTTGCACGTTACAATCGAAAGTAACAAACACCAAACTATTGTGCTTGAAGTTTTGGGGCGCAATGGCAATATCCAAAAGTTTTTGCGTTGGGTTGCCACAGAAATCATACCATGCACCAAAATTACTTTTACCATGAGCATTCACCGGAATCTCATCATGAGAGTAATTAAAATTAAAATTTCTGTACAGCGTCTTATCGTTCAACATAAAAGAACGACTATTTTTTTGGGCAGCATAAGTAGGCCAATCAGATTCAAAGCAATGCAAATTTACTTCGCCACCACCCAAGCGAGTCATCAACAAACTCTCCCCAGCGAGAAATTGCTCAAACTCCCAAATTGTAGCGGGTAAAGAATAAACAGTTGCACTATCAACTTTACAGTTAGCCCCATGACTGGTACGGGTAAACTTAAACAACGAGCCTAACCAAATGTTAAACGCCTTGAGAACCCATGCGCGGTACTCGGCCTTGACTTGATTCTTGCAAAGATTGGAAGCATTACGTGTTGCCATACAGAAAGAATACAGTATAGAACAAAGAGGTCAACCTTCTTTTTAAAAAATATTTAAAAAAAAACTTACCGAAGGGAAGTTTTTTTCCTTGACATGTAACGGCCGGCGGGGGGCCGCCCAAGCGTTACGTGTCAACAATAAAAATCAAATATTTTAAATAAAAAACCTCCTCGCTTACGCGAGGAGGTTTAGTGTTATGAGACAACAACCCTCCCCGAAGGGAGGGCCGAAGATACTAAACGGCCAGAACCGTATCGGCTGGACGCTCCAGCTTCAAACCGCAGTGGCCATCCATGACACCATGAAGGGCTTGCGTGCGCTTGGGCAACTCATTCAAGTTACCCTTCAACACCTCGGTAAAGGCATTGAACATCGACCACGCATTGCGCGGCTTGAACTCCGAGTGGTTTGGCACATGCCATTGGTCAACCACCTTCTTGATCTGGGTGCTGGTGCAAGCACCACCCCGAAAGGCTTCGATAATCAAATCGTGAGCCTCAAGACGCGACAAGTCATGGTCGCGATAACCCGCGAAGCGTTGCTTTTGCAAGCCCCACGCATCGGCCAATTTGCCAACGGTGCGAGACACCATCTTTGGCAAATCCCGAAGGATATGAGCGGTATGTTTCCGCCCGAACTTAACCTCACCCGAAAAGGAAAGGTTGTCGCAAACAAAAACATTCGCACCAAACGCAAGCGCAGATGGGAAAGTTTTGTCATGTGAATTACGCAGCCCCATGACTGCACCGTAATCCTGCGAATCACTGGACTCTTCTCCAGTGCCAACCCGAAACAAACCGAAGTACCGATTTGAATCGTGTGTGAGGGCGTGAGATTCCTCAAGAATCTGCATACCATCACCGCCCAACCGATCGCGAACTAAATCAACGAGGTGGGAATGGGGGATAGGCGTATGCGTCCGAGTTGCCTCGGGCGTATCCGACTGCTGCACTTGATCGTACTCGACCTTGTGCGCCCCGCAGTGTAACATTAATCCTGTCATCTTTTTTTGATAGGGTGTTGACCTCATTGCCAACTGAGAAAATTATGCACTACTCAGAGATAAAACGCAACAAAAAAAACACTATAGGTGAAAATAATTTACACTTAAAAAAAATGCACCGCAGGTGCATTTTTTCCTTGACATGTAACGGACGCCCGGGGGCCGGCGAAGCGTTACGTGTCAACAACATTTTTTTTTAAAAAATATTGTTGACTTTCGAGCCATTCTAATCTATACTTTAAAAGTTATGAGCAATAGATACATTAACACTAACTGCACGTATACGCAAGATTATGAAAAGGGAACGTATACATTCACAGGGCCATGTCGTGTCACAGGGAAACCCTACACGGTGACCATTCATGGCAGCGAACTTTTTGACCTGAACCAAGGTCTACCTGTCCAAGACGCGCTGCGCTCATTAGATGCCGATCAACGCGAGTTTGTCATGTCAGGCACAAGCCCCGAAGGGTGGAAGAAGATTTTCGGAGAGGATGCTTGACTTTCCCCACGTTATCTGGTAAATTTTTTTTGTTGTGAGGATGACAGTTAAACAAGTTAAAACCGAGATTGGCTCTTTATCCAAGCCGTCAAAGATGCCGGGCCATGGATACAGCACACCTGCAAAAAATTGTATCACAGGCAATAAATTAGCCAGTATAATAAATTCTATTTGTTCTATTTGTTATGCGAAGAAGGGAAGGTATGTTTTTCCTAATGTTATTGCTGCAATGGAAAAACGGTTAGACTCTTTAAAAAGTCTCGGTTGGGTTAATAAAATTACCTTCTTAATTAATAAGCAGGAAAAGAGCGGGCATTTCCGCTGGCATGATAGTGGAGACGTTCAAGGTGTTTGGCACCTCGAAAAAATTGCACAAGTGGCACGCAATCTACCTCACATTAAATTCTGGCTCCCAACAAGAGAGTACGGTTTTGTGCGGGAGTGGATGAAACTAAAGCGACTGCCAAAAAATTTGACTATTAGGCTGTCGGCCTATATGGTAGACGGGAAGCCGCCAACTAGCTTGGCAAAAAAATTAGGATTAACAACAAGCGGTGTTTCTCCTGATGGGTATAATTGTCCGGCTTCAAAGCAAAACAACGAGTGTGGCGAGTGTCGTGCGTGTTGGGACAATACAGTTGAGAATATAAACTATAAAAAACATTGAAAAGAGAATATGTTATAAAGCTAACAAATGCAGAGCGTGAAATTTTAAAAAATTCTTTGCGTGGTATGCATGACGGAACGTTGGTTAAAAAAATTGTTTTAGAATTACTAGAACAAAACACCGCGGAGTAGCCAAGTGGTAAGGCGGGAGACTGCAAATCTCTTATCGTCGGTTCGATTCCGACCTCCGCGTCCATGGGTTGGTAGCTCAACGGTAGAGCAGCGGCCTTTTAAGCCGTTGGTTGCGAGTTCGATTCTCGCCCAGCCTACCATTTTAACTTGACACGTAACGCTTGGCGGGCGCGCGGCCGGCCGTTACGTGTCAAGAAAATAATGCAAGAAAATGCAAAAAAATAAGGCACTTTTTATTGTGCCTTTATTTAGCTTATTTATATTTATGTTATTTATAATTTGCTTATTTACAAATTCCTTATTTACAATTATATTATTTACTTATTTAGTGTTTATTTATTTAGCTTTTACTTATTTAGCTTTTTATTATTTACAATTATATTATTTATCCGGCTTATTATATATGATTACATTAATATATTCAGTATCCTCGGAATCGTTTAATGCTACGTTGCCAGTTGCCGCTTCCCACATACGGGAAATCCTCGACTTGTGAGAGGTCGTGGAGCAAAGCTCCACGACCTCCTTGCGCATATCCTCGATATGCTTACGCTGTTTTTGCCTTGACATCTTGATCTATGTAGTCGCTGCCTTCCTTGGTAATGTGTCGCTTGCCGTCAATCTTGATGAGGCTTTTCTTCATCAAGTAAAGCTCAACATCACGCTGAATCGCAGTACGACTCAAGCCTGTTTTGGCGCACAACTCTTGCAATGATGCCTGACCATCGCGACGAAGAATGGATAATACCTTTTTCTCGATATGGCTAACCCCAAGTGGGTTGATGCCCAAGTCATCGCAAAATTGATGGAAGTCCTCTACACGAAAAATCTTTTTATCGTAGGACGCGCACCAATTAACCAACTCCTTGGCTACCTTAACACAATCACGCGCATTGCCGCGACTCGTTTTAGCCAACTCCAACAACGCTGCATCCTCAAAGGAAATCTCCTCGACTTGAGATTTGAGAATTTGTGCCAACTCAAGTGGAGTGTAATCCTCGAAATCTACCGTAGTCAATCTGTCCTTGAGTGGCGCGAACAGTTTGTCTGGCTCAGTAGTAGCAAACAAAAAAGTTTGCTGTTTAAAGTTAAACGGATATTCTCCATCACGCCAACGGAAGTCGCGAGTATGACCTCGTTCGGTATTAAAGATAGTGAGAAAGGCATTGGTAACATCCTTGGGCAACTCATGTGCCTCGTCAAATAGTACCGTGATCTCAGCATCCATGATGAGCGGAATAAAAATCTGGTCGAAGAATCCCTCCAAATTTTTAATTGTAGAGCAGTTAAGCTCAAGAAATGGTCGATTACGACCATCCATGTTCTTCAGGTTGCCGCCAAATTGTCGGGCAAATTCTGTTTTACCCAATCCTTTAGCACCAACTAACAGCAAAAAGGGACATAAACTTGTCTTGTTAAACGCTTTTAAATAAAAAGATAAACGCTTTTTAACATTGTTTTGTCCGTATAGTTCAGCAAATGGTGTTTCCATATTAATTAAATGTTGTCAATTTATACGCAATTTTTTCTTGAACTGCATCAGCAGCACTTGGAGTATTATCCTCTATTGAGGTGCGAGTGTCAATAGTTTTTTTAAATAAATTTTCATGCCATTTTCTGCCAACAACAACCCTATCGTCATTGTCAAGTCCAGCGGCAATTAATTCACCTATTGTTGTATCAATTAAACTATTACTACCTTTTTTTCGGCCACTCCCCTGTTTGCGTGGAGTACCGTCTTTATTATATGTGACCTTGGCCATGCGAAATATAATAGGGCATTACCCAACCCATGTCAAACTTTTTTTAAAATATTTTTTTAATATATTGTTATGTGTAATACTATATTAATATGTCAAGCGTTAGATTCACTAATTATGAGGGCCAGAAGTACGAAATTAAAATACGCAAGCCGCGAAAAGAAATTGGGGCTGAAGGGATATGCTATCCTCCCCAAGATGGGGGTCGCGCCAAAATTTTAATAAATCCTCACCAAACTGATGATGATTACAACGAAACAATAATTCACGAATTGAGTCACGCATTTTTTTGGGGAACTGACGAGGAAAAAATTACTTTATTTGCGAAGAAGCTAACCAAAATTTTAAAAAAATTTGGCAGGTAATATTTATTAAAAAATCATTCATAATTTGAGCTTTTTTATATTTAGCTAAAAATCATTCATAATTGGGTTATTTAATATTTTTTTTATTTGGTTTTGGGCCGTGCGTAATTCAAACTTTACTCGACCTTTTAATTCTAATAAATTTTTTTCACCTTGCCTACGCAATGTTTTTTTGTTAGAATTTAATAATTTTATATTTAATTGTATTTGTTCGTCGTAGAAGTTATTGTTGCACATAGTATATTTAGCTAAATATCGCTCATAAATTTAAAAAAATTTCGATGCACTAGAATGCTTTAGAATGCGGCAAAATTTTAAAAAATTTGGCGCACTATATTTGGCGTAATTCTATTCACTTTTGGGTTCATCCGAACCGAGATCAATTTTTGGATTGTCCTTGACTTGCCGCATGATTTCAACGATCAGTTCGTCGCGCGGATCGCGCGGCTTGAAGTCTGGCTCATTGGCAAATATTTTTTCTATTGTCTCAATATCGTAATCACCAAGTTTAATTGTTACTGATTTCATTATTTACTTTATTATATTCTTCTTGTACTAAATCTCTATAATATTCCCGCATATCTTCGTCTAGCTTTTGGCTATATCCCTTTTGGAATGAAAGGAAACCAAAACAAAACCACATACTAAAAATTAATATACTTGTTATTATGTTCACACTACCTAAATACAATGCAACTAATAAAAATATACTTAATATTATCATTATATTATATTCTACAATATTTACTATCTTATTTAACATATATTTATTTAAATTTTTAAATTAATATTTTAATAAATTTAAGGTGAGTAGTATATTTCTTCTATTTTTCTCAATAATATCAATACTTTCATTCAAAAATTTATTTATTTCTTATTTATGTATTCTTTATATTAATTGTTTATATGTATGGTGAATTATAAGCGAATTATATTTAAGTTAATATTATTCGTAAATATGGACAAAACTTGGAGTAAAGTCTCCAACGTAAGCATTTACCACATTAAACTCCATAAATTCATGTGCATCATCCTTACTCATATCATCCCTCTCCATTAATATATTCATACATTTAAAGTAATCATAAACAACCACACATGAGGACGCTTCCCAACCAACAATAGCTTTGTCGAATCCATCAGCGAATAATGCCTCTGGAAATAAACTCTCAAGTTCAAGCCTTCTGTCTGATTTACTCATCTTAATTTTCTTTGCCTCTACTTCAGCTTTTGCCGCCGCTTTCTCATCCTCCAACTCACGAACCTCACTCATCGCAGCATTCAATTCATGCTGATAGTGCTGACGAGTCCAACCGTCATTATAAGGACTATTTGCTTCGATTTGTAGTGCTGTTATGTTTTTGTTTCGCATCTCAGAAATAATATACCATGCCCCATTTCGTATGTCAACCCCTTTTTTTATACTAAATCGTAATTACTTACGCCTTCCAGTATATGCCCTAATAATTCGTTCACGGTTTCAATTTGTTCTTCGTCCCAAACTCCCATTTTTTTGACTAATTCCAAATCAATAGAGTGAAATATGTTGTGTAAATTTTTTAAATCTTCACCTTTGAATTTTATTGTGACTTCCTTTTCGGAGATAAATGTGCCGCCTAAATCAGCGTCCTGCCTTGAATATGATTCTACTAATTCCATAATTAAACTTTAACGTGAGTTCTGAATGCTTCTTCTACCATACCTAACATGGTACGTTTTGCTTCTTTTTCGCCTAAAAATTCAATAGCTTCCTCTTTTTCTGATAGAAGTATTGCCCAAAAAGCGTCTTGCTGGTTAAGTCTGCACTTATTTACCACTTCCCGATAACCTTTAACTACTTGAGTAAAAGTTACTGCATTAAGGTCGTTTTGTTTTAATTTCTTAACATTCCCTTGTCTTGAGTTCATCGTCATTTTTTTTTTAAATTTCTCCCGCTGCCACTTTTTTGTCATCATCTTTTGCTCTTGACATAATATAATCAAGTGATTCTTGCACTTGTTGTCTACCCCAACGAGTCGTGATTACAGTTTGTCCTACTGCTTTTTCTATTGAGACTACCGTATCAAGATTAAATAATATTTCTTGATTAGTATTTGCGTCTGTTAACATTACTAAATGTGCCATTTTATTTTTGTATATCGTCTTGGTCAGTAGTCGCTACTGCTCTAAACTTATTATTCCTATCTTTATTTTTTTTCCAGTCTATCTCCTCGAAATTTTTTTTAAATTTAGTCGAGAAACAATTTCTAGGTTTACTCCCCTTCCCTGCCATCTTCAATAATACTTTCTATTTGTTTGACTTCCCATCCTGTTTCGGGATGGTCGATGCCGCGATTTGCTGCTTCTGTTTTGATACCGTCATCTTTCCTTAACTGTTTTCTTGCTTCATCTTCTGCTTCAACGGCATTTTGAGCCTCGACATTATAAGAAACTGAAAACCCTGCTAATTCAAATTTTACTTTATAATTCATTTTATAATTAATTCCAATCTACTATTTACGATTTAATCTCGTTCCCATCGTCATCATATAATTTCATACGGTTTTGAGTTTCCTTTACTGCTATATCCCTCAAAGAAAGCAGTTCATATCCTATCTTAACCAATGTCCTCCGCTTCATACAACTCTCTCCCGCTGCCAAGGTGTTCACGAACAAGTCTATAATTACTGCTAATTCATTTGCTCTTGGGCAATCCTTTTGGTGCAATTCGTTTATGCGATTGGTTCCCTTGCCGTAAAAGTTATTCTTGGCGTAATACTTGTGGTTTATATTGTCAGAGTAACCTCTTTCCCCTTCATCCATAACTCTTGTGAGTTTGGCGATATAATTTATTTTTTTATTTTTTTTAGTTTTACTCATCGTGAACATCATCCCAATTATTGACAACATCCAATAAAATTGATGCTGCTTCGTCATATTTTACTGCTTGAGTTTTGTAATATTCCTTGTCTTGCTTGGACATTTTTTTAGAAACTCGCTTTTTTGATTTTTCTGCAAGTGAATTTGCATAATGTCGAGCCGCGATTTGAGCTTGTCGGATGCCTTCGTATGTACTCATTTCTTATATTTGTTGTTTTTTGTATAGATTCTAGTAGCTAATTGATCTGTAAAATTTGTGTCGTATTCAAACGGTTCGTAGTCAGGGTCTAAAAATGGATGCGCTTTAAATTCATTCGCAGTTATAGTAACGCGAGACTCCTTATTTTTCCAAGAACGCTTTCCTGTTTTGCAACTTTGGCAATTAAATCTAATAATTGGCCCATTAAAATCCTCAAAAACTCTAACTATTTTCACTTCATTAGTCATATAATTAGGCAGTTCGCGTTTAGCATCGTCATGGTCGTAGCATTCTTCACAAAATACCCAAGTGATTATATCACGCGAATTGCCATTCTCAGATTTTAAAAAATTCTCGATCATATTGTTTTATTATCTTCGTAATGATTTAATGCGGCACAAATTACTTTAGCTAATTCCATTGAGCGTTCATATTCCTTTTTATTGTAACCTTCACCAATAAAAATAGACTCAGTTTCGCGATTAGTCACAAAAATTTCTGTTTGACGCTTGCGCTTTTCTATTATCCAAAATTTTCTAGTCATGCTTCTAATACCTTACTCCAGTAGCGTGAATTTTTACGATTCTGGTTCTTATCCCAATATAAGCATCGCGCCATATATGGTGCTAATCCTCGTTTCTCACTACGATCAAGCCAATCTGCTTCGATAGCATCGTATAATTTTGCATCTTTACTTTGATTTAAATTGTAAATTTGAAACAAATGCGTATCCATGCAAACTACTTGAGCTTCAAGCGGAAACATCATTTCGATTGCGAACGAAGTCTTTGCCTTACCCAACCCAAGAATATTCTTGGCAAGCCTATCGCGCCATTCACCCCATCCTTCATCAGAATTACGAGAGAGGTAGTCACTAGGATCACCCCAAAAAGCATCAGAAAACTTGCCGATATAATTAGTTCGATTATTCTGCATACCAACCCTTGTGTCTCTGATGCGTTTGAATAAATCGTCCGAATTGTAGTTCCAGAGTCGCAGTTGTGGTTCTTCATCTTCGATTTTCCACTTTCTGAATTCTTTGATTGCATTATATCCTTTACAGTTATTCTTCCAAGATGTATGCACCGACATGAACGCAAATAAATATCTTTTAAATATTGCGCTTGCTGATTGAGGTTTTAATTCTCCCCAATACTCATTATACATTTGTATATCCTTATCTTTAATTGAATCAAAGAAACTCTCAACTTTTTCAGTATTAATAATAGACATTTTTAGCAACAATCTTTTGGCGTTTCCCGCCGACACACATAAATTAACATCCCTCACGGCATAAGTCAACCCCTTTTTTCAAACTAATTTTCAGTAGTCGAGCGACCATTCTACTAATGCTAACATCAGCATTAACACGAATACTCCTTCTATCATAGAGTTTCCTCCTTGAATTGGAATATTTTTTTACCATGCAATTCGGCAATCGCTTTGCCAAAATACATATTATTTATTATTTTTTTCATATTTTAGGATAAAAACGAAATTCTACATCTGAGAAATTGGAGAATCCACTTTCGGCTTCATCTTCTTTGCGAACATTAGCAATTATTAATAATGAATTAGCTTCAATCGTCACACTATTTATGCTGACAATAAATTTTTTCTTATCATTTATGGTTAGCCTATGGTCATGTAATCCAGAAAAATGCAACTGAACATCATCAGCGGATAACTTTGGTCGCAATATTTCTTTCTTGCTACTTTCTAATATTTTTATTTTTCCGATCATTTTTGGCAAGCCCATAAGGGGTTGTATTTCTCTTGCAAACGAATCCATGCTTCGGTGTAGATTTTCTTCCACTTGCTTCGCATTTGATCTGTCCAAGCGTTGTCTGCTTCGGGCCTCCAATCAAATTGTGGTCTTTCATCCACAACCGTTGGGTATGCGGGATGCACAATCCTTTGCGCTCGACTAGGAGAGCATTTGATATGCTTATCATAAATAAAATGCTGGTGATAACCGTCCTTATCCAACTCCCCTGTCTCCAGCCCAAGCTGGACTTGAGAATCCCACTTCCCCTCTATGATCTCTCCGCATACCTCACATTCAATATCGGTATAGCAATTTAGTTTTGAATCTTCTTTGGTCATATTTACAACTCTTTAACTCATTGATGCTTAAAGACTTATGATTTTAGAAATTATTTTTTTTGTAAGTCTTTGATGATAAGTAGTTTACAATCCTCGCACAACTATTAACCGTTGTAGTATCACGAAGGCGCACTTTGTATCCCTCGGATCTCAAATTTTTAATATAAATTTTAATAATATTTGCAATTTGATATTTTGATTGATCTTCGTTATATGCCATTTCATTGGCAACTGCTTGATAAACATCCATTAATTTGACTTTTCGCATAGTTTAAAAGTTACTTTAAAGTTACTTTGAGACTTTTACTTATCCAGTTGGACATTATAAACATTATATTTAGAATCCATTTTTACAATAACGTAATCGTGATTCGCGGCAAATTCTTTTTTGTACTGAGTTGCTTCAGTTAAATTAATAAAATAAGCATCGGGAGTGTCTGAATTAGGGTCTATAACATAATAATTATAGGATTCGGGCCAAGTTTGCGGCTTTTCTTTTCCATCGGGATGTTCCCATCTCCATGTGGAGCAACCGCACAACATTATTATAGCAACAATTAATAGATATTTCATTCTTCTTCTTTTATTGGCCATACACCATCAAAATCCATTTTACCAAGTTCCACATATCCTTTGCGTGTTTCCTTGAGGAATGTTACCACTCCCTCTACACCTTGAAAACAATCAAAATCTTTTATTTCAACAAATCCTTTTTTGCCTCGTCCACATTTTATTTGGGCATGAGTTGTGCCTTTCGGCCTTTCTAGTAAACTTAAATTTTGCATTTTAACGCTCGCCATGTTTAAAATATGTTATAGGAAGCTAAAACCTTGTCAACCATTTTTTACTTATTTATGCCATAAACATGATTGTATGCACTATAAACATCGTCATGTCCATCAGTCGGTTCTAATTTTTTTAAAACTTCGGGCGATTCTTGTTTTTTTGGTTGGGGTTTTGGTTGGGGTTTTGGCTCGACTTTAGCTTTTGGGGCAATTTTTTTCTTGCCATGTATTTCGTCTGTCCAGTTTTGCAACTGCTCAATCGCATAATCTTTTTGCTTTAACTCACATTCCCATGTGATTTCCATATCGTAATCTACAATATTTTCGGCGGCATAATCCGCATGACTACGAAACTTATCTTCTCTCCCCCAACTATAATGAAAGACAGGAACATTATCTTTCCACGTTCCAGCAAACGCTTGAATATTTTGTTCTTGTGTTACTTTTTCTTCTTGGAAAATCGTTGGATTACAATGGTCATGGAGGTTATCATAAGTAAGAGGGAAAAAATGACCATGCCTAGTCCCACAGTAATTATAGAAGTAAATAAACATATTACCGCAATTCCAACATCCCTTATCTTCGTTTTCCACGACAAGTCTTTTTTGTACTCCTTCGTCACATTGCTTAAATCCTTCATAAAATTTATCCACTACTTCTCGCAAATTTTTCTCATCATTATTTTCTTGTGGATGTTTGCTTTTGTGTATTGTTACACTTGGATGAATGTTAATGGGAGCAGAATAATCTTGTGGCAAGCCAATCATGTCCAGTATTTTTGCATGAAAGTTTAATTCTCTTATTGTTTTCTGGACAACATCGCTCCTTTTGCTGGCAAGTACGTTGAATTGGTCTGGATGAATTGAAATACTAATACCATCTTTTTTTGCAATTTCTCCGATTGTTTTTAGCTCGGCTTTAATAGAATCAAAATTATTAAAATTTTCTATTGAAAGGTTTAAAGTTGTGTCCGTTATCAACGGAAACAACTTTGATGATAGTCGATAATGAAAAATATCATTAATTGCACAATGTTTAAGAATCTTACTTGTAATTTTAAGATTATGCAATATACGTTGCTCTAATAACACCTCGGCACTAAAATTAGTTTTACCGTCTGTATATTTCTCACGCCAACTTAAAAAACTTTTACGAGTCATCGCTTTAAAGGCGAGAGTCTTATCTTGCTTTTTCAGTTTTTCTGAAATACAAACTAAACCGTATCTATATTTAGTAGCCACTATTAAATTATATCACTTTGCCCAATCTAATGCAATAGAAATATTCGGAAGATGTTCCACAAAAATATCCCTGCAAGCATTAGCAATATCACGATGCTCCTTTTGCGTATCCTCTTGCGAGCGCAAATCAATATAATGAACCCATGACCTAATAGTACCACTCATATACATGGTTGTCGCAGTTGTCAAAGGTAGCAGTAATCGTGCAGATTCCTTCGCTACGCCCTTTTTAATCGCTTCGTTATACAAGGATACCGACCTGCCTAAATGCTCACGCATTTTAGATAAAAAGAAACCATCGGTAAAAACATCGGTGCTACTTTGTCTATTTTTCTCGGCTTGCTTTCGCAATTCTAAATCCTCTAATTCTTGAGCTAAAGAATATCGTTGGCTAAACTCTTGAAAGCTGAAGCTACGATGCCTCAAAATTTGGGCTGCAATGGCTCGACTTGTCTTAATCTCAAGAGTCATGCTTGCCATTTCAAAAGGCGACCAATGCTTATGCTTAATCAAATATTTTAATAAATTTGGTGCAGTAGTGGTATTATTTTGATTTGATGGGTTACTAACTCTGGCACAATACGCAATCAAATCTTCACAATTCATAGAATCATCATGCGGTTGACTTAACGATATGAGTTTTACATTCATACAGTATTTAAATTAATCTCATCTAAATTTTTCTTTAGCCACTTTCGGCGTTGTTTATAGTTTTTTTTGTTAAAGAATTCTTCAACGATCTCTCGTACTTTACTTGCTGGAACATTAGCTTTAACCACTATTTCTTCTTGAGTAGGAACATCGTAATTGATGGGAATCTCAAACTTCATCGACCTTGACCTTTATATGTTTTCTTATAGTTTTTACTATTCTTATTCCAAGAAGTTTTGTTTTTTGAGTGAACTCCTTTGCTCCGTTTGCCATCGTTTAATACTTGTTTATTGGTACTTGTTCTTTTTGCCATATTTTTAAATTAAATCTGCTTCGTCTATTTCTATAAATCTTAAAAGTTGTAAAATCTGAGATCGACCTTCCTCTGTATCCATAAAGGCAATGGGCATTTTTTCATCTAAATTGGAATTGGGAGTTATAAACCATTCCCCCACAAAATCCTCATCAAATACTTCACAGCATTCATTCACAATATTAACAAAAGGAATTAAATGATACTCAATAATATTGAGTGCTATTTCTCCCCCAGTAATATCTTCTCTTGCCATTTAATAAATTTTTTAAAAAAATCTCTGAGTAAACTTTTTTGTGGTTGCTCCTTTGGTGCTTCTACAATTTCTTCGGGGAGAAAATCGGGAATAGGCTCCAGAAATACTTGCTTAATTTCATGCAATTTACCCTCCAAAAAAATAGCCTCAAACTCTACCCAATACTCTTTCGTCTTGGATAATTTTATAGAGGCATAAAATATTAATACACGGGGAACTTTCGGAGCAAGCTCAAACCAAGGTTTACCATCTACCTCCAAGGAAGGGAACGAAGCTAAACTATCCCCTTTTGCTCCTAATCCACGATATTTTTTAGGGTCAATCTCCTTGTAATTAACTCTCTGCACATATAATTTACCATTAACAGCAATTTTATACTGGAAAAGTGCATTATCAAGGGATTTAGTCTGGAAATCTATTTCTTTCCAAGCTACCCCTTTCTTTAATTGACTAACTTCTTTGGCTGAGACTTGCTCATTAGCCTTTAAAGGTAGCTTACGATGAATAGTAATTGTATCAAACATTCCCATGACTTTAATAATAGTTTAACTAAAATCAAATTCTACTTCTCTTTTGACATTATCCCCGAAATAAGTGATATATTGTTCCTCTATTTCTTCGTTACTCATGTGGTTGTAACCTTTGCAACCTTCCATTAAAATAGAATATGTAGCACCAAAATCTAACAATTCCATTTCCCGATCTGCTAAAGCAGATTTCATTTCATTTACCGTCATATTATTAAATAATTGTTCAATTTCCATTGTCGTACATTGCGTTTAATTCAGATTGAATATAATCTAAAATTTGTCCCATTTTGTTAAAAGAAGTAGTGTGATCTAAATTACCATTAAAAGTAAAGCCGTACTCACTTCCATACGCTGACTTATGTGGAAATCCTACTATTAATTTATGACCTATGGTATTGAACCAAGTTTTATTGCTCCCACTACCATAATACTTCTTTTTAACATCTGCATTAAAATACGCTGACGTATATCCATCCTTCATACGATGCGTCCTAACAGTTACCCCTTCGGGGAAATCATGCGTAGCACTCTTGCCAATAATTTGTTTAGAGTCAATATTACTATTTCGCTTAACCGCACTATTGGTTTCCCAAAATACTTTTTTCTTTATCTCGTCAAGGGAATCCTTTAAAAACCCCGTATGCTCAAATCCGTTCTCATCTATCCCTAGATATTCTTGATTTTTTAATTCTTTCATTTCAAATTCGTTCACAATTTTTTTAAATTTCTATATTGTTAAGTTTTAAAGAAGGGAGGTGCGCTTTCACGCACCTCCCGATTGTTGCTATTCTTCGTCGCTGATTTCAGCATACGCTTTCGCGTAACCAGCATCGAAACTATCTTTATCGTAATCCTCGTCCTCCGAATCATCATAGTATTCGTCACAAATAGTGTCAGGCATCTTCGTCTTGAAGTGATCGACCACTTTATATTTGCAAGTCCTCAACTTCTGACAGTCGCAGTCGTTAGGAACAGAAACTACATCCTCTGGATTAATCTCCACTACCATCAAATGCCCTCCATTACCGTAACCCTCCGCATACTCCAAGCTACCAGCATGGAAACCTGACGAACAACCATGATTTGCGTCATCGCAAACCCCATTGCGGTGCATCTCCAAAGTTTCACCAACCTTGTTGGAGAATTTGCCGCTATACCAATCGGTATAATCTTCTCGGATGCCCTTGTATGCCAAGAAATTACCATCGGGCGTAATCGGCATCGCTTTATGCTCAAGGAAACTATACAACTCATGTACCGCACGACGAGAAGGATTGCTCATCAGCTTGTCCAAGAATCGCACAAGTGGCTTAAAAGGCAATCCCTCAGTCATAAATTGTAGAATTTTATCCACACAATAATTATGCACTTCTTCACCTTGGTAAGTCAAAATACCATTATTAATAGATACGTTGCCTTCTGCGAAGTTGATGACTGCCTTCGGAATATCGAACATCTGCTCGACCTTTTCATAATCCTCGTCTTGCAATGCTTGGGTAGCACTTCGGAACGATGGGTTATCGCGATTCATGGTAAGGGACTTACCATCTATTATGACAGTTAAGCTGTCGTTTGTTAGGATATACGGTATCATATAACTTTTTTCTCCAATATAATTTACACTTACTTTCTGTTTTTTGTGATAACAGTTACGTCTACAAGATTAACATAATCCGCAACTCTTGTCCACAATTCTTCTATCTTCTCGTTATGCCAAGTGCGGTACTCAATATGACTCAACAATGGGTAACGCTTTTGCACTTTTTCCACTAGATTAAACAAATTATGAGTAGACTTTTTAGAACTATCAATTTTATCACTAATGTTGATTGTCAATTTCCGTGAATATCCTGACGAAGTATCCACATTGCTAATAACATCCAATGCCTTTTGCTGCTCCTTGGTTGGTCGCATTTCATTCCATGCCTCAAGGTACTCTCTCATCAAGGAATCTTCAACAATAATTTTTTTAAAACTTTTGCTAGAGGTTAACTTTTTGAATCGGGTATCTTGCCTACCGTAATCTTTCAGCATCTTAAACAAATGAGTTACCTCTATATTTTTCTGAGCAACATAAGCATGGTGAGAAGTAGAATGTTCCGCATCTTTTACCAACTGCGAATAATTATTTTTTTCTAAATAATCTGTTATCTGTTTATATGCCCAATCAGCTAAAGTAGTCCAATTCTTTTTCCCATTTACCTTATGAACCGATTTTGCTTTAAAGCCATATATTTTAGGACTCTCAACGCCAAAATATTTTTTAAGATTATCCATGAACTCCTTGATAGCATGAGGATGCGCCTCATTATTTCGGGAATCAAAATTTACCCAAAACTTATCAAGTTCCATGTAGATGCCATCATCCACTTCATCTAAATTAACTGCTTCCGCTTTGAAGAAGGCACTCCTTTGGTTATGCCAAGCACCATGAGTACAATCATAATCGTAAGTAAATTCAAGACTTTGATGTTTTTTCTTATCAGCAGTAACCCCTCTGGAACCAACATTTGCTGACGCACTACGAGGATAAATTGTAGTTAATTTAACATGAGTCAACTCTGACAATTTCTTCATCGGAGCATCGAAATGAATTTTATCAATAATCTTCTTTTTGTCCTGACCAAAATCAATAAGATAAACTGCCTCATATTTTTTCATGTCAGTAGGGCGACCTTCATAATTTTCAAGCAATGGAGCAATCTTGTTAAACTGTCCTCTGTCTAAATGCAGATCATCTTCTACAATTAGTAAGTCTTTATTTTCAGCAACAATCTGAGTTCGTTCTTCACGTTTTACACGAATGCCTTTGCTATTACCATATCGGGCAAAATAATTCGGTTTGCCATACACATGAAGCGTAAATCCCTTTTCAGCTTTTGTTTCTGCTAATTTATTGAAACTAAAATGAGTATGTTCTACGGCAATACCCTTCCATTTAATTTCTTCCTTTTTAATGATATTACTCAACTGATAACCAAAACCCCCATGAGCAAATGTCACAGAAAATAAATTTTTTGCATCCCACATGGTTTCACATTCCTCGAAACGTCTGGACAAAATCTTGGGTAAATTAAAAATGATTTTATCTAACTTATGGAGAATCGCTCCGATTGTTGCATCAGTATATTGTAATGCCTCACGACTTGCCGCCACTTCTAAATCTCCGATAGGCACATGAAGATTGACAGGGCAAGATTGAAGTAGTTTCTCCCTGTTATCACCGTAAGGCAAATTTAAAGCGTGACGGTCAATAGGATAGGCAATATTACCCATAACAGCAAAAGATTCATTAGAGTAATTGCTTTGACTAGAGAGAATCTGCCAACTTTTATCATCTGCTTCTACGGTAACTTTTTTAGGGTCAAATTGAGACTCCATCTCTTGCTGAGAAACTCCAAGAATAGTAGGAGTAACCATAAACCTCTCGAAAAGATTAAATGCTTTCTCCCGAAAAGATTCAGTATCATCTGCTTTAACTGGAATAGTAATTTTAATTCCATGTGGTTCATCCGAATTATGTTGCTCCATCTTTGCAATACGACCTATCTTGGATGGATCAAGGAAAGCATTGTAAACAGTTTTCTTACCGTTTACCCAAGATGTAATTACGAAGTTATCACCATAAGCAAACCCACTTTTGGAACCTAATCCAAGTTGACCGATCTGCTCATTGGTTCCTCTTTTGGTGCTTTCACCATACATCGCATAAATCTCACCAATTTCTGTTTCGGTTAGACCTCGACCAAAATCACGCACTTCAAAATTAAGATTTAACTTTGTGGGTAATGAGACTGCAATAGGAGTATCCTGTTTGCCAACTTCAGCATGAGCATCCAACGCATTTGCGCTATACTCACGAATGACCGCAAGAATCTTATCGGAATACAACTGATTGCGAAGGACATTAAAGATATGGGCCAAGCCACTCTCCTTGATGCCGAATGAGTAAGAAGTGAAGTCTTGCGACTGTTTCAACGAATTTTTATCAACTGATTTAGTAATCATAGCAACGAGGAAATCTTAACACCTCCCTAACCCCCTGTCAACCCCTTTTTGAAAAAAAAGTGAAAAAAAATTTCTATCGTTGATTATCAGTAACTTAAAACCATTACTGCATCACTATTCAATGGCAAAAAAGCATTTTCTCGCTCGGTTGTTCCTTTGTAATCATTGCAACTATACATAGTGCTAGTCATGCGTACTTCAACTGGTATCGTCCAATGACCTTTATTGTCTGAAATCTTAAATCGGACTATCTTTTTCTCGGAAGGCAAATTTAAAAAAATAAATGAAGGGATAAGTTTTTTGAGGCTAATTTCTCGGAGGTTGTCGATTTTTGTTTTGGTAATTAAATACTCGTTATTGTAACTGGATTTAATTGTTTCAAGTAAGAAGGGAATTTTATTCCTCCTATTAATATAAGGTCTGCATTTAATTTCAGCTACTCCACTTAATTTTTTATTGTGGTAGATGTAGCAATCTTCAGCCTGACTATCGTTTTTCGAGTGAATAAAAATTAAACTGGGATACAATCTTTTTAAAATATCGGTCGTATCATATTGAGCCTCAATGAATTTGCGCCCTCTAGTAGTATGGCAATCTAAATTTTTCACGGTTTATTATATCTATTTGGCTTTTTCTCCTTCAACCATCGAATAGATACAACCTCATAACCCGCATCTTTAACAATTTTTTTAATCTGACTTGGATGAATTTCTATTAAACTAATATATTCCACTAAACATAATTGTTTTTTAGTATTAAATTTAATTTCCTTGACAAGTCTCGTTTTTTGCAAGCCATTCTTTATGCCAATACCGCAACTAGGGCAAACGAGTCCTTTTATTTTAATTTCTATGTCAGGGTCTATATTTGTCGCGTGTAATAATATTGTTGACCACAATAATAAAATTGCCGCTAATAAAATTTTATTTGGCGTTTTTTTGTTCATAATTCGAGTTCTGCTGCGATTATTTCTGCTAAAGTCATCCTTGCTCCTTTAGAGTCAAAATTTATCTGCTTTCGCCCTTTCTGTATTTTATTTAATATATTTAATATTTTATCTCGCGATATTTTTTTATTTGGCGTTTTTTTGTTCATAAATGACTTCATAATCTTCTATTATTGAATTATATAAAAGTTTGTCTATGGCAGATTGGATATTCTCTTTTATTTCTTCGTCGTCGGCATCTTCTGTCTCAATCTCAATATACCTGCCAATACTTACTTTCTTTAAATACTTTACACCTATTCTTTCTAAATTTTTCTTAACTACTACACCTTGAGGGTCAAGAGTGTTAGCTTTTGGTCGAGTCATTACTCTCACTTTAACAATCATATCTGATAATCAATAAGTTGACTAGAATTAATAAAATTTTCTAGCGTGTATGGGATAAATTTTTGATCTATTTCGGTAATCTCGCGTGCGATAAAATTATTTGGCGTTTTTTTGTTCATAATTAAAGTCTCGCGTACATAATTTTTATTTGGCGTTTTCTGCTTCACTTTTAGCATAGGTAATGGAACACCCATCACAAGAAGAAGTAACTATCTCTTTAATTATAAAATTAGCATTATCACCCATTGGATTTTTTTTATCTACCATTTTGTAAACTTCGTCTAATGCTTGGTACTCAGCTAAAGAATCAAAATGGATTTCACAAGTACAATTAATAATAGATTTAGCCATTATATTAATCTACTTCTTCTCCATGAATAGAGGTTCTAAATTCTCTTATTTCACGCTGCATGGCTTCAGAACTCTCTTGGAACTTCTCTACGTTGTGCCGAAGGTTTGCGAGTAAGGTTAGAACCCTGTCCTCAAAGTCTAGGGAGTCCTCGTCGTTGTTTTTATTTGGCGTTTTTTCGTTCACTTTTTGGATCTCCTTCGTTCGCTGAAAAGGGGCTGGTTGTAAATGTAATTTTTATGTTTTTTTATTTTTTTTCCCTGTTTGTCTAAGTAGTATTCTGTTTTTGGCGGAGGATCGCCCTCTAAATCTTTCCAGTCAAACTCTTTTTCTAGTGCATCCATGTTGTCCATACCTACCCAAAACAATCCTCTCCCATCTTTTTCGTTAGAAAGGGTGAGCATTCCTTTTTCTCCCATTTTGAATAATAGTTCTCTGTAGGTCATACTAAATATTTGGCAGCTACTATACAATTTAACATTGCTGCCCCCAATAAGATGAGCCACCATATTAGCTTATGTTTAGTAGACATTTTAGGCTGAATTGTTTCTTTTACAAACTGAGATTGGTAATAAGGTCTTTTCCACCTCTTCAATAATACTGAACAATGCCATGCTCCTGTGTTAATCGCTGTATTAGTATAAGGAGCAAGGCTCTTTTTAAACTCATCTAGAAAGTAATAAAATTCTTTTTGACTCCAAACTCGAGGCTCTTGCCCAAAAACTGGAGCATCTTTGTCATTAAAACAATAAGAAAAAGTGAAAAATACATTGGGGTCATTAAGCATAGCGGGCTTCTCCTTAATAATATTAACTATATGGCGAGCCAAAAACTCTGCTCTGGAATCCGAGGGAGGATTCTCCCCTTCTAACGCTTTATCGACGTAAGCCATATCATAAAGTTGGGGATAAAAACAATCTACATGAAGATTACTCCTATCTCCGTTCCAGTCTCCGGTAGTAGAAACTAAAGTTTTACCTTTAAGATATTTTTTTATTTTATCAAAACTGTCTGCTGTACGAGGGATGTATGAAGATTCTGTTTCTATTAAAATCTCAGAGAAAGTTGGTAAAGAATTACTGGAAAGGACTTGGTTTATTTCAGCATAGTAATCACAATAGCTCATCCATGAATCTGAGGTGTCACGGACAGGAAGGTTACCTTTACCGTTCCAATCATGCTCGTAATCCCCTTTAGAAGCGTCAGGGTGCATCGCTAAAGCCCCTGTGAAGCCCTTTTTCTTCAAGTTGGTAACAAATTGTACTAGCTGCGGAATTGAAGGCCCACATTGAGGATTTGAGGAGTCTGATCCCGGCCCATCTATATTGATTATAAACTTATCGGGATTTAGTTTTGCTGCGTCGGTTGCAGTTGTGCTATCATAAGCAGAGTGGTCTTGCCACAAAAAATTTAATTCACTCATATTTAGATATTAATATTTGGTGGGTTTCTTTCCAGCTATTTACTTGCCAAAAAGTATCAGCTTTTTGAGCTAACGAATAGTCGTTACCTCCTTCATAACATTTATCTCCAAAAAATATAATTTCCCCTCCATCAATATGGTTAATCACTTGACCTTTATCATTGCCCACAGGCTGAATATCAAACGAAATTTGCCCTCCAATCAACGCCTCTATATTATATTTCTTTCTAAATTTTTTATTAAATTGTTGAGCTACTGTTTTACGCTCCCTGTTTGTTTCATCCCATTCAGAATAATAAGTCCTTAAATGTTGTGATGCGCCACGCCCAACTATACTAAAATTTAAAGCACCCGAACGATATTCAAAGTGAGGAGGCTTTTGGTATTCAAAGGTAGAATTTTTTACTTTTGAAGATAACCATTCTTCGATTTCGTCAGGCAACTCAAGTTCATTTTGATAAATACATTCTTCCCCTCTCCAATACTCATTGCCCATACAAGAAAAAATCCCTTGGCATTTCTCTAAAATATTATTTGGGACTTGCTCTTTTATTTTTGGTAAATCACTACCGGAAACTAAATATACATTTTTATTTTTCAGCCAAGAAGTAAAAAAAAGTTCAAACTCCGATGTCATAGGTTGACGAGGCTCGGTCAGAGTCCCATCTACATCAAATAAAAAACATAAATTATTTGGAGTCATAAGAATCAACTTTAATAAAATCTGCTGCTTCTGTTATTTTTTCTATGGCTACATCTAGTTTTTGCTCTTGCTGTTGTGTGAGTGTTTTATTTGGCGATTTTAAGTTCATAATTAAAACTGTTATTAATACTATATTTATAATTGCACTTAGAATTAGCCATAAAATACATTCATTTCTTAATTCTGGTACGGGTTGATCAGGCATGTCTAAAGTAGAACATAAGAGTGTTTCGCGTAAGTGTGGATTATTAGAATTTTTCATTATCTATGGGGTTGATAGGGTGTAAAGATATAAGTTTAATTGGTTCAACAGTTATAAAGCCTTCTTTTCTTAAGTAGCTTAAAAGCCTCTCTCCTCCTTCTATAAAAGTAAATTTGTTAGACATAAAATGAATTTCCACGTAACTTTCCAAAAAATATAAGATTGCAGTAATATCTTCTATTTCTAAATGAACCGTTCTTTTCATTCATCTCAAGCGCCGGTTAACCAACTACTGCTTTGAATTTTATCTCCTAGCCCATAAACACTTTCAATGCCAAATTTCTCACAAATTAAATGCTCTGGTGTATTTTCACCATTAGTGCGATCCCCACCATTACAAAATAAAAGTTTCTCATGTGGCTCTCCATTGGGCAAGATGATCCTCATTCCCGCTAACTTCTCTAAAGTTTTACATACCGTCTGATCTGTGTCAATACTTTTAATTACTAAATCCACAGAACGGATATTTTCTAAAATTGTTTTCCTTTCTTGAAACTCCATAAATGGCTTCCCTTTTTTATTAATCAAAAACTCATCGGTGTTTAATATCACCAGCAACCCGTCAGCCAATCTCTTTGCTTTATTTAATAATTCTACATGGCCCACATGAAGGGGATCGAAACCCCCACTAACAATAGAAAATTTCATTTTTTTATGGTTTCACAATACGATCAAATGGAACATTTATAAATCCAAATTGTCCCCAATCTACATAATTTTTTACTTTTTGGCATTCAAACTTGTAACATTGTTCTAAAAAAAGTAGCCCCCCTTTATTTTGTAATATTTTTTTACCATCTAAATCTCTAATATATTGGGAAAATTGTTCAAATTTAATTAAGTCTACTTTGGAATACTTTCCTTGAAGGGCGCGCGGGGCAATTAGCTTTCGAGAAATATTTAATATAGGCTCTTGCGCCTCGGTGGGGTTGAAAGTTGTCAGCGGAAATCTGTCCGTCATTTTGAGATAAGGGCGTTTCTCATGAAGGTCTACCATTGGTGCTTTGGGCGGTCGCTTTAAATATTCATTGACAGCAATTCCAAGGCATCCCGGCCCAGCAAAATTCATAAGGTTTTCACGAGGAAGTTCTTGTTTTTTTATACTTAAAACAATCCTATCTATGCATTTTTTGAGAATAGGGTGTTTAGGTATGGAACCTATAAAGGCATTATATAAATTGTGGTATTCGAGATCCCCAATATTTAAATCAATAGGCGTTACAAACTCAGTATCCAAGTTTACAAAACGTTCTAGACTTCCTAAACATGCAATATCAATATCTGCATAAAATCCCCCGTAAGTATATAACACACAATACCTCCATAGATCAGCCTTAAGAGCTGGAGGTATTATTCTTATATAAGCATCATAAACCTCTGCTGGAAAATTATTTCTTATAAAGTATTCACTATCATCATCATCATAAAAAATATATTCAAAATTTTCATTCTCTATTTTCCAATCATCAATAAACTTCTGAAATGGTGGCTCAAAAGATTTATGACTAAATGTTTGAAAAATTCTTTTAGGAATCATTTCGTATTAGTTAAATACTACAAAGATTAAAGTTAATACAAAACAAATAAATATTCTTACTTCTAATGTCATTGTGCTCTTTCTACGCGATTAGTCTCATAGGTTTGGAGGACGATTCGTAATTTTTGAATGTACTCTGCCATATCTACCATATTTTTAGATAAGCTTAAATAATTTTCGTTATCTAACGCAAAAAGCGCATTAGAATTAACACTAACGAATTTCCAATCAACCTTTCTTAACTCCATTTTGGCTGGCAATGGAGGGCGAATAAAAGTAGATTGATTCTGCTTAAAAAGGGTGCGGTTAGATGCGCAACCAGCAACTAATATTAACATTAATATACTTAATTTTTTCATTTCTTTTCTAATGAGGATGCGCCAAAATCAATTTTATTAGTATAAGTGGAGGTGGGATCACTTAATTTTTCAAAAATACCCATAGTTTTATCACTAGCTCTATTAATTAATCTCTCCATTAGGGAGGCCTTCCGCTCTGCTATTTTTTCTAAATCGTGAGTCCTTAATACTTTGTCTAATTCTTCTTTTCTTTTATTTGCCGCACTCGTTATAGTATTATTCAATTCAGTTAACCTGTCAACATCTTTCTGAGCATTAGTAAAAGACTCCTTTAAATCTGTTATTTGGGAGCCATAATTCTGTATCTGAACTTTATTGAGTTCATTCTCTTTTTTAAGGGTTTGGTTTTGTTTATAAAAAACATATCCAAAGAAGGCTGCTATCGCAAGAGCCGCCCCGCACCCGCCTAAAATATATTTATTAATCATCTTATTAATTCTTTCATATTGTTAGGGGAAAACCATCTAAATTCTGTAATGCCCTTATTATGATCTTCATATGTTTTAAAAGCTGCTTCAATTTTGCTTTGAGCTTCCTTTCCATTTTGCCAATCTCCCACCTCCACGTCACCTTTAATATCTTGTTTATATATTCTAAAAAAATGTTTGTATATTTTTAAATGAGCTTCTTCTATGTCGGACAGTGAATTGTATTTCTCAATGGGAGAATAGTCTGGAACTGCAAGTATTTTATCATCTTGAATATGATTATCTACAAATTTTAAAATTCCGAGGGGCCTGCATTGTACCACAGCCCCCATCTGAATAGGGTCATGATTATGGATTAAAATGTCTAATGCATCGCCATCCTCAGCAATAGTCTGAGGAATAAATCCATAGTTAATAGGATAATGAAGGGATGAGATTAGACAGCGAGATAAAATGAAACATTCATGCTCAGGGCTATATTCATATTTTGTATTGACTCCCTTGGGAATCTCAACAACTGCATTTATACTTTTACCATCATCAAAAGATAATGGAAGATCATCCCTGTAATTCATCAGCGTAAACTTCTCGCAATGTATTTAATGCAGAGTCAGCTTCGTCAATTTGATGAACGTACTTGACGCACTCTGCCATAATGTCGGGATGCTCACCAATACCAGCAGAATTATAAAGATAATTATCCAAACATACTTTAGCTTTCGCCTTCTCTGCTTCTAAATGAAGCACAAGCCCACGTAAAATATCATTTTTTAATTCCATTGTTTAAATCGTAAGGATAATAGAAAAAAAACTTATAGATTCCATTATTTTATCTTGCTACATTGAAGAAAAACAAATGAAATAAACGAGAATTTTCCGCAGTTTCCCCAAAATACTCAGAAGCAGCATGAATTAATTGTGCATCCCATAAAACCAACCTATTATATACGTTACCCACTTCGTCTACTTTTTCATATAAATTAGGATTTAAAAAGGGATCTTCGTCAGCTTCAGGTTGGAACGCTATATCCGAATTAAAGTTACCCCCTAATCCCCCTCTCTGGCCATTCCTTTTGCTCGCAAAAAAAGAGGTGCCGGCATTGTAAGGGGCATTTTTATTTAAATATATAGCGCCAGCCCAATCTTGCCCGTCACAATGATAAACTAATTTATCACTTTTTGTGCAGAATTGAAAAACTCCATTACAATAATCTCCATCATACCAGTTATTAATTTTATTCCCTATGATACTTTCAAAGGCTTGTTGCATATTAGGAGCAAAAAAATAGTCAGGAGTACGGTTACCCATATAACCTTTCCCTTCTCCCCCTTCAAAAAAATTTTCCATTAATGCCTTCTCCCTTATATAGTCAGGATTTTCATAAAAATCATCTACAACTATAAATCTCTTATTGAAATTGGGGTTGATTTTAGCTTTATTTAAAATATATGAACCCATTATGTTTTCACGGAGTGATGATATAAGTTAGCCTGTTTTTTTAAATTTCCCTTAAAAGTGTAGTTCCCTATATGATGTAACTCTATAGAAGGGTCTACCCAAATTTTACCTCCTAAAGATTTCCACAAATTACAAAACCCATAGTCTTCACTTTCGTACTTACCAGATTTAGGATTAATATCAGCAGGGAAAAAATTATAAAAATTTTCACCCCATGACATATAACCATCTACCTCGTTCTTATATTTCAACTCAGGCTTCTCTGTGATTATTTTTCTAAAAACATCAGTTTTTATTAACATAAAACCTGTGGCTGCGTAATCTACTTCAACCAACTTATCGCCTCGGGCTACTTTATCTAAAAAAGATTCATTTATTTCGGTAGCAAAATCGGTAGCCGAAGCAGGCCAATCTGCATCCCCAAATATTTCACGCTGATGTTTCGCAATATAATGGACTTTAGATTGAGAAATATATTTTTTAGGATAAACCCCGCTAACGACATCTTTATTATGATCTATTAATTTAAATACATCAGCAGCATTAAATGAAACATCTGCATCTATAAATAATAAATAATCACATTCATAATGGAGCGCGGCTGCTGCGGCTGAATTTCGAGCTCTAGAAACCAAACTTTCAAAAAGTATCCCTGTTGAAGTTAGAGAAATGTCAGACCGAGATTGCACGGTACGCACAAAGAGTGCGCCCATTGCCATTGCATATTCCGCCCGACAAACCCCTCCGTAAGCAATTACAGGAACATAAATCTTTTTGACACTCACTAATTATTTGGTTTTTGCTCTAGGATTTTTATTTTTTTTACCATAATCAAGGAAGCTCGCTATTTCTTCCTCTGGAAGCTCAGGAGCCTTCCGGTGGTATAAAACACCACGCGATTGTTTAGCACAATCAATGGCCCATGCCTTAGCATTGCCCCCACCGAGCTTTTCACTATAGGCTCCCATATAGGTGCCTCTTTTATCTCTTACAATGTAAGAGCCCAACTTGTCTGGATTATCCATTGTCATTATTTTATAATTAAGAAACTTTGATTAAAACGTCATGAATCATATGCCGGGTCTTATAATCCAACACACGACCTTCTTCATCAGTCGGCAATTCATTAATAACTACCGGGGTATTCAAATGAAGAACTTCACTCATACATTTCACCTTGCGTAAAATGCCAATCTCCTTGTATTTAAGTATACTCCATAAGGTGTCTACTTGAGTCGGGCTGGCAGTTTCTATAGCTTGAATGAGAGTAGCTCCTCCTATAGTTGTATCAGTATTTGTTTGCATAAATAATTTAAGTTAATTTAACGGTTTATTGTATATTGTCAAGTGCTTTCTCGTCGAAAACAAAAGTATATTGATTATTACTTGTCACACATTCGATGTGCTTAAAGATTAAAGTTTTATAATAGAACAAAGCTTCTTTGTCAAGCATTTTTAAGCTGGAGTGTGGAATAATCCGATCTATAACTCCGTCAAGAAATTCATCTAAAGCAGCGCTAGTTTCCATTGGATCTAAATCTTTAGGAACTTGTAGTATGTGATGGTGGTGCATTTAGGAAAGTGTTTATATCCTCGTTGACACTAAACACGCAGCGGCCAATCAACTGATCGGTATTAGATATAAAGCCTTCCAGCAGTAGGGCCTCTTCAGTAAAGACCATACTTTTTACGTCGTAATGGAACTCCACTACCTCTTTATTTTGTTCCCCTCTAATTAATAATACTTGACTGCCTTCAATTTCCGCCTCAAAAAGGCGAGGAACTAAAGTTTTATCTTTAAAATTATCTTCTTTTATCTCTAAGACAACATTCATAATTAATTAATCTCCAGATAGGCGTCTGAGGCACGTTGAAAAAGCTTTATATCAAATTCCTCACATAATGTCAAGGCTAAATCATCCACTTCATAAATCTTATCGTAGAGTATATTTTTTATTCCGTGCGCTGCGATTGTTTGAACACAGGCGCTACAGGGCAGAAGAGTAGATACTACAATATTACCCTCTTTAGGTTTAACATAACGTAAAGCATTTATCTCTGCGTGAACAACACGCTTACGTCTTTCATCTCGATTTGACCAGTCAATTTCGATACCAGAAGGAGCACCATTATAACCCACACCGGCAACAGACCAATCGCGGCGTAAAACCACAGCTCCAACTTTAACATAGGGGTCTTCGCTCCTTAATGAAGCTGCTTGAGCTAACCCTATAGCGTATTCTTCCCAAGATAATCGTTTATTCACCGGCTTTAAAAGATTTCTGTATAGACTTTAACTCTTTAATAATATTTGTATATGCATTGACTAATGCAGCGTCTTTAAGGTCCATGACATTTTGATGCCCCTCAAGTAATCTCTCATATTTAGCTATAGTCCCGAGAATTAACTTAAACGTTTTTGTGGGTTTAGTTCTTTCAAACTCACTTATATTCATCATAACTCTTTTATATATTCGTCTTCCAAACTTTTGAAATTATTTTTTAAATAAAATTTATCTAATTTATCATAACTAGGAACCCCCCTAATTCTACCCATGATCAATTTTTTAATATTATTTTTTATAGCAAATTTTTCTGCTTCTTTATAGACTCTCATTGCCCCTGTTTGACCTCTAGAGCTTTCCTCCGTGTACCATGCTATTTCTCTCAGCATTTCGATATCTTTCCAAAAACACTTATCTCTAATAGCCACTAAAACACTATTCATTCCCGAATAAATGTCAAAGGACGCCCAACCTACAAGTAAACCGGAACTTAAATGTTGATCGAACGTCCTTTGGACATACACAGGGTTCCATTCCCCGAAGTGAACATGAGATGTGGACTCGTACCAGAACTTTTCTAAAAGCCTAACGCAAGGCGCAATGTCCGCTCTGGTAAGAGCACGAATCATGCTAACAATTCGGGAACTTCTTCTGTCGCTTCGTTGGTTGGAGCAGCGGTATTTTCTTCTTCACGGGCTTTATGCTTGTAAATTACATAGTCTGGAGCCCTATCGGAAGACTTGTTATTGTTTTTAAAAACAACAACACTAATCTTCTCGTTGTTCACAGAACAATGACCAGTCATGTAATCCTTAGAAGAATTACCTTGCTTAATCCAGAGCGCTCCCAATTCACGTTCGCGCCACTCACTTTTTCCTTTAGTATTATTTTCACTCATAATATTTTATCGTATGGTCTTTTGGTTCTCTTTGAACTCCAAGATCAAATTCTCTATACAGATCTTAGTCTGTTTGTTTACTTTGTCAAGAAAAGAAGGCGCAATCCTTGAAATATCTGGTCTTTTTTTCTTGATGATTTCTTCGGCATAATTTTTACATGCCGATCTATTGATGATATTATTAATCATTAATCTGTCCACGGGTTATGGTCGCTCTTGATATGCAAAAATAATGTAAATATCAAGCTTCCAATTATTACAATTGCTAAGTACATATTATCTATAATCCTCTTTTAAGAGCCTCCATCTTTCTGGATCGAAGGCACGTTTACCATAATCTATTTCCTTAATCGTGTCAACTACTTTTTCGATATTATCAAAAAAATAATGCGGAGGAAGCATTCCTGCTAACCATAATGGAACCTTATGTCTACCACCCTCAACACTTACAAATATAGGCTTCTTCATTCGATTCGCACTTGCAATTTCTTCAGTAGACCCCCACGAACCAACGTGAGGAACAATATGAGCAATAACAAAATCACATCTATCTACTAAATTTAAATCACTTCTTCTAATAGAACTCATATGTTTATACACATAGTCAAATCTACCTTCCTCTAACTTTTTATTTAAAAATTCTCTGGTATTAGCTGTTTCATCTATATCACTAATAAAAGGCTTGTCTAGAGGATTATAAAAAACTATGTTACTGTCTTGTAATTCGTTTTTAACTAATTCTCTCCAATCCCCCGGCTCAGCATATTGCATATGCCCCACTAAATAACATCTAGTTTTGCTTAAAACGCCCATTATAATATCTCTAAAAGTTTCATGATTTCCTTTTTAGGGATATCGGACCACTCTTCCCAATCGGCAGCTTCTTCATTTTTATATTGACCTGCTTTCCACAAACCACGAAGTATATCTTTAAAAGTCGAAAATTCTTCTTCTGAAAGACCTGTCTTATCCATTAAAACATTAAGCGGAGAAAACTTATCTTTACTGCTTGCTTGAACTAAAGTTGGGGCTTTCCCTCCTGATGTATCTATCTCGTCTGCCCCAACAATATGCACATTTAAAAAGTTACGAACACACCGTACAAAAGCTCTATTAGCTGCAATTGTTTCCAAGAATTTTTGAGCAAAGCTGCTTGTATTATCAATTGTTGCGTTCGCCATATCTTCAAAAGATACGCGAGCATTGAAATAGCTTTGTTCTTCCTCGTTGGTTAGCGAATAATATGTACCCGATTCAAAATTAGGCATCCAGTGAATGCGGCATTTGACTGCTACATGATCTAACTCACATTTAATTACTTCATAATGAACACCATCAAAGCCACGAAGTTTAGCTAATTCCTTAATTCCCGATAGCTTAATTAAAAGTTGATGATCTGCAAGCCCATCTATTGATTGGGGCATTGGTTGATTTCTCATTTCAAACCACCCTTTATTAGGATAAAGATGTTCTGGCGCAATCATCGCTCGCCAATTAACTGACCCATCTTCGTTATATTCGTAATTTACTCCTTCTAGGAGTCCAAGTTTAGTTCTTTTGTACGTCATTTATTAGCCTGTAGTGATCGAGTTCTTTCCAGAAGTCGGGTGTATCATAGACTAACTCAGGCTGGGTTGTCAACTCTTTTTTTGCTTTTTTTGCCTCATAACAAGAATATCTTTTGCCTTCACTTAATAAAATCTTACCGGATAAAAATTTAGTGGACTCAGTTAAACTAGACAAATGCTCATCAAGATCCTCTTTCTTCTTGAACATGCTTTCGTTAACATCAAAGTCAAAGAAATTAAAACGATAATCTGCCAGCCTACCCTCTTCTTCGCAGAATGCTTCAACATTAATGCCAATATTCTTAACAGCAGTTAAATATTCAACGGTGAAACTATCATTAATATTAACCGTAAGCTGAACAATATTATTTTTAAAATATTTTAATAAGTTTAAATTAATAGGTTTATCTGTAAGCAAATTAATTTTACGTTTTTGGAGCCAATGTAAAAGAATTTGTTCGTCAAAATGATAATCCATTCTTACATTTAAGGCTTTGTTCTCCATAAATCCGGTAGTAGGGGCAAAATCTGGTATAATCTCAACTACTTTAGTTGGATAAAGATCTCCTATATAAAATGTTTTATGTTCCACTCTATCCTCTAACCCTAATACTTTAAAAATATTATCAGCAATTTTTTCCGGCTCAATAAAATTAATTGTTTTAGGGGATTCTGCTACCCCATATCCCGGTAGATTTCCATCTCGATTACTCTCTATAGAAATATGACTATCACTCCACACAGGCTCCGTACATTCAGCGGGATAAGCTGCATATAATCCAATACTAGGAACTCCTAAGCCAGAGGCAAAATAATTAGTTACATTATCACAAGCAACCACCAATTTAGTATTTTTAATTAAATAGCTTTCTTGTTTTTTAAATAACCCTATATAGGGGGAAGCCCCTTCAATGAGATTTTTATCATCTTTTTCAAAAGATTTAATTTCAATGCCCTCTCGCTGTAAAACTGGTTGTATATAAGGCATTACGTCTGCAAACAAGTCATAAGCATTAGCGCTAAATTTACTTCTATTATCCAATATAATATAAGGCTTGTCTTTTAAAGGGAAGTAAGAGGTGCTAATGTACGGCTCTTTAATTTTAACTCCGCAATTTGCGGCATACTTTTCTAAAACATTCATCGTAATTCTATTTCTAATTTATCTTTACCGTTATGGGTATAATTTAAAACCCTTTTAGTCTCTAAAAAAGGTAAAAAAGCTAAATCAAAATGACCATCATGATTAGCCCTTCCCTCAAAATAAAAACAATCATCCATTTCTTCTTCAAACTCACAATATTTATGAATCAATGGGCATTCATCAATCAATGCAAAATACTCCGGCTTGGTGAAAAAATAAATATCATAATCGGGATATAAACTTTTCAAACCTTTTAAAATGCTTGTGCTCATCAATACATCTTCTTGATGTTCTGGCATCACATAAGCAATACGTTTGTTAGGCCGATCAAAATCAATATGCTCTTTTAAGGTCTTTTTAAATAAATTTATATTCTCTTGTTTAGCTGTTTTTTGGAAGTAAGCTTTGATTTCATTGCGGGAACGATTTTGGGCAAACTCATTCATCCAATATTTATGCCCTTGGTCATTCTCGCTAATCTTCATCTTCAACATATTATGATAAAGGGATATTAACCAGTCGGAATTAGATAAATTTTCAGCAGGGGTATGATCAGGATTGCGTTTTTCTACTTTGGTTAAATCAACGTCCTCCCAATTTACAAAAGGCATTTCCTCAAAACATTTCTCAAATAAACCTCCGATAACTTCCGGAGAGTAATTGTTAACAATAAAATCGCGAGACTTCTGACCTAACGCTAACCTTTCTTCCATAGGCATATCATATACTTTTTTTAATTGTTTAGCTATCGAGGGAGCGGATGTAGATGCTTTAATAAATTGAGTTCCCGGCTCCCTGTATTCAGCCCAAGCTAAAGGTAAGCCTCCACTCTCAGGAGTGCAGCAATCTTGACCACAACTATAGTTGGTAACTAAAGTAATTAATTCTGTAAGCTTTGCTTCCTGAATCGGTATCTCTTGCCCTCCGCTTGTAAAAGGGTGGCAATAAACATCCATTAAATTATAAATTTCATTTAATTGTTGTTCGTTAACGCCATTTTTAATATTAGTAGTATTACATGATTTAGAAGCGCTGCAATGACCACAATCAATGCCATTCCCCTCAAAAGACTTAATTTGATACTGATGGCAAGCAGCACAAAAATAAGTAGTTAAGACGGATTCTTTGTCGATCTTCTTTTCATCTATTAAACGTTTGATATCCCAACCCTCTCCCCAATGAGTATGTAAGAGTAATTTTGATTTGGCGTTAGGGTGTTTCTGGCTAAAGGTTTTAAAACCATCTAATAAATTAGGAACACTCTTACGTAACTGGTTCCTAAAAACAAAACCCACAATAAATTCATCCGTAAGCTTAGCTTTTTCTCGTAACTTCTTCCTTTGTTCGTCTTTTAATCTAAAAAAATGATCATTTTGTACAATCCCATGCACCGTTTTAACATGGTCAAAGCCTAACTTCTTCATTTCTTTTTCGGCAAAACCTGCCCATACAAAGTAATTCTTAATGTCGGGCGCAGCTTCAATAGCTTCAGGAAGCAATGGTAAGCTATCTAAAGTGGTATGAACAATGCATCCTATTTCGTTCCACCATGGTTTTTTTGTAAAACCATTAAACGCCCAAATATCTTCAATGCCTAAATAAATGTCAGGCTTTTCTTCTTTGATAATTTCATCAATTAATTCATGACCATAACCCGCATTGCGCATCCGAGTTTGATCTTTTTGTATCTTTTTTAAAATTTGATGATCCGTAGGTAATGTGCCGATTACCTTCCATGGTAAATTTTGTATTGCTTCAGCCTCTTTGTTATGAGCGTTAGCTAGCTCTACTATTTCATACTTCCCTGTCTTGTATAAATATTTAAGTAGATTTTTTTTATGCTTACCAAAACCGGTAAAAGCTTTACAAAAATTACTATGTATAAGGATTTTCTTCTTTCTATCTTCCATAAAAGTCAAAGGATTATAAAAAAACGCACCCACAATTCAAGTAGTAGGTGCGTGAAGATAAAGAAAAATTATAAAGGGTTATTTAGTATTAGCCCTCTTCAACTCTTTATGTATTTCGAAAATGACCAACATTAACTCCGTGTAGACACGGACGCCTATCGGTCCCAAGATAGCAGTTGCGATACCACTTGTTACGTCTACAGCTATAGTAAACAAACCGATAATTAAAGCTACCACCATTCCAATATAACTCAGGAACTTTAACAGTCCCGGGGTTATCATGTATTCGTATTTTAAGAACTCTTTCATATTATTATTTTTTAGGCAAAAAGCTGTTCGGGGGCTTCAATGCCACCAATAATGGTATATACCACTAATCCCTTTTTAGAGGTATGATAAATACCCCTATGAACAGTAGACCCTTCACCTAAAAGTCGTGTGAGCTGTTCAAAACCATGCTCTAAACTCTCTTGTGGCGTATTATCTAACGTATCTTTGTCTCCGATAACCACACATGCGGCAACATTACCTGTGTTAACATCAATGTTGGCTAAAATATTTTTCTTCAAATTGTCTCGCACTGCATGGCTGATATCGGTTTCTTCTACTGTCTCCCCCGTATACTTCACCGGAACTGCCCCAAAGGAAATAATTCCTGACGACATAACAGTATCTAGATCAGCTTTATCAAAAGCTGTATACTCGGAATCTTGCGCAGCAATTTTATTAAATAAATGAAACAGTGAACAAATACTTGTATTGGCGGTATTCCAAAATTTATTAACTGATAATTTAGGATATAAATGTCGTATACGCTCGTTGTCTAATATAATAAGAGGGGAAAGTGTACCAGATGTAGAACAGTTAATTAAAGCTTCTGCAGTTTCTTTAGCGTTACTTTTGACCCGTGAGCCTTCTGACTTAGAAGGCAACGCAAGTACAGCCCCCACTTTAGCGTCACTATGAGATTGTTCGGCCCCTACCGTCTGACATAAATCATGACAAATATCTACAACTATAGGCCCGCCCCCGGCCCCTGTACCTCCTCCAGCGCCTATGCAAACTAACACTCGATCGATACCAGTTTGAAAAGTATTTTTAAGAAAATCTAAAATATCTTCTCTATGCTCTTCAAAAATTAAACGGGCCTTCTCTCTATTTTTACCTGCACCTGAGCCACCTATTAAAAGTTTATTCTTCTCAGGTAAAGAAATAGGTTTTAAATCTTGAGCTGCTGTATTTATAACAGCTACTCTTCTATAACCTAATTTCCAGAAAGTTTCTGCTAAGCGGGAACCGCCTTGACCTACTCCTACTACAGCAAATTTATATGCCCCTTCAAATTCATCTTCTATTTCTAGTGCCGCTATATCTTCAGCGGATGGAAGGGGAATATCGGGAATGTCTACGCCTAAATCATCTACCTCTTCAACTAAATCAGTATTAGTTTCTTCTAGGTTCTCAGGTGCCTCTACTTGATTGTTATCTGGTTCTTGCATTTGATATTCAGCTAGGGTTGGCATCGTTTCCATATCAAAAAGGAGCGTCATCCTCTTCAATATTTACACTTGTTTCAGGCTTTTGCGCCGGTTTAGGTGACGGTTTAGAGCCTGCTGCTTGCGATCTATAAGCTTCATCTTGTTTTGCTTTAACGTCAAAAACTACTTCAAAATACTTTTGAATAAGTAATTTTAAAACTTCAGTTTCTCCCGGCTCCAAAGCAATTCGGTAATTTTGATTACCATTGCGGGTTACAGAAAATCCAAACGCAGGGGAGGTAAAAGTCTGATCAGATCCATCCTTCCCTTTAATCTTACGAGGTTTGTCCCATGGGGCGAAACGTATAGTGGTGGTATTATCATTAAAATTATGATAAGCATTCCAAGGCACCCTCGAAGTAATAGAGGAAAGTATTTCCCCTAATTCAAAATCATTTAATTTAAAACTAACATTTTTATCTTCAACTTCTTTATTTTTGATAAAACTCCCAGTCTTCTTCTTATCGTCCCAACTATGCTGTTGAATAGCATTGACATAGAACACCGGTAATTTGCCTTGCGTAGATACGCGAAAACTAAACGCACATCCTGTATTTTTTGAGTTTGGCTTGTAAATCGCTACATTCATTATGTGGGATAATAGTGCTTTAAATCAAAAAATCTACAAAAAAATACCCCCTAAAAGGGGGTATTGACATTGCATTACAACGATAATTTACAATAAATTAACTTACTATTTTAAGCTGGCCCACTCGAGTCTTGAACAGGCGTCACGTCCGATGATCCCACGGGACCAGCCGCTGATTGTGATGTCTCTGTAGACCCTTCTTTTGGCTCTGGAGGATTCTCAAATGCATCAATGTCCTTAAGAATATTCTTCATATCCTCTTCAGAAGCATTATCAACAATATCCCCAGCACGCTGCATACAAGCATCTCGAATAACATTCAAACACTCACTTAGAGCAACACGATTAATCAAAAGGTTGGCCAATCTTGTTTTTATAGATGCATTCGGATCTTGTTCTTGTTCCGTTGAATCGGTATTAATGGTTTGTGTATCTTCCATATGTCCAGATAATAGTTATGGGTCTTAAAATGTCAAGTAAAAAGTAAAATTAATTAGAATAAGGTTTTGTAGTGAAAGTCACGATAGCATTAGTACTTTTGCTGCCAGTAAACTCTGCGTCAAATATCCAGTTGCAGCCTTGATAATGAATTTTCTCAGTTGGGCTAGATTTATTGCATTCGTCATCACAAGTAACATGTGCTGCACCATTCCAGTAACCGTACGTCATTTGAAAAGTCCCTTCGCTAGGATTGGGCTGACTAACTGACAGAGGCGGCTTAGGTTTAACAGTAAACACTGTTCCGCTGGCATCATGAGTGTTAGATTGTAATGTATAGCTCGTTCCAGCTTTAACGGTATGTGTTTGATCTTTTGCATCAACACACCATGTACAATTGACCGTAAAGTCTTGATCGGTATTATTTATGACCTTTAATGTTACGGTAACTGGATCTGAACCTACTCTTTCACTATGTTCATAATGTTTATAAGACAGGCATCCTGAAAATAAGAATGCTGTTGCTAGTAATAGTAATGTTTTATATTTCATATTTAAATTTATAGAAGACCAAGTGCATCTCCGTGGCGCACATCATCCCAACTTGCAGTGCCTTTTTGTTTTTTTCTTTGTGTGAATTGGCTATTGCAAACGGCTGCTCTTTGTTTAGGATCGGAAAATTCAGAGTTCATAATCTCGTCGCCCATGCAACGACTCATGAATTCCTCTCTAGATTCGTCAAATTTTTTAGTGGGAAGAGGCATTGTTAATTACTACTATCTCCTTCAGCTTTAGAATCGTCATCGCCTGAACTATATTGCCAGTATTTCATAGGTGAGAATTTAGCTAAATATGCAGATGCGAGTTGCTTCGCTGTAATTGGTTTTAAGAAAAAGTTTATAGGCACACCGCAGTCACCTGCGATTGCTTTTTGAACATAGTCGTCAAAAGCTGTCATAAGGCTATTGGTATCTATTATTTTATTGTTAGCTGTATCAATTTTGCCTAAATTTGAGACTACTCCTGAAACATAACTATTATTAAGCTCCATAAAACTTTGGCCTGTTCGTGCTGATTGTGCTTTTGTTGCCATATTGTTCACATCGCCATCTGTTGCGCTTTGAATTTTGGCCAACTGATCCATTACTTTGGTGGCGTCAGGTTGTAGTGTAGAAACAGTAGTTTTAATCTCGTTAGATTTAATAGTAGGAATGATGCCCATAGTAATTACCGACGCATGAGCTTGAACATTAGAAGAAGACAAAAGCTCTTTAATTGAGTTAGCAAATGAGCCATCGACTCCAAATTTACCTTGAGAAGATTCAAGCCAACAATTTTCCTCAAAAGATGCTTCTAAATCAAAAGAAGATGAAGAAGTAGACTGATGGGAATCAGACTTTTCTGTTTTTACCAAATGAACCATACCTACAAAAGATGAACCATGAGTCTGCCCTGAAAGCAAAAACATTTTAGCTGTTTCGTCAGCCAAAGCCTTAGAGATACCTTCGTCTGTTGTGTCGATCTGTGATCCTTTATTATAAACATTCCATGCTCGAATAGCTTTCTCAGGGTCCATGACGAAAGGAGCGAACATGTCTGCCGCTTTATGAGTACAATTAGCGGTAATCACCAAAGTGCCTTGAAGTTCATGTGCGGATGATTGGGCTAACGATGCATTTTTAGCGGAACTTCCGGCTTTAGCCCCGTATGTAGGGCCAAAGATGGAAGACACTTGACCGGAGACATATGTAGCAATGGCATTAGAATGCGACTCAGTTCCATCATTTTCAGACTCACACCTAAAATATTGAGCGTCCATTACCATAGAATCTGAAGATAAATCCATTTTCTTGATAGCAGATTTATTCCAATCAATGGGAGATTCTACTTGTTCTGAAATTATACTGCCAGCGGCTTCTTTAGCTTTTTGAATATCGATTTGAGATGAAGCAGTTACAGCGGCGTATTCTACGGCAGCTTTAGCCATCTCTGATTTAGTTTTACTTACCTGCTCAGTGAGTTTAGCCATGTCTTTCGCATCCACCTGCATTTGAATCATCTCTTGAACCGTCATGTCAAGACTCCGTTTAGACAAAATTAAAGCATTTAATTTCTCTTGGGCGAGGTTAACTGGTTTTTGGGCTGCGTCTACAGCCTCAAGAGCTGTTATTTTTTTAGGATCTACAATATTCCCTAAGACTAATGATGGATCGAACGGTATTTGCGTTGGCATGATATACTTATATATTACACATAATATGCATAATTCCAAAAAAAAATGCACCAAAAGGTGCATTTTTTGATAGTTTTTTGCTTAAATTGATATACTATTCCACGTAATACCAAATAGTACCAACAGTAGCGCTTGTAACTGCCCCTGTTACCAAAAAGGGAGGATTAAATGAAACCGACTCATCACCGGGATTACAAGCTACACTATTGGCAGTAAAAGTATCAGAAGCAGCAACAATGTAAATATTGCGCTTGCGTTTAACGCCAAAAGCATCTGTATCTGTTCCGGGGTCAGCTATCGAAGTCGCTGAATTTACCTGACATGCTCTAGTTGATGAAGCCATTTTTATTTAAAATTAATTGGTCGGGCCAGTTGTATTTTGAGCTGGACCGCTCACATCTTGAGCTGGACCGCTCACATCTTGAGCTGGACCGCTCACATCTTGAGCTGGACCGCTCACATCTTGAGCACCAGCGGTTGCGTTTTGTGTGGGGCCAGCGGCACTTTGGGCATGTCCTCTTTGGGCTCTAAGCCTTCTTCTTCTTGCGGACATATTGATTATCCTTCCTTGTCTGCTACCTTTTTGGCCTCAGAGGTTACCCCTTGTCGTAAAAATACAACCATTAAAGCTGCGAAAACGCCTTGGATTGTTGTTGATAAATCCACCTCTCCAGCAAAATATGCGCCGAGAGCCGTTAAAACCGCTGCACCAGCGGTGAAATAGGTTTTTTTACCTGAAAGTGCTTTCATATGACTATAATATACACCTTAAATTAAAAATCCACACAAACTTTATCAGATTTTTTATCATATTTCACCTCAAAATCAGTGACATCTGAATTGCTAACTATCTCTCGTGAAATAACATCTGATATTTGTTTTTGTATAATTCGTTTAATAGAGCGTGCCCCAAACTCTTTGTCATTAACTTTAGTAAAAATAAAATTACTTAAATTTCTCGAAAATAAAAGATTAAGTCCATTTTGAGACGCACTCTCTTTAAGTTTTTTTAATTCATATTTAATGATAGATTTTAAATGGACATCGGAAAGTTTATTAAAAAATAAAACATCATCAAAACGATTAATCAATTCAAGGGGTAATATTTTTTTAACCTCTTTAAAGGCATTTTCAACGTTAGATTCTTCAACATCCTCGCTTCCAAATCCTAATGTTTGGGTTTGAGATAGTTGCTTTGATCCAATATTCCCAGTCACAATGACAATAGAATTGTGAAATCTAGCCACTCTACCTTGAGAGTCAGTTAACCTTCCTTCATCTAAAATTTGCAATAACATTTGATGGACTTTAGGGTGAGCCTTCTCAACTTCATCAAATAAAACAACCGAATGAGGATTTTTAGTAATTTTCTCCACAAGTACCCCTCCTTTCTCATAACCAACATAGCCGGGGTTTGACCCAGTTAATTTAGAAACACTTGATTCTTCAGAAAATTCTGACATATCTAAATGAATAAAATTTTCTTTGGAGCCAAAAAAATGATCAGCCAACATTTTAGCTAAAAATGTTTTTCCTACCCCTGTTGTGCCAAGGAATAAAAATGAACCTATTGGACGGTTTGCATCTCGCAAGCCGCTTTTATGCCTCATAAGACATTTTGTGATTGTCTCAACTGGCTGATCTTGGCCTACAATCTCTTTTTTAAGCTTGCCCTCTAACTTTAAATATTTATCTGTTTCAGATTTTAAAAATTCATCCAAGGGGATGTTCGTTTTGGCTGATAATACTTCAAACAAATGTTTACGGGTTAATTTATATTTATTCTTCTCTATGCTTGTACTCCACCTGCTTAAGGATTTACGTAATGCTTCAAAAGTTGTATTTTGCTCATCGTCCATATCTTGAAAAGAATTACCATGTTTAACAAATGAATCTACCAGTTTAGTCTCTAAATCAGATATTTTTTTAGGCTTAACAACTTTTTGTACTTTAACATGACTGCAAGCCAAATCCATTAAGTCAATAGCTTTATCAGGAAATTGTGAGTCGGTCATATACCTATCCGAGTAGTCAACGATATCATTTAAAATTTCATCTGAGATTTCGACTGAATGATAGTTCTCGTAAACATTTTTCTTTCGAGTTATTATTTCTAAAGTAGCTTCTTTGGTGGGCTCATTCACAACCAATGGCTGGAAGCGCCTCTCTAAAGCTTTATCTTTAACAAATTTTTGACGATATTCTTTAAAGGTAGTAGCTCCAATAACTGTTATCTCTCCGTTTGAAAGAGCTGGCTTCAGTATATTGGCAGCATCTAAAGCTCCCTCTGCGTCTCCTGCTCCGATTAAAGTATGGATCTCGTCAATGAATAATATTATGTTTTCATTTTTAGCCTCCTCTATGATTTGCTTGATGCGAGCCTCAAATTCTCCACGATATTTAGTTCCCGCAATCATAGAGCTTAAATTTAGCTCATAAAATAATTTACTATTTAAAAAGAAAGATGAGTTATTAGATACAATATTTTGAACTAAAGCTTCTACTACGGCTGTTTTTCCTACTCCCGCTTCACCTATAATAATAGCATTATTCTTTTTACGACGGTTTAATATATCCTCAAGCTTTTTAAGTTCTTCAGTTCTTCCGTAAACTGGATCTAACTTATTTTCTAGAGCTCGACGAGTCATGTTTGTGGCAAACTTTTCTAATATAGGAAAATTACCTGTTGCCACAGAATTACTAATTAAGTCTTGGACATTGCCCTCGCTCAAAGAGGAAGATGAAACATCACCTTCATTATCACATAAGTATTCGAGTACCTTTGTGGTAACAAAGGGAATGTCAACCCCAAGAAACATTGATATTTCATCAGGGAGTTTATCTAAGTCTTTAAAAATAGACAAGAAAATATGTTCAGCGCTTACCCATGAATGTCCTAAATCAGAAGCAAGTTCTCGGGCGTTAGTAATGATTTCTCTGACCTCTTTTGAGATTTTATAATCATCTTGGTCTTCTTTTTTAGATTGTTTTTGTAAAACAGTGGCATACAAATGATGCCTAAAATTACTCATATCCATTCCTGCTTCAATAAGAATTTCAGTGCTCCTGCTTTTCTTAAGCTCAAAAAAAGCAGCAAACAAATGGATAACATTAATTTCACAATAGTTAAATTCAGATGCTATCTTTTTACAAAGCTGTAATAACTTTTGAGACCGTGGGGTAAAATTTATATCTTGGTTTTCTGAAATCATTTAATGTCTGAGAGCTTCATGTATATTTTGTTGTCGAGAACATTTATATCGTGCACAAAAACAGTTGTATCTGATTTGCGTCCAAATAGTATGGCGATTGAATCTTTTTCTGGCAAGCTTTTTCCTTTCTGTAAAAAAGGAATATGCTCCCTCTCCATAAACATTGATTTAAATTCTCCTGTTTCATCCTCAGCAATAATAAAATAATATTTTTTATCATTCCTACTGGTTCTTTTTACACATGATTTAACAGTACATATAATTTTGACTGGTGTATTGTCATTCAGATCTAGAAGATCGCGGGAATCCACCATTGTTCGAGAGTCGCGAAATTTTAATGCATCCCTAAGTTTTTTGCTATAACTATAACCTAATAATTGTTTTTCAAAATACCAACTAGCAAAGTCATCATTTTTGTTGTCACAATTTTTATCATAAATTTCTTTATAAGGGCGATATTTAGACATAAAAGTGTTAAGGCGAGACTCTTTCATGAATAATCTATTATCATCGCCCATTAACGGAGAATTTGTATCCCCCGCTTTAGATATCAAAGCAAGGATATCATCTCCATACTTCGGCACATAAGCCTTCGCTATTCTTTTCTCCCGATCTGTTAAGACATTATACGATTGAGCCTCTAACACTAATCGAGCGCGAGAATTGCTGCCTACTAAAGAATTTAATGTTCCCGCTTGAATCAAGCCAGAGAGTAAACCTATATTAATTTTAGCTTGTTTGGCGGCTTCAAATATTTCAAATTTATTTAATTTTGATGACCCTCCTATTTGGTGAATATAATCATTATAATCTAAAATAGCTTGCAAGCTACGCTCACTAACTCCTTTGATTGCATTTAAGCCATATCTAATGTCTTTACCTTCTACGCAAAAATCTTGTTGAGATTTGACTAAATCGGGCCGAAGCAACTTAATATCATAAAGAGAAAGCTCTGCTGAAACTTTGGATATTTGAGCAAACGGATCAGATTCGTTTTTAGCCATCTTTAACAAAGCTATAAAAAATTCTTGAGGGTATTTAAATTTAACATAAGTAGTCCACGCCGATAAAATTGCATAACTAATAGAATGAGATTTATTGAACGAATAGTTTGCGCTATCTTCCGCTACCTGCCACAATACGTCAGCTATCTCCATTCCTCTGTGACCCGTCCACGCATTGGTCAAACGATTTTCTTCTACCTTCTTGGCAATTTTCTCTCTCCATTCAGGCATTTGGTCTACCTTTTTCTTACCGACAATTCTGCGTAACTGTTCCGCTTCGTCTAACGTAAAGCCTACATGCACAGCCATTTGCATCAACTGCTCTTGATAAAGGGGAATGCCCCCAGTAGAATCTAAAATTTTAGAAAACTCGGGGTGCACCAGCTCTGAATCCCCTGTCCTAATATAAGAAGCGTACTGGTCTTTAAACTCTAAAGCGCCGGGACGAGCAATAGCTACCACGGCAGATATCTCTTCTAAATTGCGCGGCTTCACGGTGCAACATACATCAAAGTTAGTGTCAGCTTCAATTTGAAATAATCCTTGCCCTCCTTTATGTCTTAACTCTTGTAAATTTTTATAAATAAAATCATCTAACAAATCAATTTCTTCGAAGTTTATATCTAGATTTTGAGTCTCTTTTAAAAGATTTTTAGCATCATTGAGGACTGTTAAGGTTTTTAATCCTAAAATATCAAATTTAACAGTTAGCTCTGCGATCCAATTCATATCATAACACGATATTAAATCCCCCTCTTTAGTTTTTTGTATTGGACAGATATCGGTAAGTTTATGATGGGAAATAGCAATTCCAGAAGCATGTACTCCTGTATTTTTGATAAGGCCTTCTAATTTCAATGCAATTGAAAAGGCACCCACATTATCCTCTGCCCATTTAGCAAATTTTTCATTTTCTTCTACCGCTTGCTTTAGGGGAGCAACCTTGCCAAACGTCACAGGAATCTGGTCACTAATATCATTCATCTCCTCCTCATCTTTAAGGGCTACCAATTTTCCCACTTCTTTAATACATAATTTACCACTCAAAGTCACCAGATTTAAAATCTTACAGGTACGACCTTTGTACTTTTCTTTGATGTAGTTAATGACCTCGGCTCGTCTGTCATAAGCAATATCATTGTCCACATCAGCTAACAAGCTCCCATCCAAATATGTAACGCCATCTCTTCCCTTTATCTTTTTGGCTCGACTTCGTGAAACGAATCTTTCAAAAAATAAATTATATTTAATAGGATCTACTTTAGTCACCCCGAGAAAAAACAATACAAGACTTCCCGCTGCGGAGCCACGCCCCGGCCCTGTTGGAATATTCTGCTCTCTACAAAAATTTAATACTTCCCAGTTCAGCAAAATATAATCAATGAAACCTAATTCCTCTAGAATCTCAAGTTCCATTGTCATTCTATCTAAATAATCTGTATTTTTTTTAGATAGCCCATATGCTTGCATGTTTTTCCAACATAAAGCTCTAAGAAATCTTATGTTAGTGCTATTTTTAGGGATGCCTACTGCTTTATAATATTTAGGCTCGATATTAATTTTAGGAAGCAAAACGCCGGGAGGCGCACACTCGTCATACTTTTTAAATTCTTTGTAAAAGCTCATACTTCAATATTCCAGATTAATTTATGAAAAAGTTTTAATGTCATCTCCACGTCATAAATTGCATCGTGAAGCTTATCTTTATCAAATGGAATGTCAAACTCTTTGAGCATTGCAATTTGACTTGTTTTCAATCCTCGTTTTATATAATTATTTAATTTATATTGCCACAAGGTCAAGTTATTAGAATCCGCCGTTTTAAGCCCCATTTTATAAGCTTTGGATAAACAATTAGTATCAATAATCCGATTCATATAGCTATAGTCAGTAGGCTCGCCACAAGCTTTACGAAGGACATTGTGAATATAAACATCATAACCAATTATGTTATGACCTATAATCAAATAGTCTGAATCATAAAGGAACTTCTCGAAAAAATTTAAAACCTTCTTTTTGTCTTTCTTTTTTTTATTATAAGTATCCCAAGAAAAACCTGTAACTTTAGCTGCATCTTTAGACACATTTAGATCTTCAAAATCAATATGAATGTCATATCGATCTATAATCTTTTTATTTTGAGCTATAATAAAGCCTAATTGCCAAGGCTTTGAATAACGCAAATTTAAGCCTTCTGTTTCAAAGTCAAAAACAATATATTTTTGATTTGTTTTAAATCTCAATAAGCTACTCGTCATTTCTTTTCTTTATTTAAACGTCGGAAATAATTCTCGCCGTAGTTAATAGTTAACTCAACTCCTGCGGGAATATCCCTATTAGATTTATATGAACATAGATGCTGACGCTTGTCAATATAATAATCAATATTATTGCCATCAGCATGGTTATATATCATTCCAAATCCTAAAATTGCCACTGGCCGAGTGGCGTGCTGATCTAAAATCCCCCCATGCTCATCGCAAAATTCTTTCCAATCAGCTCTTAATTCAATCCATGGCAACACAAAACGAGCTAATTCTTTGTCACACTCTTCCCACTTGTGATTTTTTAATAAAATCATGTGGGCTTCTTCTATTATCTTGCCAGCTTTTATTTCTTCAGTAGAGAAAACTCCCCTTCCCTCAATTGAGGATTTTTTAACATATAAATGTGGGGATAAAAATAATTTATCTTTCATTGTGAATGGTACCGATGGCCGGAGTCGAACCGGCACTCCTTCAACAGGAAACGGATTTTAAGTCCGTCGTGTCTACCAATTCCACCACATCGGCATGTTGGATATTTTACCATTTATGTAAGATGTTTGCAACAATAAAAAAACAAGTGATTAAATTAATTAAAATAATAAAGGTCCTTAAAAATAAACTTATTTGAGCTTGCCTCAAAGAAAGAATAGGAATATCTGGCTGATCTTCGTCTGTCTTACCAATGCGATGATCTACCGTTCGACACCAAATTAACCATAATTCTTTAATCATTTACCAAAACCATACTGTATAATCATCGTCCTCCCAATCTACTGGTAAAATGTCGTAACCATAATTTGATTTTTTCATATAAAGATAATCTTCTAGAAGAATCGTTTTTCAAGAGTTTATTGATATGATCAAGGGTCTGTTTGTCGGCAGACCATCTTTCATCCTTCCATGAAATAACCGTTATCTTAATATGGGACTTCAATATTGATTTTTTTCAAAACCTCGTCGTAAGCTTCTTCCACCTTGATACTTTCTCGACGCATTTGTAAGACTGTGTACCCTGATGACTCAGGATAAGCACATTGGATTTTATCCTTGTTTACGGCGATGGTGCGCCGCTTACTTTTCGCCATATGAGAAGCAAGGCGGTCAGCGACTACTTCTGTCAATTCGATGAATTTATTTGAACTCTTTTTCATAGCACTCTTTGCAGAGCACCACTAATTTGCCCAAAAGCTTCACCCATGTCAAGTCTATTTCTTCGCAACCTTTCTTACATTTTGAGCATTCACACATACATTACAATTACACTTCTCTGCCATAAAACGCAATTTAAAATAAGCTTTCCACTTAGTTATGGCTATTTCAGTAAATAAATTCATAATGGCACCCCGATCTGGGCTCGAACCAGAAACCCTCTGCTTAGAAGGCAGATGCTCTATCCAATTGAGCTATCGGGGCAAAGTTCATTTGATAATGCGATAACTGTCACTATCTTCGTGAAAGGTGCTAATCTCTATAAACTTAACCTCTACCCCATTGGCTCGAAGCCTATGCGGAACATGAGGGTTAATTTCAAATGCATCACCCGGAACCAAGAAGTAAGAACTTTCTTCGGTGGTGCTTGTGTCAACTGTAACCACTTCAAGTTCCCCTTCTAAAATGTAAAAGGTTTCATGCTTATTAGCGTGAAAATGCAAAGAAGTGCTAAAGCCGGGATTAACTGTTAAAATTTTTCCACAGTAATCATTCTCTTCGTTATTGGCAAGCCATAATTCGCTGCCCCAATCCTTATGAACTGTTTTAGTATTAATTTGCATCTAACCAACTTTCCATGCAGAACTCTTCACTTCCGCATCCGTCTAAATTTGGCGCTTGTATAGAAGCCTTTCTCCCAAACGAACGGCTCGTTATCATCTTATAAGTTTGAAAAGCTGTCAAGTCTTTCCTATTGCGGTAGTAAATAGATTTAACCTCTTCTGTTTTAAATTTATTGGCAGCAGTGAACTCTTCTACAGCTTGCTTGAGTAATGCGTCTACAGGCAAATGATTATTCTCAATAAAAAATATAGGATTATAATACGCTAGATTATGCATGAAGTTTGCTTCATATTTAAAATTATTTTGATAAATAAAAGAATCATAAAATGGAATAGCTAGCATTAAATCTTTTTTATTCCACATCGTCTTTAGATCTTTTTCTGTGATTCTGTTGTTTTGATCACAATGGATATAAGAATATATTTTATAAAGCTTTTTAATGCCCGCGTCACTTTTAGCTATAACGATGATTTTATGAAAGGCTACCCTGTCCTTCTCCACCTCATATTCTTGGCACATATTTACCCTAATGCCAAAAATTAATTGCAAATTATTTTCATCACATCTTTTTTTAGCTTCGAGAAACCCATGCATTGTATCCTCTATAAGAACCACCTCTTTAAGACCAGCGTCTAAAGCTATATCAATAATGCTATCCGCTCCTCCCTTTTCCGCTTTACTGGGAGGTCGCAAGGTTAATATAGATTTACCAATGCTATAGTGACTCTTAAATAAAGGTATCGACATAAAGATATGTTACTGTACCCGAGATAGGATGTCAAGTATAATTCCACCGCGGGCAACCCGAATAGTGCATTTTCTTTATGACAAAATTCTTTTTTCGTTTGGCAATTAAAGAGGGGTATTCATCAGGAAATGCCGTCTTAACCAATTTACCATTCTCGTCATAAAGGGCATAATAGTCAAAAGGGAATTTATAAACACAATGCCACATTAGGTTGCCATCTTTTTTAAGTTGTCCTCTATACTTCGCAAACCCACAAACAATCTGACCCCCAAAACTTCCATCTTTTGGTCTTGGCTTATCAGCGGCATAATTAGCTTTAGCCTGTCTCTCAGAAAAATTTTCTAAATATGTTTGAGATTTAGTTAGTTCTATTTCAAATTTATTTAATTTTGCTGCGTTCAGCTTTTTCATCTTCATTGTCCCTTTAGAACTTAAATCAAATTTTAAAAATAAAAACTCACTTGTCCTATTTTTGTATTGGGGGAACAACTCTCGGATCGCAAGGCAGTAAATATAATCTTGAAGATTTTTAGTTTCATCCTCTCCTTTAAAAACTTGCTT
>Ga0315332_10000004_pt1 | contig 57633 bp, 51 predicted proteins | sample M110034915metaG_FD_203455 | JGI IMG/M metagenome (GOLD analysis project Ga0315332, IMG submission 203455) | Ammonia-oxidizing marine archaeal communities from Monterey Bay, California, United States - M1 100m 34915 | ecosystem: Environmental > Aquatic > Marine > Intertidal zone | place: USA...
AATCGATTACGGGAATTTCTGGCTGGGAATTGGCGGTGTGCTTACCTTTAAAAACGCTGGTTTGGACCATGTTGTAAAGGACATAGATTTATCGCGACTCGTATTAGAGACAGACTCTCCTTATTTGGCTCCAACACCATATCGAGGTAAAAGAAATGAATCTTCGTACCTTAAACTAATTGCTACGAAACTAGCTGAAGTAAAAAATGTAAGTTTGGAGGAAATTGCTCAAATAACAACGGCAAATAGTAAGAAAATTTTTGGACGGTAATTCATGAATGGAAAATCAGTATTGATAATTTATACAGGAGGTACTATCGGGATGATGAAGGATCCCGAAACCGATTTGTTAAAACCTTTTGACTTTGAACAGATAACCAATCAAGTTCCTGAATTGAATCGCTTTGCTTATAAAATTGATTCTACTTCTTTTAGTAAACCGATTGATTCATCCAATATGGGGCCGTCCAAATGGATAGAACTCGCCAACATTATCAATAAGAATTATAATGACTACAACGGATTTGTCATTCTTCATGGTTCAGACACCATGGCTTTTACCGCGTCAGCGTTAAGTTTTATGCTTCAAGACCTTTCGAAGCCAATCGTTTTAACCGGAAGCCAGCTGCCTATTGGAACAATTAGAACAGACGGAAAAGAAAACCTGATTACAGCCATCGAAATTGCCGGAGCGAGCAATAACGGTTATCCCATTGTGTCTGAAGTAAGTATTTACTTTGAATATCAACTATACCGGGGAAATCGAACAACAAAAACAAGCACGGAGCATTTTCACGCTTTCGAATCTTACAACTATCCAAAACTTGCTCAAGCAGGAGTTGAAATAAAATACAACTACAAGTATTTAAGAAGTGTTAAGTCTATTTTTGAAAAACCACTCCAAGTAAATACAACACTGAATCCGAATGTTGGTGTCTTAAAATTATTCCCTGGAATTAATCGTCTTCAAATCATTCATTTTTTTAATACTCCTGAATTAGTTGCTGTTGTCATTGAGACTTTTGGTTCTGGGAATGCTCCGTCTGATAAATGGTTCAAAGACGCACTACAGAGTGGAATAGATGCAGGATTAATAATCGCCAATGTCAGCCAATGTCAAACGGGTTCTGTTCATCAAGGTAAATATGAAACCTCATGCATCTTTGATGAACTCGGAGTTTTATCTGGCAACGATTTAACGACAGAAGCAGCGGTAACTAAGCTGATGTTCTTATTTGGAAAATACGAAGAGGTTAATACCATAAAACAAAAATTTTCTGAGCCTATTTGTGGAGAATTGACGCTTTAGGCACCTTGTCTAAATACATGCGCAATCGGTATATGATTGGCAAAAAATGTGTAAAGTTTTCTTTTCTCATGTTATTGCTTTCATTTGTATAGAGGAGTAAATGAAATTTTTGTATTTTGGCACCCCAAAAGTGAGATACTTTAACTATTCCGGAGAGGTGCCAGAGTGGTTGAACGGGCTACCCTGGAAAGGTAGTGTACTCGCAAGGGTACCGAGGGTTCGAATCCCTCTCTCTCCGCAAGAAGAACTGAAATGTTCAATAATTCTAATGGAAAGGCACTTTTGGATGAATAAAAGGAAGCAATAAAAAAGATTAAAAAACAGTTTTAAACTAAATTAAACACTACAATTTGAAAATCATGAGAAAGTTATTCGCCTTATTTGCTATGATCAGTTTGCTAGCAGCAGGAACAACTAGTACTACATATGCACAAGACTCGGCTGAAGAAGTAAGTCAAACAGATGACTCAGCAACACAGGATAAAGCAGAGATTACTCAAACCCTGAAAGAGAAGTTCATTGAAGGTGGGCCTTTTTTCATGTCTTTTGTATTAATTGCACTGATCTTAGGATTGGCATTGTGTATTGAAAGAATCATCTTTCTAAATTTATCTACGCAAAACACCGATAAATTACTGTCGGACATAGAATCATCACTTGCTTCAGGTGGAATTGATGAAGCTAAAGAGCTTTGCAGAAATACAAAAGGTCCTGTAGCTGGGATTTTCTATCAAGGATTGGATAGAGCTTCTGATGGAGAAAATTTAGATGCCGTAGAAAAATCAGTTATTGCATATGGCGGAATTCAAGCTGGAATCCTGGAAAAAGGACTGCCATGGATTCAACTGTTTATTGCACTTGCACCAATGCTTGGTTTCCTTGGAACGGTAATCGGTATGATTGACGCTTTCGATTCAATTCAAGCTGCAGGTAAAGTAGATGCAGTAACAGTCGCTGGAGGTATTAAGACGGCCCTTATTACAACCGTTTCTGGTCTTGTAGTTGCCATTATTCTGCAAGTATTTTACAACTACATCGTATCAAAAATTGACAGCTTAATTAATGGAATGGAAGATGCTTCTATTTCGTTTATTGATTTGCTGATTAAACATAACGTATCTAAAGGATAAAAAGGAGTCTTCCAATGGAAAACAAGGCTATAAAAAGAATTCTAACTGGACTAACGGTTGTATTAATGGCAATCGGAGTTATTGTCTCGGCCATATCAATTAAACATGGTGATATTCCAGGTGATAGAGAAACGAAACAATTGGGCATTATTGCCTATAATGCTGAGGCAACAAAATGCCAATGTAACCCAGAAAAGTCTGTCGACGACTTTGAAAAAGAAGAGTTTGCCAGAGTAATGGGGAACATTCAAGGAGCGACATCTACTTCTGTAGGTTGGGCGTTGATTTTAACGCTGTTAACTGTTGCCATTTGGGTCATTTTTATAATCCTAGGATTTCTAAAAAACCCTAAAGGAATTGTGAAAATCGCCATTACATTTGGTGGGTTTATCCTTCTGTTAGTGATCATCTATTTTATGACTGCTACTGAACAAATACCCGAATCATTGTCTGAAGCACTAACTAGAAATAGTGTACAACACGATATAGGTGGATATAATCTGGCAAGCTGGGGAATCGCAACTTCTATTGTTCTGATTGCTCTAGCAATTCTTTCATGGATTGGTGGTGGAATCTACAGCATGGTAAAAAAATAAATTTTAGATGGCGAAAAGAGATATACCTGAAATTAATGCTGGCTCCATGGCTGACATTGCTTTCTTGCTGCTAATCTTCTGGCTCGTAACAACTACGATGGACAGAGACATGGGGCTGAGATTGACTTTGCCTCAGGAAATGCCACCATGTGAGGACTGTCCAGAGGTTAGAGACAGAAATGTGCTTAAAATCGCTGTTAATGGAAACGATGCCATTCAAATAGAAGAGAAAAGAGCTGAAATTGAGGATGTTGCTCAATGGGTGGATGACTTTTACAATAGCGACGAACCAAACATGCCAGAAAGACATTTGGTGGATGCGCAAAGCATATCGGATACCATGGAACGTTTATCCGTTTATATTGAACAAGCCAAGTTAATTCCAGATTTAAAATTACAAGTTGCAACTCTTGATAAGTGGGAGAAAGCACAAAAAGAATGGGAAGGCAAAAAAAATTGTTTTGATTTAACTGAAGAACCGTTTCAGTGTATTTCTAAGCGTGCCATTATTCGATATGAATCCAACAACGGAACTACTTTCGAAACTTACTTTGATGTACTGGATCAAATAAAGGGTGTTTTGAAACGTCTTAGAAATGATTTCTCTATGAGTAGTTTTGGGATGACATATGATGAAATGAGTAAGTTAGAAGAAAATGGAGATATTACATTACGGCCCAAAATTAAGGCTGTTCGAGTGAGGTATCCATTGCGTTTACTTGAACCTGATGCAAGAAACATATAAAGCGGAATTATGTCAAGAATAAAGAAAAAATCAGGTAAAGGACAACCAGGCATTTCAACTGCCTCGCTCCCAGATATTGTTTTCATGTTGCTGTTCTTTTTTATGGCAGTAGCTGTTATGAAAACAACTGATCCTCTCGTTGATTATACCAAGCCTACGGGTGAGGCTATTTACAGGTTTGAAGATGTATCCGTACTAGCCAATATTAGAGTGGGTAAAGAAATTGGTTCCAAATCTGGTGCTACTAAAATTCAATTGAATGATGCAATAAAATCAATTGAAGACATTGCAGATTTTATTCTATCTAAACGGTCGTCTGTTGCTGCAGTTGATGTTAAGAATATCGTTGCATATTTGGATATTGATATCAAAACGAAAATGGCAATAATTAATAAAATTAAAGAACGTTTACAGGCAGTCGAGCAATTTGAAGTTGCCTATTCTGCTAACGAATCTGATTAATCAATAAAAAAATCATTATCAATGCGCTATTCTAGAAAGGTTAGCGCATTTTTTTTACCAAAAAACCGTCTAATTTTAATCCCGTAATAGTGAGCCAGTCATCATTGGCCATCGCTCTTTGTTTATTGAGCGCTTTAAGAAAAAAATAAAGAAAGCTAAAGAAAGTAAGCCTAAGGTAGTCCATAAAACTATATTGCCAAAGGCGCTATCATTAAAAAAGTGTGCTACACCTGAGTCTCTACCATATGCTTCCAGCACTATGAATACTCCATTATTTAAAAAGTGTAAAGCGATTGGAACGAGAATAGATCCAGTATATACATACAAATAACCCAACAAAATTCCCATGAACGTAATGGCTAATATATGGTCGAATTCAAAATGGATTACTGCAAACAAGATAGCTGAAAACAATACTCCTAAATGCAAATTTTTTGTGCCTTGATAAGAGACTCGAAGCACCACCCCTCTAAAAAATAATTCTTCACCAATAGCAGGAAGTAATGCCATGGTAAATAAATTCAATAACACTACAGAAAAATCTGTGGTATTTAATAAAGCTGTCTTTATTTGCTGACTTGTTTCATCCTGAATTCCTTCCAAATTTACACCGCCAATTAACTCATTAATTACGGACAATAACTGAACAACAGGAATAGCTGCAACAAAACAAATCAGCACAACCCAAGTATATTTCCATTTTAATGGTGTCTTAAAATTAAAATAAGCCGATAAATTATTAGCACTAAACCTAGCTAGCAATAAGGCTCCAAAAAGAAAACCGCCAACATTGGCAAACACACTGGCTATTCGATAAGCTGCATTACTTCCAGGAACACTAAAATCAATAGGGCCATCTTCAGAAAATGGCCTTATTCCTGTTATCCATTCGGCAAATTCGTTTCCAAAACTACCAAACATGATGAGCATAAAAAAGCAAACTACTATTACTAGAAAGAACTTTAAACCAGCCGAGAATGTTTGAAAGATTGGTTTCCTCACGATTTAATACTTTTGCATAGAATTAAGGAGTAATTTACTGCCATTTTATTTTAAACAGCTGGTAAAGATAGGAAATATTGAGGTCGGGGAATTCCCCCTTTTACTTGCGCCCATGGAGGACGTTAGTGATCCGCCATTTAGAGCGCTTTGTAAAAAACATGGTGCGGATGTGATGTACACTGAATTTATCTCGTCAGAAGGATTAATTAGAAATGCACTAAAAAGCAGTAAAAAGTTAGATATTTTTGAAGACGAACGCCCCGTAGGCATTCAAATATTTGGTTCAGATATTGAATCCATGAAAAAAGCTACAGCCCTTGCTGCAGCCGCAAATCCCGATATTATTGATATAAATTATGGCTGTCCTGTTAAAAAAGTAGCTTGCAAAGGTGCAGGTGCAGGGATATTACAGGATATTCCGAAAATGGTTAAGATGACCGCCGAAATTGTAAAAGCGACAAATTTACCGGTAACCGTTAAAACTAGACTCGGATGGGACAGCAATTCTTTATTTATCGAAGAGGTAGCTGAAAAACTGCAAGATGTTGGTATAAAAGCGCTTTCTATTCACGGAAGAACTCGAGTGCAGATGTATAAAGGAGAAGCAGATTGGACGCTAATTGGGAAAATCAAGGAAAATCCAAAAGTTCATATCCCCATCTTTGGTAATGGTGATATCAATTCTCCAGAAAAACTTTTAGAATACAAATCCAGATACGGTGTTGACGGTGTAATGATAGGTAGAGCAAGTATTGGAAACCCTTGGGTATTCAACCAGCTCAAACACTTTATGAAAACCGGTCAACATCTCGATCCTCCAGGAATTGAAGAAAGAGTTGCGGTAACCAAAGAACATTTAGCGCGCTCATTAAAATGGAAAGGTGAACGTCAAGGAGTTGTAGAAATGCGCCGTCACTATGCCAACTATTTCAAAGGTATTCCAGACTTCAAGCCCATTAGAACCCAGCTAGTTACCACAGATGCGCCAGCAGATATTTATGAATTATTGGATAAAGTACTGTTCCAATTTGCTTAATCGAAATGCCTCTTGACTAAATAGCGTACAGGAAAATAAGTTGCTACTACACCAATTAAAACCGTAGCAGCTAAAATTAATGCGAAATCAAACCATTCTACTCGTATCGGATAATAAGGAACTATTGCACCACCTAATTTAATTACATGAAACTTGATCTGTATCCAACAAACAGCATACCCAAGCGCTATACCCACAAACGCGCCAACGAAATTGATCAATATTCCTTCTAAAAAAAAGACACGTCTAATTTGCCGATTGGTGGCGCCCATACTTACCAGTGTTCTGATGTCGCTCTTTTTATCAATTACCAGCATGGTTAATGAGGCAATAAGTGTAAAAGAAGAAAGCACTAATATAAATGTCAAGATAATAAACGTCATTCCTTTTTCACTTTGATGTACCTGATACATTAAAGCGTTTTTTTCAAAATACGTTTTCACCATAAATTTTGATCCAAAAAGGGCTTGGATCTGATCTTTGATTTCTAATAGGTCAGCATCCTCTTCACAATTGAGTTCAATACCTGTTATTTCATTATCATATTCTAATAGGTTTGAAGCAAAATTTAACGATACCATAAAGAATTTTTCATCAAACTCAGGATTGATGTTGAATACACCACCAATCGGAATTGTTGCAGTATTAAAAGGTTGCGTATTTTTCTTTATGTTTTTAGTTCTAACTAAACCATGAACTGAAACCCTGTCCATATATCTTGGGTCCGCCGTAACACCTAAACGATTTTTTATCCCCGATCCAATAATTGCAACCGCATTTCTCCCTTCGCCTAAATCAATGAAGCCCTCCGTTAGCATCGAATCCAGTCCTAAGTTTATTAAAAATTCCTCTTGAAGTCCTTTCATGGTGCACGTAACCCATCTATCTTCATGCTTTACAAGAATGATTTCTTCAATCACTTTGGTCATACTTTGAATGCCAGCCATAGCAGCTAGCTCTTCGGGAACCTGGCTTGAATCAAAGCTCTTACCCTCTTTTAGCTCTATTTTTAAATCAGAATCAAACGAAGTATAAAGGTTTTCAACTACTCCCTCAAATCCGTTAAAAGCAGACAGAACAATGACCATTGCTGCGGTACTTACCAATATACCTACAATGGAAATAAGCGATACTACATTAATAATATTGTGCGATTTCTTAGAAACCAAATACCGCCTCGCTATATAAAACGGGAATCCCATTACACGAAAGTAACCTGAATTCTTGACTAGTCGCAGGGAATACTATTCAATATTCTAATAAACGTTAAAAACAGAAAGGGTACTATTTAATTCCATACATTTAAATCAAACAGAATTATGGAGCGTTTAACTGGTTACCGCGGAAGCAATGTCGTACTCTTCATCCTAATGATTCTTGTAACGGGTTGTTCAGGACATGAAGCTAAGGTCGCGTTCTATACGTTTTTTTTCTTTTTAATTATGATACCCTTGTGTCTGCCCGCACTTATTTTAAGTCTCGTTAGCCGAGGAAGTAGATCTCGAGCTCCAAAAGTGATTAGTATTGTTTTTACCTCTTTAGGTGGCTTTTTTGCAATTATTTACACCGCGAATCTTGTCGAGGATTTTTACGGAATCGGTTTTGATGAGGAATTAATAGTTTATCTGTTCATATTATGGGGAGCATTAATTTCTTCTCTGATTGCACTTATTGTACCAAAGGAAGAAAAGGAAATACAATCTGGTGAAAATGAATGGGCCGCAATAAAAAATAAGGCGAGTCAAAACGAACCAATACGAACACAATCAAAAACAGCGAATAAAGACAGTGCGGACATTGACATGAGTGGACTCGATGACCTTGCAGATCTTTAAAGTCCCATTGAACTAATTGTCCTTTAAAATTTTATCAATTTCATCCGCATAATCTAAAGAATCATCTAAAAAAAACAACAGCTCCGGGGTTCGTCTAAGTTGATTTTTAGTAATCTGAGACAATTCGTGCCGAATTGTTTTTGTATTCGCTACAATATTTTTAAAGACCTCATCTTTACTCGATGAACCGAAAATACTCAGGTAAGATTTTGCAACACCCATATCAGGTGACATTCGAACTACAGTAACAGAAACCATCGCTCCCATACAGATTGTTCTAGCCTCTTTTCTTAAAATTTGACTCAATTCTTTTTGAATTACGCCAGCTATTTTTTCTTGTCTAATGCTTGCCATGGTCGGCAAAGGTATAAAATGCCCATAGATGAATTCAATACAAATACAATAATTCCGGATTTGACGTTATCAAATTCAGCTATATTTACGCGACGAATGAAAGACTTCATTAAAATATTGCAATTAATAAGAGGATATAAGCCCTATGCTTTATTAAATATTCTATTCAATATTCTTGCTGTATTCTTTAGTCTTTTCTCCATGGTTTTGCTGATTCCGGTACTTGAAATTCTGTTTAAAAATGAAGCTGAATTAACCGCAATGCTTGGTAGCCCTCCAACTACAGATTTTTGGGCTGAGGGGTATAGTTTAAAACAACATGGGTTTTATTACTTAGCGCAGCAAATAGAGCTGCAAGGTGCCGAAACCGTATTGTTGTATGTATGTATTTTTATAACGGCCGCCATTTTGCTGAAAAATCTTTGTACTTATTTAGCATTGTATGTTATTGCTGTATTAAGAAATGGCATTATTCGGGACTTTAGAAATGTCATTTTTCGAAAAATCCTAGACCTGCAGCTGGCCTATTATTCAGATGAGCGAAAAGGTGACATCATGTCTAAAGTTACTAATGATTTAAAGGAAATTGAATGGTCTATACTTCGTTCCGTTGAAGCAATTTTTAGAGACCCGATAACCATAATAGCCTTTTTCATTATGCTCATTTGGATGAGTCCACAACTAACTATCTTCCTGGTTATTTTCTTTCCTGTTGCTGGTTTACTGATAGGAATTATTGGAAAAAGCCTTCGACGAAGTGCGCTAAAAGGGCAATCAAAATTAGGGCATTTAATGTCCACCCTTGAAGAAACTTTAGGAGGATTAAGAATCATCAAAGGATTTAATGCAAAAGGTAAGTCGTACGCTAAATTTGAGCAACAGAATGAAGACTACACCAACACCATGATTAAAATGTATCGAAAAGGAGACCTGGCTTCACCCATTAGTGAATTCATGGGCGTAACGCTAATTGCGACAGTACTGTGGTTTGGTGGACAGCTGGTTTTTGAAGGGGAGCTAATTGGCTCATTTTTCATTGCATATATTGCATTCTTATCTCAGCTTATTGCACCTTTCAAAAGTATTACCAATGCATATTCCAATGCGCAACGCGGGCTTGCAGCTTTATCAAGAATAAAAGAAATTACAGAAGCCAAAGTAACAATAGTTGATGGAGTTGAACAACACATAGATACCTTTCACAAAGAAGTGCATTATAAAAATGTCTCGTTTAAATATGAAACCGAATTTGTTCTGAAAAATATTGATTTAAAACTCGAAAAAGGTAAAACCATAGCTTTGGTAGGTCAAAGTGGATCAGGGAAGTCGACGATGGCTGACTTACTACCTCGGTTTTATGATGTAACAGATGGAGCGATATTAATTGATGGAATTGACATTAGAAAAGCCAAACTTCATGACGTCAGGAATCTGTTGGGAATCGTTACTCAAAACCCCATTCTTTTCAATGACACTATCTTAAACAACATAGCTTTTGGTCTGCCAAGTGCAACCCGAGAACAGGTGGTTGAAGCGGCTAAAATTGCTAATGCAGATGAGTTTATATCTGAAATGGAGAATGGCTACGAAACGAGTATTGGTGACGGAGGAGGCAAACTATCTGGTGGTCAGAGACAAAGAATTAGTATCGCACGCGCTATTTTAAAAAATCCGGCAATTCTAATACTAGATGAAGCGACTTCAGCTCTTGATACAGAATCTGAAAAGTTGGTTCAAGACGCACTAAACAAGCTCATGCAAAACAGGACTTCATTAGTAATTGCTCATCGATTATCGACGATACAACATGCGGACGAAATTGTGGTAATGCAAGAAGGTGAAATCGTAGAAAGAGGCACACATCAAGTCCTCATTGGACAGGGGGGAGTTTATAAAAAACTCACCGATCTTCAATCCTTTAGTTAAATAATAACAAACTTGCTCACTCCACCTCCAGTTGAGAGCATATAAATACCTTTTTTCCAATCCGAAATGTCTATAGTCTGGCTAGAAACCAATCGTTGAGAAGTATATAAAATTCTTCCTGTCAAATCATAAATTTTGATTTTTGATTGCTTTGTCAATGCAACATTTAACACGTTGAGAGCCGGATTAGGATAAATAGTAATTCCTGCATTTTTATACTCCTCAATGTTGCTTAACAAATTCGACATTCTTGTAACCCCGGTACTTGTTGTTACCCATAGATTGTTACTTCCGTCTACCGCAATTTGCTTCACTACTGGACCAATTAATCCATCACTAACATCATAGCTTATCCAATTGAATCCATTGTACATAGCTACTCCTCCTTCAGTTACTAGATAATCAACATAAATGGCAGCCCAAATATTTCCATTAATATCCATCGTTACGTCTTCCACTGGGTTCAAAGTATCGGGTGGTGGTAAAATAAACATACGCGTATGATTTTCAAATAAAGCATCTGTTCCATCCATAACGGTTAAGCCGTCGGCTGTTCCGATCCATTTTTTATCCGTGGCATCAATGTGAATACTTCTCACTTTATCATTCAACAAACCTTCGGTTTCTGTAAATTCACTGAATGTAGTTCCGTCAAAAATTTGAACACCACCGAGTCCTGACCCCATATACAACAAACCGCTATTGTGTTCTGATATGTGATTGACACCTCCAAAAGGCAATCCGTCAGACATACCCCAAGAAGTCCAAACAGACCCCTCTTTTTTTGTAACTCCATCACTGGTTCCAATCCAAATTGCCCCCGTAACTGTTTCAGTAATGCAATTAACCCGATTATCACCTAGGCCATCAGACTCTGTATACGCGGTCCAGCTCATTCCATCATAGACACTAATGCCAAAATCTGTTCCAATCCAAACGTTGCCATTGGAAGCAACATATATCGCCTTTACATTATTATCAACTAATCCTGAATCCGTTGCCTGCGAATGGCTAGTCCAAGTACTTCCATCATAAAATGAAACACCATTCTGAGTGCCGAACCAAATGTTATCACTTACATCAATAGAAAGACAATGCACATTATTACTTAAAAGACCATCGGCCACCGTGAAATTAGTAAACGTTTGTGCATTTATTGATAGCTGCATCGTTCCCATTGCTAAAAAAAAAGCACCCAATTTTAAAATAGTTTTCATATTATTTTATTTAGTAACAATAAATTTCTTGGCTCCAATCTGCCGATCAGAATATAATTGTATAACATAAATGCCATCTGCTAAACTAGAAATATCAATCTGATTAGATGCAGGTAGGTTTTCGAAAATTACTGCGTCTCCAAGTAATGTGCTGATTCGAACAGTCTTAATTTCCACAGGTTGCTCTGTTGCAATGATTAACAAATCTTTTGTCGGATTCGGATAAAGTCTGATGGCTATCCTTTCTGATTCATTGATTGCTGTAATGCTGTTTGTATAGCTAAAGGTAGGATATAAGAACTGAAAAGGTCCCGTCCCATTCGGATACCTGCCAGTGGTGAAATCATCAAATTGTGAACCGTAGGAAACAGAATCAATAATAGTCTCGTCAGCGTAAGATAATGCAAGAAATTCTCCAGAACCCGACAGTTTAAAATTAGCATGGTTTCCTTCTTGGTCACTATCCTTATCAGCCCAAATCATAAAATAGTCACCGGGATTGATGATAACTGAAGGCAATGGCCATTTCGTCAACATTCCAAGAGTATCTGTAAGATATAGTCCTGAAGTAGAAATTACGGCAGTTGTATTGTTATACAATTCAATCCAATCATCGTACTCTCCATTTTGGTCTGTTACTGAGAGTACATTTGAAGCCATGAACTCGTTCACAACAAGATCTTGAGGAGCAATTTGAGTTTTCAAAGTATAGTATTCATAGGCGGCTCTAACTGGAGCAAATTTTCCCGCAGAATCGTTTTCTGCATAAAAATAATATTGAATGGTATTCGCAACTTCTGGAATTGTTGCACCATAGACACTGTCTCCTGCGATTCCGTCACCATGCATTCCATCATCATACATTTGCAATTTTTCAAACACAGATCTATCTGCGAAACGATAAGCTAATAATACGGTATCTGCATCAGCAACTTTCAAAGTAATGGCCAAATTACTACCAACAATATGAGGGCCAACAATATCAATTGTGTCTAATGTAGGGAAACCTTGATAACCCGGTAGTGTCTGCAAATAAACAGCCCGAGCATCCATTAATTGCGTTAACCCTGGATAATCGATTAAGTCTGTCACCATATTGGTTAAGTTATTTTGAAAATCAGTATAACTATAAAATTTGTTGGTATCATTCATCACACTTGAGTCCGCCAATGCCTGAAGCTCTAGCCCCCGATTATAATAACTGGCATTCACAATGTTTTCTTCCATAATGGTTCTGATATGTGCCATATACATCCTTCTATACCTCTCAGAATTAAACACATTTCTCATTAATGGTCTTGGATACACTGAAACACTATTAAAATGCGCCAAGGGATCTGAAACAATGGCTTCAGCTATAGAAAACCCACTCCAGAAATCCGAATCATCTGTGAGCCTGTAACTTGCAAAAGACATATTTAAATCCCATAAAATGGGATTAAAAAGACCGTTATCATCCTGATATAAATAATAATTCTGCGCATATCCCACATAGCTATCGAAATTAATCAGTGAATAATTGAATGCATGCATCCATAACGTTTGATCAACATTTAACTGATTTTCTAGGCTGCTTACATGATTGTTTAGGGTATCAATAAAATTATATAAATCGGTCCACCCAAAATCCGATTTAAGATTATAAAATGGATAGTAATTCACACTATCAGCACCAGGACTATTGCTCAGGTTAGCATTTTCACCATTTAAATCTAAAGTAGCAGGGTTACCTTTAAAAAAAGTATTATTCCTAGAACCGTAATGGTTACTGAGAAACTCTTTATTTACAGCCTCTACATTTGTATACAATCCTAAAAGGGTATCGTTAATATATAAATTCACGAAATTTGCCTTTGAAGCAGGCATGTATTTTCGTGCAATCTCATAAGACATAATTTCTCTCAAAAATGACGGGTCTTGTATGACATTACTCAACTTTATTTTATCATAGCCTTGATAATCCTGACCATTGATAATATAATCTAAATCAATATTGAATGGGTTTTTTAATCGAGTCGTACTTACCGAGCTATATCCTTTGTACCTAATGCCAACACTGTCTAGATAGACACCTTCAATTTCAACGTCCCCGGTGAGTCTGCTCCCGCTACCTTCAACATAAAGACTGTCTAGTACATAATCCCAATTCGATTCGTTAAAATAAATTCTGATTTCCCGAATAGTGTCGGTTGCATATAAGTCACCCTGAGCTAATCCAAAAGAACTATACCCTATTGCTACTAAAAAAAGTGTAGTCTTAAGCTTATTCATACCACTTATTTGGCGATTGTCAATTTCTGATGTAGTGTCTTGCCCTCATCGACGGTTATCGATACGAAATACAAGCCCGCTGGTTCAGAATCAAGATTTACTGCTGAAATATCGAGCCCAGTGAAAACTAATTTTCCATAAGAATTGTGAACTTGCACAAATACCTTTTTGCTCAATTCCATTCCGGAAAAATTGAAAGTCCCCGTTGATGGATTAGGATAGACTGATAGATTTTTATTGGAAAAATCATCGATTGAAGAAGGTGTACCACAAGGATTTGGCCCTAACAAATTGGCTAATCCCGGATGATCACATTCATATCTAAATGCCTTTGTTGGTCCAGCATTGTATGACCATACTACAGTTCCATTCGAATCTACTTCGTACATGTATTCTCCAGATACTGCTACAAAAATATTACCATTAGACATTCTATCGGACGCGGACTGCCCCGTAGAGTTGGTTAATGTTACGTGTCGTTCCGCATATGATGTTGGAGCATAAGGGTTGCCTACCGTAAATGAATAATTACTTCCCGATTCAGGAGCTAAAATCAGATCTACAGCGGAAGTATTCCAACTAACCCCCTCGTTGTTAAAAAACTGAATGTATCCTCCATATGGCCTTCCATCTTCCACCCATCTAGGGTCATGAACAGCCGCCGGTATTGTTTGAGTTCCGGTTGTGTTGTAATTCGATGGGTTTCCCCATCTATAGATTATATCACCACCCATGCCTGAATTACCTCCAGCATGAGAGGCGGCTTGAGTTGTTGTTGTACTGTGATCTATTATATATATTTCACTTGCAGTTCTTGAACTGAAAACAAGTTGATCTAATGTCTCATTATAATTAATCCCGTTTACATGGAACCAATCACCACCACCACCACCTGGACCACCACCGCCTGGACCACCACCCGCAGAAACAGCGTTAATATCCATTAACTCAGGATGATCAGCAACCACACCGTAGTTATCTTTGGTTGGATCGAAATCTTGAATTAAATGATCCCAAATGTGCCATTCCCAGATAATGTTTGCACTCCCCAAGCCATCTGGTTGTAGCTCTACAAAATGGGTTGGCCAAAGATCGGATGTTGCTCCGTCACGACCCGCTTGCATCAACTCGGCTGCTGACCTAACTTCCCAGGCTACAAGGATAACATTTCCATTCGGTAGAGGACAAAAATCATGATGTGAACAATGATCCGAATTTGAATAAACATATTCCCAAACTACGTTTGCTGATGGGTCCAGTTCTTGGATTAATCCTCCAATTGCAGCACCATTGAGAATATTCGATGAATACGTCACCCCTCTTAAAATATTACCATTTTCTTTAAGTTTAACCGCGTAATTACACGGATCTGAACAAGACCAAGAGTAAGCAATATTCTCGTCTTTATCAATTAAATAAGTGGTGTTGGTGTTCTGTGGATTATATATCACATAGCCATCAAAAGTTTGTGCCAAGACCGTCATTGTTCCATACAATAACAGGGTTCCCAAGATTATTTTTTTTGTCATTCCAATTTTTGTTAAACAGTAAAAAATACAACTTCTTATCGATTATTATTTGATTTGTAGTTATACCTGTGTCTTTGACGTCTTAAATAGTGAAAACTTGCAGCGACTATTATTATTCTTTCCAATATTAAGAATGAATGGAAAAGGCTCGTTCAATGAACGAGCCTTTATCCTAATTGCATTAGCTGATACACAACACACGTTAATCAACTAATTTGAAATACTTGTTTACCCGCTGCACATTTCACAGTTTTCTGGATCATCTAAAGAACAGGCTATTTCAGCTTGTCGTTCTTCCTCTGTTTTCGCAATAGGTTGAACAACTGCTGTTTTTTCTAAAGTAAACTTGATAGCATCAACAGCCGCTTTGGTTCTTAAGTAATACATGCCTGTTTTCAAACCTTGCTTCCATGAATAAAAATGCATTGAAGTTAGTTTTGCGAAATTGGCATTTTCCATAAACACATTTAGTGATTGTGATTGACAAATGTAAGCTCCTCTGTCCGCAGCCATTTCAATAATGGTTTTTTGCGATAGCTCCCATGCTGTCTTATACAACGCTTTAATATTATCTGGAATTTCATCAATATTTTGAACTGATCCATTTGATGCCATTAACTTATTTTTTAACTCATCATTCCATATTCCAAGCTTCACCAAGTCTCTAAGCAAGTGCTTATTTACTATAATAAACTCTCCAGAAAGTACCCTTCTCGTATAAATATTTGAAGTATAAGGTTCAAAACATTCGTTATTTCCTAGGATCTGAGCTGTTGAAGCCGTAGGCATAGGTGCAAGAAGCAATGAATTTCTTACGCCGTGCTCTTTCACTTCTTCTCTTAAGACATCCCATTCCCATCGGTCAGAAGGAGTTACTTTCCACATGTCAAATTGAAATTCCCCTTTTGAAATTGGCGAACCTTCGTAAGTTTCATAAGCACCGTCTTCTATCGCTAAATCCTTTGAAGAAGTACAAGCAGCAAAATAGATGGTTTCAAAAATTTCCTTGTTTAGCTTTTTAGCTTCAGGTGAATCAAACGCATGACGCATGGTAATGAAAGTGTCCGCTAGTCCCTGAACACCAATTCCAATAGGACGATGCCTCATGTTAGAATTCCTAGCTTCTGGCACCGGATAATAATTACCATCAATTATCTTATTCAAATTCTTAGTCACCTGATAAGCGACATCAAATAATCGATCATGATCAAAGGATCCATCTTTCACAAACTTAGGCAATGCAATAGAGGCTAGATTACAAACCGCAACTTCATCAGGAGAAGTGTACTCCATAATTTCGGTACATAAATTCGAAGACTTTATGGTTCCAAGATTCTTTTGGTTTGATTTTTCGTTTGCCGCATCTTTATAAAGCATATAAGGATTGCCCGTTTCAATCTGAGACTCCATAATCTTAAACCACAAATCCTGTGCTTTAATTGTTTTTCTAACCTTTCCAGCCTTTTCATAGCCTTCATATAGTTTTTTGAAATCTTTTCCGGAAGTATCGGATAATCCCGGACACTCATTTGGACACATTAAAGACCAATCTCCGTTGGCTTCAACTCTCTCCATAAAAAGGTCTGGTATCCAAAGTGCATAAAACAAATCTCTTGCTCTTTGCTCTTCCTTACCATGATTCTTTTTAAGATCTAAGAAATCAAACACATCTGCATGCCAGGGTTCCATATAAATCGCAAACGACCCTTTTCTCTTTCCGCCACCCTGATCTACGTATCTTGCAGTATCATTAAATACTCTTAACATTGGTACTATACCATTTGAGGTACCATTGGTTCCTTTAATATAAGAACCTGTTGCTCTTATGTCATGAATTGACAAACCAATTCCACCAGCAGACTGTGAAATCTTAGCACATTGCTGAAGCGTATCGTAAATTCCATTGATGCTATCCTCTTTCATAGTAAGCAGAAAGCAAGAGGACATTTGAGGTTTTGGAGTCCCCGCATTAAATAAAGTTGGTGTCGCATGAGTAAACCAGCCTTCGCTCATGAGGTTATAGGTCTTTAGTGCTGAATCAATATCCGTTTTATGAATACCAACAGCAACTCTCATTAGCATGTGTTGTGGCCTTTCAACAATTTCACCTTTTAATTTTAGAAGATAAGATCGTTCAAGTGTTTTAAAACCAAAGAAGTCATACCTGAAATCTCTATCATAAATGATATTAGAATCTAACATCTCTGCATTTTCCTGAATTGCTTGATAAACATCTTCAGCAATTAATGATGCATTTTTCCCTGTCTTTGGATCAATATATTCGTAGAGATCTTTTACAGTATCTGAAAATGATTTTTTTGTGTTTTTATGCAAGTTCGAAACTGCAATTCTTGATGCCAGAAGTGCGTAATCTGGATGTGTTATTGTATTTGAAGCAGCAACTTCTGCAGCTAGGTTATCCAACTCAGAGGTTGTTACCCCATCATATAACCCTTCAATAACTTTCATGGCAACTTGCTCAGCAGAAACCAAAGGGCTTAAACCGTAGCATAACTTTTTTACTCTAGCTGTAATTTTATCAAATTTTACAGCCTCTCTTCTACCGTCTCTTTTGTTTACATACATAGTTTTCTTGTGTGTTTCGCGGTTAATATTCTACTATTGTTCTGATGTGGTGAATTACTTAAAAATCTGCATTCAGGTCAAACTCACTTCCTGACGCATCGTTACTAAGTACACCTGCTTTTTGATACTCCCCCACTCTTTTTTCAAAGAAGTTAGTTTTACCTTGAAGGTTAATCATATCCATAAAATCGAATGGATTGGACACATTGTATACTTTTTCATTACCTAATTCTACTAATAATCGGTCGGCAACAAATTCAATATACTGTGTCATCAATTCTGAATTCATACCAATTAATCTAACCGGCAATGCATCAGTAACAAACTCTTTTTCAATTTCAACTGCATCAACTATTATCGCTTTAATGTCTTCTTTTGGAAGCTTATTTTCGATGTAATTCGTGTATAGCAGACAGGCAAAATCACAATGCAAGCCCTCATCTCTTGAAATAAGCTCATTCGAAAAGCTTAGGCCAGGCATTAATCCTCTTTTCTTTAGCCAAAAGATAGAGCAAAAACTTCCAGAGAAGAAGATTCCCTCTACGGCTGCAAAAGCAATTAATCTTTCAGCAAAAGACCCATTGTCTATCCATCTCAAAGCCCACTTGGCTTTCTTTTGAACACACTCAAGCGTTTCAATTGCATTAAATAGTTTGTCTTTTTCGACTTTATCTTTAATATAGGTATCAATCAATAGTGAATAGGTTTCCGAATGGATATTTTCCATTGCAATTTGGAAACCATAGAAGAATTTTGCCTCTGTATATTGAACTTCGGCTACAAAATTCTCAGCAAGGTTTTCATTTACTATACCATCACTTGCTGCAAAAAATGCTAAAACATGTTTAATAAAATGCCGCTCATCATCATTTAGCTTTGTTTCCCAATCAATTAAATCTGGTGACAAATCGATTTCCTCTGCAGTCCAAAAGCTGGCCTCAGCTTTTTTGTACATCGCCCAAATGTCATCCCACTTAATTGGAAATAAAACAAATCTGTTAGGATTGTCTTTTAATATAGGTTCTTCCAACGGCATGTCCCCTATTAACACTTCATTTAATTTAACCTCCCGGTCTTCTGTTGATTTGGTAGTTTCTTCCATACTCTTTCTCTCTTTCAGCGTTGGTTTCTCCCGATTCCTTCACTTCATTCTTAATTTAATATTTCATTTCTTAGGGTGTAAAATCTTATGATGGTGTCTCCCAACTCCATCTAAATTTCACAGGATAATATTAATCCTGGCAACAATAAATTTAAAAGCTTGTTTAGCGTTTTAGGTGTCTACAAAAGTTCAACTTTTTACTAATTATTCCACCTAATATCCTCACACATTTTCACTTAGTTATTAACACTCGGTTTTAATAACCCTTCTAACCCACTGTGGTTGTGGAATACAGGGTTTTCTCTATTACTTATTTTGGCAAAATGACAAGAAAAAGAAAACAGCTAAGTTTCGTAATACCCCAATTTACAAGGTTTTGCGCGGTTATTAACAATTTTTCACATTGTTAATATCAACAGTCCATTTTTGAAAAGTACGTTAAGTCCACAGGACTAGACTGTTCCGAAATACAACCTCTTTTTTTATAGGATATTTTCATCAACCAAGAAATTGATGGCACTAAAATTGTTAGAAGTTGGAGTCTAATAAAAAACGAAAAAATTACTCCTTTTTCTTTTCTTTTTCCAGCAGTTCATCAACCTTTATTAACTCCTCAAAAAAAGAGTTTCCCCACTGTCTAATAATGGGTTCTTTTAAAAATCGATACGTCTTAACCTGAAGTGATTCACCTAGACGACATGCTGGATTGCACAAGTGCCAACTATTGAAATTCAATGCTTCATATTTACTCAATTTACTAACTCTAATAGGGTATAAATGGCAACTAATTGGCTTAATAAACGCTGTTTCCCCATCTTCATAAGCTTCTTCAATTGAACATTTTGCAACACCTTGCTCATTAAAATTAACAAATGCACATGCACCGCCATTCACTAATGTCGTAACCGGCTCATTGTCCTGATCCATATAAAAGACACCTGTATGTGCTACGGCTTCAATTCCTTCTTTCCGCATGTATGGTTTAAATTTATCAAGGTCATCTTCAATAATACTTACTTCTTCCATTGTTAGGGGGGCTCCATCATCTCCTTCAACACAGCATGCACCTTTACAGCTGCCTATGTCGCATACAAATTGCTTTTCAAAAACATCTAAAGAAATTAACTTGCCTTCTAATTCAATCACAGTGTTTACTTTCGTATAAAAGTAATTCAATCATTGGAAAAACAATTCGAATATAAAATCCAAAAGCAAGTGATTCCAGAAATACGGGAATTATTAAAATCGACTATCTACGGGACCAACGGCTTTAAATATAGCCATCTGGATACAGATAAAAAGTTGAATGCTCTAATCTCTCCAGACTTCCACACCATATGGAACAATCAGGAGCTAGTTGCCGTTGCTGCGTACTGCAATCGAACCGTAATGGTTAATAAAAAGCCATACAACGCGTACTACATTAGGTATTTTTCTGTTAAACCCAATTATCAAGGTAAAGGCATCGGCCAATATCTTACAAAGGAAATTGAAACACATTATCTCAACTCTTTGAATCAAAAAACTGTTTTCTATGGATATATTGAAAATAAAAACTTACAATCTTTAGCCGTCTCCCATCAATTTAAACAAGAAAAAATTGGTCAATTCAAACCGGTTTTATTCAGCCGATTTTTCCCTAAAAAAGACGATCGATTTGAAAATATTGACCCCATTGAATTTGTCAAATTTATTAACCAGCAATACAAGAGTCATGCACTCTTACATACCAATAAAATTGGATACCAAGGCCATTGTTATGGAATCAGAAAAAATGGAGAATTGGTTGCTGCCATACAAGCGAATCCAACAGGTTGGAAAATTCATTCATCTCCAGGGGTTTTAGGCTGGTTGGGGCGCAACATATTTCACTTTCTCCCTGTTTTAGGCAGACTTTCTCCAAGAACAACTTTTAATTATGTTGCTTTTGAAGGTTGTTGTGCGCTTCCCGAAAACAAGCACTTACTCATTCCATTAATGGAGTCTTGTCTTGCACTACACCAAAGACACGTTGGTATTCTGTATTTAGACCTGGCGGAATCAAATTTTCCTTATTTTAAACGTAGTAATCGGATGGGATTTATGCGGAAGATTCAAGAACCACCCGCAGTTCAATTTTTATGCAACTTTATTCAAATTCAGGACACGGAAAAAGAAAAATTTTACGAGCTCCCAAAATATATTTCTTCTTTTGATTTGACATAATGATCTACTGAGATTAGTTGCGTATCTTTAAATAAAATCCAATAAATGCTTAAATCTTTTAGCTCTCTGTTTTTAATCTTGATAACAACAACTTTGGATAGCCAAGTGACAATCACTTCAACGGATATGCCTCAAACCAGTCACAGCTATTTTTCACAGAATGTATTGGATTTTATTACGATAGACTTGAGCCTTACTGGGCCGAATTCGACCTGGGATTATTCTTCTCTTTTAGGCGCCAATCTCGACACTTTATATGCCGCGCCAGTTAGCTCTACTCCACTGGCTTATCAATTTTATTTTAACAACGTATTTCTATATCCCGACTATGTTGCTAATTATGCTGTTCCCGCCGATGATATTGGTGCAACAGGTGTCTCATTGTCTGATCGCTTTGAATACTTTAAATCTGATGCGAATGGTCATAAAATTGTAGGTTTTGGCGCCAATGTTCAAGGCATTCCAACTTCTGTACGTTATGCTGTTATTGACGAAATCTACCATTTACCCATGGCGTATGGAGATACGGGCACGTCTTATGGAGAATATTTGCTTTCCATTCCAACCTTTGGTGCTTACGGTCAATGGATAACCCGAACCCAAAATGTAGACGGTTGGGGAACACTACTAACTCCTAGCGGTTCTTATGATTGCCTACGAGTAAAAACTGTTTTAGAGTTGACGGACACCGTTTATGCAGATTTTGCTGGTTTTGGTAGCTCTTTTAACAGGCCGACAGACACCATTTTTGATTGGATCACTAATGGTGAAGGCATTCCTGTTTTAACGGCAATCTCGGGAGATTTAGGAATTACTAGCGCTAAATTTAAAATCGGTGAAATTAACGTAATCAACGAACAATCTCGTCAACCGGTGAAGCTTTTCCCCAATCCAGCTAATCAAATTCTCTGCATAGAAACAGACCGGGACGGTTTCCTTACTGTTTATGATCTTTCGGGAAATCTTATTTTACAAAAAAGATACACCGCTTTTGAAAAAATTGATGTCAGCCAATTAGCATGTGGCGTGTACCAACTTTCTTTAACGGATTTAAACGGCGAAAAAGTTTCGCGTAAAATATCGGTAATACGCTAAGATATTTAGGGAACTTTTTACTTTTGCCTTATGGCCGAAAAGGACGACACTTTAAAGAAAGTAATTTCTCACTCAAAAGAATACGGATTTGTATTTCAATCATCAGAAATTTATGACGGATTAAGCGCGACGTATGACTACGGTCAATATGGATCTGAGCTTAAAAACAACATAAAAAAGTATTGGTGGATGTCGATGGTGCAAATGCATGAAAATATCGTTGGCATTGATGCAGCAATTTTCATGCATCCAACCACCTGGAAAGCCTCGGGTCATATCGATGCTTTTAACGACCCACTAATAGACAATAAAGATTCCAAAAAAAGATACCGAGCTGATGTTCTTATTGAAGATTATATTGCTAAAATTGAAGGAAAAATTAATAAGGATATTACGAAAGCCAAAAAGCGATTTGGGGATGATTTTAACGAAACTGAATTTAGAAATACGAATCCCAACGTAACAAGAAGACAAGAACAAATTAACGATGTTAACACGCGTATGGCTGATGCGCTTAACTCAGATGATCTTGAGAATGTACGTCAACTCATTATTGATTTAGGTATAAAATGCGCCGTTAGCGGCACAGCCAATTGGACAGAGGTTAGACAATTTAACCTCATGTTCGGAACAGAATTAGGTTCTGTATCTGGAGAATCCGCAACCATTTATTTACGACCAGAAACTGCACAGGGGATTTTCGTAAATTATCTGAATGTCCAGAAGACCAGCAGGATGAAATTGCCATTTGGAATTGCGCAAATTGGCAAAGCTTTCAGAAACGAAATTGTTGCTCGACAATTTATCTTCAGAATGAGAGAATTTGAGCAAATGGAGATGCAGTTCTTTATTAAACCAGGCACGCAAATGGAATGGTATCAATATTGGAAAAATACCAGAATGAAATGGCACAATGCACTTGGATTTGGTGAAGATAATTACCGCTTTCATGACCACATTAAACTAGCCCACTATGCAGACGCTGCTTGTGACATCGAATTCAATTATCCGATGGGATTTAAAGAGCTAGAGGGTATTCACTCTAGAACTGATTTTGATCTGGGTGCCCATCAGGAACATTCTAAAAAGAACCTGACGTATTTCGATTCAGAGACGAATGAAAGATATTTACCGTATGTATTAGAAACATCTATTGGATTGGACAGAATGTTTTTGTCAGTGCTCACCAAATCATATGCCGAAGAAACCTTAAAGGATGGCTCATCCAGAGTTGTATTAAGAATCCCGCCAGCTTTGGCTCCGGTTAAAGTCGCCATATTCCCATTAACAAAGAAAGATGGACTTCCCGAAAAAGCGAGAGCGATTATGCACAAAATCAAGCTTGATCACAACTGCCAATATGAGGAAAAAGATGCCATTGGAAAACGATACAGAAGACAAGATGCGATTGGCACTCCCTTCTGTATTACGGTTGATCATGAAACACTAGAAAACAACACCGTTACGATTCGAGAACGTGATTCTATGAAACAGGAAAGAGTGGACATCAACGATTTAGCTCAAATTATTAGCAGCAAAGTAAGTATCAGCAATTTAATCAACCAGGAATAAAAAGTTATTTATTATTGAATTGGTTCATCGTTCTGTCCATTCCGATAGTGCCGAATGAATTAATTATTTCAATACAAACTTTAATCCTTGATTGAAGAGGAACTATTTCATCTAAATTCCAGTTGCTTAATACATACTTCACCTGTTGCCCTTGATTAAAATCGCTTCCTACACCGAACCTTAATCTCGGATAACGAGAACCTCCTATAGATTCCTGAATACTTTTTAGACCATTATGACCACCGTCACTGCCTTTTGGTTTCAATCGCAATGTACCAAAAGGCAAAGCGATATCGTCGGTAATAATCAAAAGACGTTCTGGGGTGATTTTTTCTTTTTGCAACCAGTACTGCACCGCTTTTCCACTTAAATTCATAAAAGTGGAAGGCTTAATACAAATAAAAGTTCTTCCCTTGAATTTGATTTCGCATTTGTCGCCCAGTCGATCAGGTTTAAAAATAGCACTGGACGCTTCAGCAAAAGCGTCCAGTACTCTGAAACCAATATTGTGGCGAGTATTACTGTATTCCTCGCCTATGTTCCCTAATCCTACGATTAAGAACTTCATTACAAATAATTACTTAGCAGATTCCTCCGCAGGTGCTGATTCTGCAGCTCCTTCTGCAGCTCCTTCTTCTGTTCCTTCAGCTCCTTCTTCTCCTTCTTCTTCCTCTTCTTCATCTTCAATTGCCCCTCTCGCTGCTCTTACCGCAACAACTACAGACGAGTCCGCATCAAGAAATTTAATTCCTGGATAATTCAAATCTCCAATTCTTGTCTTTTCACCAATTCGCATTGGAGCGATATTAATTTTAATCGCATCCGGTAAATCTGATTCCATACCTTCTACATGAAGCTTTCTAAACAATCGCGATAATCTACCACCATTTAATACCCCTCTAGCTTGACCTTCAAGAACAACAGGAATTTTAATCTTGACCGATTTTCCTTCTACTACTTCAAGAAAATCCATGTGCTGAATATTATCCTTAACCGGATGGACTTGGAAATCTTGAAGAATAGTTTTGTATTTCTTTCCATCTATTGCAATTTCAACCACAAAGACTTTTGGCGTAAACACCAACTTATTCGCTTCGTTTTCTTCTAGATAGAAATGTACTTGTCCAGCGCCACCATAAATTACAGCAGGAACCTTTCCCTGTTTGCGCAGTGCTGCAGCATCTTTCTTCCCTACGTTCTCTCTTGGAGAACCGCTCAATGATAACTGTTTCATTTTATTTATTTTTATTACTGATTAGACTATTAAAAAATGTTCACTAATTGAGTCGTTACTAATTGCTTTTGCCATTACATCACTAAATAAATCATTTACCGATAACACCTCAATTCTATCGCTTTCTTGTTTCAATGGTAGCGTATCCGTCACGATTAACCTCGTTAAAACAGAATTATTTATTCGTTCATATGCCGGGCCACTCAGAACAGCGTGAGTACACAAAGCGGTAACAGATTTTGCTCCTTCTGACATAAACAATTCAGCAGCTTTTGTCAATGTTCCTGCGGTATCAACCATGTCATCCACTAGCAATACATCCTTCCCAGTAACATCACCGATTACTGTCATGCTCGAAATTTCATTTGCCTTTTTTCTTTGCTTGTAACAAATGGCTAAATCGACATCCAGGTGCTTTGCATAAGCGTTGGCACGCTTCGTCCCTCCAGTATCAGGAGCAGCCATAATTAAATTTGCCTTGTCGATATTATCCTTGATCCACGGCATAAAAATGGTTGACCCAAATAAATGGTCTACGGGCACCTCAAAAAATCCTTGAATTTGGTCTGCATGCAAATCCATAGTCATTATTCGATCTATTCCTGCTGCAGTTAAAAGATTGGCTACTAATTTTGCCCCAATTGCAACCCTTGGTTGATCTTTTCTGTCTTGCCGTGCAAATCCATAATAAGGGATAACTGCTATAATCTTTTTTGCAGAAGCACGCTTTGCAGCATCAACCATTAACAACAGCTCGAAAAGATTTTCAGTTGGTGGAGGTGTAGATTGAATAATAAAAACCGTATTACCTCTTACCGTTTCTTGGTAAGACGCCTGGAATTCACCATCACTAAACTCAACTATTTCGATATTACCTAGGTTAACACCGTAACTATGTGCAATTTTAGATGCTAGCTTTCTACTGTGTCGACCTGCAAATATTTTTACCTTTTCTGACATTCCGCGTTTATTCTCACCATGAAATAGCTTACTCAGCTAAACAAGGTGGCAAAGATAAGCCAATTTAGGTAGATATTGACCTGCGAATTGACTTAAATTATCCCTGCATGCCAACCTTGTGGAAAATATTAATAAATTCGCACTCAATTCTACAAGAAATCTTGTGGTAAATGCCGAAGTGGCGGAACTGGTAGACGCGCACGACTCAAACTCGTGTGTCTTCGGACGTGTGGGTTCGATTCCCACCTTCGGTACAATCGAAACCTCTATAAGTCAATGCTTATAGAGGTTTCTTTTTAACTTGTCTATTAATCTGCCAATAATAAATAGTTTTTAATACTTTGGTACGCTTTGTGCAATTCTAAAATTGAAATCGTTCTATTAAATTTAAACTCTTGATCATGAAAAAATCAATTTATACAACCATTCTGATTGTTCTCATAAACAGCTTGGCTGTACAAGCACAAATCTCAAAACTTAAAAAAGGCCTAGAAAAGTCTGGCATCTCTCTCCCAGCAAATCAAACCGTATCCGAAGAAGAAGTTGGAAATGGTCTCAAAGAAGCATTGAATAATGGCATTGAAAAAGGAGTAAAACAGTTATCCATAAAAGACGGCTATTTTAAGGATGAACAAATTAAACTGCTCATGCCTGAAGAAGCACTTCAAGTAGAATCGAAATTAAGAAAATTGGGGCAAGGATCTAAGGTAGATGCCATGATTGAATCGATGAATAGAGCAGCTGAAGATGCCGCCAGTAGTTCAAAAGAATTATTCGTAAGTGCTATTAAAAACTTGAGTGTAAATGATGCAATGAGTATATTGAAGGGCGAAGATAATGCGGCTACTGTGTATTTAAGTTCTGAAACAAGAACCCAATTAATTGCAAAATTTAAACCCATAATAAAAACATCTTTGGATAAAGTTGGCGCTACAAAACACTGGACCACAGTGTTCAATTCATACAACAAAATACCTATGGTTCAAAAAGTTAATCCAGATTTAGTAGGCTATGCTACCGATAAGGCGATTGATGGTTTATTTATTCAAATTGCAAAAGAAGAACTTGAAATTCGAAAGAATCCAGCAGCTCGCGTAACTGATTTATTAAAAAAAGTTTTTAAGTAATTTTTCTTCCTTATTTCACAGAAGCTTCGTTTTTTAAACAAAAATTGTAAATTAGGAGACTAAAAAAAATTATATTATGAAAAAATTAAACCTATTTATGATTCTAACAATGCTTGCCATTGGTCTAGGATCTTGCGGAGGAGCTGAAGAAAAGCCATCATGGGAAGATGCCATGGATGAAGCCATGTCTGATTATGAAGATGCTATGGATGAATTTGCGGATGAATTAGATGATGCAACTGAAGAAATTGAAGAAGCTGTAGAAGACGAAGAAGTTGTAGAGGCTGAAGAAACTGAAGGAGGAGACTCGGGAGAATGGGATTCATTGCTCGATGATTATGAAAGTTTCGCAGACGATTATATTGCAGCTCTTAAAAAGCAAAAAGCTGATCCAACGGACATGTCTGTTATGACGGACATGGCTGCACTTGCACCAAAAGCTGCAGAATGGTCAACTAAGATGTCTGAAGCTGCTGCTACGCTGAGTGCTGAACAAGCAGGAAGAATGACGAAAATAGGCAATAAAATTGCTGCCGCAGTGATGCCATAATTAAACAATGGCTCAATAATATTTAAGGGAAACGCAATGTTTCCCTTTTTTTTATCCCTATTCTTCAGCGGAATATATCGATTGGAAACATTTTTTTAAAGTTTCATACTGATTACGAAGATTTTTCTCAATTTCAGAAGGCACTGACATAATCTTGTTGAACTTAATTTTACCTCGAAGCTTAATGATCGTTGCCCCATAGTATTGGCTAAAAATCGCAGACAAAGGCAATGAAATGCAACAATATACCCACAAACAATTATCTGTGAAATAAGCCACAATTATTACTAGAAATATCCAATAAATCAAAAAACTCAATGCTCCTACAATTACTTTTATTGAAGCGTGGAAATTGACGTCTTTGACTTTTTTATCTACCCAACCATTAGCAATCTGATAAGGCAAATAGTTGGTTAATAACCCGTAAATATAAAATGGGCTGAATACAATTAATACTGTAACATCCTTTTTAATGGGATGACGTTCTTTTTGAAACAACCAACTTCTCAATCCGAATTCTGAAATGCGTGATGTAAAATCCTGCTCAAGTGCTTGAAGATCTTTTGCATTTTCAGAATCAGAAACAATGTATTTTTCTGCCTTCCGAATAAAGGCTTTTTGAGCTAACAATTTGTTTGTTAAATTACGATCAGATTTGTGCTTGCTTTCTATAATTTCTTTTAGAAACATGCGTTCCAAACTCATAATAAAATCATAATAATCCTGCTCCTTAACATCGATAATTAAATTACTTAATCGTTTTTCTAATAATGGAACTAAAGCAGCATACTCTTTTTCCTGTTCGAGTTGGTCGCTAACCATATGGTCCTGAACACGTATTGACTCACCAAAAGTTAACAGCAAATCACCTCCCATTTTCGAATGCTTCTCATATTCAATCCCTACTGGCACGATGTACACATCTAAAGAAGTATCATACTTTTTTTCTGCACCAACGCCAATCCTAAAAACACCTTTTTTTAATGGCCCACGGATATACTTATAAGGCGCATGACTTCCTTCTGGAAAAATCACAATGGGATGATTTTTTGCAAGGACATCATAAAATTTTTCGAAAACTTCTTCGTTTTTCAACAAATAATCTGCACCGTCACGCTCTCGGAAAATAGGTAAACAATTGAAGCCGCCTAATGCCCACTTCGCCATTTTCTTTTTAAAAATATCTGCCCGGCCCAAGAAATAGATTGGTTTTGAAATTGCATAGCCAATTATGGCGCCATCCAAAAATGCATTCTGATGATTCGCTGCAAAAAGAATTGGCTTTCCGATTGGAATATTTTCTTTCCCTTTAATCTCAAACCTTTTATAAAATCCATAGACGCCAAATGAAACCAGGACATATCCAAAACCATATAAGCCAGACCAGTTATTTATTCTCATTCCTAACGATTTATTTCACTAAAATAATTGGAATTAAATACATTTTGATAAAGGAGCTATAATTTAATATATCCAAGAGCATAGCTCTATAATACATAGGCGAGAAATTAAAATAATTTATCCCTTATATTCCAACGGCATGATACCCTATTCGGAGCGCTTTTTTCTATCTTTATCGCATTATGAATACCGCAGAAGAAATCGGAACAAAAAAACAAGAACGCTACGATCGTGCCTACCTTAAAATGGCTAAGGAATGGGGTAAGCTATCTCACTGCCACCGCAAGCAGGTTGGAGCCATTATCGTGAAAGACAGCATGATTATTTCTGATGGTTACAATGGCACACCTACTGGCTTTGAAAACTGCTGTGAAGACGAGGCGGGCTATACCAAATGGTATGTACTTCATGCTGAGGCTAATGCCATTCTGAAAACAGCTCGATCAACGCATAGCTGCGGTGGAGCAACATTGTACTTGTCTTTATCACCTTGCAAAGAATGCAGTAAACTAATCCATCAAGCTGGTATTATCCGTTTAGTATATTCTAATCAATATAAAGATCTAGCTGGAATAGATTTCTTAAAAAAGGCCGGAATAGAGCTAAAACAAATAGAAAATCCTTGAGCACGAATGACTGACCAACCAAAATACAGTAGTGCCACTGTTCTTTTACCACTATTACTAGCAGCCGTAATGGCCGGTGGTTATTTTTTAGGTACACTGCAAGAGGTAACTTCTGTCACTAATTTCTCCAATGAAAAACAGGATTTAATTAAACTTAACCGCGTTCTTAATGAGATTGAAGTCAAATATGTAGACAGTATTTCATCGGATGAATTAGTCGAAACTTCTATCGGCGGGATCCTTCAAAATCTGGATCCCCACTCCTCTTATATTCCTGCCAAAGATTTAAGCAATATGGATGAACCGCTAAAAGGTGGATTCGGCGGCATTGGTATCCGATTTATGATTTTAAGAGATACATTAATTGTTACAAATGTAATCGATGGAGGGCCGTCCGAAAGGCAGGGAATATTGCCCGGTGATCGCATTGTAAAAATAGATGGCAATAAAATAACCGATATTGATTTATCTAATGATGATGTTTTTAGTCAATTGAAAGGTCAGATAAATACTCCTGTGACAGTTACAGTATATCGATTTTCGAGAAATCAATTCGTTGATTTTGATATCCTTCGTGGATTGGTTCCCATAAAAAGTATTGAAAGCGCACAGATAATTGCTCCTGGGGTAGGCTTTATAAAGCTTGCCAGATTTGCAGAAACAACGCCCGTTGAGTTTGATATGGCCGTCAAAAAATTAATCAATAATGGCATGGAGAAGTTGATCTTAGACCTTCGTGATAATGGAGGGGGTTATTTGCAACCTGCCGTTCAACTTACAGATCAGTTTCTTAAAAAAGGAAAAATGATTGTATATACAGATGGCAGACATAATGGGAGATTTGATAATATTTCTACTCAAGAAGGTCGTCTACTGGATACAGAATTAGTCGTGCTAATCAATGAGAATTCAGCTTCTGCAAGTGAAATTGTCTCTGGTGCTATACAAGACAATGACCGCGGGATAATTATGGGTCGAAGATCCTATGGCAAAGGCCTTGTTCAGGAGCCTATCGCTCTTTCCGACGGATCCGCTATTAGACTAACGGTTGCTCGATATTACACCCCGTCTGGTCGTTGTATTCAAAAACCTTATGGACAAGGAATCGATTATAGTGCAGACTACTTAGACAGATATGAAAATGGTGAATTTTATTCAATCGATAGTACAAAATTATCTGAGCTGGAGCAGTTTAAAACTGTAGGAGGTAGAATTGTATATGGTGGTGGCGGGATCTTGCCCGATATTTTCATTCCCCTGGATACGATTGGCAATTCTGCATTTTTAGCAGCATTGACTTATTCTCCTGTATTTAGTGAATTTGCTTTTAATTATGTTGACCAGAATCGAAAAGCACTGAATCGAAATCGCAATGCTCAAGATTTCGCAATGACATTTGATATTTCTGATAAGATTTTTAACCAATTCATTGATTTTGCTCAAAACACGCATGATATCAATCCATCTAATTACGGAATTAAAGCTTCAAAAGAAAGGATTAAAACCAGACTCAAGATTCAGATTGCTTCAAACGTTTGGGGGGATGATGGGCGGTATGCCGTGCTTGTTCAAAGAGACCCTGAAATAATTCGTGCAATTGAAGAAATTTCGAAATAAGCTTCTCAAATTACATCAACTTGATTTAGTCTTCTTCGAAATCGAACTCAATATTATCGAAAAGAGAGTCTACCAGCTCTATTTCATTTGAGTCTGTTGCAGAATCCGTATTAAACTGCTCATTTATTGCTTCTGGCACATCCTCTGCACAAGCAGCAAAAAGTATCATCAATATTGTAAAAGTAATTACTGTTTTCAATTTAATCATCGGTATTACAATTAAGAAATTTTGAAAGCCAATAAAATTAACACAAAAATAAAAAGGGGCCTAAAAAGGCCCCTTTAATTTTTTTATAAAGCTAGAATTAGTGCGCTGCACCTTCTTCAACTGCTTCAACTGCTTCTTCAACAGCTTCTTCAGTTTCAACTGCCGCAGAATCAACAACTGCTTCCATTTCTTCTACAGCTTCTTCAACTGCAACTTCCATTTCTTCTGATGCTTCTTCAACTGCAGCTTCCATTTCTTCAACTGCATTATTCAACATGTCTTCAAGACCTCCAGCAGCTTCTTCACCACCACCACAAGATGTCATAGCGAAAGTTGTAGCTGCAGCAATCATTACAAGTGTTACTACTTTTTTCATTTTTAACTAGTTTAAATTAATTTACGTAAATAAGGATGCAAAATTAGTGCTTTTTTTGCAATTACAACAATTTTTGTCTTACAGAATGAAAACAGGTGTAATTATTTGTTATAATTGACTCGCATTTCCTAACTTAGAAACTCAAAAAAATAGAACAACATTTATGGCATTCGAATTACCCCAACTTCCGTACAATCATGATGGCTTAGAACCACATATTGATTCTAGAACAATGGAAATTCATCATGGTAAACACCACAATGGATACACCAACAATTTAAATGGCGCTATCGCTGGCAGTCCACTTGAAAACAAAAACATTGAAGACATTTTGACCAACTTAGATATGGACAATAGTGCTGTTCGAAATAATGGAGGTGGCTATTTTAATCACTGTTTATTCTGGGAAATCATGTCTCCATCCGGCGGTGGAGAACCGACTGGCGAATTAGCGAATGCCATTAACAATGCATATGGTTCTTTTGATGGTTTTAAAGACGCATTTGCCAAAGCTGCAGCAACTCGATTTGGATCTGGCTGGGCATGGTTGTGTGTACACAAGGGTGGAGAAGTGAAAATTTGTTCAACACCCAATCAAGACAATCCACTAATGCCCGGAGTTGGTTGTGGTGGCTATCCAATAATTGGTCTTGACGTTTGGGAACATGCTTATTACTTGAATTACCAAAACAGAAGGCCCGATTATATTCAAGCTTTTTTCAATGTTATTAATTGGGATAAAATTAGCGCTTCATACAGTGAACACAAGTGAAAATATCATTTGAATTCATTTTTTCAAAAGCTATACTTAAGAGCCTCAAAGTACCTTTAAAATATTTCTTAGGGTTTTGTTTTTTATTGCTATGGAATTCTGGGGGCGCTCAAAACGAAATTGATTCATCGCTTCTGTATAGGAACGCAGTAGTGCCAGAATTTGCAGCGCAGTCTTGTGACTCCTTAAAATCCATAAAAAAATCTCGCCGACGTAAAGTGCGATTCAAGACGCGCAAAGGCATTGCCGCTTTATTCGCCGTAACATTAGGTCCTTTTGGCGTTCACCGAATGTACTTAGGTACTTCGGAGATGGTGCCCTTATTCTATTCACTTACATTAGGTGGACTAATGATTTTACCTTTTGTTGATTTATGTTGTATTTTATTTACAAAGGACATAGAAGTATATAAAAATAACGATAAAGTGATTATGTGGTAAGCAGCGAAATGAAAATTTCTACTTATCTGAATAATATACTGCTTTAATTCATGTATGAATTGATTAAAAGATCATTTTAACAAAGAAAAACAACTTTGGAAAATTGAGAGGTATTGGTCTCCATAAATAGGGGTCAACCTAAATAACTCACTTATTCTACCGTAACAGACTTGGCTAGATTTCTAGGCTGGTCTACATTACAACCTCTCATTACTGCAATATGATAAGACAATAACTGAAGCGGAATGGTAGCTAAAAGAGGCACAAGCGCATCGTCAGTATGCGGAATTTCAATAACATGATCTGCCAAATTTTTAACCGTACGATCTCCTTTTGTAACAATTGCAACCACTTTACCTTTTCTCGCTTTAACCTCTTGAATGTTACTTACTACTTTTTCATAAGAGGCGTCGTTGGTGGCAATAACAAAAACCGGCATTTCCTCGTCAATTAAAGCAATTGGCCCATGTTTCATCTCAGCTGCAGGGTAGCCTTCGGCATGTATATAGGATATCTCTTTTAGTTTTAGTGCACCTTCCAAAGCCACTGGAAAATTATAACCTCTACCTAAATAAAGTGCGTTGGTCGCGTCTTTATAAATTTCTGCAATCTGTTCAATCAAAGCATCAGATTTCAAAGCTATTTCAACTTTCTCTGGAATCGCCTCAATTTCTACTAATAATCTACTGTATCTAGCAGAATTAATTGTTTTCTTATGTTTTCCTAAAAGCAAAGCCATTTGAGTAAGAACAGTTACTTGAGCTGTGAAAGCCTTTGTGGACGCAACGCCAATTTCTGGACCTGCATGGGTATACGATCCAGCATGTGTTTCTCTAGAAATAGAAGAACCGACAACATTACAAATACCAATAATGGTAGCTCCCGCCCCTTTAGCCATTTTTATTGCAGCAAGCGTATCCGCAGTTTCACCTGATTGAGAAACAGCAATGACAACATCATTTTCCGTAATTACCGGGTTTCTATATCTGAATTCAGAAGCGTATTCAACTTCGACAGGTATTCTGGCCAAATCCTCAAATAAATACTCCCCTACCAAACCTGCATGCCAAGACGTACCACAAGCAACAATAATTATTCGATCAGCATTGGCCATTTCTTCAATATGATCTTTGATTCCGCCAAGCATAATCTCTCCTTTTGCGGACGAGATTCTTCCTCTCATACAATCTTGAATGGATCTGGGTTGTTCAAAAATTTCTTTTAGCATGAAATGATCATACCCTCCCTTTTCTAATGCTTCAAGCTGCATTTCAAGTTCCTGGACATAAGGCTTCTTGTCCTCATTGCGAACTGTTTTTAACTTAATTCCAGTATCCAAGTTTAATCTCGCAATCTCCCCGTCTTCCAAGTAGATTACATTCTTTGTGTATTCTACGATAGGCGTAGCGTCAGAGGCAATAAAGTATTCATTTTCGCCTAAACCAATTACTAACGGGCTTGAATTTTTTGCTACAATTACTTCTCTGGGATTATTCATGTCAACCATGACTATCGCATAAGCTCCATGTACTTCATTTAAAGCAATACGAACAGCATCAAATAGGTCTCCTTTTTCTTGCGCATGAATTTCTTCAATAAAATGAACCAAAACCTCTGTGTCAGTATCACTCTCAAATATATGCCCTCGAGATATTAAATTTTCTTTGATTACATCATAATTCTCAATGATACCGTTATGAATCAAAGACAGCTGACCGTCACCCGACATATGAGGATGTGCATTAACATCGTTTGGTGGTCCGTGAGTAGCCCATCTTGTGTGACCAATACCTACGCTTCCAGACAAATTTTTATTTTCGGAAAAAGTTTCAAGATCTGCAACTTTACCTTTGCATTTATGAACATTTAGATCTCCATCGTGAAGTAATGCAATTCCTGCGCTGTCGTACCCTCTGTATTCAAGTCTTTTCAAACCTTTTACAAGAATAGGGTACGCATCCTTAGTACCTATATATCCAACTATTCCACACATCTATTTTCGCTTAGCACTTATAATTTAGTATACGTAAAGATGATTTTCATCTTGTTCTTATTCGTGCTATTGACTCCGTTAATAATTGTTCTATTAGCAGACACCATAGCCGAAGTCGAAATTAGAAATAATCCATTGTTGGATTTCGCTCCGGTTAAAACGTTATTAACATGCTTTACGATATTAAACCTAAACTCTTTGTTACTATTGTCTCTGACACCACCATAAAGCGTTTCTCCTTCAAAAAAGTCTTCAAGAAAATAAGAGGCTCCTTCATCATCAATGCCTAAAAGGTACAATTGCACGTGGGGGAAATAAGGGTCAGATTCAAAATAATCATAAGGCAAAACAACTTCGGCCTTATTCACAACTATGCTATCAGGGAGCTCACCAAGAAATGGCAACATTATTTTAGACTTAACTCCTGACATACATTGCAAATAAATGGTTTCATTTCCTTCAGTAGTATCCAAAAGCTGAGACTCTATTACAGTCCCTGCATAATCGTGTGATGCGCTATTAAATCTTGCACAGCTTGTATTTATATTAAAGTTGAATTTCAAAGTATCCTCTTCTCCCGTGAAAGTATACCGATAATACATAGACATCCTTGAATAACTATTCAGGAGGTCTAAATAAAGAATTGACCCTTCGCCGCTTGACTGAGACGCGTTGTTTACTCTTATGTACAAGCCTTTGAACCAATCTGTGAATGATGTGTTGTCGGCCAAATTCCCACTCCCAGACTCCGCTACTAAAGCGTCTCCCAATGAATTTGCCAACTTAATTTTAAGAACAGGGTTAATTAAATCGCCATCAACAGTACTGAAGTTGAATGGGTCTGGCACAATGGTTCCTGCTCCAACTTCTACCAAATCAACTCCGTCATTAGGTATCACCGAATTGGAATAATAGCTGCTGTCAAGGTATAGGTCTTCCGTTATCCTAAAAACTTCAAATGTTTGAGGGTCTAGGGTGCCGTAATTACCATTAAGATCCAGGTATAGATAAATAGAGTCTACAACGGTTTCAGCAACCGATCCAGATACCGATGTGAAATCGACAGCTTCCGATTCCATCCTAATCTGGGTATAAATACTAGCGGTTGAAACACCAAAGGAAGGATCAACATAACTTCCTATCAAATCAATAAGATATTCATCGGACCGCAAAGAATCCTCTAAAACAGTAAAAGCTCGAATAGTCGATGTATCTGAAACAACAATATTTAAGCGGTCCTCTTGCGGCTGAACAAGTAGGCCTAGGTCTCCCTCTTCTTTTTTACAACTAACACAAGCTAGAATAATCCCCAAAAATAATGCGGAAAACTGCTTAGCTTTCCGCATATTACAAATATTTCTTTTACTCATTTTTCCTTTAATCAGCGAGCACCGAAGCTCCTTCGAGCACTTGATCATAAAATCCATTATACGCATCTACCATTCCCTCTTCGTCATGGTAATCAAGAGCCAGCTTACCCGATTTTTCGATAAATTGCTCTACTTCTTCATTAATCGATTTAGATCCACGTATTACACCGTCTGAAAATTCTACCCCCAACTTATTAATATTGGCAAATGATGGACTCTTAATTAATTCCAAATCCGTTTCTGAAAAACCATCAAATTTTAATTTCTTCGGCATTTTTTTATCCAACGTACCATCAAATCCATCTTCATAAACGGAATAAACCACTTTTGCATCTGAAAAATGAGGGTCGTCATGATAAAACTTCTTTAAATAAAGTGGTAGCACGCCAGTCATCCATCCATTACAGTGGATTATATCAGGAGACCATCCTAATTTCTTAACTGTTTCTACTACACCCCTACAAAAGAAAATAGAACGCTCATCGTTATCTTTGAAGAACTTTTCTTCATCTGTACCAAAAACGGCTTTTCTTTTAAAATATTCTTCATTGTCAATAAAATATACCTGCATCTTAGCAGCTTGAATTGACGCAACCTTAATAATAAGCGGGTGATCCGCATCATCAATGATAAGGTTCATTCCTGAAAGGCGAATCACCTCATGTAATTGATGCCTCCTTTCATTAATGCATCCAAACCTAGGCATAAATATCCTGATTTCTTTTCCTGCCTCTTTAATCCCTTGCGGAGCATTTCTGACAGTTTTTGCTATTTCCGATTCCGGTAAAAATGGTTGAATCTCTTGCGAGACGTATAACACACGTTTCTGTTGCATAAGTATTCTCCTTAAATAAAAATGGGTACAAAAATATAGAAAAAAAACCGTAATTTCAATACTTTAGGCTAGTTTTGGCGCTTTCAATTTTGTAAACCAAATGAGAACCAAGGTAATTTCTTCGACAATTGAACTCGAACAAATCATCTCTGCAAATAGGAGTAAAGGCTTAACCATTGGGTTTGTTCCGACTATGGGAGCACTACATGAAGGCCATTTATCTCTTATCAAATCATCAAAAGAACAAACAGATTTTACTGTTTGCAGCATTTTTGTGAACCCCAAACAGTTCAATAAAACAGAAGACCTCGAGCACTACCCCAGAAGCTTAGAATTGGATATTCGCAAATTAGAAACTGTTTCTTGCGATCTTGTTTTTGCGCCAACAGAAAACGAAATTTACCAAGACGAAGCTCCATTTGAATTTGATTTTGCAGGACTTGATCAATACATGGAAGGTAAGTTTCGCTCCGGCCACTTTAAGGGAGTTGTTCATGTAGTTAAGCGTTTATTCGAAATTGTCCGACCAGAAAAGGCTTTTTTTGGTCTAAAAGATTATCAGCAATTTGTTATTATTCAACACTTAGTTCGCTTTTTTAATCTCCCGATTGAAGTCGTTGGCTGCCAAACGGTCAGGGAAAGAAACGGCCTTGCCCTAAGCAGTAGAAATAGTCAACTCAAAGCAAAAGACATTCCTGCTGCGCTGGAATTATCGAAGGCATTGAACCTAATTAAAACGGGGTTCCAAAAATCCAATTTGGACACAATAAAACAACAAGCAATAAACCAATTAGAGAAACATACGAAACTAGAATACCTGATAATTGCAGATTCAAGTAATCTGTACCCGCTTGAAAACTGGAGTGATGCGCAACATGCAAGAGCCTTTGTTGCCGCTGAAGTAAGTGGAGTTCGACTTATTGATAACGTCGAGATATTTTAATACTTTTGCGGCATGCAAATAAAGGTAGTAAAGTCCAAAATACATCGGGTTTCAATTACTCAAGCAGAATTGAATTACATTGGAAGCATCACCATTGATGAGGATCTCATGGATGCTGCAAATATCATTGAAGGTGAATTTGTTCAAATTGTTAATTCTAATAATGGAGAACGGTTAGAAACCTATGTTATTAAAGGAGAAAGATCCTCCGGAACAATTTGCCTTAATGGTCCAGCAGCCCGTAAAGCTGAAGTTGGTGATATTGTGATTATTATTGGATATGGTTACATGGATTTTGAAGAAGCTAAAACATTTAAACCAACAATGATATTCCCTGAAACTTCTTCTAATCTTCTCACATAAGTTTTGAAAGGTCAGCTGATACAACTACTTAAAGTAATACTACCTCTGGGAATAGGTGTTTATTTAACTTGGTATTTTTACTCTACCCTTTCAGCAGAACAAAAAGAAGACATCCCTTATGCCTTCGCAAGCGCTAATTATCTCTGGATTATTTTATCAATTGTCGTTGCTTGGCTCAGTCATTTTAGTAGAGCGTACCGTTGGAAATACATGCTAGAACCTTTGGGTTATAATGCTAAAGTCTCCAACATGTACCACTCTGTAATGATTGGATACGTTATCAATTTAACTATTCCAAGGTCTGGAGAATTTGCGCGAGCCGGATTTTTCTCAAAAAAAGAAAATCTACCAGTTGAAACAGTATTTGGAACGATTGTAGCAGAACGCGTTATAGATGTAATTATGCTTGCAATATTAACATTTGCTACTTATTTCTTGGTAGGAAAAGAAGTTATTGAAGAAATGACTACCAATCCAAACGCTGTTAATAACACTTCAATTCCATGGTTATATATTGTTATTGGAACAGTAGGTATATTAACCCTTTCAGCCATTTTGATTTCCAAAAAAATTAAAACTTGGTTTATTTTTAAAATGAAAGGATTGTGGTCCGGAATAAGAACCGTTTTCACTTTAAAAAAGAAATTTCTATATCTGGCGCACACCTTTTTTATTTGGTCCTGTTACGTCATGATGTTTTGGATTTGCGCGCAAGGTTTAAAAGGCGTTAATGACATGTCTTTGGAAACTTTATTATCGTGCTTTATTGTTGGAGCAGTTGCAATAGCAGCTACACCTGGTGGTATCGGTCTCTACCCTATTTTTGTTACAGCAGCTCTAGTATATGGCAAGCACGATGCTGTAGAAGCTTCTAGCTTTGCTATTTTAATGTGGGTGGTTCAAACGGTATTTCTTGTCGTTTTTGGCCTTTTTTCATTATTTGCGATAAACGTTAAATTAAAAGTCTCTGACGTTAAAATAAATCAATAATTGGCCAAAGTTAAAACAACATATTTTTGTAAAAATTGTGGTAGTGAATCACCTAAATGGGTCGGAAAATGTGCAGCTTGCAATGAATGGAATACATTCATCGAAGAGGTTATTAGCAAACCTAGCAAAGGAGCTTTGCCCGGATTAGTTGATTTTACCAATTCTGCAACACCAGTATCAATCAATTCAATAGATTCTGCAGCACACCCAAGAATTAATTTAAAAGACAGCGAGCTTAATCGTGCTTTGGGTGGAGGATTAGTCCCGGGCTCAATGATTCTGTTTGGTGGTGAACCAGGCATTGGCAAGTCCACGCTTATGTTGCAAGTAGCTATTAAAAAGAACACGCTAAAAACACTTTATGTTTCTGGTGAAGAGTCAGAACAACAAATTAAAATGCGTGCAGATCGCATTGGTATTGACAATGAAAATTGCGTCATTTTGGCTGAGACCTCTTCACATAGGATACTAAAACAGCTAAAAGAAATTAATCCCGACCTGCTTATTATTGATTCGATTCAGACGCTTTTCTCAGAAAGTCTGGATTCATCTCCAGGAAGCATTTCTCAAATTCGCGAATGCACTTCGGAACTTTTGCGTTTTGCGAAGAGTACCAACACACCTGTATTTCTGATTGGACATATTACTAAAGACGGAACGCTTGCAGGTCCAAAAGTGCTGGAACACATGGTTGATGTCGTTTTGCAATTTGAAGGAGATCGCAACCACGTATATCGATTGCTCCGTTCTGTAAAAAACCGATTCGGATCTACTAATGAATTAGGAATTTATGAAATGCAAGGTTCCGGTTTACGTGAAGTTGCTAATCCCAGTGAATTATTAATTAGCAACAATGACCAAGACTTAAGTGGAGTTGCCATTGCTTCCATGCTTGAAGGCATGCGCCCCATGCTAATCGAAATTCAGGCGTTGGTTAGCACCGCAGCGTATGGAACACCCCAACGATCTGCAACTGGATTTGATTTAAGACGTCTGGGCATGCTATTGGCAGTTCTTGAAAAAAGGTGTGGTTTTAAATTAGGAGCGAAAGACGTCTTCTTAAATATAGCTGGAGGAATTAAGGTAGATGATCCTGCAATAGATCTAGCCGTAGTTTGTGCAGTATTATCCTCAAATGTAGATCTTCCAATTGCCAAGAATACCTGTCTTGCTGCTGAAGTCGGATTATCGGGAGAAATAAGACCTGTCTCTCGATTAGATCAACGAATATTTGAAGCTCAAAAATTAGGCTATCAACAAATAATAGTTTCTGCCAATAATAAAGGTTTGAACGAAAAAGAGTATGGAATAGAAGTCGTTCAGGTACGGAAAATAGAAGAGGTCTTCAAGAAATTGTTTGCCTAAATTTCGATATTCTTACCATTTCCAAAAAGCCAATTAATCATTAGAAATGATTTCAAAAAGCTCCGTTAGTTTTGGAATTAAGATCACTTCAATCCTTCTGTTTTTTGCTTTATCCTCACCTATTGGGATGAATTTACTTCGTCCGGCAGCCGTCAATATTTTAGGGTCAATAGAGCTACTTGACGTCATTATTTTCACAACTGCTGTTGCTCTTAAAACAGACAGCTCCCAATTATCTTTTGGATGTCCAGAACCACGCATTTCATCTGTATCCGTATGCCCCTCAACAAGTACATCAATATCTTCCTGACCTTCTAAAGCTTTCGCTAATTGTACGATGGCTTTTTTACCTTCAGATCCCACATCGGTTTTTCCGGATGCAAAAAGCAATTTTGCTTCCATGCTGACATATACTTTGCCGTCCTTTTCCTCGACGGTTAAACCCTTATCTTTAAACCCTAAAAGAGCATTCGCAATTTTCTGTCTTAACGCTTCTGCTGCTGCATCTTTTTTAGAAATAATGTCTTCCAATTCATTGACTCGCTTCTCCCTTGATTCAAGATCCGTTTGCAACTGCGCAAGTCTATCCTCTTTTTGATTTAATTCTGTCGCTAGTCGATTTAGTTCATCCTCTTTCTTCTGAAGCTCCAATCTGGCAGCATCCAACTCCTTTCCAAGCAATTGACTCTCTCGCTCAGAAAGTTTTAGCAAAGCATCATATTGATCTTTTAATATCTTATGATTCTCTTTAATCTCCTCATATTGCCGAAGCGTCTCTTTATAAGACCGCTCTAAATTGGCAAGATCTTCTGATACAATTGCATGCTTTTTCTTTAGCTCGGTTAGCTGAGATTCAATCTCTAGCTTTTCAGCCTCACAATCTTGGGATTTTGTTTTAAAAAGCTCCGCATCAGCAAGAGACTTGTTGTATTTCGCTTCTAACTCTTCGTATTTACGAGCCGGCACACATCCAACTATAGTAAGAACAATAATTAGACAAATAAGTGAGATAAATTGCTTCATTGAAATGATTTTTTCAAATGTAAAATTGAGTAAACTTCATCAAACAATAACCGAACCATTCATTCATTTTTACACATATTTATGTTACTTCAAAATATTTTGGCTCATAAAAAAAGGGGCAATCGCCCCCTTGAGTCATTTTAAAATGACTAATTATTTCTTTTTTTCTTTCGATAGAAAAACCTCAGTCATGTCTCTGTATTCCATCGCATTTTGTGGGAAATTTCTAACATTTAATCCTAACAATCGGATGTACTCATCATAATACAAGCTAATAAATGCAGCATCATCAATAAGCAATTGATCACAAGCAACATATAACCTGTTTCGTTCTTCAGAGTCCATCTCCGCTAGCGCTAATTCAAATATCGAATCAAACTGAGGATTATTATACCTGTGGGCATTTGGAAACGAACTTTCGTTCTCCCCTAATGGTACCGTTTTTCCATAAAACAGCTTTAAAAAATTTTCAGGGTCTGGATAATCAGCTACCCATGCCGTTCTCCACATTTCACACTTTCCAGTAGTAAACTGCTCGATAAGCGTAGAAAACTGCATCCTTTCCATTTTCAGGGTGACACCTAAATTTTCTTCTATCATATTTCTAATGGCTTGCGCAGCAATAGTATTGGTCTGACCGCCTTCGTTGAAAAACAGTGTTATTTCTGGAAATCCTTTACCACCCGGATAACCAGCCTCAGCCATTAGTAATTGAGCTCTTTCCACATCAAATTCAAAGCCATCAACCTTTTTTATATCGTAAATTTCCATTGGCGGAACGAATCCATGTGTTGCTGGATGACCTTCACCTTGTAGCGTGTAATCAATCAATTTATCCCGATCTATTGCCAAGTTAAAAGCTTGACGGACTCTCCTATCTTTGAAGTAATCTGCGGTATGTAGAAATCCATAATATTGTGTGCCTAGTGCAGGAATAGACTGATATTGATATTTTAAACCTTTGCCGGTTTGAGCATCATCAACGCTACCCATTACTGTACCCATTTCCTCTACTGGTAATTTAAACATGAGGTCAAGTGCCCCTTTATTAAATTGTAATAGTTCTGTTTTCTTTTCTTTTGCGAAGGTGAATTTAACTAAGTCCAGATAGGGCAATGAGTTCCCAAATTCATCTTTCCCCCAATAAGAAGGGTTTTTCTCTAATAATACTTTTTTACCTTCTTCCACTTCAAGTACCTGAAACGGTCCAGTACCAACACAACGTGTTCTCATATCATTTCCATACTTGTCAACTGCTTCTTTTGGGAAAATCCAGCAACAGTTATGTGCGATTACCTTTTCGAATGCCGCAAAAGGTTTTTCTAGCATGATTTTAACTTCATAGTCACCTGTGACCTGAATACCATTAACTGAAATATCATCTGCACTTCCATTTTTTGTTGCATCATAATATGCATTGGCACCTACCACGCGGTCTTGAAACATTCCGAACAATTTATTATTTCCACCGAACTCGCATAGCTTCGTAAAGCAGTACTTAACGTCTTCCGCAGTTACCTCTCTACCTTTTCCTTCAGGGAAACAAGGGTCATCATGAAAAAATACTCCTTTTCTTATTTGAAAAGTATAGGTTCTACCATCTTCACTAATCTTCCAATTTGAAGCAATGTTTCCCTCTATTTCGAGTGTTTCTTGACTAAATTTAAGAAGGCCCTGATAAACTTGATTTGCAATCCTATGAGAAACTACATCTACTAAGCTGTGGGGATAAAGATTTTTAAAATCTTCGACCTCATTCATTCTAAACATTCCGCCAGCGTAAATCTTCTCTTTTACATCATTATGAATATAAAACCCCTTCAGTTCAACCATTTTCTCACCCTCTTCCACAACAGGTTCTGGTCCACCACAGGACGTAATAAGGGCTAACGTAATAAGAACAGGCAATAACTTCTTCATATAAAATTTATTTGCTCACTAGCTTTAATAACCGTGCAAATATAATAATATTAGTGACATATTTGAAGGTTGAAAATTGCCTAAAAGTCTTGTTACAACTATACTTTTTAACCCATATATTCGTATTTACACAGGCAACAGATTCTGAATATTGCGTACATCATGTATTTACATAGCTTTCGTCGTTTATTTATGCGGTTTTGTCGTAAATAATGGTCTTTGTCAATCTAACTTGGTCAATAAAAAAATGACTCTGGTGACCGATAGTATTTTACTTGACACCAATATTATTGCATTAAATACGCTGGAAATTGAAATAAACGGGGAAATTATCAGCACCAATAAATACAGTTACAATGCGCATTCAAAGCATTTGCTTTGGCGAGGGAATCTACCTGTGACTCTAGAATTGAACTATCGAACTCTAAAAGTAGACCTAACCAAGACATACCGCAAAAAAGACACCAATCGAATTGAATCGAATTTAGAAACGCCAGACCAAATTTTCACTTGGTCAGCTAATGATAAATCAAATACTGATTTATTTGGCTTCTCGTCCTTGAATAAATCTGGGAGTATTTCAAGAGGAATTAGTTTCGGCAACAATCAAGATCTCGGGGTAAACTCTAATTTAAGCCTACAGCTTAACGGAAAAGTTTCAGATGACATCAACATTTTAGCATCCATCACCGATGACAACATACCCATTCAACCAGAAGGAAATACGTTACAACTGCAAGATTTTGACCAAGCATTTATTCAACTGTTTAACACAAAATCAAAGTTAACGGCTGGAGATTTTTGGTTAAGACGACCAAAGAGCTACTTCCTTTCCTATCAAAAGAAAGCACAAGGAATTTCTTTTAAAACCAACTTAATGAATCCTGATTTAAAAAATGATTTTTGGAAAGTCTCTTCAAGTCTCGCTTTATCTAAAGGGAAATTCTCGAGAAATATCGTGCAAGGTCAAGAGGGCAATCAAGGGCCTTACAAGCTAATTGGTGATAACGGAGAACGATACATTATTGTTTTATCTGGTACAGAACGGGTCTTTATCGATGGCCGTTTATTGACACGCGGACAGTCCAACGATTACACCGTTGACTACAACACCGCAGAAATTACTTTTACACCTAAAAATCTGATTACTAAAGATCGAAGAATTATCGTTGAATTTCAATACTCAGATAAAAACTATGCCCGTTCATTATTTCAATTTTCATCCGATTATCAGAAAAATAAATGGGGGATTGGATTTCAAATTTATTCTGAACAGGATAGTAAAAATCAACCTCTTCAACAATCACTTTCTGATGAACAAAAACTTCTTTTAAGCTTAGCAGGGGACAACATTAATTCGGCATTCAGTCCTGGAATTGACAGCGTAGGTTATTCAACCGACCTTACGTTATACAAAAAAATAGATAGCCTTGGATACAGTAACATATATGCTTACAGCACGAACCAAGACAGTGCCTTTTTTCAACTTAGCTTTACAGAAGTAGGACAAGGCAATGGTAATTATGTTCTGGATGATTTCACCTCCTTCGGAAGAGTATATAAATGGGTAAAGCCGGATACTGTTTCTGGCGAAATCCTTTTTAATGGCAATTTCGAACCCATCATTATCCTTGTTCCTCCTCAAAAAAGACAGATGGTTGTGCTGGGAACTTCTTATAATTTTTCGCGGCATACAAAGCTAGGTTTTGAAAGCGCTTTAACTAATAAAGATGCCAATACGTTTTCATCACTTAGTTCAGAGGACAATGTAGGCTATGGTTTTGAGGGTCATTGGAATACACGAAAACCCATTTCAGGTGACTCAACAGGTTGGATCTTTCTTAACAAAATTGATGCAGAATACAGATCTTCAGAATTCAGCAGTATTGAGCGTTATAGGCTTGTTGAATTTGAAAGAAACTGGAATCTTTTAGGGAAAGATTTAAACGGTGATCAACTCATGGGTAAAGGAGAAGTAGGTTTGCAAAAAATGGGCGTTGGATCAGTACGCTATTTCTTTAACACATTCCAATCCATTAAAGAGTTTTCGGGTCTAATGAATGGAGGAGAATTAAAGATTAAACAAAATGGCACAAAAATTAATTACCGAGGTGTATTAACTCAAACTTCGGGCTTTGAAACAACCAATTTCTTCAGGCATAAATCAGATATATCAAAGGATATTAATTGGCTCAGAGTAGGCTTTATTGACGAATTTGAACAAAATAAATTTTATTTCGATCAAACCGACTCGCTGTTAGGTAATAGCTACCAATTTTATGATTGGAAAGGCTATGTGTCAAATGTTACTGGAAATCAAAATTCTAACCAATTTGAAATCTATTTTCGTCAAAGATCAGACAAGCTTAGACGTGCAAATGTATTGAGCCCTGCAACCACTTCTGAGCACTACGGCATTAGTCTTGGAATTATAAATAACGCTAAACATAAATTCAAAACAAGATTCGAATACAGAAAATTGAAAATTGTAAATGACTCTGTTACTAGTGTCTTGCCAGATGAAACGCTACTGGGTAGGGTAGAATATTCGCTGAAAGCATTAAAGGGTTTTATCTCCAGCTCAACGTTCTACGAAATTGGTTCAGGTCAAGAATTAAAAAAGCAATTCGCATATGTACAGGTTCAAGCAGGACAAGGAATTTACGCTTGGAACGATTACAACGACAATGGTGTTAAAGAAATCAACGAATTTGAAATATCTGCCTTTCCTGATCAAGCGGATTATATTCGAGTTTTTACGCCAACCAGTGAATACGTAAAAACCTATACAAATCAATTTAATCAAAGCCTGAACATAAGGCCGTCTGCTATATGGCAGCAAAAAAAAGGGTTTCGTAAGCTTCTATGTCATTTTAGCAACCAATCTTCTTTGAGGATAGATCGGAAAACCAATGCGGAATCTGGAAATACAGCTTACAACCCCTTTATCACTTCAATTAATGAGTCGGCACTTGTTGCGTTGAATTCATCTATTCGAAATACCATTTTTTACAATCGAAGCAATCCAAAATTTGGATTGGATTACACTTACAAAAAAATAGATGGAAAATCACTTCTGACTTCTGGCTTTGATTCTAGAAGTATTAACCAACATGAATTGCGTATCAGGTGGAATTTGAATAGAAAATTCACCTTCATCTCCTTTCAGGAAATAGGTAGCAAAAGTAATTCTTCCGATTATACAACTGGACGGAACTATCTGCTTAATGTTTTGAGTGTAAAACCAAAATTTTCCTATCAACCCAATACTGCTTTTCGAGTTTCCATACTTAACGAAACCACTAAAAAGGAAAATACCATTGACCTCGGTGGAGAGGTTGCAGAGATTATAGATGTTGGTGCTGAATTAAGATTGAACAAAGCGACTAAGGGCTCCTTGACTGTGCTGGTGAATTACATCGCAATTAAATATGATGGCGATGTTAATTCTTCTTTAGGATTTGAAATGTTAAATGGATTAAAAAATGGAAGTAATTTTACGTGGACTGTTAATTTCCAAAGAACACTCGCAAACAACCTACAGATCAGCCTTAATTACCTCGGTAGAAAATCAACTAGCAATCAGGCGATTCACTCCGGAGGGATACAAGTTCGTGCCTTTTTCTAAGTGTCAGAGTTAAAAGGATACAGAATAGTACGGTTCGAATTACTTGAGTGAAAAAGCCGTAGACGCGATTTCCGATCCTTCACAGAATATTTTTACAATATACTCCCCGGCATTAATTTCATTTTCTACATCATAGAAAATACATAGGTCCATATTCTCTTTTTGATAATTCACCACTCTTTTGACACTCGCCTCCATTTGCCCCCCTTCTACGCCAAACAGCTCTGGGTTACCATCATTTAAAACACCACCTTCTGGAGAGATTATCCTCATGTATATGATTTTATCTCCAACTACTGCAATGGGATTAGCCATTATTGTAAAACATGCTCGGATCATGTTCGTACTCTTGGCCCGAGGAGTTTCTTTAAAACTTCCCGAAGACCTCACTCTAAGCGCATCTGCTTTAGCGCCTGAAGTCATTAAACGAGAACCAATGTTGACCTTCTCCGCCAAGCCATCTTTCACATCTGTTAAGTCCTTAATCTTATTATCCTTTAAACTAATGGTAGCTAACTGATCTTCAATTTCTCCACGATACTGTATATTCATTTTGTTTAACGAGTCGATTTTATGGACTTGAAAGCGCATTACTTTTCTAAGTGTTTCTGTTTCTTTACGGAGTTTGTAAATCGTTCTGGCATCTCTCTTACCACTCTTGCGCATGTCCTCCAATTCAACCATCAAAGCCGTTACTCTTTCTTTTTGCCCACTAATACTATCTAACATATCCTGGTTATCCGTTTGTAACGTGTCCATTTGTTCAAGCATTGCTTGTAGATTCTCTCTAAGGTCAGTAGACATCAAGTCAAGACCACTAGATCCAAGATCTGCTTCCATTTCTTTGATGTAAGAATTGAGATTTTGATTTTCAATGGCACACACTTCTTTCAGATTACTGAAATGACTCCATTGATAAGCACATAAAGACAGGGCTCCTATCAGGATAATGATTAACGTTATATAAAGCGGGTCTCTTTTCTTTCTCTCCTTTAATGGAGAAGTTGGTGAGTTCTCTGAAAATGAAGAATTTGTCATAATACGTTACTTTATGTCAAAAGTAATGCCATAATTCAATATATTATTGTCTTAAGCACATAGAAATTAACAGTCCGGTATCAATTTAAAATGCTACGCGATTTCATCAATCTCATTTTTCCCAATTATTGCATTACGTGCAACAGTTCTCTGTATAAGCAAGAAAAATTCATTTGTCTACAATGTAAAAACGAGCTGCCTGAACTTTTTTACGCTGCAAACACAACAAATCCTGCTGCAAAACTACTAACGGGAAGAACAAGCTTTAATACTTGTCTTCCCTTGTATTACTACCAAAAAGGAGGAAAGGTTCAAAAGATTTTAAAATCATTGAAGTACGACAATCAAACGGAGCTTTGTGAGTTTTTGGGCAGTTTAATTGGGATCAAATTAAAGTCTTTTGATTCCTTAAACGATATTGATCTTATAATCCCTGTCCCCCTACATCCAGACAGAGAAAAAATAAGAGGCTATAATCAAAGTTATTATTTAGGAATAGGTATTGCCAGTGTTTTAAATATTGATGTATTAGAAAAAGCGATAATCAGAAAAGTAAACAACGCCACACAGACCAATAAGTCAAGACAAGAGCGATGGCAAAATGTCAATGACATATTTACCCTTTCGTCAACAACATCATTAATCAATCAGCACGTTTTATTAGTTGACGACGTGATTACAACTGGTTCAACCGTTGAATCCTGTTGCAATGTTTTAAACAAAGTGAATGGCATTAAAATTAGTATTGCTACTTTAGCGGGCGCTTAATTATGGTAAAGCAGTTATCGATAACTAAAACGTCAAACATAGATCAGAAATATGGCGAATTAAGTGTACAATTAGGTGCCTTAATTGGTGATGAAAAGAATCTATATGCCAACTTAGCTAATGTAAGTGCTGCATTGAAGCAAGCGTTTGACTTCTTTTGGGTAGGATTTTATTTAGTTGATACTCCTGATGAACTCGTTCTTGGACCATTTCAAGGCCCTATTGCATGCACAAGAATCAAAAAAAGCCAGGGTGTTTGCGGAGCTTGTTGGGAACAAGGCAAAACCATTATTGTTGATAATGTTGACAATTATCCAGGTCATATTGCTTGCAGCACAGAGTCAAAATCTGAAATTGTAATTCCCGTATTCCAGGACAATAAGGTCATTGCAATATTAGACATTGACTCAAATCAATTGGATTATTTTAACGCCAAAGATGCCGTTGGATTAGAGAAAATATGCCAAATCATTTCCGATACGTTATGAAACTGGGAATAATACTTATCGTTATTAGTTTACTCTGTTTTTCATGTGCCCAAATAGCACCATTGACTGGTGGTGTTAAAGACCAATATCCCCCAGTATTAGATCAAGATCGTGTCCATCCAGCAAATTACAGTGTCAACTTCACATCGAAAGGAGTACTTCTCGTATTTGATGAATATTTCAAACTAGATCAAACAAAAACCATTTCAATTAATCCAGGAATACCAATACAACCTCAGTTCAGAGTAAAAGGTAAAAAACTGTATATCAAATTAGATACTGAACTTGAAAAAAACACCACCTATACCATTAATTTTGGCAATGCTATTAAGGATGTCGCTGAAGGAAATGAATTGAAAAACTTTAAATATGTATTCTCGACAGGCGAGTTCATCGATTCTCTTGAATTACGAGGTACAGTTTATAGTGCGCAACAAGGAATCCCCCTTGAAGGGGCGCTGGTTGGCTTATACAAAACCTTAGGTGATTCTATCCCTTATTTTTCTCAACCCAATTATGTTGGTTTAACCAATAGTGCTGGGTGGTTTTCCATTGAGAATATCAAGGAAGGTACTTACAAAACAATCGCATTAACCGATGAAAACGGAAATTACAAATACGATTATCAATCTGAAGGAATTGGTTTCTTAAAAGAAAACGTTGTCATTGATAAAATTGATTCTAATGCTTCAATGCTTAATTTGTACACCTTTTATCCTGAGTCAAAAAACGTAATGGTTATAAAAAAGGTTGGATTTACAAATGGATGCGCAAAAGTAATTTTTAATAAAGGCGTTAATATTGAGATGTTTCGTTCTTTGGGAACTACCAACAAAACAAAATTCGTGTGGAGCAGCAACAGAGATAGCTTGTGCGTTTATACTAATAATCGTTCGAAAAATTTTAAATTCTCTTTGTTGCAATCTGATGGATCAAGAGATACCATTTCCATTTCACTATCTAAAAAGCTCCCAAAATTTAAATTAAAAGTTTTGCCTAAAGAATTTGATGCTTTGGAAGAGTTAAAATTGATTTTTAACGAGTCTATTTCTGAGTTCTTATCGGAAGATATCGATTTGATGAAAGACAGTGTGAGGATGCCTATAACTTTATCTATTGATACTCAAAAACCCTATCAAATGACTGTGAATGGTAATTACGAGTCTAATTCAAAATATACCCTCACGCTTGATTCGGCAAGTATTATCGATGCTACTGGAAGGGCATTAGATTCAACAACTATACAAGTCAGCACATTTAAAGAAAATTACCTGGGATTTCTTACCGTTAACGTTATTACCGATAATAAAGAAAATATGTTTTTGGAACTACTGGATCCAAAAGGTAAATTGATTCGTATTTCTGATAGTTTTTATGGCGCACAGGCAATCAATTTTGATGAATTACTTCCCGGAAAATACAAGGTTAGACTTATTCATGATAATAATTTTAACAATCAATGGGACACTGGTGACTACAATGCTAAATTGTATCCTGAACGAGTAATCAACTTTGATAAATCAATCAATGTAAGGTCTAATTGGAGCCTGGTAGAAGATTGGGAAATTGATAAGGAATAGAACTTCCATTTAAGTTAAATCGAAATCATCTCGGTCTAGTAAAACGGGGAATTTCTTCCTAAATTCTCTTTGAGACTCTTTATCCAATTCTACAATTGCAATTTCTGAAGAATCATTCCCAACAGATGATAAAGTCTGTCCTTTTGCATCTACCGCTACTGTCCCACCGTTGTATTTTATTCCAGAACCATCTATTCCAATTCGATTGACGCCTAATACATAACACTGATTCTCAATAGCTCTGGCTTCAAGCAATGTCGACCACGCACCTATTCTAGCTGCTGGCCAATTTGCAATATAAATAAGGCAATCGTAGTCACAATCATTCCTACTCCAAACAGGAAACCTAAGATCATAACAAATCAAAGGACAAAATTTCCATCCTTTGTATTCTATAATCAGCCTTTTTGTTCCGGATTCATAGTGTTTATTCTCATCGGCCATACTAAACAGGTGCTTTTTATCATAAAAGAATACTGTTCCATCTGGGCACACCCAATGCAAGCGATTGTAATATTGATTATTGTCACAAATAACAATGCTTCCTACAATTACCGCTTCCTTTTTTTTTGCAAATAACTTCATCCAACCAACTGTGGAACCATTGACTTTTTCTGCCAAACTTTTACTTCTCATTGAAAATCCTGTCGTAAACATTTCAGGAAGGACAATCACATCTACCTTTTTGGTCAAAGAATTCAAAAGCTGCTCAAAATGCAAAAGGTTTGCTTGGGGGTTTTCCCAAACCAAATCAGTTTGAATCAATGCAAATGTTAATGAACTATTCATGAGTCGTGTAACACTCATAAATATATTTTGACTTTTCTTCCACGATATCATTTAAAATAATCATCGTAGCTAGGGCTACTTGGGAATAATTCTGAGAGGCATTCTTAAATCCACCCCATTCACTCTGCCACATAGTCTTTATCAAATCCATACCTCCACTTTTGGCATCAATGGAAGTCAATAAGCCATTCACATTACCCGCGCCAGCATGATAAATATGCAATACGAACAATTTAAACCAAAGGTCATCTTCGCAATATTCCAACTGATGTTTTGTTAAAATTCTTTTTGCAGCAGGAATGCAAGTTTTTGTTAAAAGACTTGCAGCGCCTTTAGCTGATTTATCAAAATCTTTTCTTTCATCAACTTGATTATTTACTTTAAGCCCATGAGAGCGAGCCACACTTTTCATTAATTGAAAGGGACCATAAGCACCTGCATTAGAACGGGCTAATTTACCAGGGCTTTCAATCAATAGTATTGCTTGTGCGTACCAGGGGTCTGTATGAATATCTGAAAATAGCTCAATACCCTTAGATATAGACGGCATTACTTTTTCAAAATCATAGAATGCTCTTTTTCCAGAGGTCAAATAAATTTTTGTTGTATAATCTAGACAATACGCTTTTCTAATACTGTCTTTATAGAAAACTCTCTGGGCAGATGATTTCTTTTTATAGTTTTTATAGGAAGTAGAAAATAAAACCTGTCTTGTAGACGCAACATTTACAACACAAGAATCCTCATGAGTTGCCATTACCATCCTCCAAAAATTTGGTTGAGCTAAAGTATCCCAACTTTCATTAAAAAGTTGATGGTTCTTAACAAAATAAGCAAAAGAGCTGTCCTGTTCTGAATACACTTCAATAACACTGCTGGTCTGCGCTATTGCATTAGTAAATAGTAATAGCTGGCAGCAAACTAAACAAAAATACACCCTCATTTTCTCCATTTCTCTAAAATCTTATTGACACAGATGAATATAGTATTCCATCTTGACCTTAAAAATAACTGTTAGTAAGAATGTTTGAGAGATGAGTGGAACCATCTTTCCATAATCCCTTGTTGAATAGCGCTATAAACAATTACGCAAACGTCATAAAATGGTTACTGAATATTAAATTTTCAATAGTATTTCTCCTGCACGTTCTATCGTTTCATTTTGCTTTGCAAAGCAAAATCGAAGCACCTTATTCGTATCTGGCGTATTGTAAAAAACCGACACAGGAATAGATGCTATTTTGAACTCCTCAGTAAGTCTTTCAGCAAACTGCACGTCATCTTCATTTGTAATTCGTGAATAATCAAGCAACTGAAAATAAGTGCCTGAAGAAGGAAGAACACCAAATCGAGATTGTTCAGCCGCCTCATTAAAAAGGTTTCTCTTCTCTTCATAAAAAGAGCCTAGATGAAGATAGTTGTCTTCGTTACTAATGTACGATGCGATTGCCAATTGCATTGGGTGATTGCAACAAAAAACATTGAACTGATGAACCTTTTTAAATTCTTTCATTATAGAAGAAGGACCCACGATATAACCCATTTTCCAACCCGTAACGTGAAAAGTTTTACCAAATGAAGCGACCACTAAAGAACGGTCTCTTAGCTCTTTGTGTTTTAATACACTTTGATGTTCTTTATTTTCAAAAATAATGTGTTCGTAGACCTCATCACTTAACAGAATGATTCCTGTTCCTTTCGTTAAATGTGCCAGCTCTTCTAGGTCATGCTTATCCCAAATAGATCCCGTAGGATTATGTGGAGTATTGAGGATAATCATTTTTGTTTTTCGAGAAACAAGCCTTTTCACTTCAGACCAGTCTACCTTATAATTGGGAGATTTTAATTTCACGAAAATTGTTTTTCCCCCATTAATGTCAATCGCCGGTTCATAACAATCATAAGCTGGTGTAAATATAATTACTTCGTCACCTTCAACAATCAATGCTGAAATCGCAGAGAATATGGCTTGTGTAGCACCTGCTGTAACTGTAATTTCGCTTTCTACATTGTATTGAACACGATACAATCTTTCAATTTTAGCTGCAATCGCTTCCCGTAAAACCATCGCACCTGCCATAGGGGCATATTGGTTATGCCCAGCAGCCATGTATTTCGATACTAATTTCAATAATTGAGGATCTACATCGAAATCAGGAAAACCCTGAGACAAATTAACTGCTCCTGTCTTTTGAGCAAGAGCAGACATTTTAGTGAAAATCGTTGTACCAACCTTCGGTAATTTTGAATTTAGAATAAAGTCGTAATTCGGCATGGCGATAAATGTAACCTTAAAAAGGCGTAACGGGTCTGTATGAAGAAAAAATTCGCGTCGAACAATTTACTTTTCAAGTTTCCAAAGCAAACTCAATCATCATTAATTACGGCCAAACTGACTTTTGTCATCATTTTAACATTTGATTTTTCGGTACATTTGTTTGCACATACTTATTTGGAAGAAACGGCAAAAAAACATCTGTGTTATTTACACTTCATCCAAAATGATCTGTAGCTTAAGGAAGACTTTTATACAAACAATTAAATAAATACTCAATGCCCTTTTATCACAAACTCGGAAAAATTCCTCACAAAAGGCACACAACGTTCAAAAAACCTGACGGAAGCTACTATTACGAGGAATTATTTGGTACCATTGGTTTTGATGGCATGTCATCCCTACTCTATCATTGTCAACGTCCAACTCAAGTAAAAGAAATTTTAGAATCCATTAACGTTGCACCTGAAATAGCCATAGAAAACAATATGAGGTCCTACGCACTTAATGGCTTTAATGCGATTCCTACCAATGATTTTCTAGAGAGTAGGGTACCCGTATTAATAAACAATGATTGTCATATAGTAGTTGCTGCGCCCAAACAATCTCAAACTGATTATTTCTATAAAAATGCAGATTGTGATGAAATGATATTCATACATAAAGGATCTGGAAAGCTCAAAACTTTATTAGGTAATATTGAATTTTCGTATGGTGACTACCTAATCATACCTCGTGGAATGATTTATCAAATGGAATTTAATGACGAAAATAATCGGCTTTTTATCGTAGAATCGTATCATCCTATGTATACGCCAAAACGGTATCGAAATTGGTTTGGTCAATTACTCGAGCATTCCCCCTACTGCGAACGTGATTTGAGAAGACCTATTGAACTCGAAACACATGACGAAACAGGCGATTTTTTGGTGAAAGTTAAAAAGGGAGGAATGCTTCATCAATATATCTACGCGTCACACCCTTTCGATGTAGTTGGTTGGGATGGATACAATTTCCCTTATGCATTTTCTATCCATGATTTTGAACCTATTACGGGTAGAGTACATCAACCTCCTCCTGTACATCAAACATTTGAAACAAGTGCTTTTGTGGTATGCTCTTTTTGCCCACGACTATACGATTACCATCCCGAGTCCGTACCTGCTCCATATAATCATAGCAATATTGATTCCGATGAAGTCCTTTATTATGTTGATGGAGATTTTATGAGTAGAAATCACATTGAGCAGGGCATGCTAACACTACATCCGGCAGGCATTCCTCACGGCCCACATCCTGGCGCAATGGAAAGAAGTATTGGCCAAGTTAAGACGGAAGAGCTAGCTGTTATGGTGGACACTTTTAAACCTTTAAAACTAACACAACAAGGGTTAGATTTAGACATGGGTGGTTACCACACCTCTTGGTTAGAACATTAATAAATAACGATAAATTTCACAGAATATGTCAGCAGAAATAAAAGACCTTAAGAACTTACAAAATACCGAATATGGATTGAAAAAGTTATTCCCTGAAGCGGAAGACTTTTTACCCCTTTTAGGCACAGATTACGTTGAGTTATACGTTGGAAATGCGAAACAATCAGCCCATTTTTACAAAACTGCTTTTGGATTTCAAAGTGAGGCCTATGCAGGTTTAGAAACAGGAGTATCTGACCGTGTTTCTTACGTCTTAAAGCAAGACAAGATTAGGTTAGTGCTAACCACTACTTTAGAAAAAGGCGGCGAAATAAATGCGCATATTGACGAGCATGGTGACGGAGTCAAGGTAGTTGCCTTGTGGGTTGACGACGCAACAAAAGCTTGGGAAGAAACCACCAAAAGAGGAGCAAAAAGCTATTTACAACCGACAACTGTTGAGGATGAAAACGGAACAATTGTTAAGTCTGGAATCCATACCTACGGTGAAACTGTTCACGTATTTATTGAACGTAAAAACTACCATGGAATATTTTTACCCGGTTATAAAAAATGGGAATCACACTATAATCCAAAACCCGTTGGTTTAAAATTTATCGATCATATGGTAGGAAACGTGGGTTGGGATGAAATGAATAAATGGTGTGAATTTTACGGCAAAGTAATGGGCTTTGCGCAAATTATTTCATTTGATGACAAAGACATTTCGACCGACTATACTGCTTTAATGAGTAAGGTAATGTCTAACGGCAATGGAAGAATTAAATTCCCTATAAACGAACCCGCTGAGGGCAAGAAAAAATCTCAAATAGAAGAATATTTAGACTTTTATAATGGCCCAGGGGTACAACATGTTGCCGTTGCAACAGATGACATTGTAGCAACAGTATCAGAAATGCGTGATCGCGGTGTTGAATTCTTATATGTGCCAGAAAACTATTATGAAGACTTAATTGAGCGAGTCGGTGAAATTGATGAGGATGTAGATACATTAAAACAACATGGAATTCTGATTGATCGAGATGATGAGGGATACTTACTTCAATTATTTACCAAACCCGTTGTTGACCGACCAACCATGTTCTTTGAAATTATTCAAAGAAAAGGTGCCCAATCTTTTGGCAAAGGCAACTTTAAAGCACTTTTTGAAGCAATAGAAAGAGAACAAGAAAACAGAGGAACTTTATAAGTTTTCTTCAAAGAAAAAAGGGAGATCTGACGATCTCCCTTTTAAACTAATCCCTAACCATTTTAAAACATAACTACTAGTTAATTTTAATTTGCTTCAAATCTTTAACTTTTTCTAGTTTCGGAATAGTCAATACTAATATTCCGCTACTATATTTTGCTATTATTGCATCCTCATCTATTCTTTCAGGCAAGGTGAATATGCGCTTAAATTTACCGATAGAAAATTGCCTTTTACGGTAAACATCGCCTTCGAGCACTTTACCTATCTCAGCATCCGAAGAAATTGTTAGTTTTCTTTCTTCGATTTCTACATTAAAGTCTTTTTTCTCTAACCCTGGTGCAGCAACTTGGA
>Ga0315332_10000019_pt1 | contig 44074 bp, 50 predicted proteins | sample M110034915metaG_FD_203455 | JGI IMG/M metagenome (GOLD analysis project Ga0315332, IMG submission 203455) | Ammonia-oxidizing marine archaeal communities from Monterey Bay, California, United States - M1 100m 34915 | ecosystem: Environmental > Aquatic > Marine > Intertidal zone | place: USA...
GCTTTTATTGCTAGTCGTATGAAAGACACTTCAGCGACAGCAATGGGTTATATGGAACTTGGAACAGGAACTACTGCAGCAGCAGCTGGTAATACAGCTCTTGAAACAGTAATTGGAAGTTCAAGAACTGCATTAACTTCAACAACTGTTACATCTAACGCGGTCGCTTATGTTTGCTCATTTGCAGCAGGCACAGGCACAGGTGCAGTTACAGAAGCAGGTATTTTAAATGCTTCTTCAGGCGGAACATTACTTTGTAGAACAGTATTCAGTGCTGTTAACAAAGGAGCTTCTGACTCAATGACTATCACCTGGACTATTACAGTATCATAGTAAGAGGATATTAGGCAATGGCACTGGTACTGAGGAAACTTGGAAGAGTAGAGTTAGCACGTTCTTATTATAGAGACGTACGAAACAATAATGACTACTTCCATTTTGCTGTAGGAAGAACAACGGCATGGGAGGACGACACAAGTCCTGAACTGCCTATTGATTCTGACAAATATATTTCAACATATAGGCGCAGCATGATGTTTACTCAACTGGTGTCATCAGCCGATGTTTGTTTATTAACTGAACGAATAGATTGGAACACAGGAACAATTTATGATGAGTATGATGATAACTATACAACATCAAATCAATCATATTCCGGAGCTTCATCTTTAGCAGATTCTAATTTTTATGTGATGACTGATGAGTTTAAAGTTTATAAATGTATCAGTAATAATAGCAATGTAGCAAGTACAACTAAACCTACAAGTACAGGAACAGATGTTTTTGAATTAGCAGATGGTTATAATTGGAAATTTATGTACCAAATATCAGCATCAGATCAAACAAAATTCTTAGACGCTGATTGGATGCCTGTAAGAAAGGTATCTGGCAATCCTACATTTGATGTTAATGGAGAGGTAGATAGTGTAACAGTAGATGCTGGAGGTTCAGGATATAGTTCTGTTCCAACAGTAGTTATTGCAGGAGATGGTACAGGAGCAGGAGCTACAGCAACACTTACTAGCGGTGCAGTTACAAGTATAACAGTTAGCAATGCAGGAACAGGTTATAGTTTTGCACTTTTAACTTTTGTAGGTGGTGGTGGATCTGGAGCAACAGCAACAGTAAATTTAGGTGACGCAGATAGTTTACCGGCACTACAAAATGCAGTTGAAGGAGCTTCTACTGTAGGTACATTAGATAGAATTGTTATGACAGAAGGCGGTTCGGCATATAACGAAGGAGCTGTTACAATAACAATTACAGGAGACGGAACAGGAGCTGAGGCTTCTGCTTATGTTAACGCAGCAACAGGTGCTCTAACAAGTATTAGAGTTACAAACGCTGGCTCTGGTTACTCTTATGCAGATGTAACCGTTGTTAATACTGCAAACACAGACAACAGTCATGGTGGTACAGTAGCAACAGCAAGAGCAATTATAAGTCCACAAGGTGGACACGGTTCAAATGCAACAAGAGAATTGTTTGCATCAAATTTAGGGGTAGCGGTATCGTTATCCGACAACGACAACAAAGATTTAATTATAGGTAATGACTTTAGACAAGTAGCATTAATAAAAAATATGAAAACACCTGGAGCATCACCTGCAATTTATGTAACAGCAACAGGCACCACATGTTATATTGCTAATGTTGCATCAGGTCAAACAAGTAATTACGCTGTTGATGATATTATTAAAACAGATGATTTAGGAGAATTTCAAGTAGCACAAGTAGACACAGACAATAATAACATTTACTTAGTAGCAAAAATTCCCCTAATAACTTCTTCATCAACTTTAGAAAATACTACAAAAAGTTTGACAAGTTTGAGTATAAATAGTGTTACAAGTCCAGAAGTTGATAACTCTACTGGAGAAATAATTTATATTGATAATAGAAACCCTGTTACTAGGTCAACAGATCAAGTAGAAACATTAAAGGCAGTTATAAAATTTTAGGATAAGAAATGGCATTAAATTTAAACGCATCACCATATTACGATGATTTTACAGAATCATCAAAGTATCACAAGATCCTATTTAAACCAGGAGTTGCGGTACAGGCGAGGGAGCTAACACAATTACAAACAATATTACAAGACCAATTTCAAAAGGGTTTTAGTTTTGTAGTTCAAGAAGGTACTGTAATATCAGGTTGCGCAGAAGTTTCAAACAGAATAGAATATATTAAAGTCAATGATACTGACAATTCCTCAACAGCAATTGATAATACATCAATGGCTGGTTTTGTAGGAGACACAGTAGGTGGTGGAACAACAGGAATTACAGCAGAAGTTCTTAGAGTGGCAACAGGAACAGAAGCAGCTGCTCCTTTAACTAAAACATTATATTTAAAATATACTTCATCAGGAAGTCAAACAAAACACACTTTTTTAGCAGCAGAAGTATTAACAGTAACTTCTAGAGTATCAGAAACAGTAACCGTATCAGCAGGTGGTAGTGGTTATTCAAGTGTACCCACAGTAGCATTTAGTGCACCAACAGGAACAGGACAAAAAGAAACAGCACAAGGTACAGCAACAGTATCTGGTGGAGCAGTTACAAAAATTACAATAACCAACAAAGGTAAAGGTTATACAAGTGCACCTACTATTACAATTTCAGGTGGTGGTGGTTCAAGTGCAACAGCAACAGCAACATTAGATAGTTCTAATGCAGGAAAAACTTTTGTTGTAAGATCAACTACATCAGTAGCAATAGAAAAAGATAACTATTTTGGTATATCACCTTTAGTTAAATTATCAGAAGGTATTATATATGCCAGGGGAGCATTTATAAAAACTGATGCAATGGATGTATTAGTTAATCCTCATGGTGTATCAGGAGATAGAAAAGTAGGATTTGTTGTTACAGAAGCAGCAGTTAATTCAGCAACAGATACAACACTATTAGATCCTGCAGCAGGTTCATATAATGCTAATGCTCCAGGAGCAGATAGATTAAAATTAAGTGTAACCTTAGCATCATATAATAAATCAGATACAATACCTGAAAATTTCTATACATACATGCAATACACCAATGGTATAGCAAGAAGGTCACAAACAAAAGAAAATCCTTTAGCTGGTTTGGGACAAATACTAGCAAACAGAACAATGGACGAGTCGGGTAACTACGTCGTTAAAGGATTGCAAGTAACAGTAAGAGAACATTTAGAAAACACAGCAAAAACAAATGGTGGTTATTTACCAGCTTCTTTAGGTGGCACAGCACATAACTTAGTCGTAGAAATTGCACCAGGTAAAGCGTATGTAGGTGGTTTTAAAAGAGAACTACTCTCATCTAAAAGAATTATTTTAGCTAAACCTAAAAATACTAGATGGACAGCAGACGAAACACTTTCAACAGCTGCAGGAACTTATGTAGAAGTTAATGAAGTATGTGGTTATTGGGATATTGATAGTGGTGCAGTAGTAGATTTATATGGCGCAGCACAAGATGCTATTACAGGTGGCGCACATTCAGCAGACACATTAACAGGTAGTATTGTTGGTAAAGCAAGAATTAGACACATTAAATATTCATCAGGTACAGTAGGTGCTGCAGCAGCGGTATTTAAACTTTATCTATATGATATAAAAATGGCTTCCGGAGATTTCTCAGCAGTTAAATCAATTGTATATGAACATGCAGAAACAAGAGGAATTGCAGACACAGTTTTAGATGGCGATAGTTTAGCTACACTTAAAGAAGCAGAACTTAATAAACAAATATACAGATTGCCTAGATCTAATGTTAGAACTATAAAAACAGCAAGTAATGGTACTGCTTATGATAATAGTTTTACATACCAAAAAGAATTTGATGGAACATTAGATTCCACAAACGGTAATATAACAATTACTACATCAGGAGATGAAACATTTAACGTCTCAGGTACATTAACAGACACTCAAATTGTAAATAACTTTACTTTAATAGCAAAAGACGGATTTACACAAAACTCTGCTACAATAGATGAAGGTCAAATGATTGATTTAACATCTTCTAATGGCAATTCATCGGTAACAGTTAACAGTTCAACATCAGTTACTATTGATACAGGGGGAGCAGTTACCGGAGCTAATAGAGGTGTTAGAATTTATGCTACTGTAAAGAAATCAAATGCAGCACCAATGGCAAAAGCATTGGCATCAGGAAGATATGTAAAAATTGATACAGGTACTCATTTAAATGGAGCGTCAGGGCCTTTTAGTTTAGGAATACCTGATGGACATAAAATAGAATCTATTACAGCAGGAACAAATTCAGACTATACTACAGGACAAACAGACGTTACAAAAGAATTTAAGTTTAATACAGGTCAAAAAGATAATACTTATGGTCTTGCTAAGTTATTTAAGACTTCTTCAAGCACAACAAACTTTTCAACTAATAGATATATTGTAGTTAAGTTTACACATTTCAGTCATACAAAAACATCAGCAACATATTTTAGTGTTGATTCTTATCCAGTAAATGATTCTGGAACAACCTTTTTAACACAGGACATACCTTTATATAGTTCTGCTAAACATGGAGATTTTGATTTAAGAAATTGTATTGACTTCCGTCCATTAACAACAGCAACAGCTGTTTCAACACAGACATTAGGAAGTGCAACTGTTAATCCAGATTCCAATGAAGTATTAGAGTCAGCTTTAACACAACCTGATCCTGCAGGAACATTTACTACAGATTTTTGGTATTATCTTGGAAAAGGTGCTAGAGTTATATGTGATTATGACGGAGAGTTTAGAACAATATATAGTACATCACAAGACAATCCTGTTATTCCACCTGAACCTGAAAATTCAATGTCATTGGCAGAATTTATACTGCCACCCTGGCCAGCATTATCATTAGGTGCAGCAAAATTAGTAAACAGACATGATTTAACAGTTAATGTTAAACAAATAGAAAACAAACATTATACGATGAAAGACATTAGTCAATTAGAAAATCGTATATCCAATCTAGAATATTACGCATCACTTAACTTACTAGAAAAAGCAGCAAAAGATCAAAAGATTGTTAACTCATCAGGTATTGATAGATTTAAAAATGGTATCTTAGTTGATCCGTTTACAGGACATAATATAGGTTCAGTAACAAACCCTGATTATAATATTTCAATAGATGATAAAAGACAGCTAGCAAGGCCAAGATTTGATATAGAAAATATGAACTTGATACACAACAATACAAACTTTGGATTGACACAAAGAGGTGCATTAGTAACATTACCATTTGAAACAATACCTTTCATGCAACAAAATAAAGCAAGTGGTATTGTTAATGTTAATGGTGAAGACATACATGAATACTTTGGAAACATGGAATTAGTCCCACCAATAGATAACTTTGTAGATATATCTACAAAACCAGATGTATTAGCTAACTTTGATGGTAACTATGATGCTTGGGAAAAATGGAATAGTGATAACTCATTTAGCACCTCATGGGGTTCTTGGGAAAATGTTGGAGCGTCCCGTGTTGTAGCATCAACTGTTGAATCAGTAGATGTTAGAAATGCAGCATCAACAAGAACAGACACACTTTATACAAATACAGTTGAACAAAATCAAACAAGAACAGGTGTTAGATCAACAGTTACACCTCAAACAACAGAACAAAGACTAGGACAAAAATTAGTTAATTCTTCTATAGCACCATATATGAGAAGTATTCAAGTTACTGTAACTATTTACAGACTTAAACCTAATACAAGACACTATCCATTCTTTGATGGAACTCCAGTAACAGCTCATTGTAAAAGAGCATTTGCATCAGGAGCAGTAGTAGGCGAAGCATTATATAGTGATGCAGCAGGTACATTAACAATTGATTTTGTAATACCTCAAGGACAGTTTAGAACAGGCGCAAGAGTATTTAAAGTAACAGATTCAAAAACTAATAATGATAGGGTATGTAGATCTAGAGCTAGTGCTATATATGAATCCTCAGGGTTACAACAAGAAGTACAAGACACAATAGTTTCTATGAGAACTGCTAATTTCTCATCAATAACATATACAGATGATAGAACAATAACTGACACAAGCGTAGACAGAACAATAGGAGCTGAGACTCCAATCAGTCCTCCAGTGTCAAACTATCCCCAGAACTCACCAATGGACGAAGCAGATCCTGGTGAATCAACTAATACTTCCCCTAGTGGTGAGGGTGAAGATGACACTGAAGCCGGTGGCGGTGATGATCAAGAACATACCACCCCTGGTGGACCTCCAGGTAATACCGATGTTCATCCAGATTCTAGCACAGAAACATTGCCAACAGATTCAACCGATAGCTCAGTAGATACCGGTACCGACAACAATGATGTAGACGGAGACAATGAATCTCCAGGAACAGATACTACAACAGATACTGGTTCAAAAGGAGATACAGATACAGATACAAATTCAGGAAACCAAACAACAGGAGATGATGATCAAGGACAAACTCATATTCGATTCAACATTCCTTTTGGCCAACATGGTTTTGTAGGGGGAGGGGTTAATGTTTGTATGCCTATAGCAGGAAATGTAGGCCTTGGAGGAGTAATTTCTTCAGCATCCGATATAATGACGTACTTAGAGGCACAAAAAACAACAGCTCACGTAGCCCCTGCGATGACAAATCAAAAGGTTGAACCATCAGCGTATGGTTCTCATGTTACCAATTACAATCCTTTAGAAGGCGGTATTCATGCCGAAGCAGATGGAAACGCGTTTGCAAAGTCTGGCTACTCCGGCGGTGGTGGATACAATATGGATATGGATTATCTCAGGAACTTAGTATTGCATTGTCATGGTCAAACATTTAAAGTTACAGGTCAAGAAGGCGGTGTCTTTATAGATTCAATAGATTTATTCTTTAAAAATAAACCATTAGATGCTGATTCTGGTATTACAATGGAAATAAGAGAAGTAGTTAAAGGAATGCCGGGACCTAAAGTAGTACCTCATGGAACAGCTTTTGTTGGTAGAAATGAAATTGCATTATCAACTACATCAGGCGGAACAACTAGCTATATACCAACTAACTTTAGATTTGATTCATTAGTTTATCTTAAAAACAATACACAATATTGCTTTATTCCATCATCACTAAATGCAGTTAGTGGCTATGATATGTATATTGCAAAACTAGGGGACAATGAAGTAGGAACAACTACAAGAATAGATAAACAACCTCATGAAGGTATGATGTTTACTAACTCATCTTCACTAGGTGCTCAAGCAATACCAGATCAAGATTTTATGTTTAGAATACACAGAGCAAGATTTGATGTTTCAGGAATTAAAACAGCTGTATTTAATAATGACCCAACAGATTATATAACATTTAAAGATTGGGGTAATAGTATAACAACATTCCCAACAGGACAATACATTCATGGATTTGATTTTACAATAACAAATGCAGGAACAGCTTATAGTAGTACACCAACAGTAACAGTATCTGGAGGCGGAGGAACAGGACTAGCTCTAACAGCAACAATGTCAGGCTCTGGTTCAACTCAAACAGTTAGTGGTCTAACAGTAAATACAAGTTCTGGTTTCCCAAGTGGTTACACATCTGCACCTACAGTTACAATAGCAGGACCAGGTGGTAGTGGAACAACTGCTACAGCTACAATAACATTAAATCAGGGTTATGTAGGTTGGAACAATACTGCATTGGATTATTCATTAGTTAAAGTTATAGATGGAAGTTTCCAAGCTAATGATGTGTTGTATGGACCAGCAGGTTATGCAACAATATCATCAGTTGATAACAGAGTTATTAATGATATAACATTAAACGCAGGTATTCAACAACCACTACAAACAAATATAACAGCATCTATGAAGTTAACACCAACAGGTGGTACCACTGATACAGCTTATCAACAATTAGAAATAAACAAAACCAAGTCTTTAAGTAAAGAATATACTATTTACAGTAGATCTAATGAAGTGGCATCATATAGTGGTAATAAAACAGCAGAAATAAAAATTAAAATGTCTACAAGTAGAAATAATGTAAGTCCTGCTATAGACAGATACCAATTTGATTTATTATCGATAACTAATAAAGTTAATAATGATAATGCAAATGAAACAAATCCTAAGGGAGGCAATGCTACATCTAAATACATATCAAGAACGGTTGTATTAGAAGATGGACAAGATGCAGAAGACATTAAAGTTTACTTAACAGCATCTGTACCTAATACATCAAGCGTAGAAGTTTATGGAAAATTCTTAAACGGCGCAGATGATGGAGATTTTGAAGAAGATATTAACTGGACAAAACTTACAGTATCTACAGAACCAAAAGAAAGAACAGATGAATATGCAGAATATAGTTGGACAATACCTACAAAATCAGGTGGTGTTGGTACAACAGCTGGTGTATTAGAATATGATGTAGGAAGAGTTTTATCGATAGCTGTTAGTGGGTCAATGTCAGGATATAATAATTTACCTACTATTACAATTTCAGGCGGTGGTGGCACAGGAGCAACTGCCAACGCTACAGTAGCAGGAGGTGCAATAACAGCAATTAATATTGTCGATCCTGGTAGAGGTTATACAAGTGCTCCAACGGTTACTATAACACCACATGCTAGTGATTCCTCAGCATCGGGTGCAGCAGGAACCGCTACAGTAGGAACAACCACTTATAAAGGTTATAAGTCCTTTGCAGTTAAAGTGGTGCCTTTAAGTTCATCAACAGTCTCACCTCCTTTCTTTAAGGAGTTGAGGGCAATAGCATTGCAGGCTTAATTATGGTAAAGGCTCAAAAAAATCTTATAAATATAGATGGAGAAAGTGCTTTAGTTCGTGATAAACATTCTAAGGCAGTTTTAAATAGAGACAATGAGGGATTAAAGGCATATAAAATACAACAATCTCGAATTGATAAGTTTGTAAAATATGAAAGTGATATAAATACTTTAAGAACAGAGATAACTGAACTTAAAGATTTAATTCAAGGTTTAGTAAATAAAATTAACAAATAGGCAGGAGACATGGCAACAATAACATTAAGATCAAGCAAAGGTAGCCCGCTTACTAATAATGAAGTAGACGCTAACTTTACTAATCTAAATACAGATAAGTATGAGTCAGGCAATAATATTTCGGCAGGAACATTGGCCGCGTCTTCTAATTTATCAGTATCCGGAACGTCTACTTTAAGCGCAGCGACAGTATCGGCAGCAGGGACTACACAAGGTGCAGCAACTGCTTTAACGAAAACGTTTAATATTGTTACATCAGCTACAGCATCATCAGCAGATAGTATAAAACTACCTGATACAGCAACTGGATTAGAAGTTACAGTAATGAATGATACCACTGCACTAATTAACATATTCCCAGCATCAGGAGAATCCATAGACGGTGGCTCTGCCAACGCAGGGGTTACATTAGGAGCAGGGCATACTTTAAAATTAGTAGGTATTAGTTCAACAAAATGGAACAGATTAAGCCCAGTTATTGTTTATGATAGTAGTGGTAACAGAATAAATTAAGGGAATAGGTAATGAGACCATTAAGAGTAAAAGCATCTGGTTCACCGGTTAGCTCTTCAAACTATCAAGGTTTGCAGGAGATGACTGATACCGAGATAGAGAAATATTATTCGGCAATTATTACAAAAGATTTTGCAGATAACACCGACGGTACAGGTACTGGAGAATTAAATGTAACGACTAATGCTTCAGGTGCTGGAACTACTATTGGTACCGTAACCGATACAAAAAGAGATGACGCAGTAGGCACTCACCCTACAGATGGTGCTTCATCAACAGTTACTACATACACAGCAAAACAAGTAACAGGAGCAGCATCAGAAAGTATTACTAACAGACCTACAGGTTGGGAAACATCAGGTAATGTAGGTATAAACGAATTTACAGATACAGAATTAGATTCAGACATTATTGATAAAGTAATAGCAGATTTAGTTGGCCAAGGAAACTATACTGTTGGTCAATATTCACTAAATGCAAGTTCACCAAGTGGTGGAACATGGACATCTAGATATACATTAGCAGATACACAGGTAGATGGCACAACCGCCAACATGTATATTTGGCAAAAAACAGCAGCAACAACTGCAGCAGATGATGATCTTAAACCTATAAAATTAATTGAAACATCAAACCTTAGAGAAATGACTGTTGCTGAGATGGAACAAATTGTTCCTAACTTTAGAAATAGAATTGTTGAAAACTTTGCTACAACACAAGGCATTGGAACTTATAAATTACAAGCTTCTACACCTAGTGAAACAGGTACTTGGACTCAAATGGGAGATTCAGGTGGGTTTACAGATACAAAGAAAGATGTAGCAGCAACAGATTATTCAGGAAGTTATGCAGGTACATATGGCGGAACATATGCAGCTAATTTCACAGGTCCAAAAACTTATGCAGGTAATTACACAGGTCCAAAAACTTATGCAGGCAACTATGTTGGAACATCAGGTTACTCAGGAACATATGGTGGTTCATCAAATTTTGCAACAGCATATGCAGGAGCATACTTACACAATTATGGTGGATATGCAGGACCTCCTAGTTATGCAGGTACATACACAGGTTACTATTCAGGACCTAAAAACTACACAGGCAGTTATACTGGAGCTAAAACATATGGCGGAACCTACACAGGAACCTCAGCATATGCAGGTACTTACGCAGGAACCTCAGCATATGCAGGAACATATGCAGGAGTATATACAGGTTCTTTCACAGGAACATATTCAGGTGATACAGTTAAATCTACAAGCTCAACAGTCAGTACGGTAAAACTGTGGTTGAGAACTGCTTAATTAGCAGTATAAATAAATTTACATTATGGAGATATTATGGCGAAGAATCAACCTAAAGTTGAACGTATAACAGAAGAAATCCAAAAACCAAAAAAATACGAATATAGAGATCCTTATTGGTCTAATAAAGATAACGAACATATGATCGTTACTTTAGAATACCCCGATGGAAGAAAATCCACAGCATCAATAACAGGAAAGGATAACCCTGACTATTTGGCTGTTATAGAACAGTTTGGTGAAAAGACTTTAGATGAAAATACAGCAGAAGGTATCGCAAGACGTGACGCTCAAATAAAACAAAGACTAGAAAGAAGAGAATCACAAGCTGCAAGACAACAACAAGAAATGTTATTTAATGCAAAGTTAGAAGCATTTGAAATTGAAGCAGTTAAAGACTCTAAAAATACACCTCTGAAAAGACTTATTCGTAAAGCAAAAACTCCATTAGAAGTACAAGCATATACGACAATATTATTAACAGACTATTTGAAAGAATCAGGTGTATTAGATGGCAAAAAGAAAAAGAAATAACATACCAGACAATGGTTTTTTAATTGTTGCTAGTTTAAAAGATGCTTTTTACAAAGCAGCTATAGACCTAGCAGAGTCAATTAAATTATTTTATCCTGAATCACATATCACAATATTTATAGATTCATCTGAAATACAATACTTGTGGAAAGAAAAATTAAGTACATTACCATTTAAAGTATCTCCGGATTGGTATGAAAATGTAGATCAAATGGTTTCTACAGATGTACCTAAACATATAAGAGCTAAACTTTGGGCATTAAGTAAAACACCATACAAAGGTCAAACAGTTTATTTAGATGCTGATATGATGTGTGAACATGAAGATGTAGAAAACATATTTGACCTATTACCAGATGATTTAGATTTATTATTTACAAAAATAAGACCATATAATGCTAAGGTAACAAAACTTACAAACACAGAAGAAATGACAATGCACTGTGGAATGTTTATATACAGAAACAATCCTAAAACAATCTCCCTAATGGAATCTTGGTATGGAGAATATTTAAAACAAACTGAAAAAACAGATAAAGGTGGTTGGGTTAATACAATAGGAGAATATCCTGATGAAGTTAGAAAGTGGGATACTTTTACAATGTGGAAATTATTAACATATGCTGATCATGGTGTTAAGTGGGAAGAGGATTTACATTGCCGTTGGAATTTTGTAAATGGATACCACAATGATGAGTTAGAAGATTTAGATAGAGTGTTTTATCATTATACTATACCGGAGCATGTCGTACACGCTAAAAAGAAATGAAGTTTATAGATATATCAGATGAATTGTTGGAAATGTTAGAGCCATATTCGGATTGGTTCTTCAAACAGGACTTAACACATTTGATAGAAATGTCTGAAAAGAATCCAAAAAATACAGGTGAGAGTTTAGAGTATTGTTGCAGTGAAGAATACTTAGATGCTATTGTTACAAAAGATGGTAGACATGAAGGGTATCCTGAAATATCATATAGCTGTGATATAATGGAAAATGCTGGACAAATAGATAGTAACTTTAAAGAACCACAGAAAGAATTACAAACAAAACTAACACAATGGTTAGGAGCGAGGAATGAAGCGGTTCATGTATTTTATCCTGTCAATGGTTTTATGGGCTGGCATAATAATTGGAATGCACATGGTTACAATATACTTCTTTCATACACAGAAAACGGAGGAGGGTTCTTTAAGTATAGAGACCCAGTAACACATGAAGTGGTTCACTTACAAGACCCTGGTGGTTGGTCATGTAAAGTAGGATATTATGGTAGGGGTCGAGAACACGATAAAGTTTACTACCATTGCGCTGGAACTACAGAGCCTAGAGTGACCCTAGGGTATGTTATACCCCACCTAGAACTCTGGAGGGACATGTGTAGCGATATTTCGGGGCAAGACTGCTATAATTTCGAGTAAAAACACGAAAAAAACCCTAAATCTTTAAAAAAATGCTTGACTCTTGGTTCACAAGAGTGCATAATGTATGTATATTAAATAAAAAAGTGAGGACTTTAAATATGATACTAGAAGATACAATAGAAATAGCAGGCGAAACAGTTCGTAAAGAACGATTTGGAATGGCCAGCATCCACGATGAAAACAAAACTTTTACAGGTAATGTTTTACTCAAATCTCAATTAAGAGAAAATGAAACTTACGACAATTCAATTGAAACGAATTTTCAAAACACAGCTCAAGTAGATGGTCTTACAGTTTGGATATCAAACGGTGAGGTTCCATTCGCGGACATGCTTTTAGACTTTGTTCAAATTGGAGCAATTACTTTAGAACAAGCAGAGTTCTCATTGATCCAAAAACAAAAAGATCAAAGCGCAAGCCTTGAAACTATGTTTAGAGCAGACGACGGCAACATTTACTTAGGCGAAGGTGCCCTAAATTATAGGGATGAAAGATTAGCAAAACTAGAGGTGGCATAATGAAGTTTCATTTACAACTCAAAGTTCCAGGATTAGATGCTAATCAGATTATGGCCAAACTTAATGGCAAAGGTTTCGAATTTAGAAAAATGAGATCTGAGGCATGGGAAAGTAAGCATAAGATTACAAATGCAATGGACGACACCAATATTTTGTTTGAAGAAGAACAAGTAGAAATTCAAGGTGGTGGAGATTTCAATACTTCTAATTTTATTAGCTTCCTTGCTGGTCAATTGGAAGTTGAAAAACCATGGTACAGACATACAAAGTCTGATATTGGATATGAAAGACACGGTTGGAGGCCTCTAAAAAGAGGAATGTAGATGATGGAAGGAACATTACAAGTAATAGGCTTTATAACATTATTATATTTTGTAATTAAATTTGCACCAGATATATTGATGTTTATGTTTAAAGCAGCTATAGCTTTGGCACTAATAATATTAGCTTTTATGGCCTTTGAATTTATTTCCCATCTTGTTTGGAATCAGGGATTCTATATAATTTCTCAAACCTAAGTCTTACAAGTGCTTTTCTTACAATAGCAACACCGGTTAATCCTAAAAAATTTATAAACGCAGCCATCTCAGCCGAGGTGCCTGCGTAGTCAATGCATGCCTTAATGATTGCAACACTCAATGGGAACATTATGATTGCTCCTATTGCAGTATCAACAGTTGACTCGTGAAGAGCTCTTCTTAATTTTTTATTTTGAACCAATTGCCATGAACCTTTCAAAATATACTTTACCATTCCAATCATAGTAAAATTGTTTTACTTTGCCAGAATAATATGTGTCTTTCAATCCTGCATTTTCTATTAATGCTTTTTCACTATCAACACAATTAATACCATACATCTCTTCTATAACATTAGAATTTTGAATGGCAAATACTGCATGTTTATTTGCAGTGGTTAATTCTTTTAATGGGTACATCTGTTCTGCTCCCATTGTAATTACTATATCTACATTCAGTTGATTTAATTCATCAAAAGCAAAAGGAACATCTAAGTTCCAGTGATTTATTTTAATATATTCTTCTGCTATATAATGTTTATGGAATACTTTAGACAGTTCTAAAGCTTCCTGATCTATATCAACTAAGTGTAGTTCTCCTACTGATAAATTTTCACACAATAAAGGAACTAAAGGTATCCCTAACCAACTATTTAAAATTAATATTTTAAACTGTTCGTCTTTCATATAATCTTCTAAGGATTTTTGTAGTTCTTCTACTAACCAAATACCAGCTTCCATTGTATTAGGATTTAAACTTTGTCTAAAGTCATCATGCTTGTGTTTCATTTCATGTTCAACTTTAGCGAGGCCTTCTCCCCAATGTTGCATACTGTTTAAAAAATTAAAATTTAACATCTTCTTTTCTTCCCATTGAATCAAATAAACAGACATATGGTATTTGTCTGAATACATGCGTTTCTACATCATGTGGAAATATATAGCCATAGTTATAACTATAAAACCACCCTAAAGGAAAGTATTTAATTCTTGCTACACCTTTGTGCATAAAGAAGTTATCTAATCCCCTGTAGTACCATAAGATTTTTTCTTTGTGTGCTTTAAAATAAAGAGTAATATTTTCTTTATCTAAGTTATCATTCCATCTTAATATACTAGAATTTAAATCTGTATATCTGTGTGGAACATGTTCTGTTTCTGTTTTTTGTGTTTTTAAATCGTGCCAATGTGTCTGACCAAAACATAGACAATCTTCAGGATCAAAGTTTGCTATGTCATCTATATTCTTTTGTATAATAATATCCAAGTCAAAGAAAAGATTATCTCCTTTTTGCCTAACAACATTATCATCAAACAGATACATTTTGTTCCACCATTTTTCTAATTTGTTATCTGCTGGAAAAGGAATAACATTAATATCTTTATCCAATCCTTGTTCTTTTTCTGTCAGACAGTAAAATGTAAAATCTTGTGTTATATACTCTTTACAAGATTCGTATATTTGATTAACATGTTTAGCAGAATATTTACTGCCCCATTTTACTGTATAGATGTTCATTGCCAATGCTTTAATAATTGTGGATCAACCAATTCGTTCTGTTTTACTTTACCTCTACCTTTAAGCATCGCTTCAGGTAATAGATCAATATTAAATACACAAAGAATAGGTGTGTCCCTATATATTTCTGTTTGTAAATCATCATCGTCCCAACTACGACCTCTATTATATGAGTAAGCATAGTCTGACGGGAAATGATCCCATAATTTTTTACCCCAATCTCCCCATCGCCAACTATGGTAATTGTCTGTTCCGTCGGTATATGTAAACCATATCTTTTCTTGATTCTTTAATACATCTTCCCATATACATTCTGCTTGATCGTCGGACCAAACTTGACAACTGCCATTAGTATATGCACCGTGAGATAATTTAAACTTCCGCGTCTTCATTGGGCGCGGGTCTTGCCACCAGCTTCTTAACTTAGTTGGTCTTTCCATATTATAGGTCAATAAAGGCTCTATGTCATTTTGTATAATAATATCTAAGTCAAAGAATATAAATCTTCCTGTTGGTTTATCTTCTGCAAAATTATGAGTATTGAATACCATTGTTTTTGGCCTATCCCAACACCTTGCCATTCCATATTTAAAATCTTCTCCACCAAACCAATACTTAGGATGTATATTAGGTATGTCTGGAAAAGGTATTACTTTTACATCTTCATCTAAACCTTCAACATCATCAGTATAACAATAGAAGTGGAAATCATGTTTATCATCACAATTCCTCCTTGCCATATTTTTTAATCTGTTTACAAAATGAGGACCATATCTTGTGCCCCATTTAGAACATACAACATTAACTCGCATATTCTCGTCTCGCCCTTGCTATAACATAGTCATCTGCATATTGTATTCCATTTTCTGCTAATGCAGTTACTATTTCAACGCATTTATCATCGAAATCTTTAATGTCTATGTGTATTATTAGTGTTGAAAAATTAGAATTTTTAACTAGATCAATATACTTATCATCATCAAAAATGCCTTCTATTACCGTTCCATCGTTTACTTTTAACATATACCACCTTGTTCATTATGTATAATTGTAGGATTTAATTTTAATAGGTTATTAAAATATCCTTTATAAAAATCATTAGTAAATATCTCTTCTAATGTATAGTTATTTATATTGTTTTTAGACCAGTCATATAAGAACTCTGTTTTATGCTCCGGAGATAATTCTGCTGTTTCAATAGTTAAAGCAATATGTTTGCATGGGAAAACATTTCCTTTAGCACTTAAATAAAACTGATTATTAATCTTACCCTCACATTTTACATGCGGACTAAATTTAATTTTGCGTTCTTTATATGTGTCGTCTTTTTTTCTTGTTTCAAGAGTTTCTAATTCTATTAGTTTATAGTCAGGTAACTCTTTCTTAATTACTTTTTTCTTAGGTATAACTTCCTCAGGTACATCATCTAGATATACAAAGCCTGTGAACTTATATTGTTTGCATAATTTCTTTGCTTTTTGTATATCATTATCTAATTGTCTAGTATGTGTATATGCCCAGAACACTCTACAACCTGTAGAAATTAATGCTTCTGCATTTTCAAATATTCTTTTATCTGGATTGCCTGTATTAATATTAAATGTTATGTTACCTGTTTCTTTAAATAACATACCAATATTATTCCACCATATAGTATCGTGGTTAATACCTGTGGTATCCATATCAACACCTATGCCCCACTCTTTCATGAAGTAATGAGCTATATCAAATAGTTCTGGGTTGTCTGTTGAATCGCCATTTAGACCTTTAAATTTAATTCTTTTTAAATGGGCCTTTTCCATAAAGTCCTGACTAAATGATTCTCTAACTTGATCTAGTTTTAAATACTCTTGTCCATTAGATAATTCAAATTGTACTCTTTCAGGTAAATACGGATATAAATCTGTTGCTTTGTTATACATTTTGTTAACCTGTTCTGGTGTGTAGTCTTCATACCAATATGGTAATGCTACAATATCCTCGTCTGTAGTTTCAGGATATGAAGCAGTGGCATTTTGTATAAAAGGTATATCTCCTTCATCTATTAAAAACTTTTCACTAAATACATCAAAGTTATATAATAAATCATCTTCATTTTTATTCCATTCTTCTAAAATCTTTTCCACTTTTTTGTTATGGTATAATACATAACATAGATTACCGTCTTCCAGCAATAATTTGCGGTTGGTCTTATAAGTCTCTATGACGCTTATGTTATTCAGTATAACATTAGGAGTTATAAACAATAGATGTTCTCCAGGTTTTGTTCTCTCCATTAAGTCTATTTCAATCCAATCTTTACCATACTTAGGAACATGAAATTGAATGTTATCTATAAAACCCTCTTTCTTCTTAGTCTTGTTAATAACATCCATCTCTTGTTGGGTAGTGAATACCCAAAACTCAAACGGCTCTTCTATCAGTTTTTTCGCCTGAGTATAAAAAGCGTTTATTTGTGTTTGACTATAATTATTGTCTAGCTGATTTGCTACCAGTGTTACCATTCCAAAATCTCAATAATGTCTCATCTTCTAATTCATCTATTTTTATTTGCTTTTCCCTTAAAGGGTGTGGGTTTGAATCCACATTAAAAAGACAAATTTTACATTCTTCTCTATATTTATGTGTCTCTAAATCACTCGGAAATTCTTGTCCTCTGTTATAAGAGTAAACCCAATCAAAAGGAATATTATTCCAAAAGTCTCTTTGTCTCCAATAGTGATAATTATCTGAACCTTTGAAAAAGGTTTTAAATACTTTCTCATCACTATCCATTACGTCCCAGAATATATGTTCACATTGGTCATTAGACCAACACATCATACTAGAGTTATAAAATGTTCCTCTTACTTCAATAAAAAACCTATCGTCTATATGTCTAGGGTCGTCCCAGCGAGAATGTATAAGTCTAGGTTTTTGTGATAGTTCATCTAAGTCAGTTATATCACCTTGCAATATAACATCTAGATCAAAATAACACCACTTGCCTTCATACCCTAACCAATTATGAGAGTTGAAAACTAAAAATTTAGATCTATCCCAACAGTAATTTTCTTTTCCAAACCAATACTTAGGATGTAAAGGATCTATTACAGGTATATCAACAGTATCACATTCCAAACCTTCTTTGTCATCTGTATAACATGTGAAAGTGAATTCATTATGATAGTTTTCCTGTACCATACGATACAAGTTATTAACATAATGTGGTTCGTATTTAGTGCCCCACTTGATGCACACAAAGTTCATCATATTCTTTTGCAATCTCCGGGTTTTGATCTTGGCCATTTAATAAGCATATTGTATATTCAGGCCTATATTTTTTTCCTGTAAATAAGTATGAATAAATCTCGTTATTAGGAAAATGTTCAAATGTAAATCCTTCGTGGTAAAGAAAAGTATCATCACCGTAAGGATATTTAACTATATATTCGTCTGGATTTCTATTGTAATGATGCCAAATATGTGTAGCATCGTTCCATAACATCACACTAGAATTATAATTACTTAATGGAAACTTATCTCTATAAGGATACTCTCCTATAGGCATTTTATCTTTTTTATCTTTCCACCAAGTATAGCATATAACAGGATTGTTTCTACAATAATCAAACAAATGATCTATTGGTTTTTGTATTCTTATGTCTAAATCTAGATAAAGTATTGGACCACCAAAGTTAAATTGAAATAATTTTAACTTTTCCATGTTACCATCTGGTTCATGTTCCATATAAATAATACCTATGTGGGGGTTTAAACCTTTTGGATCGTCTGTTACACAGACATAATTGAACTTGCCTTCGGTATGTTCATATATGGAGTTTACATCATCTGATGTGTATTTATCACCATATTTTAATGTCAAAATTGTTTTCACTTAATTTCCAATTGTAATGTCTTTTATTTATAAATAAGAGAAAGAGAGTATTAGCAGTTATGGCAACGATAAACAACATAGTTATTGATCAGGGTACAACATTTGAACTAATATTAAATGTAACAAATGATGACGGTACCGCAAAAAATCTAGCCAATTATACAGTTGGGGCACAAATAAGGAAGACTTATGAAGCCACTACGAAGGTTGATTTTACTACAGCTAAAGTAGATGCTGAAGGAAAAATAACTTTATCATTAACTGCAACACAGACCTCTGCGTTAAAGTCGGGTAGATATGTATATGATGTTGAAATAGAAGCATCAAGTCCAGCAGAAACGTTAAGAGTCGTCGAAGGAATTATAACAGTAACACCAGAAGTTACGAGATAGGAGAGTAAATGGCAACGGTTAGTTCAAATAATAGTCCTAAAGTTAGCGTTAGTATTGGTTCTGCATCTGCAAGAGTAGTAACCAGTGCAACACCACAATCTCAATTTGCGACATCAACAACACTTGAAAATTTATCAGGTGTTGATACTTCAGGCGTGCAAAATGGTTATACATTAGTTTATGACTCTACATCTGGTAACTTTCAGGCTAAACCTGCAAGTGATGTAGCAAGTAATGTGACTGCTATAGACGGCGGAACATTTTAATAAATACATTAAATAGGAGAAAATAATGTCAACAACTATACAAATTAAAAGAAGTACAGGCTCAGCAGCGCCAGTAGGTTCTGATTTAGTTGAAGGCGAATTAGCGTATGCTGAGGATAGAACCGGTGACGGTGCTTCTGCTATACTTTATATCTCTTCCATAGACTCAGGGTCTTCAGAAGTTATACAAAAGATTGGCGGTAAGTACTATACAGACATTATTGATGGAGCTACCAACGCAAACACAGCTAACAAACTTGTAAAAAGAGACGGCAGTGGTAATATTGCAGCAGGCACTATAACTTTTGGCTCAATAAGTGATGGAACAATAACAGCAACTGCATTTGTTGATGAAGATAATATGTCTTCAAACAGTGCAACGCTTATTCCAACACAACAATCAGTCAAAGCGTATGTAGATGCACAAGTAACAGCAAGTGATTTAGATGCAGCTGGTGATTCAGGAACAATAGACATAGATCTAGATTCAGAATCATTAACAGTAGCAGGTGGCACAGGTATAACAACTGCAGCATCTGGAACAACTATTACAGCAACTCTAGATAATACAGCAGTTACAGCGGGTTCATACGGTTCAGCATCGGCTGTTCCAGTATTAACTATTGACGCACAAGGTCGTATTACAGCAGCTAGTACAGCAGCCACAAGTTCATCGCTAACAATTGCAGCAGACTCTGGTTCAAATGATACAGTAACAGTAGGAACTGATACATTAACATTTGAAGGTACAACAAACGAAATAGAAACAGCAGTTTCAAACAACAAGATTACAATAGGATTACCAAGCAATGTAACAATTGGTGGTAACCTAACAGTATCAGGAACAACTACAACAGTTGATTCCACAACTTTAAGTGTTGCAGACCCACTTATTATATTAGCATCCGGTAACAACGGCGCAGACGCAGTTGATATTGGTTTATATGGCTTATATGATACATCGGGTTCACAAGACTTATATGGTGGTTTATTTAGAGACGCTTCCGATAGTGGTAAGTGGAAACTATTTAAAGACAACCAAGCAGCACCAACCACAACTGTAAACACATCAGGAACAGGTTATACTGTAGGAACACTTGTAGCAGCATTAGAATCAGCAAGTGCTACTATTACAGGTGGAACAATTACAGGTATTACTGATCTTGTAGTAGCAGATGGTGGTACAGGAGCTAGCACATTTACAAGTAACGGTATTTTATATGGTAATGGAACAGGAGCTTTACAAGCAACTGCAGCAGGAACCAACGGTTACTTCTTATATTCCAATAGTGGAACACCAGCATGGACCAACAGCATTGATGGCGGTTCATACTAATATTAATAATTAAAGGAAATTGAAATGGATGATAGATTAATTAATGAATATATTAAAAACTTAGCAGCAGAAGTTCAAAGTTTAAAAATGGAGAACATACTGTTAAAAACTAGATTAGGAATTTTGGCTAACCCAGCCCAACCTGAACAGGCTAAACAAGAGGAACAACAAGAAGAACCTCAACCAAAGCCACAAGAAGATTGGGATGAACAACCTGAAGATCCTGAGTTGAAACCTGCAGAATTAGGTTCGGCAAGAAACGAAGACGGAAACTTTAGTAACTAAGGTAACAGATGGCAGTAGTAATAAAACCAAAGAAGTCGGAAACTGCAAGCAGTGCACCTACTACAAGCAATTTAGCAGTAGGTGAAATAGCGGTAAACACCGCAGATAAAAAGATATACATTAGGGATTCTGATGATAATATCGTTACACTTGCACAGTACGGTGAATTTGATGAGAGTTTAGTTTTTCCTACAGGAGACTTAGGAAATTTAACTGCACTTTCAGAAGATGCTTTTGGTCAACTAACTGACAAAATTTATGATTGTAAAGGCGATCATAGTACAGTTACACCGTCTATCAAGTTTAGAACAGCAACAGTAGACTTGGGTTCTGTAGCATAATGTTATTTAAAAAGATTAGGAGAAAATAATGCCAACACAGGTACAATGGAGAAGAGGAACAACTACACAGAACAATTCCTTTACCGGTGCTGAAGGCGAGTTATCCGTCGATACTACCTTAGACACATTAAGAGTACATGACGGCTCTACAGCAGGAGGACACAGATTATTTAAATATTCTGAGGCACTTGGTTTAGGTACTTTAAGTGATCCTAACGATGACAGTATATTGTTCTGGGATGATAGCGCTGGTAGTTTAGCATGGATGACAGAAGGTACAGGGCTAACAGTATCAGGCACAAGCATTTCTATAAGTCATTTAGGATTAGAAAGTTTAGCAGATCCTAATGCAGATAGAATTGTTATGTGGGATGATAGCGCAGGTGCTTTACAATGGGTTACTATAGGAAGTAATTTAACACTTTCAGGAACAACTTTAAGTGCAGACTACGACGGGGACATAACAGGAGTAACAGCAGGAGATGGACTATCAGGTGGAGGAACATCTGGAGGAGTAACTCTTGCTTTAGATTTAAACGAATTAACAGCAGCAACAGTAGATGTTGCAAACGACAGCATCGCAATTATAGACGCAGGCGATAGCAGTTCAAAGAAAGAAGCAATTTCAGATTTAGTATCTGGAATAGCAGGTACAGGATTATCAGAAAGTTCTGGACAATTAGTAGTAGGAACACTTAACCAAGACACTACAGGAAACGCAGCAACCTTTACAGCTACTGCAAATAACAGTACAGACGAAACAGTTTATCCAGTATTCGTAGATGGTGCTACAGGTTCTCAAGGTGCAGAAACAGATACAGGATTAACATATAATCCAAGTTCAGGTAACTTAGGTATAGGCGGTTCTTTAACTGCTGCTACTTTAGATATATCTGGAGACGTAGATGTAGACGGAACATTAGAAACAGACGCCCTTACAATAGGCGGTGCAACATTAGAGGCAACAGTAGAAGCATTTTTTAGTGCTAGTGATGCCGGTGGCGACGGTTCATTTAGTTATAGTTCAGGAGTATTTACATATACAGGTCCAAGTGCAGCAGAAGTTAGAGCACATATAACAGCAGGAACAGGTGTATCTATAAGTTCTGGAGCAGTGGCTATTGGACAAGCAGTAGCAACATCAAGTGATGTTACATTTGCAGATGTAGCAGCAACAGGTAATGTAACTATTACAGGTAACCTAGATGTAAACGGAACAACTACAACATTAGATACTACAAACTCTACAATAGCAGATAGACTAATAGAGTTAGGAACAGGAACAACAGGAACACCAGCAAATGACATGGGTCTTGTCCTTGAAAGAGGATCTTCAGATAACGCATTTATTGGTTGGGACGAAAGTGCAGATAAATTCCTAGTAGGAACAGGCTCATTTACAGGAGCAAGCACTGGCGATCTTACAGTTACAACAGGAACACTTGTAGCAAACATAGAAGGTAATGTTACAGGTAACTTAACAGGAACAGCAGACTTAGCAACAAGCGTAACAGCAACAGCAAATAACAGTACAGACGAAACAGCTTATATAACATTCGTAGATGGTGCTACAGGAACACAAGGTATTGAAACAGATACAGGGTTTACATATAATCCAGCTTCCGGAGCATTAAGTGTAGAGAACGCAGACGCTGGTTCATCAGCAGGTCCTGAATTTACATTTGTTAGAAACAGCTCTTCACCAGCAGACGCAGATTACTTAGGTCAACTTAAATTTAGTGGCGAAGATGATGGCGGTGGATCGGTTGTTTACTCTAAAATAACAGGTAAAGCAGGTGATGTAACAGACGGAACAGAAGATGGTATCATAGAGTTTGCAGCACAAAAAGCAGGTACATCAACTCTACTAGCTAGACTTAAATCAGACAAGTTAGAGTTGGTAAACAGCACAGCATTAGATGTAGATGGAGCAGTTACAGCAGCTTCATTAGATATTTCAGGAAGTGCAGACATTGATGGAACAATGGAAGCAGATGCTTATACAGTAGACGGAACAGCACTTAGTGAATATATTGCTGATACTGTAGGAGCTATGTTTAGCTCTAATACTGAAACAGGTATTACAGCAACATACGAAGACGCAGACAATACAATAGACTTAGTAGTAGCAGACGTAGCATTAGGTTCTGGAACATCTGGAAACTATGTTGCTAATGTAACAGCAGGAACAGGTTTAGCAGTTTCTGGTTCAGCCGGAGAAGGTTGGGCACCAGCAGTTGCACTTTCACACTTAGGACTTGAATCATTAACAGACCCTGATGCAGATAAGTTTATGATATGGGATGACTCAGCAGGAGCAACAGCATTTGCAACATTAGGAGATGGTTTAAGTTCAGACGGAACTACAATCAATGGTATCGCAGTATATAATTCTAGTGGTACTAAACTTAACTAGGAGCAACAATGGCATTAGCTAGTAGAACAGATTTAACAGATTATTGTATGAGGAGACTCGGTGCTCCTGTTATTGATATTAATGTTGATGAGCAACAAGTATCAGATAGAATAGACGATGCCTTACAATACTGGAATGAATATCATTTCGATGGCTCAGAAAGAACTTATGTTAAACATCAGATAGTAGGTTCTACATTAAAACTTACAACTAATATAGCAGAAAACTTTGAAAGGAACGAAACAGTTACAGGCTCCACATCAGGAGCAACTGCTGTCGTAGATTCTGTTTCCGGACAGTATATTACAGTAGAACAAATTAAATCAGGAACATTCGTAGCGTCAGAAACTATTACAGGTTCAATTACAGGAACAACAGGAACATTACATACAACAGATCATTATACAGAAGGCGATATTGAGAAAGGTTATATACCTGTTAGTAATAATATATTAGGTATAACCAGAGTATTTAACTTTGGTGGAGCAGCAACAAACAATACAAGAGACGGTCAACTATTTGATTTAATGTATCAATTTAGAATGAATGACTTGTATAATTTGATGGGTGCAGACATGGTATATTATACTGTAGTACAATCCCATTTAACAACATTAGAAAAACTCCTTGCTGGAGAAAGACAGATAAGATGGAATAGGAAAACAGACAAATTATATATTGATACTGATTGGGATAAAACTTATAATGTAGGAGACTACATTGTTGCAGAAGCACATGCTATTTTAGATCCAGCAACATATACAGAAGTTTATGACGATATGTTCCTTAAAAAGTATGCCACTGCCCTAATTAAAAAACAATGGGGAGCTAACTTGAGTAAGTTCTCAGGTATTCAAATGCCAGGCGGGGTTACATTAAATGGCGATAATATATTCCAAGAAGCACAGCAGGAGATAGCAAATATAGAAGAAGAGATGCAGAAAAAATATGAACTGCCTCCAACATTTATGATAGGATAGTGAGATGCCAACGAATTTTTACTTCCAAAAAGGTGACGGTCAAGGCACAACAAACGAACAAAGGTTAGTTGAAGACCTTATAATCGAAAGTTTAAAAATATATGGCCATGATTGTTATTACCTTCCAAGAACTTTAGTAAATAAAGATATAATCTTTGATGAGGATCAATTGAGTAAATTTACTCAAGCGTATCCAATAGAGATGTATTTAGATAATATACAAGGATATGAGGGTGAAGGAGATCTATTTACTAGATTTGGATTAGAAGTTAGAGATAGAGCAACTTTTGTTCTTGCTAAAAGACGTTGGGAAGATATGGTATCCACAAGTGGTGGAACATTTACTCAACAATTAAGACCTTCAGAAGGCGATTTAATTTATTTAGCAAAAACAAAATCATTATTCCAGATAAGATATGTAGAATTCCAAAATCCTTTCTATCAGTTAAACCAAATTTATGTGTTTAGATTAGAAGCAGATTTATTCGAATACAGTTCAGAGGATATGGATACTGGCATTACAGAAATAGATGCTTTAGAAACATCATACTCTCAAGACATGTTAGAGTTCCAATTACTACAAGAAGACGGAACATTAATATTAAAAGAAGATAGTGGTTCAGTTATTAGTGAATCATATTCAACTAACAAGATGGAACCTGTTGACAATTATGATTTTGATAGTTTGGCATCTATTGAAGGTATATTAGACTTTAGTGAGAAGAACCCATTTGGAGAGATAAGTGTTTAAAGACGCAACATTTTACCACAATCATATAAGAAAGGCAGTTATTGCCTTCGGGACTATATTCAATGATATTAATATTGAAAGGAAAAATAGTGCTGGTGCAGTAGCACAAGCTCTTAAAGTGCCATTATCTTATTCTACTAAACAAAAATTCATGACAAGAATTGCTAGAGTTACAGGTACTGATACCAGAGGCGAAGTAGCAATTTCCCTACCTAGAATGGGATTTGAGATTGATGGTTTACAATATGATCCAGGAAGAAAAACCACTGCTATACAAAAGAACAAAGCGATAGGTAGTGGTGATGATACTAATACAGTAAGAATGTCATTTAGTTCAGTGCCATATAACATGAATATGGCCTTATATATATTTGCGAAGAATCAAGACGATGGTTTACAGGTTATAGAACAAATTTTACCGTTCTTTAATCCTGACTTTAATGTTACAGTTAATGATTTACCAGAGTTAGGTATTAAAAGAGATATTAAAATAACATTAGATAATGTGGTTTATGAGGATTCATATGAGGGAGAGTTTACAAACAGACTTAGTGTTGTTTGGACTCTTAATTTTACAATGAGATTAAATTTTTATGGCAAAGTGTCGAATGTTGATGTTATTAAGAAATCGATTGCACAAGTATATAACGATCCGAACTTAAATTTAAGTACAACAGACAAAACAAACAGAGTTAGAGTATCTACTTCTGTTGATCCTGTTACGGCAACTGTATTAGACACATATTCATTCTTGGAGGAATTTGATGAAGGATGGGAAGACTAAAAAGAATCCTTTTGAGGACTTAGATAAAAAGTTCAATACAAAGGAAGTTACAAAGGCATTAGAAACTAATTTGCGTAAGACAAAAGACGAGAAGAATTTACCTGCCGTTGAAATATCTAGAGATGATCAAGATTCTTTAGATAAAAAGAATGAGCAAGAAGATTTAGAATACGCTAGATCAATATTAAAACAGGCAGAGTCATATAATGATGAGGCAATACAAGGCATATTGCACATAGCAAGAAATTCTGACCAACCACGTGCTTATGAAGTGGCTGGTGGATTAATAAAGAACTTGCAGGACACAGCAAAAGATATGTTAGAGGTACATGAAAAACATAAAAGAATTACTGCCGAAGATCCTAAAGCAAGAAAAATACAAACACAAAACAATCTATTTGTTGGCAGTACAAAAGATTTGTTAAAGGCAATAAAGAATGATGAGGAGACTATTATAGATGTTGAAACGAATCAAGAAAACACGATTCCACAAAATCATGAAATCAGGCAGACACCAGAAACTATTACAGGTTCTGGGAGCAAAGAGAGTAAAGAAAAAGAAGAATGACACAAGCGGAAGGAAACAGTTACCACGGGAATCCGAATCTTAAACCACTAGCATATCAACATGATTTTTCTGAAGAAGAAATCAAAGAGTATGTTAAGTGTAAGGAGAACCCTGTATATTTTATAGAAACCTATGTAAAGATAATTACATTGGATAAAGGCCTGCAACCATTTAAACTATATGATTGCCAGAAGAAGAAAGTAGATGTTATAATGAATAACAGACGTGTTGTTCTTATGGAAGGACGACAACAAGGCAAAACAGTAACATCAGCAGCATGTATTCTTCATTATACAATTTTCCAAGAAGATAAAACAGTAGCTATTATGGCTAACAAATCAGCAGCTGCAAGAGAAGTATTAAACAGATATCAAATAATGTATGAGAATTTACCTTTGTGGATGCAACAAGGTGTTAAGACATGGAACAAGGGTGACGTAGAACTAGAAAACAATAGTAAAGTATTAACAGCAGCAACAACAGCAGCAGCGATTCGTGGTAAATCAGTTAACTGGTTATATATTGATGAGGCAGCAATCATACCCAACAACATAGCAGACGAGTTCTTTACTTCTGTTTATCCTACTATTTCTGCTGGTGAGACAACAAAAATTCTACTTACATCTACACCATTAGGTTACAATCACTTCTGGAAATTCTGGAATGAATCTGTAGAAGGAGTAAACGGTTTTGAAAATATGTTTATTCCTTACTATGAGATACCAGGAAGAGATGAGAAGTGGTTATCAGAACAGAAACAGTTACTTGGTGATGTTAAATTTAACCAAGAGGTAATGTGTGAGTTCTTAGGTTCAACTAATACATTAATTAACGCACAAACAATTCAAAGACTATCTACAAAGACACCAATATACAGTAAAAATGGTTTAGATATATATGAAGAACCACAAGACAACCACTTTTACGCAATGACTGTAGACACATCTAGAGGTATAGGTGGTGATTTCTCAGCATTCGTAGTAGCAGATATAACAGAAATGCCATATAAAGTAGTGGCAAAGTATAGAGATAATAACATAGCACCTATGTTATACCCTGATATAATAGGCAAAGTGGGTAAAGATTATAATGATGCTTTTGTATTAATAGAAGTAAACGATATAGGGCAACAAGTAGTAGAAATACTACATCAAGAAATAGAGTATGAGAATATATTAAGTGCTGTACAAGAACAAAATAGACAGTTTATATCACCTGGCTTTGGTAAAAAAACAAAAATGGGTGTTACAACATCTAAGGCAGTAAAAAGACAAGGGTGTTTTGCCTTTAAGTCTTTAATGGAAGAACAAAAATTATTAGTATTTGATGAACACGTCATACATGAAATTTCTACTTTTACTGAAAAAGGTAATACTTATCAGGCGGACGAGGGGTATCATGATGACTTAGTTATGTGTATGGTATTGTTTGGTTGGTTATCAACTCAAACATTTTTTAAAGATATGACTGACATAAACACAAGAGAAGGTTTATACAAACAACAGATGGGAGATATTGAAAGTAACTTAACACCATTTATACGAAACGATGGACATGAACCAGAGTTTGAAGTATTAGGTAATGATGTTTGGTTATTAGAAGATGAGTATCACCCAAGTAATTTACAAAAGAAACTTAAGGATCTAGTAAATTCTTAGTATATACAGTAGTATATACAAAAATGATGGTGTAATTACCTATATGTATAAATAGTTGCGATGATAAAATTTAAACTGTGTCATTCATAAAATAAATTAAACAAGGAGAAACTCATGGCATTTCAGCTATCACCAGGTGTAAACACAACCGAAAAGGACCTAACAAGTGTTGTACCTGCAGTCGCTACTTCAGTAGGAGCGCTTGTAGGAGACTTCCAGTGGGGACCGGTTGAGGAAATCACCCTAGTAAGTTCAGAGAACAATCTCGTTGAAAACTTTTTTGAGCCCAACAACGCTACTGCAACGGACTTTTTCACAGCAGCTAGCTTTTTGGCGTATGCAAACAGTCTGAAATTAGTTAGGGTCGTAGATGATACTACTGCAAAGAACGCTGTATCAAGCGGAACAGCAGTAATAATTAAAAACGACGCACACTATGATAATAATTATGGCAGCGGAGAAGGTTCCGTAGGTATGTGGTCAGCAAAATATCCAGGAACTTTAGGTAATTCACTTAAGGTTTCATTTGCAGACTCAACAGACTACGATACAGATTCCGTAGCAAGCACAACAGTAACAGCAGGTGGTTCTAGTTATAGTTCAACACCTACTGTAGCATTTAGCGCAGCACCATCAGGTGGTGTTACAGCAACAGGTACTGCAACAGTAGCATCTAATGCAGTAACAGCAATTACAATAACTAATAGTGGTTCTGGTTATACATCAGCACCGACTATTACTATTAGTGGTGGAGGCGGTTCTGGAGCTACAGCAACAGCAACGCTAACAGCAGCTGGTTGGGCTTTTGCAGACAATTTTGACTCAGCACCTAAAACTTCATTAAATGTTGGAGTAGCAGGCGGAAGTTTAGACGAATTACATATTATAGTAGTAGACGAAGACGGTTTATTCACAGGCGTAGCAAATACAGTATTAGAAAGATTCGGAAATGTTTCTAAGGCTTCAGACGCTAAAGGAATAGACGGTGGTTCAATATTCTACAAAGACGTTATTAATAACCAATCCAAGTACATCAGATGGATGGATCATCCAGCTGGCGACTCCTCATGGGGTACTACAGGGGTTGGAACAACATTTACATCAGCACACACTACAGCAGAAGCAACTGTTTCACTAACAGGTGGAATAACAGACGCTCCTGATAGTGCAGATTATCAAACAGGCTGGGCTCTTTTCCAAGACTCAGAAACTGTTGACGTTAATTTGCTAATGACAAGTGGTCTAAGCACAACAGATGTTAAGTGGGTACAGGACAATGTGGCATATGGTCGTAAAGACTGTGTTTCATTTAGTTCTCCACAGAAAGCTTCTGTAGTTAACAATGCGGCGGGAGAAGTAACAAGTGTTACGGCTGACAAAGCAGCGGCTAGAGCATCAAGTTATTGTGTACTAGATGGAAACTGGAAATATATGTATGATCGTTATAACGACATATATAGATGGGTACCATGTAATGGCGACGTGGCAGGACTATGTGCAGAGACAGATAGAACTAACGACGCTTGGTGGTCACCAGCAGGTTTCAACAGAGGGTTACTAAGAAACGCTGTTAAATTAGCGTGGGACCCCACAAAAGCTCAAAGAGATGAATTATATAAAATTGGTGTAAACCCAATTATTAATTCACCAGGAAACGGTGTCGTACTGTTTGGAGATAGAACTCTACTTGGACAACCTAGTGCGTTTGATAGAATCAACGTTCGAAGATTGTTTATTGTATTAGAGAAAGCTATTTCTACAGCAGCCAAATATCAACTGTTCGAATTCAACGATGCTTTTACAAGGGCTCAGTTTGTTTCAATGGTAACACCATTTTTAAGAACAGTTCAAGGACGTAGAGGTATATACGACTTTAAGGTTGTATGTAATGACAGCAACAACACAGGTCAAGTAATTGATGCAAACGAATTTGTTGCAGACATATTCATTAAACCAGCTAGAGCTATTAACTTTATCCAATTGAACTTTATTGCAACAAGAACTGGCGTATCTTTTGATGAGATCGGTGGTTAACTTATAAATAAAAGGAAATAGGAGAACACTATGCCAAGCATAACAGATTTTAAAGGCGCTTTAGCCGATGGTGGCGCGAGGCCCAATCAGTTTAAGGTTCAACTAACTTACCCTTCCGGTGTAGCCGGTGGTGCAAACCAAGGTAAGTCAGAGTTCCTAGTAACTGGTGCAGCTTTACCAGCGTCAACCGTTAATCCAGCAATAATTCAATATAGAGGTAGGGAAGTTAAATTCGCAGGTGAAAGGATTTTTGATCCTTGGACCATTACAGTCGTTAACGATTCAGACTTTAGCATCCACAAGGCTATTGAAAATTGGATGGAATTGATGAACCAAAAAGAGGATAACAGTGGTGAAGTCCAATGGGCAAACTATACTGTACCTTTAACAGTTGATCACCTAGATAGAAACGACAATGTTATTAGATCGTACACTTTGGAAGATGCATTTCCGATTAACTTATCAGAAATTGCATTACAATTTGCACAAAACGATATCATTGAAGAGTTTACTGTTACATTCCAGTATCAGCATTATCTAGACATATAAGCCTAGCGTTGGAGGCAGTTCTAATGATAGGGCTAGAAACGTAGAGAGACATTATGGATATATTTGGGTTTGAAATAAAACGGAAGGATAAGCCACAGAGCGAGAAATCGTTTGTGGCTCCAACCGAAGACGGTGCAATAGAGTCGATTCGTGCTGGTGGTTATTATGGTACCTACATGGATTTGGAAGGTATCGCACAAACCGAAGCAGAGTTGATCAAAAGGTATCGAGACATTGCCATGATGGCAGATGTAGATACAGCAATAGAAGATATTATAAATGAATCTGTTGCACAATTGGAGAACGAATCTCCCGTCGAACTTAACTTAGACGATGTACAGTTATCGTCAGCAGTTAGAAAATCAATCCTAAAAGAATTTGAAGAAATAAAGAACCTCCTGGACTTTAAGGAAAGAGCCCAGGACTACTTTAGAAAGTGGTATATAGATGGTAGGATCTTTTTCCATAAGGTTATAGATCTTGAGAACCCTAAACAAGGGATTAAAGACATTAGGTTTATTGATCCTAGGAAAATTAGAAAGGTTCGTGAAGTTAAGAAGGAAAAGAATCCTTCAGGCATACAGTTTATTAAAGAGGTAACAGAGTTTTTCATATATAATGAAAAGGGAGTAACTCAAAAACCTGGACAGTATGTAGCCCCTGAGAACCAACAGGGATTAAAGATTACTAAGGATGCAATAGCATACTCAAGTAGCGGTTTGATAGATCATGATAAAAATATACCTTTATCATATCTACATAAGGCAATTAGGCCAGCAAACCAACTCCGTATGATGGAGAACGCAGTAGTCATTTATAGGATTACAAGAGCTCCAGAAAGAAGAATTTTTTATGTTGATGTTGGTAACTTGCCAAAGTTAAAGGCAGAACAATATCTAAAAGACATAATGGATAGGTATCGTAATAAGTTAGTTTACGATGCTAACACAGGTGAAATTCGAGATGATAAGAAGTTCATGTCTATGTTGGAAGACTTCTGGTTACCCAGAAGGGATGGCGGAACAGGAACACAAATTGATACATTGCCAGCAGGTCAAAACTTGGGGCAAATAGAAGACGTAGAATATTTTCAACGTAAATTGTATCAAGCATTAAACATTCCTGTATCACGTCTAGAACAACAGGCTGGATTAAATTTTGGTAGAGCAGCTGAGATAAATAGAGATGAGATGAAGTTTACAAAGTTCATCATCAAACTAAGAAGGAAGTTCGCAGTATTATTAAGTGACCTTTTAAGAACGCAGCTTTTACTAAAAGGTGTTATAACAGAACAAGATTGGGACGCAATAAAAGACGATCTTGAATATGAATTTGCTACTGATGCTTACTATACAGAATCTAAAGAACAAGAGATTTTACGAAGTAGGGTAGAAGTATTAAACGGATTAGCAGCATATATAGGAACATTTTTTAGTAAGCGCTACATTCAGAAGAATGTTTTAATGCTTACCGATGAAGAGATTGATACTATTGAGACTGAATTATTATCGGAACCACAGTATCAAAGACAATATCAATGGAGTCCTCTAAGTGCAGTTCAACAGGACGCACCACAAGGACCAGAAGGAATGCCAGGAGAAGGAGTACCGGAACCTGGCCCAGATAATGGAGCATAAATAGTATGACAGAAGAACAAAAAACTGAAGTGGAAATTAAAGATATGTTAGATAACATGATAGCACAAAATGGCGATGATGTTAAAAATAACTTTAATGACTTAATGAGCCAAAGAGTTAATGATTCGTTGGATCAAGCTAGAGTGGAAAAGGCACAGGATATATTTAGACAAAGTTTAAATCCTGATGGTGCAAGCCCCGAAGAGTTTGATAAGATGGGGTTAACCCCTACAGAGGAACCGGTAGGAGAGATACCAGAACCGGTTGATGTTAATTTAGAAACAGGGTTGCCTGTAGATAAAGAAAAGGAAACAAATGAAAACGTATAACGATTTTAGAACAGGTGTAATTACCGAAGCATCTGTTGACGGTGTTGCCAAAGGTTCATTAGAAGGCGATAAACACATGTGCGCTAGCAAGATCTTTAAAGAAGGTTGGGGAGAGGGTTTAACTCTTTTAGGCGAACATGCAGCTCCAGATGAATTTGGACGCGTTTCATGGTATAAAGTAATGTTTGAACACGGTATAGAAACAGTTGATGTGAATGATCCTGAAGTAGAAGTTCTTGAAGAGAACGCTCATATGAATCATAAAAGCAAACAAAAATATAACTTACCAAAATAAAGGAAAATTAAATGGCAGTCACAGTAAATAACTTAAAACTAACCCAAGTCCAGGGTGTGGTTAGTGTTAGGGGGACTGCAGCGACAGGAACAATTACTCTAGCTACAACGCTAAAGAAGTCAACCGAAACGCAAAGCTCCCCAGCAGTAAACATAAAAGGACTACATTGGACATTATCCAGCGGTGCTAGTGCTAAAATTCAAAGGAACTCCGTCGTATTATACGAACTTATGGAGTCAGGTTCACTAGACATGTACGGGTTTGCCGACAATTCAGAAAACACATCTAATATAGAAGTAGTTATCGCAGGGGGAGCCGGCGGAACTGTTTTAGTAGATTGTGCTAAAGTTTCTGGATACGGTTCACAACAACACCAAGGCGCAGATGGCGACTTAGGTTAAGGAGAGGACAATGAAACTAATTAAAGAATTTAATGAGGAAATAAATTACCTCACAGAAGAGACAAAAGATAAAAGTAAACCTAATGTGTTTATTGAAGGTGTCTTTTTACAATCAGATTTAAAAAACAAGAACGGTAGAGTCTACCCTAGAGAAATAATGCAGCGAGAAGTGCAGCGTTATGTCAACGAGAACGTTAAAACTAAAAGAGCTTATGGTGAATTAGGACATCCTGAAGGACCAACAGTTAATTTAGATAGAGTTTCTCATATGATAGTATCTCTTAAGGAAGACGGTAATAACTGGATTGGTAAAGCCAAAATAATGGATACACCAATGGGCCGTATTGTTAAAGAACTCATCAGCGAAGGTGCTCAGCTAGGCGTAAGCTCTAGAGGACTGGGCTCACTCAAAGAGAGAAACGGCATAAATGAAGTACAAGGTGATTTTATGCTAGCCACTGCAGCAGATATTGTTGCAGATCCAAGTGCTCCTGATGCTTTTGTACAAGGCATCATGGAAAACAAGGAGTGGGTTTTTGTTAACGGGAGATGGACTGAACAAGACGTTGAAATAGCACAGGATACTATTAGACAGGCGTCTGGATCAGAGCTAGAAGAGCAGAAATTAGCTGTTTTTAGCAATTTTCTAGACAAATTATCCAAATTCTAAACCAAAAACTATATAAATATAAATAGTTTATTAGATTATATAATAATATTTAATCCGACTTAAAAAAAGGAGTAAGACATGGGAGTAGAATCCAAAATCAGAGAACTTCTAGAAGGCAAGTTAAACGACGAGTCTGTAGAAGTGCTAGATGAGCAAATCGCAGGAGACCAGCAACCACCTAAACAAGGTAGTTCATCCACTGCTAATTTGCCTACGTCTTCATCGGACGCACACCGTCCGTTAGACAAAAAAGTTGGCGATGCTACCCCTCCATTACAAGGTTCATCTAATCCCAATCCTGAACAGCAAGACCTAAGCGGGTCTAGCAACCCAGAAGGTGGATTAACAAGCCCTGTTGGAAAAGCAGCATCAAACAATGCTTCTAAAGCACCTGGCCTAGAAGGCGCAGGGGCTGGTAAAGCTCCTAATTTCTCAGATGCGGAAGACCCTAAAAGTGTTGTAGGTCAATCTAGCTCACAAGGTAACAGAGGTCCAATTGGTGAAGACGATGTAGTCGAAGCCGAAGAAGACCAAGAAGTTCTTGATTCAGAAGTTGAAGAAACTGAAGAACAAGAAGTAGTTGCTGAAGAAGAGGTAGAAGAAACCGACGACGTTGAAGGTGACGACGACGAAGAGGAAGAAGGTGGCGATGAAGAAGAAGCTTCTGAAGAAGAGGAAGTAGTTGCAGAAGAAACTGAAGAAGATTCAGAGGAAACTGAAGCAGAAACTCTCTTTGAAGAAGACATTGCTAACTTATTTGCCGACGAAGAGCATCTAAGCGAAGAATTCAAAACTAAAGCAGCCGGTTTATTCGAGGCAATAGTAGTTTCAAGAGTTAATTCAGAGATAGAAAATATCGAGAATGAACTTGTTGAATCAGCTAATGTTGAGTTTGAAAAGGCGAAGGAACAACTCATAGAAAACATAGACAAGTATCTGTCCTACGTGACTGAACAGTGGATGAAAGAAAATGAGCTTGCTGTTGAGAACGGCATTAGAAATGAAATCACTGAGAGCTTTATTAAAGATCTTAGAGAAACTTTTTCTAATCATTACATCGATGTTCCTGAAGAAAAATTCGATGTGTTAAAATCTCAGCAAGATGAAATAACTGAGTTAAAGTCCAAGTTAAACGAGGAAGTTAACAAGGCTGTTTCAATCAGCGAAGAAAAAGAACAATTGCAGAAGGAAAAAGTTTTCCAAACCGTGGTTGGCGATCTAGCTGAAACTGAAGTGGAAAAGTTTGCATCACTAATTGAAGGCGTATCTTACGACTCCAAAGAGATGTACACTCAGAAACTGAACGTTATTAAAGAAAATTACTTTCCAAAGGCAATAGCTGATGGTAGTGATAAGCTAGAAGATAGCGTTGATCAGGGTGCCGTAGCAGACAATACTGTAATGGGAAAATACGTCGAAGGTATTTCTCAAGCAGCTAAGTTTTCTAAGGTATAAATTAATTTTTTTATAAATAATTAGGTTATAAAACATAACAAACGTTAAAACAAGGAGAAACTGATGTATCTTTCAGAAGAACTACAGAAAAAGTGGAACCCAGTACTTGAGCATCCTGATCTCGCTGAGATCAAAGATCCATACAAGCGTGCGGTAACCACTGTTATCCTCGAAAACCAAGAGAAAGCCCTCCGTGAGGAAAAGGAAGCTCTTTTCGAGGCTACACATGCGAACCAAACAGGCTCTGGCGTTGACAATTACGATCCGATATTAATATCGTTAGTAAGACGTGCATTGCCTAACCTTATGGCGTATGATGTTTGTGGCGTACAACCTATGTCTGGACCAACTGGTCTTATCTTCGCAATGAAGTCACACTATACCAATCAAACTGGTACAGAAGCTTTATTCAACGAAGCAGACACAGATTTCGCAGGTGCAGGTACACATGCTGGAGCTAATCCAGTTGATGGTACTTACACTACAGGAACTGGTGTATCTACAAGCACTGCAGAAGGCTTCGGAGACTCAACTACTCTAAACCAAATGGCTTTCTCAATAGAGAAAACTACTGTAACAGCCAAATCAAGAGCACTTAAAGCAGAATATACTGTTGAACTTGCACAAGATTTGAAAGCTGTTCATGGTTTGGATGCTGAATCCGAGCTAAGTAATATCCTTTCACAGGAAATACTTGCAGAAATTAACCGTGAGGTTATTAGAACTATCTACAAAGTAGCAAAAACAGGCGCTGCCTCAACTGCTACTGCTGGAACTTTCGACTTAGATGTTGACAGTAACGGTAGGTGGTCAGTAGAAAGATTTAAAGGTCTTTTATTCAATATCGAACGCGACGCAAACGTAATTGCACAAGACACTAGGCGTGGTAAAGGTAACTTCATCATCTGTTCATCAGATGTTGCTAGTGCTTTATCAATGGCTGGCGTTTTAGATTACGCTCCAGCTTTATCAACTAATTTAAATGTTGATGACACAGGTAATACATTTGCTGGTGTGTTAAACGGTAGATATAAAGTATATATTGACCCTTATTCAGCAAACACAGGAGCTGCTAGCCAGTTCTATGTTTGTGGTTATAAAGGCACAAGCCCTTATGACGCAGGTCTTTTCTACTGTCCGTATGTCCCACTACAAATGGTTAGGGCTATTGACCCTAGCACATTCCAACCTAAGATTGGTTTCAAAACTAGGTATGGCATGATTGCTAACCCATTCGTATTAAAGGCTGACGGAAGTACAGATGCAGACACATTTACTGCAGACCGTAACCACTACTACAGATCAGTTAAAGTTACAAACTTAATGTAATCTTTTACATTTGGTCAAACGGAAGAAGGGAGCTTATGCTCCCTTTTTTTTATCTGAACGATTATTTCTGTGTAACGAATTCGTTTAGTTTGGTAGCAACTTCAATAACTTCTTCAGCAGTTATATGTTTTACTATTGGGAATTCAGGATAAGGAATATCCTTTTGATCTTGTGCTCTATGAACAGCATTGTGATATGCGTCGATTCTAAGATTACGATTTTGCTCTATTATGCCTTGAGCTTGGCTTAGTAAGTTGGCTCTTATTTCAAAGCCTGATTTATTTTCTGACATTTTATTCTCCTGTGTGTGTGTCGTGTCCGTTGTGGACATTATTATTTATACAAAAGGTATTTAACCTTCTTTACTTCTGGTTAGATAGAAAGTATTATAAATACACTATAAGACCAGGAGTATATATGGCATACAGCAAACAAGTAGTAGAAAGATTTAATGATGTTTTAAATAACCCAAAAGATCATGGCGTAGGACGCTTTGATCCTAACGATCCAAATGTAGCAACCGGAATGACGGGAGCACCAGCATGTGGAGATGTTATGAAATTAGATTTAAAAGTAAATCCTGATACTGATGTTATAGAAGATGTTAAATTTAAAACTTACGGATGTGGTTCAGCTATAGCTAGTTCAACATTGTTCGTGGAAATGTTAAAGGGAATTACAATGGCACAAGCTTTAGAAATTAAAGACAAAGACATTGCAGCAGCTTTAGAATTACCACCTATTAAGTTACATTGTTCTGTATTAGCAGAAGACAGTATTAAAAGAGCCCTAAAAGATTGGGACGAAAAGAAATCACATAGAAACCATAACAAAGGACCTGAATGAATATAGATTGGACAGACGAAGCTCTTACACAAGCAATTAAGCGTGTTGAGTCTAGAGGCTCTGCAGGAATCCGTATTGCATTATTGGGTGGTGGCTGTTCCGGTTTTAAGTATGATTTCAATTATGCTGATGGTCCAAAGTCAGAACAAGATATAGAGTTAGACTTTGGCAAATTTAAAATGTGGGTTTGCCCTATGTCAGAGATGTACCTAGATGGTATTGTAATTGGCTGGGAAGTAGAAGGGTTAAATGAACAATTTACATTTTGGAATCCAATGCAACAGAACTCATGTGGTTGTGGAGAGTCAGTAGGTTTTTAAAAAAAGGAGTATATTATGGCAAAAACGTGGACAGGAAGAATAGAACATAGTGGTGTAAAAAAAGGAACATCACAAGGTGTAGGTGGTAGAGGTAGAAAAGTAAAAATTAATACATCTACAATGAACAAACACAGAAAAAGATCTTATAAAAAATATAAGGGACAAGGGAGATAGATGGCATTTACAGAAGACATTACAGTATCAGCTAACACATGGAGCAATGCAAATCCTAATGAGTTAGATTACTTGAGACCTAATGGTTTTAAGTTTCAGGTACATAATATACCTAACACGTCTTATATGTGTCAGGCAGCTAACATACCTGAAATATCAGTAGGTAATCCAACACAATTCACACCACTTGTTGATATACCAATTCCAGGAGACAAATTGGAATTTGGTGGATTACAAATAATGTTTATTATACAAGAAGACATGATGAATTATAAAGAATTATATGATTGGCTAATTGGAATGGGTTTCCCAGAGGATAGAAAACAGTATCAACAGTATGGTGAAAACCAAACATATAGATTTCCTCAGGTAAACGATTCAACTAGAAACCAGCAAGGTTTATTAAGTGATGCTTCTTTGTTTATATTGGATTCAAATAATAATCCTAGTGTTACTATAACATTTAGGGATTGTTTTCCAACAAGTTTAGGTGGATTAAACTTTGAAATTGTATCTGGAAGTACTGATTACATGCAAGCAGTAGCAATGTTCAGGTATAAAGACTATACTATAGCTACATCAGCAGGTAGTTAACCAAACGGTACAATAAACAGTTGACTCTTACTTAGTAAGAGCCTATAATGTGTATATTATGATAACTCTAAATGAGATACAAGAGATGTGGGAAGAAGACTGTAAAGTCGACGAGCTCAATTTGGGTCAAGAATCCACAAAAATACCAGAATTACATGCTAAATATTTAAACATGTTAAGCACTTTCAAATTACAGCTACGAAAAAACAGATCCAATTTACTAACCTTGCGTAGGACCAAATGGAAATTCTACCGAGGTGAGTTAACTCAACAAGAACTTAATACATTAGGTTGGGAACAATATTTAGGTTCGGCTCCACTTAACAATCAAATGAATGATTATTTAGATAGTGATCCTGATATAATTAAGTTAACAGACAAAGTAGAATATATAGAAACTTGTCTTAATCAATTGGATTATATAATGCGTTCAATTAATAGTAGGTCTTTTGATATTAAAAATGCTATTGAATGGACTAAGTTTACAAATGGACTCTTATAGTGGAAAATATTTGGCCGATATTTAGGAGTAAAAAAAGTTGATCAAGGTAACAAAGAAAGACGAAGTACATTTAAGAATTAATACTGAACCTAGTATTGAACAAGAAATAAATGACTTTTTTACTTTCGAAGTACCTGGAGCAAAGTTTATGCCATTGTATAGAAAAAGAATGTGGGATGGAAAAGCAAGACTTTTTAGTATGTACACGAAAGAACTTTATATAGGACTTCTACCTTACTTAAAAGAGTTTGCTGAAACATTAGAATATAAATTAGAAGTAGACATACCTGACATAGGAGAAGAAACAGATGTCAACAAACTCACAAAAGCACTCAACTTCCAATCAGGAGGAAATCCAATACAAATTAGGGACTATCAGAGGGATGCAGTTGATCATTGCATTAAACAAGGAAGAACTTTACTTCTGTCGCCAACTGCTAGTGGTAAGTCTCTTATTATCTATAGCCTTATTAGGTATCATAATGCTCGTGGGCGTAAACAACTTATTGTCGTACCTACAACCTCCCTGGTAGAACAAATGTATGGCGACTTCCAAGATTATGCTAGTGCAGATAGTTGGAGCGTAGCAGAGAACTGTCATAGGATTTATGGAGGCAAAGTTAAAGACAACGATTCGCCTGTTGTAATAAGTACATGGCAATCAATATATAAATTTCCTAAATCATGGTTCAAAGACTTTGATGTTTTTTATGGTGATGAAGCACACTTATTTAAGGCAAAGTCATTAACAACTTTAATGAATAAATGTACTAATACACCTTATAGAATAGGAACTACAGGAACATTAGACGGAACTAAGACACATAGATTAGTATTAGAAGGTGTGTTTGGACAGGTTCATAAAGTTACAACTACTAAAAAATTAATGGATGATAAACAACTTGCTAATTTAAAAATTGTATGTTGTACCTTAAACTATCCAGACGAAATTAAAAAACAAAACAAATCATTTAACTATCAAGAAGAAATAGATTGGATAGTAACAAACCCTAAACGAAATGAGATAATAAAGAACTTAACAATAGCACAAGAAGGCAATACATTAGTTCTGTTCCAATTTGTAGAGAAGCATGGTTCAGTATTATATGATATGGTTAAGAAGGCAGTAGATAAAGACAGGCAAGTATTTTTTGTATTTGGTGGCACAGCTACAGAGACTAGAGAAGAAATAAGATCTATTACAGAAAAAGAAAACAATGCTATTATCATTGCCTCATACGGAACATTTTCAACAGGTATAAATATAAGGAACCTACATAATATTGTGTTCGCCTCACCTAGTAAGAGTAGAATTAGAAACTTACAAAGTATAGGTAGAGGTCTTAGAAGAGGAGACACAAAGGTTGTATGTAACTTGTTTGATATTGGAGACGATTTATCATGGAAGTCTCACAAGAACTATACGCTTAATCACTTGATAGAGAGGATTAAAATTTATAACGAAGAAGGTTTCGAATATAAATTAGTTAAAATAGATGTCTGAAGTTAGCATATTAAAATTAAGAGATGGAACAACCCTAGTTGGTAAGATTACATCTGACGGAGCAATGATAGATATAGAACATCCAATAGAAGTAGTACCAACCCAAGGTATGTTATCACAAGGTCTTGTTGGTGAACACATAAGTTTACGACCTTGGATAGCGTTAGCAGAACAACAAACTTTCACAATTGAAAGATATAATGTTATAACAATAGCATCATTACAAGAAGCATTTCATAAAGGTTATCATGATATGGTTGAAAATATCTACATGAGAGATCCTGAATGGGCTGGTTCATTCGTAAACGAGTCTGATCTCTTAGAAGAGCTTAAAGATGATTTAAGATCAAGAATTGAAGACATGGAGGATGAGCAAAGTTTATCAAACGAATATGCTGATGCTAAGTTAAATAAAAAGATTCATTAAGGAGTATATAATGGCAAAAAGACGTGACCCAAATTCGGCACACTACATAGACAACAAGGAATTCCTTGTGCACATTTCTGAATATAGGGAGAAGAGAATTGAAGCAGAAGAGTGTGGCGACCCTAAACCACAGGTAACAAATTACCTAGGAGAGTGCTTTGTTAAAATAGCAAACCACTTAGCATATAAATCAAACTTTGTAAACTATACATTTAGAGATGAAATGATTCTAGATGGTATTGAAAACTGTTTAACATATATAGACAATTTTAATCCAGAAAAATCAAGAAATCCTTTTGCATACTTTACACAAATCACATATTACGCTTTTATTAGGCGTATCCAAAAAGAGAAACGACAACAAGAAACCAAAATGAAGTATATTAAAAGTTTGGATCTTGAAGAGATGTTAACTCAAGGTGCAGATGGTGATACACATTCAAACGAATATCTGAATTACATGAAACAGATTATTGAACAGTCAGACGCTGACAAAGAGGCAGCAGAGAAACAAAACTCTGGTAAGAAAATGCCTAAGCGTAGACCAAAGTATTTAGATGAAAAAATTAAAGCAGAGGAAGCAGCTGCTAAGGAAAAGGAAGAGGCAGAAAAGGGCAACCAAAACGGTAAAGAATAGGTTGATTGTTGGTTAGCTCTTATATATAATATCATATTATGAAACTCAGGTATAGTGAAGCATTTTATTCAATACAAGGCGAAGGAAGATTCGTAGGTGTTCCTAGTGTTTTCCTTAGAGTTTTTGGTTGCAATTTTGAGTGTAGAGGTTTTGGACAGGAACGAGGTAATATGATTCCTGTAGAAGAGATGCCATATATGACTGATCCTTTAGGTGATAAAAACAATCCAGACGCTTATACAAGCATAGATCAATTACCTGTTACACCTGTTGGTTGTGATAGCTCAGCATCTTGGGCTATGAAATATAAACATTTACAAATGACAAAGACAATAGAAGAAGTATTTGAACATGTCATAAGTTTATTACCTAATGGTAAGTTTGATGAAAAAGAAGATATCCATTTAGTCATAACAGGAGGGGAACCTCTGTTGGGTTGGCAAAGGTGTTGGCCAACTCTGATTAACATGTGTCGTGGAAAAGGATTAAAGAATGTTACATTTGAAACTAATGGTACACAAATTGTTAGTGGAGATTTAGCAGCATTTTTTAATAACCTTCCTGATACGATACATGTAACTTGGAGTACCTCTCCTAAGTTAAGTTTAAGTGGTGAGAAAAGAGAAGAAGCACTTAACCCTGATGCTTTACTTTCTATGAACGGGGTTTGGGATAGTCATTTATATAATAAATTTGTAGTTAGAGATATGGATGATTTTGAAGAAGTAGATATTTTTGTTAAGGCATATAAAGAGGCAGGCGTAGAGTTAGATGCTGTTTATTGTATGCCAGAGGGAGCAACCCTTGAACAACAAACTCTAACTGCAAAAGGTGTTGCAGATGCATGTATGGAAACAGGATATAAATTTAGTCCTAGATTACATATAGATTTATTTGGTAATGCCTGGGGAACATAATATGAAGTGGTGGGAAATACTATGGAAACAAGATCCTGAAAAGGATTCTGATACTTGGAAAGATCCAGATCCAGGTGAATTAAATATTGATAATGCTTATAAGACCAGATGGATTTGGTATCATACTATATTAGCAGTTGAACTATTTTTAGTTATTATTATTCAACTTGCTATTTTATTATTACTGGCGGTTAAGTTATGAAGAGTGCAGTAGATCCAAGACAAACAGAAGATAAAATTTATGTTACATGGCAAGGCCTAAAAGGTTTAGTCTATGAACTATACGAAGAAATTAAGATAGCTAGGTGGTATTACAATGAACACTTATCTATACATCATCAAAAACCTGTTAAAAAAATTGTAGGTATAAGTCGAGGTGGACTTATACCAGGTGTTATGTTAAGTCATATGTTTGATGCAGAGTTTGAACCATTAACTTGGCAAACTCGAGACGG
>Ga0315332_10000025_pt1 | contig 39759 bp, 65 predicted proteins | sample M110034915metaG_FD_203455 | JGI IMG/M metagenome (GOLD analysis project Ga0315332, IMG submission 203455) | Ammonia-oxidizing marine archaeal communities from Monterey Bay, California, United States - M1 100m 34915 | ecosystem: Environmental > Aquatic > Marine > Intertidal zone | place: USA...
TAACCCCGAAATGATTTTTTAAAAAGTTGTAGGCTTGTTTTGTTAGTTCCATTTTTTTTTTAAGATAATTGAGCAATAAAAAAGTAGAGAGAATTAACTCTCTACTTTTGATATTGGATGATTGACTAGCTCTTTCTCAAGCTCCTCATCTCTCCAATTTTTTAAAACTTTCTCACACGATTCAGCTAAACTTTTTAGATAAAGTTTATGAGAATCTGATTTGTCATACTTGCTCAAATCTGTACTTTTTAAAATTGCCGCTGCTAGTTCTTCTCTAGGGATTTCTATGGTCAACTCTTGGTCTGTTCCTTTAACGGAAATTCTAGGAGTTGGCCAACTTGAAAAACTTATTGTCAAAGAATCCTTAGCTGACAAATTAAAAGTTTGATGAGTCCTAGTAGAAATTTTCATTTTTGGTTGAGTTGGTTTTTTTTTGGTTTGTTGAGAATTTTTTTAGATAATTAAAATTGAATCAATCCCTCATATCTTTTTTCTAATTCTCTTTTTGTTCGGATAGATCCTCTTTGATAAGTATCTCTTAAAAGAGATTTTTCAAATTGAGTTAAGAATCTTTCGATTGAATCATTTGAAATCATTTGTTTGATTTTGTTTGATTTTGGTTTTCAGGTCTTCAGGATTTGCACCTGATAAAAATCTAAATTAGACCTGATAAAAATTTTTTTTAAAGCAGAAAATTTTTAAAAACTCTATCCTTGATATCGTTGCAAGGTGATTTAAAAAACGCTCTTTTCTTCGATAAGAGAAAACGATAATTTTGTTGACCTACAAAATTTAAAAGTTGTTTCGGTAGTTCCTATTTTTAAAACTTGGATTTGTTTAAGGTTTTTGAAAACCTTGAGGAACCCCGAAGGGCTCCTTAAGATCATCAAGCAAAAAGTTTTTTAGTAGCTCTGAAAAGATTTTTTAAATCTCGGATTGCTAAGTGAAATTCTTTTTGATGAATTTGGCAACGACTAATGAAATCATTTCCGTAATCATCAATAGTGAGAATTCCGTTTTCTCTTTGCTGGTTAATTTTCTTCTCTTCTTGATAAGCAATGAAGAGTTGATCTCTAGTCCAGATTTTTTTTGTCTCTGGATTGATCTCAGAAAATTTAGTCATTTGGTTTTTCTAGGTTCGGTTTGGTTTAGGTGATCTGTTCTTTTTTTATCTCTTGATTTCAGTGTCTCAGAAAAGTAAAAATCTTAAGAGTAGAGATTTGATCTTAATTCTGAGAAGTGAACAGCAAAAGAAAAGGAAGAATGGCTGAACTTATGTTTTAATTATAGATGATTTCTCTAGATTATTAGGGTAGAGATAGACAGTTTAACAATTGGTTGAGAATTGGGCAGCAAAGAGGAGGCCGCAAGATCTCAATGATAGGGGTAGGGTTGGAGATTTATTTTTTTAGTAGCACTACTCCCCGAACCTAAATATATTCTCGAAATTAAGATTTTTTATTCTCTACCCTAATAGATAGCTCAGGAGCCTTGATGTTTATGACTTCTTCTGCCTCACCTACAACTTTACCGAGGTCTGCTAGGAGAGTTTGAACAGTTTGGAGTTGACCTTTTTTCATGGCTTTATCTATGGCACGAAGACGCATTGTTTGAATGCGAGAGATCATATTTTCTCTATCTTTGGACCAATCTTCATCGTTCCATTGTTTAACTTGTTTCCAATCATCCCAAGCGTGACGTTCAGATATGCCGTAAGTTTTAGCATGATCTACGACAAGTGCTCTAGCTGGAAGACCTTCAGTTTGTCTACGATAGAGTTGTTGCTGCCTTTTCAGGATTTTGTCTGTAATTTCATCATTACTACGTGCCACGATTACAAATCGAAGGGATTATGTATAGGATACTAGGTTATGACAGTTAAAACCGCACGACCAGGGCTAGATATTGATTTACGATGGGCACAGGGGCAGGTGTTCAACGATAAGAGAAGGTTTAGGGTGTTGGTGGCTGGGAGGAGGTTTGGGAAGAGTTATTTAAGTTGTATTGAGTTGTTGAAGGGAGCGATTGATCGACCTGGTGAGACTTATTTCTATTGTGCGCCTACATATCGGATGGCGAAAGATATTGCGTGGAAGGCATTGAAGAAGTTAGTACCGAGGGTATGGATTGCGAGTAAGAATGAGACTGATTTGAGGTTGGAATTGATAAATGGGTCAACTATTGAGTTGAAAGGAACTGAGAATGCGATGGCATTGAGGGGAAGAAGTTTAGCTGGTGTTGTGTTGGATGAGGCTGCATTTATGGATGCAGAGGTATGGTTTGAAGTTATTAGACCTGCCTTGGCTGATAAACAGGGATGGGCGTTATTTATTAGTACGCCTGATGGAACTGCTAGTTGGTTTTATGATTTGTGGTGTTATTGCAAGGAAGATCCTACTGAGGAATGGAAGAGGTGGTGTTATACAACGATTGAGGGGGGTAATGTCCCGAAAGATGAGGTTGAAGCAGCTAGGGCGCAATTAGATGGGAGAACATTTAGGCAGGAGTTTGAGGCAAGTTTCGAGAATTTAACTGGATTGGTTGCTGTAAGTTTTGGTGATGCAAATATTTCTACGGAGGCAGAGGATATTAGCGTGATGCCTCTGTTGCTGGGTGTTGACTTTAACGTTGACCCGATGTCTGGCATCTGTGCTGTTAAAAAGGACGACACACTATATGTCTTTGATGAGATAATTATGACTGGAGGTGCTACGACATGGGATTTTGCGGAAGAAGTTACACGTAGGTACGGGGTAGATAGAAGAATTGTTGCTTGTCCTGACCCCACAGGTGGAGCAAGAAAAACTTCAGGTATTGGTGCGACAGATCACAGCATCCTCCGCCGAAGTGGATTTAATGTGTCAGCACCTAGAGCACCTTGGAAGATAAGAGATAAAATTACTGCTGTTAATACTGCTTTATTTGATGCAAATAGTGTTCGTAGGACATTTATTCATCCAAGATGTAAAGAATTAATCAAATCGTTAAGAACTCTGACTTATGCGCCAAATACAGGTCTACCGAATAAAAATCTTGGTGTTGATCACGCTTTTGATGCTTTCGGGTACTTATGTTTACAGCAATTTAATTTAGCGAAACCTGAAACTTTAGGTCAAACTGGTTATAGAATCTATTAAAAACTATGAAAAAATCTGCTGGAACAAAAAGATGTGAAGCTTATCTTGCAAAAGTAAAAGGCGGTAAAAAGTCTACAAGTAAGAAAAAGAGTAGTGCAAAGAAAAAGTAAACGAGGAAAGACCGTTTAGACTGTATGCAATGTTGAGAGCCTTAAACGTTAGATGACATACTCAGTCCCAGGGGCAATTCGTACTAATGTTGTTAGCCAAACCTATTTAGGTGGGGGTGATAATCCATTTTCTAAGACACGAGCTGTTTTAGATATGACAAAATCGTGGGAAATAATGAAAGCAGTTAGTTTAGGGACGGAATATTTAAGAGATAATTCGCAAGCGTTTTTACCATTAGAACCGAGAGAAGATTATGACGCATATTTATCAAGAGTTAACCGTGCTGTATTTTCTCCTTACACACAAAGATTAGTTAGAGCTGCGACAGGATTAATTTTAAGAAAACCGATAACTGTTCTTGGTGATCCTTATTGGACGGATGTTTTTGTTAAAGATGTTGATGGTTGTGGATCGGACTTAGACGAATATGCAAGAAGATTATTAATTTGTGCTTTAACTTATGGGCATAGTAATACCCTTGTTGATTTCCCTGCACCAACTGGAGCTATAAGTCTTGCGGAAGAAAGAAATCAAAATCGTAGACCTTATTGGATTGAAGTTGATCCAGCAAATATTTATGGCTGGAGGCTAGATAGAGAGGTTAATTATGGGAAATTGATACAAGTAAGAATTGCAGAACAGGCTGTTGTACCTGAAGGAGACTTTGGAGAGAAAGTTTTTGATCAAGTTAGAGTGATTGAGCCTGGTCAATATAAGATTTTCAGAAAAAAAGAGACAACAAAGGATATGTACACGCAAGATGAAAGTTTTGCAGGTAATTTTGACTCTCCTGCTAATGAAAAAGACTATGAATTGGTCGAATCAGGTGAGTTTTCTTTAGGGGAAATACCTTTAGTGACTGTTTATGCAGGCAAAACAGACACAATGACAAGCAAACCACCGTTATTAGATATTGCGTATTTGAATTTGGCTCATTTTCAACGTCAAGCTGACTTGATTCATAGTTTGCACGTTGCTTCACAGCCTTTATTGGTAATGGAAGGATGGGATGACCAAACAAAAGACACAGCAATCAGTGTCAACTATGCAATGGCAACCCAACCAGGCAACAAAATCTATTATGTAGAGCCAGCCGCTAGTGCATTTGAAGCTCAATCAGCAGAAATACAAGAATTACAGTCCCAAATGGCAACTTTAGGAATTAGCACACTTTCACAGCAAAAATTTGTTGCAGAATCAGCAGATGCGAGAAGATTGGATCGTGTAGATACAAATTCAATGCTTTCGATGGTTTCTTTAGATTTAGAGCAGAAAATCCAAAAAGCATTTAATTTATCTGCTAATTATTTAGGAATAGAGCCACCAGAGATCAAAATTAGTCGTGATTTTGATATTGATAGGCTAATAGGCCAAGATATAACAGCTTTAACTTCATTGTTTGATCAACAAGTCATTGATAGAGAGGAATTTAGAGATATTTTGGTTCAAGGTGAGGTTTTACCTAATGCAAACGAAGCTGAAAACAATTAATAGACTAGACTAATAAAGGAATACTCTTTTTGTTATGCCTTCTGTAGAGTTTGTAGACGGGAAATGGATCTCCGTATCAAGTATTCGGGCGACTGACTTGGATGCTGGGAAAGCTGTATCAGCTCCAGAAACTAAGCCAACTCCAGCACCTGAAGTTACGACTAAAGTAACAAAAACAACTACCCCTAAAAAAACTGACGCTTAATTATGGAAGAAAAAGTCATCCAGCCTGAGTCTGTGACTCCTGCTGAACAGCCTGTGGCTGAGACTACAATCCCTCAAGCACCCAATCTTGACAGTGTTAAGGCTGAGTACGAGAGCAAAATCTCTGCATTAGAAGTGAAAATCGCTGAAGAAAGCGAAAAATTTCAAGGCATCAAGACGAAACTTGATGATGTTTACAAAAAAGCAGATGACAAAAGGAAAAAGTCACTCGAAGACCAAGGGCAGTGGAAAGACTTATGGGAAGAAGCCAATAAAACCGCCCAAGAAAAAGATATACAAATAAATACTTTAAATGAAGAATTAAAGAACTTAAAAAGTTCTAATGAGACTGCAAACATTAAGACTTCAGCACTTTCAGCTATCAGTAATTCTGGTGCTGTAAATGCAGAACAAATGCTATCTCTTCTTCAAGATAAATTAAAAAAGAACGATAGCGGTGACGTTGTTGTACTTAATGGAGGTGTTGAGCAGGACTTAGGAACTTATATAGGGAACCTGAAAAATCCTGGTAGTGGATGGGAACACCACTTCAAACCTAGTTCTGCTGCTGGTATGGGTGCAAAGCCTACACCTACATCGAATGTCTCTCCTGGTATGACTAATCCCTGGAAAGAAGGTAGTATTAACCTAACAAGGCAAATGATCCTTGAAAGTTCCGAGCCTGATCTTGCTGCTGTGCTCAAGAAAGAAGCAGGAACTCCTACATAGTTAGCTCTGTGAGTTAACAACCGAGTCTGTGACTTGGACCTCGTTAAAGAATCCTCCTAATTAGAAATGGCAGCCCCGTTTCAGAATTACTCTGGCGGTGTCCTTCTTGCGGACATCGTAAAAAGAAATAATTTGTCTCGCTACGTGCAAGAGGCAATTAAAGAACGCAGTCTTTTTGTAAAAAGTGGAGCAGTTGTAAGAAACAGCTTCCTTGACTCAAGAGAAGGCGGTACACGTATTCAAGTTCCTGAGTTCAATCCTGTTGCACCAACAGAAGAGGTAATGAACGGAACCGCTACTTGGGGAACCTCAAGTGCTGGTTACTTAACACCTCAGAAAATTGGTACAGCAACTCAGATTGCAACAATCATCCACAGAGGTTTTGCATACGCTGTAGATGACATTGCAACATTGGCTGCTGGTGAAGATCCAATGAATGCAATCCGCAACCAGCTTGCAGATGCAATCAATAAGCTAAATAGCCAAAGATTGTTCTATCAATTACACGGTTTATTTGGTACTGCTCTTTCTGGCAACGCTTCTGATCTAGCTAAAGCTGCTAGTTCTGGTGCTGCTGAAGCTAACTATCTGACTGCTGCAAACGTGGCAACAGCTAGAGCTTTACTTGGAGAGCGTGGTGACGAGTTAGATACTCTTATTGTTCACCCAAATGTAGGTTTCTATCTTTATCAGGTAGGACTATTAACCTTCTCAACTTCTTCACTAACTACTGGTGGAGCTGTGACTTGGGGTGGCGGCGGTGCTGGTGTCAGTGCTAGAAGCATTGGTCAGTTTGCTGGTTTGAATGTTGTTATGGATTCTCAGGTGAACGCTGTTCAACCTGGAACTTCTGGTCATATCAAGGAGTACTACTGCTACTTGGTTAAGTCTGGAACAATCATGGAAGGTGTTCAGCAAGACCTCAGAATTGAAGCAGATAGAAACGTGCTCTCGAAGCAAGACGTACTTTCTGTTGACTATCACACTGCGTATCACGTTATGGGTACTAAGTGGGGCAATGCTGCTGATAACCCAACCAATAGTGTTCTTGGTAATAAGGACAACTGGACTGCAACTTACGATGCAGATCTAATTCCTATGGTTCAGTTAACAGTTAACACACCACTAGACACATCAACACTTTGATCTAGTCTAAGTCTGATCTTCCATAGATCTGCATGAAAGCCCTCATCATTTATTTGGTGGGGGTTTTTTATGACGCTACAATAAGAACAATGTTTGAGAGATAAGCGTGGCAGCAACTATTCACGCCACTTTGAAAGGTGAAAGTTCTAATAGTTATGTCACTTTGGCAGAAGCTAATAGTTACTTTGAAACTTCTCCTGATGATTCAACGTGGACAAATAAATCAGATGATCAGAAAAATCGAGCATTGATTTCTGCTTGTCGCTGGATTGATAGTTTGAATTATTACGGTGATAGGTGTGATGAATCACAAGCATTGAAATGGCCTAGAAATAACTTTCAAGTTGATGATGTTGAACTTGCTTGTACGTTAATTCCTGCAAAAATCAAGTATGCACAGTACGAATTAGCACGAGCTTTGGCTAATGATACGGATGCGATAACTGGAAATACTGGCACTGCTGGTGTTGCAAAAGAAGTAGAAATGGGTGAATTAAAGGTGAAATATAACGAAGCTAGTCTTGCTACTGGCAATGTAAACAATGTTTTTGACGTGTATCCTTGGCTTCAGTCCTATCTTGGTGCTTATTGTCTTGGTGGAGCTGGCGGCTATCAAGTACGGGTGGTGAGAGGTTAATTATGGCAAAAATTGATGATGTATTTGGATCAATTCCAGCAAGTATTCTTAGCACTTGGGGTCAAGATTTTACTTTTATTAAGTCCACTACGCCAAAGACTTATAACCCCACAACTGGTGCTGTAACTGGATCAGACACAAATGTAACGGTAAAAGGAGTCATTACAACGCTTGATTCCAGCGAAGACGAAGGTTTATATCAAACAACAGATGTAAAAATGGTTATTGGATCAGAAGAATTAGGAGATTATTACCCTACGGAAGCAGATCGAGTTCAATATCCACAAGCAGGAGCGACAAGAGAGGGGAAAATTATTGATATTAAGACAGCTAGAGGAGATAAGCCTATTTTTCATACGTTGATCGTGAGGCCACAATAATGGCAAGAATCCGTAATGAATTAGGCAAATTAATAAAAGATTTAGACAGAGTGACTGCTTCTGTGGCATTTATAGGCCCAACAAGAGCAGCAGTACAAGTTGTTAATGATTTACAAGATCTAGGTCCAGTATGGACAGGTCGATTTGCTAACTCATGGCAAATCCAAACACCTTCTCAAATTTTTAAACCTGCATCCTTTATGCAAGAAGGTCCACCTCGTCAGATTCCATTTCCTACAACAACAGGAAGAGAAGCATTAAAGGGATTAAAACCTTTTGGTGATCGAGTTGTTTTTAGGATTTCTAATCAGTCACCGCATAAAAAATATGCAATGGATCAAGCTGAAGGACGTTTCTTCAGACCAGAAAACAACCCTCTTCCAATTAATGCTGTTAGTGGTAAGTGGCAAGAAGGAATGGGAGGAAGAGGAAGCACAATGAAAAGAGGTAATATTAGTAAGGGTCGTGGTCGAGCAAGTAGCACTGCTGAATTGGATTGGTTTAGTACCTATGCTTCTGGCAGATTAAATAAGACAATTAAACTAGAAATGAATAAGGTTGTGAAATGAATTATCAAAAAATTCGAGCAGAAGTAGAAAACCCATTGTTAACTGCTTTTGGAGCATTAAGTCCTGCTATCCCTGTTTTCTTTGATAACATCACTGCTGCACCAGCGAACAGCACGACTGAATATGTACGAGTAAATGTTACATTCGGCTTAACAAACGATCCAACACTAGGTTCAAGCGTTGATAACGCTAGAGGTTCAATTGTTATTCGAGTTTTTACGAAGAAAGGTGATGGCCCTGCACGAAATCAAACATTAATGACAACTGCTGTTGGTGTTTTAGAAACACTAAATGATGCGACAAAAGGCACAACAGGTACATATTTAAAGACTGGATCAATTGAAGGCCCAAGCTTTTCGTCAACAGAAACACCCCCAATGTTTATGGGAAGAATAGAGACTTCTTACGTTGCCACGGTTTTGAGCTAATCTATAGGTAAATTTCTTAAGCAGCCTCATGGCCGTTACTGTTCTATCAGGCACATCAGGTGCTCTGTATTATAAACCTGCTGGTACTACAGGTACTTTTAGTCCTGCTGATGTCACCATTGGCACAGAAACAATGGTGGTTCAAACCTATTTAAATCTCAAAGTAGGAGATCCAGTCAAGTTTCAAGTTGTAGATGGCTCAACAGGTGGTTCAGGAACAGGAACTTTACCTGCTGGATTAAGTGCTGGAACAACTTATTACGTTACTGCTTATACAAGTACAACAGGAGCGTTAAAGGTATCTGCTACTAATGGTGGATCGGATGTAAACCTAACTGATGTAGGAACAGCAGCAGCTCCTAATGAATTTCAAGTTTATTACAACGATTTTGCTGCAATTGGGCAAGTAAGAGAGTGGACTTTTGAGATTGAAAGAGCTGAGATTGATGTAACAACAATTGGTCAAGCTCCTGGTCAATATGTTCCATTTAGAAAGTACATCGCTGGATTTGGTGATGGTTCTGGTACTGCTTCTACATATATGACAAACGAAGATGCAGCTCTATCAAACAGATTGGTAGAAGACGTTCTTCAACGTCAGCAAGTTGGTGCAGCATTCAAACTTTATACAGACCGTGTATTTAGTGGTGGAAACGTTAGTGACACTCTTAGTCGCTCAATCAGCTTCGATGCAACATTAACTTCTGCAAGCTTTAGTGTTAACCCTGATGATGCTCAAGAGGTATCAGTTAACTTCCGACCAGCAGGAGTCCCAACATTCGATCTAAGTTCTACATAATAGGACTGGGACACGGAATGTTCCGATTAACCCTGCCTAGTGCAGGGTTTTTTATTGTTTATTAGGTTAGAATAATAATGTTCAACAAAATCTTATGTCATCAAGCCCTAGAACTACACGCTCACCGTTAAGAGCAATAGATCGCTTAAAGAAAGCAGCAAATTTAGATGCAACCAAGAAATATGTTGAGTTATCTGATGGAACCACCTTTGAAATGTGGGTAACACCCTTAACAATGGCAGAAAGAGAGAGGGCACAAAAAGGTCCAAAAGGTGATGATGCGAATGAATTTGCGTTGCGTTTGTTAATTGCTAAAGCTTGTGACGAGAATGGAGAAAGATTGTTTCAAATGGGTGAAATAGATGTTCTAAAGAATGAAGTTAGAGATGCAGATTTACAAGCATTGATGCTTGCAGTGCTTCAAGATGACGAGGATGCAATCGACCCAAAATCCTAAGTGCGGAGCTTCGGAAAGATGGATTGTTAATGCTTCAATTTGGTATCGCAAAAGAACTGGGAAAAACTCTTTCTGAAATCCGTCAAATGACCTTTGAGGAAATTTTAGGTTGGAGTGCTTATTTTCAAGTGATTAACGAGGATCAACGAAAAGAAATGGATAGAGTGAAGCGGTTCCGTTAGACTGTTTAGTAATCGTGTTTATGGTTGGTTTCTGTGGCTGCTTATAACGCTGATATTGAAGTTGTTGTAAAAGGTGTCAATAAGGTTACAGCGTTAACTAATCAGATTAAAGCTGCAAATAAAGCTGTTAATGCGTTAAATAAAGAAGTTATTGGTAAGAATGCAAGAGGTGGAACAGAATATTTTGACAAAGTAGGAAAAAAAGCAAGATTAGCAACTTTAAGTATTAGTAATCTTCAGAAAGCTGTTTCAAAGTCAAGTGCGACTTTAAATAAAGCAACTTTAGGAACAGATCAAGCAAGTGATGCTGCTAGAGGTTATGTCGCTGCAAATCAAGCTTTAAATGATCAGCTTCGTAAACGAATTGCATTATTAAAAGAAACAGAAAGGGCAATGGCCTTTGAAAGATTTGCTGCTGGAGATTTATCAGGTCGCACTCAATATTCTTCACCTATCGGTCCTAAAGCTAAAAGAGGTGGAGGTGGTGGAGGGACACCAAGGCAAGGGAAAGGGATGATGAGTGGGTTTAGTGGTACAAGAGTTGGTCAAGCTGTCCTTGGTGGTGGATTTCCTGCTTTATTTGGTCAAGGTATTGGTGGTGTTGCAGGTGGTGCTGCTGGTGGATTGCTTGGTGGTTTTGCGGGAGGCATTGCAGGTTCAATTTTAGGATCAAGAGTTGAAGAATTTGCTCAAGCTGCTGCTGAAACAGGAAGAGCATTGGCTTCTGTAGGGGAAGCTTTTGACATGATGCAGGAGAAATCTTTATTTTCTTCTGAAGCTATTGAACGAAATGTTGAGGCATTAATTCTTCAAGGGAAAATTCAAGAAGCTGCTACTGCTATTACAGATGAATTATCTACAAAGATAGGAAATAAAGGTGTTTCAAGATTGAAGGAATTAGGAGAAGTTTCAAAAGTAACAATGAAGTTATGGAATGAATTGAAGATTCAAATGCAAGCAGTTGCTACGAAAGCAATTCTTCCATTGTTAAAATTAATTAATAAGGTTTTAGGTCAGACGACAGCAGGTAACAGGTTAAGAGCATTAGAAGATGATTTGAAAGGAACAGAAGAAGGAAAGAATTTAAAAGCAGATATAGAGGCAAAAGCAGGAGTTAATTCGATGACAGGTAAAACAAAACTAAGCACTTTAAGTCCTGAAGAAATGCAACAACTGATAGATAAATATAAGCGAGCTCAAAATGATTTAAGGACAGGAGCTTCAACTGTTGGGATTTCAGATGAAGATCTTAAGAATGCAGAGGAGATTATCAAGAAAAACAGAAAAGGATTAGATATGGCTTTAGAACAACTTGAAGCAACAAGAGAGTTATATCAAGCAAAATTAGATGGTAATGAAAAAGAAGTAATCAAGAAACAAGAAATTGAAAAAGTGATGAAGACAATCAAAGGAATGGATGATGCAGAATTAGAAGCTGCTAGAACAAAACTTGAATTAGCGTATGATCAAGCTGATGCAGTTAAAACTACTGCAAAAATAAAAGAAGAAGCAGATAAACAAGAATTAGAACGTAGAAAGAAAATTGCAGATTTATTAGCAACAGAAACAACTAATGCAATCGTTGGATTAATTGATGGCACAAGAACATTAGGAGAATCATTGAAAAATATTATTAAGCAGATGGCAGCAATGTTTATACAAAAGAAAGCGATGAGTTTCTTTGGAGGAATGATGGGGCTTGAAGAAGGAGGTTATGTCTCTAACGGTATAAAACCTTTTAGCTCTGGTGGTTTGGTTACTAAACCCACAATGGGACTCGTAGGAGAAGCAGGTGAGGATGAGTATATAATTCCAGCTTCTAAGATGGCTCAGTCAATGCAACGGTATTCAGCAGGTGCTAGGGGTGAATCTGTTATTCCTGGTACTGGTCAATCTTCAGCAGGTGGTGGAGCTGATGCACAAACAACTGTTAACTATTCTGGCCCAATATTAAACTTCAACTCTGAAGAATTTGTTCCTAAATCTGCAATAGGTCAAATCATTAATAGTGCAGCTTCTAGAGGCTCAAAAGCTGGAGAAGCTAGAACATTATCTAGCCTCCGAAATTCTCGTAGCAGAAGGGGTAATATAGGGTTATGACAACAAGTACTGGCTATGTAGCCCTAACCAATTTTATTACTGTTACTAAATCCGACGGAACTGGCCCAGATAAAATAGGAACAGCTTTTAGCCCTTACCACAAATTCCAGAACGGTAAACAAACTATAGGAGGTGGCTTTCCTGCTTTTCAACAACATAATTATCTTTCATTTATTTACCAAGGAGCAGCACGTAACAGGTCAGGTGACAACATGATTTCTTCTTTAATTCTTGCAAATAGTGAGATAAGTATGAATTTTGCAGTAGAAGCAGTGCAAGAAAAATATCATATTAAAGTTGAAACTTGGCTTATGACAGAAAATTTTGGACAACTTAAACAACTATCAGAGGAAACATGGCTAGCATCTCAATTAAGTTATGACCCCGAAAGTATTGAACTTATTTTAAGTTCTGCTATAGATGCTGTTGGAGCAAATGCGCCAGACAAAGTTTTAACAAGGGATCTTGTTGGTTCGTTACCTGTTACTGGATCGCTACAAAACAGGTGAGACCACATCGATTAATTGGTCTACCTTATCGTTTAGGGGCTGACCCTGAAAAACATAAAGCAGGTGATTGTTTATCTTTAGTTCGCACAGTATTAGCAAATTATGGTTTTACTGTTCCCAAAGGACAGCGTGATTGGTATAGAAGACTAAGAAGGAAAGACTATAGTATCTTTTTTGAAGAATTAAATAGGTGGGGAGTTGATTCACCCCCTAAACTAGGAACAATTGGCCTTTGCAAATCAGAAGATGGTTATGGCATGGCTGCATTTTACGAGGACGGATGGCTGAGTTATCAAAAAACATTAGGAGGCCAGGTGGTGATTTGGTTACCCCTAAACGCCCTCATGGTAAAAGGCTGTTACTTCCAACGGAAGTAGAATTATGTAAGGTCTTAGGAATAACTGAAGATGAATATTGGCTATTTATAGATTCAACTGCTGCTTATAACGGACAAAGGCCAAAAGGATATGAATTAATTCCTGATATAAGAAATGATGCTATTAGTGGTTATATTGCTTCTGTTGGTGTAAAAGCTTTCTGGACTTCAGTAGGAGTTGCTGTTGCTTCTGCAACTGTTTCCTATCTGTTAACACCTAAACCACAGGAGGCCAAACAAGGAGGGTCTAGGAGAACTGCTGATTCAATTGGTAATAGAAAATTTGCGCCACAAGCATCTTTTAATTCAGTTCAAGCTTTAGCTCAGCTAGGAGATTCCATTCCTCTTATTTTTGCTAATCAAGTAATAGATGGAGATAATGTTTTTGGCGGGTTAAGGGTTAACAGTCAGTTGTTATGGTCTCAATTTGTAAGTCTTGGAAAATATCAACAATTAAAAGCACTTGCTTTGTTTTCGCATGGAACTATTGGAGAAGATCCTGATTATGAAGGCTATGCAGTAGGAGATACTCTTTTGAATACTTATAACGCTTATAAAGTCAGTCTTTATTTCAAAGATGGAAGTATTTCCGAAAACAATAGAATTACCAAATTTGATAGATACGACCAATCCAAGTTAATTATCCCAGTAAGTCAAGATAAAGATGATCCGTTTGAAGTTGGTGTACCTAATAAAGCAGGAACAACGGCTCCGACATTAACAAGTAAATCTTTCAGTGGAGCTAGAAACCCAACGACACAAACAACTTTTGGTCTTTATGCTCCTATCCCTAATTGTCAAGTTTGTAGATTGCCTTATGAGTTGGTTCGTCCTCCTAGAGGAGCAACGGGAGATGCTATTGAAGCTATGGCAAGAAAACGGAAAAAAGTTGAATTTGCAAAGTGGCCGACGAGGGCGGGTTTTATACAGGTTAACAATGTAAAAACAAGAGGTTTAAAATCTCTCAATGTAGATGATATTGTTTTTTATCAAATAATAGGAGAGGAAAGCGGGGAGAATAATGCGTTACAAAGAGTTTATGACAATGATCCAAATACTCCAGGTTATCAAACAGTTACAGGAAAAGGAAACGCAGACGCTTTCAATTACAGACCTCATGGAGTCGCCGATGTTGACAGTTTTACGACTTCAATAAGAGAAAACACAGACAGTTTATTAGCAGTTGGAGAACAATACTTATTAGGAACGGCTCTTGTTATCTGCATTGAAACAAGTAAGCCTATGCCTTGGACAATTAAACAAAGTAAACATTATGGATTCAAAGTTGTAGAAGCTGGTGAATTTGATATTCCTGTTGATAGTGCAGATTTAAGTAGACATTGTCAGAATCCTATATGGTATGACCCAAAACAATTTGGCTATAGAGATGGAACTAAGAGTCAAGACGATGAAATTTATAGTATAGGTGGTCAAGATACTATCTTTTGGCAACAAGTAATTAGTGGAACTTTCGATTTTCCTAGAGGGCAAAATGATTTATATTATGGTCATGATATTTATACAGGTCAAAGAATTGCATTAGCAACAGTTACGAATAATAGAAAATGTGATGTTACTGAAATAGGGATCAAATCAACAGTTTATAAACGTATTCAATTTGCAAATGTAAAAAGTCAGCCTGAAAAAGAAGCATTAAGGAAACTTATCATGGATGACCGAACACAAATACAACTAGGTCAAGTCTCAATGTTTGCGGATAGGATTTCTTTGTTTATGTTACAAGCTAGACAAATAGGAGATTCAAATTGGGAAAATTTAATTAATACATTAGAGAACCATCTTGGGTTATTTGCTGTTAAAGGAAACACACCAGAATCACAATACAATGCTATTACTATTTCTCATCCTGCCTTAGATCAATATGAATATAGGTTCAGACCTTATCCTGGCAATTACATAACTAGAAATGCAAATTGGGATCAAAGAGTTAATTTATTGACAACAGACTCTGGTGGATTAGGGCAAGTTTCACACTTTTCAGCAAATACTACTTTTGGAACATTTGACGTTGCCTTTACTGGAGATGAAGGATTTACGATTTCACAAGCTGTTGCTAGTAATAATGAATGGCAACTAGGAGAAACGACAAGATCCACTGTCGGGACAGTTTCGAGTGCAAGGCTTAATGGAGTTACAAGTTGGGTTGAAAATCCAAGCTTCAACGGAGTTATTACAGAGTATAGGAAAGAACTTGTTCAAACTTTTGTTGGAAATCATCAATACAATATTGTCTTATGGAATCAAACAAATGCCCCAGGATGGGCAGCCGTTCACGGTTGGACTTGGGTTCTATATGGTGTCCCTGGTCAGCCTGAAATTAGTTTAGGAACAATATTTCCTAATACAAATACGGCATGGCCTCAAGTCTTTTTTGCTTTTCCTAATGGTAAAACCTATATTCCGTTAGACCCTGGTACTTATTATCACCCAAACAATAACCCCTATCATTTTTGGGTTGGGGTGGAAGAATATAGATATTCAACCCGAACCATTCAACCTCTTTTACATTTTGAGGGATCGGTTCCTGTTACAGGAGGAAGTGGTACTGGACTGAAAGTTAATTTAAAAGTTTATAAACAAGAATATCAAACAGGCCAATATTATTACAAAGCAGATTGGACTTTAGACCCTCAAAATTTAGGTGAAGATTATCAAAATGGTGAAACAGTTGTTATCCCTTGGACAGCAGTAGGAGGTGCTCAAAGAACTATTAATGTTCAATTGTTAGTAGAGACTACAACAATAACAACAAAGGCAGAACAAAATTTTAATCCTTATGATGTTCTAAGTGATTGGAATGTTTATGAAGGAGATGAAAACAGTAACCGTACTAATCCAGAACATGAAATAGTTTATGTAAATGAAATACTAAAACCTGCTACAGAACCAGGTACGGATGTAGAGAGACCTGCGGAATATAGTAATTTGGCTTTTGCTGGTATTAAAATTAACAGCTCTAAGGAATGGGTTAATTTCAGTCAGTTATCTGCTTACTTTAAAAAAGGGATAAAAATTTATGATCTTATAAATTCTTCTATTAATGGTGATGATGATATTACATGGGCTGCGGATGATTCATCTAATTTATTTCCTGAAATTGCTTATTCCTTGTTAGCCAGTACAAAGATAGGTGCTGGAAAACTTGTTGGTATTGACTCTGTCGATTTTAGAGCGATGAAAAATGCCGCTGAATATTGTTCTAGAAATAAATTCTTTTGGGATGGAACAATTAGTAGTAAATTAAATTTAAGAGATTTTATTTTTGAACATTCTGGTTATTGTTTATTAGATTTCACAATAATTGGAGGTAAGTTTAGTCTCAAGCCTTCTGTTCCTATTAATGGAAATAATGAAATTGATAAGACAATTTTGCCTGATATAAAATGTTTATTTACTGATGGCAATATTAATGATTTACAAGTTTCGTTTTTGAATCCAGAAGAAAGACAAACATTTAAAGCAGTTGTTCTTTATCGTGAAGAAAAAGTAAATGGTTTCCCTGAGACAAAATCTATATTAATCAGAGAGGATGCCCCCTACGGATCGGATTCTGACCCTGTAGAAACCTTTGACTTGTCGAGTTTCTGCACGTCTCGTAAGCAAGCAATTTATTTTGCTTATTTTGCTATCAAATCAAGACGTTTAATTGATCATGGAATTACTTTTAAAACAGCTCCTCAATATGTTCAAGGATTAGAGCCTGGGGATTATTTCAGGTTAGTTTCAGAAGTCACTCATACCAGTAGGTTTAAGAATGGAGCGAAGCTAGAAGACGGAACAATTGTTAGTAAAGATGATATGACGGGAAATGAAGACGTTCTATATTGGATACCTGGAAAAGTCGGTGAAATACTTCCTTCAAAATTATCTGAGGCTCCTTCTGGTTGTTTGTTTACTGTTAAAAATACAACAACAGAAAATAAGGTTTATAAATGTGAAACTATTTCTTATGGTGAGGATGGTTTGTTGGAGGTGGCTGGTAGCTTTGCTCCAACAGAAACTGACCCTGCAACAAAAGGACAACTTTCTGTTATGCAGGGATGGGGGTTAGATCGAGATATTCCAGATTTCGTTACCGAAGAACTAACAGGCGCCACGGCAATGCAATCTTTAGGTGGGTCGTAATGTGAATATGTTCCGATACACTTAGTGGAAATCAAGTGTGATTTTCAAGCATTATCTGATTTTTTAACATGGCAAGTCCTAAAGATTTCCCAAGCATTAAACCAACTTCCCGAAGTTATTCTCCTGGGACATATCCAAGTACTACATTTGAATCGTTAGATGGTACAAAGACACATTTGCGTTTTGGTAATCAAAGGGTTAATGCAACTTTGACTCTTGGATTTTCTAATATTACTGATGCAGAAGCTTGGGAAATTTTAGAGAATTATAGAGATGTAAATTCTGATTGGGATTATGTAACTTTTAATTTTAAATCAGGTTTGGCAGGTGTCGGAGGAGATGGTCACACGTCACAAAGTGGTGCATTAACAAATTTAGCTACTTATATGGCAGAAAATAACAGTCAATCAGGTGGTTTAAAATGGCGTTATTCTGGGCCTCCTTCTGTTACAAGTACCTTTAAAGGTATGAGCAATGTGAGCTGTAGTTTTGTTGCTTGCCTAGATGCCCCTTAGAATAAACACAACGTATTGATTTTTTAGGTCGTGGCTTTTTATAGCGGAAAAGATGGACAGCTTTTTATTGACGGCGATAAAGCCGCCAAAGTTCAATCTTGGTCTTTTTCTAGTTCACAAGCTGTTCTTGAAACAACTTCTTTAGAAGACACAGATCGAACAATTGTCCAAGGTGTAAGAAGCTATAGCGGTAGCGCAAGACTGTTTTACTATCAAGCGTCTGCTGGTTCTGGCGGAGATGTTACAGATTTAATTGGTAAATGCATTAAGGCTGCAAGTGGTGGAGTTGCGGCTGCTTCTACTGCTGCAACTTTAAAACTTAAAATTGTTGACGGTTCTGCTAATGGTCGTTTTATTACTTTCTCTACTTTGATTACTGGAATATCAATGAATAGTGCTGTTGGTGAAGTTTTAAGTGCTGATATTAGTTGGGAATCAAATGGAGCACCTACAGAAGTATCTATCTAAATCATGGGTGTTTATTTTGGGCAATCGGGTGAAATAGCCCTTAAAAGAGATGCACTTCAAGCTGCTTTGCAGACGAAGTTAGATCCTTTTGATGTAAACACTTCAACAAAGAGATTTAGTGTTGACCATAGTTCTGGATCGTTACTTACAGGAGATGAAGTTGAAATAGCAACCGTTGATGAATCAAACCTTGAGCTTGTTAGTGGTCATAATTATCCAGATGGCAAATGGTTTATAAATGTTGATCCTGTTGGTGGAATAAAGTTATTTGATAGCTTTTCAAAAGCAATAGAAGGATTAACCAGTAATGCTTTAACTCTTGTTGCTCCTAGTTCTGCAAAAGATATTACGATTAAAACTCGAAATGAAAGATATAGACACGTTGCCAATGTTCGAGATTTTGAGATGACAACGAGTAGAGAGCAAGTTGATTTAACAAATCTTGGAGATGAATTTAGAAATCAATATGAGGCTGGATTAATTAGTGGTCAAGGGACAATGAGCTGCATTTGGGAGCATAGTTATGACACAGGAGATAGAAAAAATGAATATGGAGCTGAATCTGAATTTGCGTTTTATTTAGCTCAACTAATTGTTAGAACTCAACAGGGTTCGGATTTTGATGGTTTATTTTACATTTATAGAGATTCAAGTAATAAAAAGAACAATGTTTACTATGAAGCAAATTGCATTATTACTAATGTTGCTGTAAGTGTTAACGCTGCCGAAGTTATAGAGACAAGAGTTGAATTTGTTACTAATGGAGTTATCCGATTAAAGACAGGAGATACGGCTGGTTACATCCTTCAGGAGAACTCAGATCTAGTCCTTCAGGAAAATGAAAGTCCCATATTGCAGGAACAGGTTTAAACTATTGCTAATGGTTTTTAGATAGTAGTCAATGGCTGATCTTCAGATAAGTGCTTTACCCGCCCTTGGTGAAGCTGGTATTCAAGCAACTGATGTATTAGCCCTAGCGGATCTCAGTGCTACCGAAACGAAAAAGGTAACTGTAAAAGATTTAGTAGCTGCTGCTGTAGCACTTTTAGATTCTGGAGATATTCCTGCTGCCAAGGTTGCAACGCCTTTTGCTACTGATGCCGTAGCGACCGCAACGATTCAGAACTTAGCTGTAACTGCTGCCAAGATTGCTAACTCAACTATTACTGCAACGCAGATAGCAAACACAACGATAACTGGAGCAAAGTTAGTTAACGATACTGTTACTGCAACACAAATCGCTGCTAATGCGATAACTGCTTCTGAATTAGCCGATGATGCTGTAGATACTGCTGCTATTGCTGATCTTGCTGTTGATAATGCCAGAATTGCTAATACAACAATTGCTTATGCAAAATTAGATTTAAGTGATGGAGATATTCCTGGGGCAAAAATTGCGTCAGGTGGAATTACTGCTACTCAATTAGCAACTAATTCTGTTACTGCTACAGAACTTGCTGATAACGCTGTTGATGCAAATGCAATTGCTAGTGGAGTAATTACTGGAGCTAAAATTGCAAGCAATACTATTGCTGCTGGAAATATTGTTAATAACACGATTACAGCAACGCAAATTGCTAATGGGGCAATAGGTAATGCTCAAATAGCGGCGGGAGCAATAGACGCATCAAAGTTATCTGGAGCCTTAGCAGCAACGTCAATTGCTGATGATGCTGTTTCTACTCAAAAAATACAAGATGACGCTGTTGATAGTTCTAAGCTTGCAGCAAACGCTGTTGATGCAGCAGCTTTAGCCGATAATTCTGTTGATGCTGGAGCGATAGCTAGCAATGCTGTTATCGAAGCAAAGATAGCTGCAAACGCTGTAACTAATGCGAAGATTGCTGATGGCACGATTACAGCAGCTAAGTTAAATACATCAAATGTTGATAGGTCTTTAAATGTAGCCAGTGGGAACCTTGGAATAAATAACACAGTTACTGCTGCTACTCGTTCAGGAATAACATATAACGCTCAGGGACTCATAACTGGAACCGTTGCTCTTGCGGCCGGAGATTTACCTGTTGCTACTACTTCTGCTGTTGGTGGTGTTTCTATTAGTACTGGTTTAACTGTTAGCGGAGCAGGTGCATTATCTCTTTCTAATTCTGTAACAGCAGCCACAATGAGCGGCATTACTTACAACGCTCAGGGTCAAATTACTGCGACAACTGCATTGACGGCTTCTGATCTTCCAGTAGCAACAACCAGTGCTAAAGGTGCGGTACAAATTACATCTGGAGGAGGCTTAACTGTTTCTGGGACAGGTGAACTTATAACTTCAACAAGTGGAATTAGTGCAGGTACTTTCACGAAATTAACTGTAAACAATAAAGGAGTTGCAACTGCTGGAGCAGCACTGGCTTCATCAGACATACCTGATCTTTCCGCCGCAAAACTAACAAGCGGAACACTAGATGCTGCAAGGATTGGAGCCGATACTATTGATTCATCTAAGCTAAGCAATTCATCGACCACAATAATACAATCTATAACACAATTAGGTTACCCAACAGCAGCCTTCACAGGCCAGCTTCTCTTTGACCCGATTGCTGAAGATGCATACCTATGGGACGGGAACGCTTGGAATCCGATTACTACTTTAACCAAGGGAGCCTTGGTCAGATTAGGAACTTATAACGCTAATTTAAGCCAAGTTGATTATGTAACTGCGGCTGGATCTGCGGCTGGTTTAACTGTTGGTCAAAACTTGCCAGTTGCATCTGATTCGGTTGACGGTGGATACGTTGTCATTTCGGTTCAAGGAACTCCAAGCGGTGTAGCAGGGATAACTGGACAGCTTTCACCTCCTGACTATCTCCTTGGAGTAACGGCTAGTGCGTCTTCTAGTTCATGGGTAGAAATTGATCTTTCAACAACTGTTGCTTCTCAGCAAGCTTCAGCAATTTCCTATACCCCACACGGTCAACTCTCTTCGACAAATGTTCAAGCAGCTTTAAATGAGATTGAAGATGAAAAACTAGCAAAAGCAGGTGGTACTGTCACGGGTGAGCTGTTAATTGGTAATGCTGGAAGCCTTGTTTTTGAAGGATCTACTGTTGACGCATTTGAAACAAAATTAACAGTTGCCGATCCAACGACCTCGGACAAAACTATTACTTTGCCTAACGTAACTGGAACAGTAATTACAACTGGAGATACTGGAACTGTTAACAGCACAATGTTGCTTGATGGAACGATATTAAATGCTGATATTAACGCTAATGCCGACATTGCACTTTCAAAACTAGCCGATATTACTTCTGCTCAAATCATTGTAGGCAACGGATCAAACGTTCCAACAGCAGTAGCAGTCACAGGAGACATAAGCATAAACAACGCAGGACTTACAGCTATTACTGCTGGAGCAATTGTTAATGCTGATATATCTGGATCGGCTGCAATTACAGGTTCAAAAGTAACAACAGGAACTACAAGTGCCGTTGGTGTTTTACAACTAACAGATTCAACTTCAAGTACAAGTGCTACCACTGCTGGAACTCCTGCTGCTATTAAAACTGCCTTTGATTTAGCTACAACCGCTAATACCACTGCTGGAAATGCCTTGGCAAAAGCTGGTGGAACAATGACTGGCAACTTAATTCTTGATAACGCAAAAGAAATTAGGTTTAGTGAGGCAGATTCAAACGGTGCAAATTATCTAGGGTTAAAAGCTCCTGATTCCGTAACTGCTGATATTACTTGGATTCTTCCAGCAACTGATTCGACTGGAACTCAATTCTTAAAGTCTGATGGATCTGGAAATTTAGGCTGGGCTTCTGATAGCACCGTAGACAATACCAAACTCCCCTTAGCTGGTGGCACGATGTCAGGTGACATCAATCTAGGAACAAACGATATAACAAACGGCGGAACAATTACAGGAACCTTCGTAGGAAATATTACGGGAAATCTTACTGGGACAGCAGACGAATTTACGGTTACAGCTAATAACTCAACTGACGAAACCGTTTATCCATTGTTTGCTGATGGAGCAACAGGTTCACAAGGAGCCGAGACAGATACTGGCCTAACTTATAACCCTAGTACTGGTCTTTTAACGGCTGGTGAATTTGTAGGAAATTTAACTGGTAATGCAACCACAGCCTCAACAGGAACAGCAGTCAATGTAACTGCTAATGAAAGCTCCGATGAGTTGCTATATCTTGCAATGGTTGATGGAACATCTGGAGCTCAAGGAATTGAAGCTGATTCAAGTTTGCAATACAACCCGTCTACAGGATTAATAACGACTACAGGATTTGTAGGAAACTTAACTGGTAATGCTTCTGGAACAGCAGCGACAGTAACGGGTGCTGCTCAATCAGCAATCACAAGTGTTGGCACGTTAACTGGTCTGACTGTCAGTGGAAATATTTTGATGAGCGGGAATGGAGCAATTGATGTTGCTGCTGGAACGGATGCACAAAGACCTGGCTCTCCTAATGCAGGAATGTTTAGGTTTAATACTGATGATAATAAATTTGAAGGTTATGACGGAAGTGCTTGGGGAGAAATAGGTGGCGGTGGCGGTGGCGGTGCTACAGGCGGTGGAACAGATACTATCTTTGTTGAAAATTCGCTTGTCGTAACAACAAATTATACGATTGGGAATAATGGAACAACGAACAAAAGTGCTTCAAGCGTTGGCCCTATAACTATTAATGCTACAAAGACTGTTAACGTCCCAACAGGGCACAGATGGGTAATAATATGAATATATAGCTGTAAAACTCCAAATCAGTTAAACTTTAGAGTAATAATTATAAGCTTTGAAATCTAGGGAAAAACTATGGCTTATGGAACCGTCAAATGCGACAACGTTATCTATGATGACAGTGGTGATCAAACCCTATCTGTAGCTAATATTGCCACAAAGGCATCTCCTTCCTTCACAGGAGCTGTGGGTGTAGCAGGTGAATTTGATATTACTGGACAGTATAACCAAACGGTTCCAACAGCATTAGCAACAACTGGGGCCTTAACTGTTGATACATCTTTAGGTAATTATTTCACTATACCTACTATGACTGGAAACATAACAGGCTTCACTTTTACTAACCTTCCTGCAAGTGGAAAGGCTTATTCCTTCACTCTTGAAATTGCTACGAGCGGCACTCCTCACACTATTACATGGACTCCTACGGTTGGAGGTGCTACCAAGAACTGGTATTGGCCTGGTGATGCACCAACTCTTGAAGCAACTAAAACGTTTCTTGTCTCTGTAGTAACAGATGATGGAGGGGCCACCTTCAGAGCTATTGCGACTAAAGCTTATACGAATTAATCATGGATCCTATAACTCAACAGTTATTCAAATCAACAGGCGTTAATTATACTGACGCAGTTTGGTTTCAAGGTGCTGTAACAAATTCAACTGCTCAGGGCCTCGGTGTTTTGCAGCTACATAATAATAGTCCAACAGAAACAGCATGGGAAGTCCCTGGTGGTGTAACAAGTATTTCTGTCGCTGTTATGGGAAGTGGTGGAGGAGGACAGAACTTAAGTAATCTTGCTAATACAACATCTTTTGCCTGTGGTGGGGGGGAATTAGTTTGGAGAAATGGGATAAGCGTGACTCCTGGTCAAACTTTATATGTTCATTGTGGTTCAGCAGGTGATTCGGGAGTTGCAGGCTCTTCAGGTATCGGGTCAAAGTACGTCTCTGATACTTCTTACAATGAAACTGCTTGGACAGATTCAGCAGTAGCTAATTATGTACGAGCTTCTTATATTAGAGCTTGGGTTTCTGGATCTAACAAATTTGTAGTCTATGCAGAAGGAGGTTTAAATAAGAAAAATGATGATACTGGCGGTGGTAACGACGCTGGAGGGAGAATGAACGCCTACACTTACGGGACGTTAGGAACCGAAGATACAGATTGGAGACATAGCCCAGGTGGTACTGGTGGAGGAAGATCAACTCAAGGAAGCAATTATCAAGCGTGGTCAAGAGGTTCGGGTGGTGGTGGTGGATGGACAGGAGCGGGTGGAAATGGCGGTGCAAACAACTCTGGCCAAGGCGGCGGTGGATCAGGTGGTGGATCAGGTGGTGGAGCGTCAAGTAATAGTATATCTGGCTCTTACGGACATGGTGGGCATACCTTCATGTGGGGTTCAGGAGATAGTGGGTCAGGTGGTGGTTGGCCTAATGGACTCGGTGGTGCAGGTTCCAAAACAGGAACAGGAGCGTCAACAACTCCGCCAGATGGTGTAGGTCAAGGTGGAGGCGGCGCTAGAGATGGATGGGTCGGCCCTAACGCTATGGCACCGCTTTATCCTGGTTGGGTTCGTATTGTTTGGTCTACAAGTGGACAAACAAGAAACTTTCCTTCTACAAACGTTGGCTATCCAGGCTAACTCCTACAATCCTTAAAAAGGCTAATGACTGAATACAGAAAAAGAGCTGATGGAACGGTTGCTATTTCAACTGATCTTTTTAAAGCTGCAAACAGAAACACATCTTTTCCTTCTATACCAACAGAAGACAACTGCGATTCTGTAGGTTGGGATATTGTACAGACGAGCACACCTCCAGCAGTCACACCTCCTTACGAAATATTTGAACGTGATGGAGTAGAAGAATCTGGGGGAAAATGGGTTGAAAAATATAAGATAACAACAAGGAATACATCAGAAGTTGATACAGAAAATGCAAATTTAGCTAGGTCTGACAGAGACAGACTTCTTTCCGAATCTGATTGGACACAAGCCGCAGACACAGCCTTGTCAAATTCAAAGAAGGCAGAATGGGTAACATATAGAACAGCCCTAAGAGATCTCCCAACAGCTAGTGGTTGGCCTCATACCCACACCTTGCCTACTAAGCCATCTTGACGGTTAGGGCTATAATTTGAAGGCAATGTATTATTTTTATGTCTGACCGTTTAAGCCTTGCAGCCGAAGTTAAGCAATTACAAGCTGATCAAGAGACTAGAGCTGCTGAATGGAAAGAAAATCAAGCTGCATTAGAAGCCAAAGTAGCTCAATTAGTTAAGGCAAATATGGATGAAATTGGATGATTAAGATCCTTACCTATATAAATGCTGCTGCCCTAGTGGTGGCAGTAGCTGGTGGTACGTTTGCCTTCTTTAATCGTGGCAAGATTACCGAGTCCATTATGAGTGAAGTGCAAAAGCAATTGCCTTCTCTTGTTAAAGGAGCAATGCCATCTATACCCAAAATGCCCTCCTCCACTGGTTCCGTAAATCCATTTGCTAAGTGATTCAATTTAAGTCATTTAACGGCCTAACTTCTTTAGTTCTGGGCGGTGGTTTGATCGCTACGAACTTTATGAGTCTTAACCTTTTAGCTCGTAAAGATTCTGGTATTCCTGATATAGCAAAGCTTTCTAATACTCCTTATAGTTCAATTCAAATCAGGAGCGAGACTAAGCCTGATGGTGCAGAAGAGTGGATGTTTAATTCTAAGCAACACGATCCAAAGCTAGTTACAACAATCGTTGATGATGAGAAACCTACCTTTAATGGTGGCGTTAAGAAGAGATATACACATAAGCAAGATGTGGCTCAATTTGCAATTTATCCAAAAGGTTCAGGAGGAAAACTGACAGCAGATCAGATTGCCTGTATTGAAAAAATGGCACAGGGTAAGTCAAATGGAATGATGATTGCTGACGCTGCTTCTGTTCAGGTAACTCCAGCTATAGCAAGCGTTCCTATCTTAGGGCCAGTATTGGCGGGTATTTTCTTTGGTCAATCTAGAAAGCAGATTGGCAATGCTGCTAGTGAGCTTGCTGGGCAATGGAACGACTGCTAATATGTTTTTACCAGACCCATTATCAAGCTATTAATTTAGCCGCTGCTCTGTTGGAGCGTCAGTACCAAAGCCCTCTAGTCTCGCAAGTACTGGAGGGTTTTGTTGTATGGAAATAGAAGATATTTCTGTTAGAGAGATACCTGACGCTTCAATTAATACAACAATAATCCGTACAGCAAACCCACAATTTCCTAGCAATATAGGTTTTCCTGTTATTCAGATGCCTGGATGTGTAAGGGCTAGGACGTTAAAAAATAAGAATTTAGTAACCTCAGATCCTGCTGGGAATTTTTATGTATGTGATGGCAACGTACCAACACTTGAAAGCATGGCTGTTGATTGGGACGGGCTATCTGCTGTTGGGCCTGTAAAGGCAGACGAGCCAGCATTAATTCCACCTATTCCAAAGATAAATTCAAAAGGGGATAAGAGAAAGGAAGTGGAAGAAGAGGATAGCAAAAATGACGAGGAGGGAAATACCGATGTAGGTCAACAAGATTTTAAAGTTCCAGATATTGATGGACAGTTTATTGTAGATAAATTGCCCTGCCCACCATTAGATACACTTGCTAAAACTCCTGTTGGTTCGTTAGGTAAAGGCGGCCTTGCAAGGATAAAAGGATGGAAAAGAGATGAGCTTACGGGTAAATGTGAAACAGTATGGGAAGGTTTAAGTCCATTAGATATTGCAGGTAATTACGCTCCACAACCGACAGTCCTTGTTAATACATCTGTAATTGCAGTTACGTCAGTTATTGGTGTTACTGTGATTGGTCAACCAATAGCAAAATTCTTTCAAAAGCAAGTTAAAGGTCAAGTTAAAAGTTTTTCTAAAAAGATAACTAAAAAGCTATTAGCTCTTAGGGGGAAGAAGCCTCCTGTAAAGTCCCTCGCTGAAAGGAGAAAGGAGCAGAAAGATTCTCGGAAGTAACCTCAATACTGTGAGTGTGATCTGTCAATGTATTAGGAGGATTGACTAGTCTTACATCTTCACAGACAACATAACTAGGACTGTCTTTTGCATAGACAACACCTAGCTTCAATTGTTCTGCACATACTTTTAAACGTCCCAAAGCGTAATCTAGTTTCTTAGCTTTATATGCTTGTTCTAAATATTGAATACGGGTATTCATAGCAGCCACACAGTTATTAGTCATGCGTCTATCTAGTGGAACGGCAATCGTAGCTGTAATACCATAGTTAAAACTTAAATTATTTTCAGCTTGTCCTGTCCTAATTGGTTTTGTATATAAAACTCCACCAGGATTAGTTAAGTTTCCGTCTGCATCTGTACTATCGTCATATACATTTTCTTGGTAATAAGGTTCAAATGGATCTTTCCAAGTATTTACTTTAGAAACGAATGGATTAATAGTAAGAGTCGTTCCACTGCAACGGATTCCATCACCTACTTCTTGAAACATAAAGCTACCACTTTGTACCTGAATACCTTGATTAATCACTGAGCCTTGGGATGTTGCAGATGGAGAGGCTATAGTCGTTGAGTTTGCAAATACTGGTTGACTAAATGTTATTGAGTAAAGACAGATACCGATTCCACAATAGAATCTGTTGTAGTGGTTCGGTTTATTGTTGTTACATTTTGGAGTCCAGGTTGGGCTAGACTTTCTGTAAAGGAAAAAGCGTTGCCAGCCGTTTTTATTCCCCAGTCGGGTTTGTTTGCTGGTGTTACATCTACTGATGTCCATGTGAATGTAATGTTATCAATTGTTTGAGGTGTACTTAGTACAGCTTTAGGTGAAATAGTATTTGTATTTAGTGGTTCGATATTATGACCAGAAACCACGTATTCATAGCCTGAACGATGATCTACCGAAGTTATAGTTTCAGTTACTACAGTCTTAGTTTCTTGTCTGCTGTTTAGAGTACCAGTTGAGAAGGTTGGCACAACGGGAACAGCAGAAACGCTAGTTCCTGCAAAGGATATAAGTAGCAATAACTTATATATTTTACGCACTATTTAATAGTAATTTCTGAACTATATTGAGCCGTTCCAGTAGTTCCAGCTCCTCCAGCGACTGTCGTTGCAATTCCAGCAGAAGTTACCGTACCAGCAAGATTTCCAGCTACTCCACCAGAGGTGACAACTGTATTACCAAAAGCTGGCATATCAGCAACAACTCCTGTGGAGACATCCACACCACTTCCTATGGCAGGGATAGCGTCACCTTGTAACCAGCTTTCAGAGAACGAAAATGCCGATCCAACAGTATTAACTTCGTAGACACCAACATCAAGTGTTGGGGCTGCTGTCGCTGACCCTGCTGTTATCTTTCCAAAGTGTTCTCCAGTAGTCACTTTCATGTTGTTACCAGAGACAGCGTAAGTAGATGGAACTCTAATAGCCTGAACTGCTGCCCCATCAACTTTTAAGCTTGTTGAGGCTGTGTGTTTGATCGAAATATCAGCTTGAGCTGGTGCTGCTAATAAAAGCAGAAGTGGAATAAAGCGTTTCATGATTAGTCAGGCAGCAAGTAAAGCGTTTCGCTGATTTTCTTTGCTGTTACATTAGCTATTTTATCGACTGGGCCTTGTTCATAAGTAACAACTAGAACGCCCCAAGCATCCTCTTTCCCTGTGATGGGACAGCTTTGTGAAATAAAAGTTCTATTAGGAAGTGGGGTACATTGAGCTAAAACAAAATGTCCTATTACTTCCTCATCTCCTGGCATCCAATAACCCGTTGGGATAGGGTCTATTGACGTTCTAGGAAAGTTAGCAATAGGAATAATATTTCTAGCGTCAGGCCAGTCATATAACCAAACAGATTTTATATCTCTGTTCTTAGTAAGGATGCCATTTAACAACGCTTCTACTTTTAGTTTTTTGCTTGGATCTTCTTCAAATAAGACGCTGATTTCTTTATCGCCTCCATCATCAACCATCTTTGATTCGTTGTAAGCCTTAAAACCAATTAGACCTATTGCAGAGATAGCAGATAGGCCAACTATCTTCATTAAAAACTTACTCCAGTTTTGTTCTGGAGAAATGATGTTTTTAACGGTTTCTATTGCTGCCTTCATAAGTAAGCCTTACTGATTTGAGCAAGTAAACCTAGCAACGCCAAAGCCGCACTAACAACTGCTGCTGCTTGGAATACTCTTTTTTCTAATTGTCTTACTCGATCCTCTAAATCTCCTATCTTTTCCTCTGCTCTCTTGAGTTTCATCTCTGTGCAGACAATACGAGTTTCTTGTCTTGCATCAATAGAAAGATCACCATCGATCATGTCAACCTCCCACTTTCAGGGTCAATAGACTTATTCGTGATCGGGTCAACTCTCGGCCCTACTGGGATTAGTTTTACAGGAGTTTCAATTCTAACTATCTGATAAGGCACGCCACCCATATTCCCTTCTGCTTTCTTTTTCTCTTCGTCAGCTTTATAAGTTCCATCACCTCTCTTTTTTGCTGTCTCCAATCCAAAACTGGCCAGGGCACCTGTAAACACGCTAGCTATGAAGGTTGGATCTATACGTTCTTGCTCTCCTAATCCTGGGATCGTAACGTAATTCAAAGTCAAAATAAATCCGCTCCAAACAACAACACCTAACCTTACAAATGTAGATAAGACTTGCAGTTGTTCTTCTTTATCATCCAAGCCCTCCTTTAGTTTTTGCAGAGGATTCTTCTTCTTTGGATCGTTTACTTTTTTCTCTTCCATGCGTAAAAAGTTAAAAACATAACTACATTAGACATAAATGGCTTGAAAGTAATGAAATTCCTTTCTCAGACGCAAAAGGAAGTAATAGCCAAGGCTCATGGCATAACCGTTGAATCTATAAATAAAAGAATTGAGCTATGGAGTTTAATTAACGATCCAGATATATCTAAGCCTGACCTAGTAGAAGCACAAAAGGCATGGATTAAGATTCAGCAAGGAACATGGCCTAATGTAAATGTCTGAGATTGCTGCTGCGTTAATTGGTGCTATGGTGTCAGCCTTACTGATGGTTCTTGGCAATCGTTCTAATAAACGCCAAGGAGACATTCGTGAGATCTTTCATCGACTCAACGCTATAGATAAAGAATTAGTAAGGCTTGATTCAACTAGACCAAGAAATTGGCGAGGACAATGAAAAACCCCTAGTGTCCTCTATGAAACTAGGGGTTTCTCTGATACATCAAGTCCCACCTCGACGTTTAATAACTTACTTGTGTGAGTTGTAAATTACAAAAATATTTTAGCCATTTCCATGAATATTTCAAATGAAAAAACTTTTCTTCAACAGCGAGCGAGGGAAACGCTTTACCCTCTGGGTACTTGAATCAGCTACAGAACAAAGTAACAACAGTCTTGTGCCAGAGGACGTTGACTTTATAGAGGCTAGACTATGGCCTAATCGAACATTAAAACTCCAATGAGTATGTATAAGACTGAATGGTTAGAAGAAGACCGTCAGAGAGTTATGAACATGGAACGCTGGTATATCCTCGATGGGCGGCATAGACCTGATCATCCTCAACATGGGATCTATACTGGTTTATCGGAAAAAGCAAATGACCTCGACAGCTTTGACGGAATTGTGTGATTGCCCTCATTGCAAAGAACTAAGAAGACAGCAAGCCAGGCATGGAAAGTGGCAAGAATTATTGCTACATATAAATAAAAACAATGAAAGAAGCGGAAGTTCCTCTTGATTTCTCTTTTGTCTTTGACTTAGCTCAACCTCCTAGTTTGGAAGATGAATTGCACTTAGAGAAAGAGATAAGGATGATTAAATCTTCCGATGATATTGAAGGGATAAAAAATTACGCAGTAGATACAGCTAGGCAGAATTATCAGCAAACTATTTTCATTGCCGGATGCCTTACTAAGATTGCAGAATTACAAACAAGAATTGTTAAAGTCGCCGAAATGAAAGAGCAAAAAAGCCCTAATTTGCTGAAAAAATTATTAAAGCTAAAATAAGATTGGAGTTGAGACTAGCTCCATTGAAAAGACAGAGCCTCTTGCATCCGATCCCCAGTGCAAGAGGTTTTGTTGTCTATGCAGACTTCTGGAATTTAGCGTTACTTCCTGTGCCTATCCACTTTATTTCGTGATCTGAAACAGGAACTTCAGGTTGTTGAACAGAGTACCAACGATGATCACAGGCAATACAATTCCTGCGTCTAATTGTAAGTTTGTCAGAGGTACGCTTAGTGCATACAACTCTAGTCCTAGTGTTCCCACATTCAGGACAGTCTGTTTGAATTTTATTAATCATTTATTGTCCAAATCCTTTGTTGTTTTTTTTGCTTTTCATTTTTGGTTTTCTTCGTGTTGAAAGACGAGGAGTATTGAAGTCTCTTGTCTGACGTACTGTGAAATCAGTCTCAGATCTAGTCTTAGGGATATGACTTTTAGACATTTACGGAGCTGGAACCAATATGTGTTGTGCGTGTTCTGAACTCCTGCCATCAGGCCATTTCACGTTGTAGTAATAACTTGGGCGTTTTCTGCTATTCAATTTTTCCTTCATTTCTACAATTGTTCCGGCAGTAGAATCTATTGCTAAAAAGACTCCTGTGTTTCTTTTTTTATTAACACGGTCATTAATCTTGAACCTCGGTGTTGCTGGCATTAGTTTTTTGTAAGTAAATTTGTACGAGTTTTTTCTTGCTGTGATGGGTTGTAGTCCCAGCTAATAATCTTAATTCTCTTGAGGTACGAGTTTCAAGGAATCTTGCAAATCCTTGATATGGTTTTGGACTTCTGTAAACAAAGGAAGAGCCAAGCCAATCAAGGAGTTTCATTTTACAGTTCTTTTTTCCAAAGGATAGAAGCTGTTGGATAAGTTGCTTTTAGTTTGTTAAAAGCCTCTTCTTTTGTTGTGCCCCATGCCCTGATTTTCATCCCTTGTTTTTTAGGTTCACAAACCCAAAACAAGTGAAGTTTAGGAACTGGCTTAGGCTCGCTTGCTGTAACAGATGTGAAATAAGTCATGATTCTTTTGCTTTTAGGATTGAATTGTTTTGTTTAGCGATAACTCTGTTTTGAACTGCCTGTTCCCATTCCGCTTCGTCTTGTTCCTTAAGTGCTGCATACTCTTTTTTAGTACAAATGCTTTCGACATAATTAAAAATAAGTTCTCTCATGAAAGCACTTACTTGTTTTTCTAGCTTCTCTTCTACATGATTCACAAAATATGTCCCTCTTGCTGATGGCAAAAGCACTTGAACGATATATTTATTATCTTCTTTTCTTGGTTTTAATCGACCACTCATGATGGAATACAGAATCGTTACTCACATATTAGGTTAGAAAAGGTTTTAATCCCATTCAACTTCATCTGCTAAACGTGCCAAAGTATGTAGAGAGTTAAGACTGTCTACTTTTCTTTGAATTTGAGCTGACTTAATTTGATTGCCAAAAGATTCAGCTTGCTCAGTCAAAGTTAATTTGTGGCAATGTTCAATGCGTTGGCAAGGATTATTCTCAAGATCTTTTGTAGCTCTAGCAAATTTGCCTCCAGTAATGACGGCAGTTAACTGACTTAAAGCTTTGTAGACCTCTGTTTTTGTTGTTGGATTGTTCATCCTTTTACCTCCATTTTTTGTTGCCAAGCTCGATCTGATATTTCTTTGGCTGTTTGGCCGTAAGAGTCAGAGATTTCTTCGTCACTAGGTTCGTAGTTGAATTGCTTATCAGCCTCATCTACATATTCATCAATGATGTCATGTACAAAAGAAAACTCTTGATTAGGTTCATAGCGATCTTTGTCTTCTTGATTTAATTCATCAAGTTCTTCTGTTATGTCTTGAACTCTTGCGTAAGGACAAACCCATCGTTTGTTATTTGCCAGTTCAGAAACAACTGTTGCTAGTGCTTTACGAAGCTCCCTCACATGAACATGAGGATTGTGCTTGATAAATGTTTCTGTTTGAACGCTATGGTTAATAGCTTGATTACAGGTTTTGATTAAAGTTTCTATTTTTTCAAATTCAATTGAAACTTTAGGAGAATAAGATTTGGTGGTTTTCATTGGTTTAGAAAAGGGCCATATATATGACCCTGTATTGGTTTAGAAGTTAGGTTCTACTTCGATTTTTCTAGGATTGATATTGCCAAAGCAACCATATCCATCGTTTGATTCCTTGCCTTTACCATTCAAGTAAACAACAGGTTTCTTTTCCTCTCCGTTTTCCTTACTCCAAACTTTGCCTTGCTTGTGCTTAGAAGTATCAGCTTCTAATGCCATTAACAAACTGATGAAACCAGGAATTGATTCAACAGGAATTGCAAGACCTATTGTTTTAGGATTCTTATCTGCATCATCAAAGGTGTTATCTCCTACAGACCACTTAACAGGGAAAGGAAAAGCAGGAACGAAATTAGATTGAAAGTCAGCCATAGTAATTGAAATGGTTAATTAGTTTACTTGTTTTAATGTCGTTTTTTAGAGACTCGACATTACATTTACGTCTGTTTGAAAGTTGCGTAAGAACTGCTTTTGCAGCGTGATCGACAGCTTCAGGTGTCATTACGGAGAGTCAGATTCTACTTCCGCTATTTTGGATCTAATGAAAGACAAATGCTCTGGAGTCGTAATAAATTCCGATATTTTTTCAGAAGATATCTTGTATTCCTGTCTGAAAGCACTTACTACTCTGTTCCTCCCGTGAGTAGGTAATGTCTGTAGCTCTTTGGCAAGAGCATCTTTCTGAGATTGAGGGATTGATGCCTGAGCAACTTTGCCAGTTACCATTTCATGTGCAACAGGAGAAGGTTTTGCTTGTCTAGCGTTAGCACCTCTTTGAGGAGAGCGAGCAATCTCTTTCTTTGCAGGAGTAGCAACAGGAGCAGATCCTTCAGCATCATCGTCATCACCTGCTAATCCATAAATGGCTAACAATGAATAACGTCTTGCGTAAGTAATAGCTGACCCTAAAGCTTGCATGATGTTCCCTCTATTAGGAACTAGATCAGGGAAAGGTAAGTTGCTTTCAATAACTGTGTTGTAATCACTGTCCTCACCAGTAAAAAGTAATCTGGTTTTTAATACAGTTACAACCTTTTCACCAACAACAATATGCTCAAAGGTTTGAGTATGAGATAGACCTAAATGAGTAGCTGGTTGAACTGCATTCAATCCACCAGCAAGAGTTGTGTAAGTACCGTAGTTAGCTTTTCCATCTTTACCTGCGGCATGATGTTCCATTTGGAACCTTGCCAATGCTTCTTCAATAGTTTTTGGATGTGAAGACTTTGCGTCAGTCTTGGGTTTTGATTGGTTTGGCATTGTTCGTGCTTTTGTACTCCTAAAGTCTAACCTAATAGGTTAGAAAGGTCAATGTAATGTTCTAACCGTAATCTTTGCGCCTGGATTTTCTCCTTCTACGCAGTACCTTTTCATGTTTCTATTCTTAACAATCAAAGAATCATCTTTCAATACACTCCCTCCACTACTTTCTGACAATGCGTCATAAGTACTGCGTTGCAGCTTGTCTACGTCACCGATTCCTTTACTTGTTACAAATACAGGAGCAGAAGGTTTTAGCTTCTTTGCATTCTTTCCTGTTCCGTAATGACTCTTAGGTCTTGCAAATAAAAATATAATCTCTATCTCTACAGCTTGATCAATTGCTTCTCCATCGTAATGAGTTAATGCTGCCTCCTTTACATCCTGTCTCCAAGGTTTTACACGTTTACTATTTTCAATCATGATCCCATGTCCTACATGTCTTTTACTACCTTGCGGAGCAGGGATTCCTATTACAGGAATAAAAATTTCATTCATTACTAGATGATTCAGCCAAACCTTCTGATATATATTTGAAGGCTTTTACTTCTAACAAAGAAAAAGCTATTTCTTCTTTTGTATCATCGTCATTATCTAAAACAGCAGAAAGGCCATGAGAAGAAGAAGGGTTCTCAAACCAAGCTTCATCTCCATGTCTTCTATGTTCGTTACTTGCTTGAGGAGATTCAAAATCAGGATATAGATGACAAAGATCTATATAAGTTCTATTTTCATTTCCAGGTGTACCAAATTCAGTTTCTGAAAAAGGTAAATTAATAGGGACAGAACATAAAACCCAAGAGTCAATAACAACACTAAATGGTTTTACTTTGAACCATTGTCCTAAAGCGTAGATACCTACAATTCTTCTTGTATCAACATGGAAAGACATTAAAAAGGAACCTCCTGTTTTTCTTCAAAAGTATGCCATGCTTTATGCCATTCATCTAGGCATTCATTAACAGGTTGATCATCACCAATTGTTGTCTTTTTAGGTTTAGCCCAAATCGTTTTACAGACATCAACTTCTAATCCATGATGTGTTTTTAGTGCCTCTACATAACTTCCTAATTGAGCATTAGTTGAATAAGTTCTGCCTGATTTACTTTGAGATTTAAGATCAATTAACATTAATCTTCTTGAGTCATGGTCATAACCCAGAAGATCTAATTGACCTCCAACAGACTTCTTAAGATCACACAGCATATATTCGGTACACCACGGCTCGAATTGTTCAAAAAATGGATGACTTAATAACGGTTCAACCCATTCACCATAAAGTTCAGGATCAGGTGAAGGATCACCGAGCATTTTTTGTTCTAAACACCAATGAACTTTCTTGCCTCTAGCTTCCCAACCATTAGGGCCATGCCTGTAACGTTCAATATTGGCTAAAGCTTCAGGTGTTTTGTTATTACATACCTGAGTTGTTGAATATAAAAGAGATTCATTAGTAGGTTCCCAAACATATTTATGTTCAGGTTCTTTCCGATATATCGGTAAAGGATCAAGCCAAACAGAAGACCAAGGATCTTTACGTTTTAAAGCTTGAACGTGTATCCACTTTGCAAAAGGATTCATTGTTTTTAGTTGGTTTAGTTAGTTGGGAAATCTTTAGGGTCAACGACCTCTACAGATTCTTTAATTTCGGGAGGAGGATTCTCCCTTGCTAAGTTTTTAAACCTCACACCTTGATAACCTCTAGGGAAAATATCAAGGTGCTTATTGGCTTGTTCGATGTTGCGTTTAGAACCTTTAGCAATCTCGTCAAGATCCTCAAGAGTCCACATTGGTCTATCAGGATTAGCAGGATTAGGTGTATGTAATCCTTTCTTTAACCTGAGAGTGATAGAGCGAAGGTTGTTAAATAAAGGTTCCATCTTGATAGTTCGTGATTGGTGCTTCTAATTTTTTATTCAATAAAACAAGAACAAATCGTTCTTCTACTGAATAAGGATTAGTCATTGTGTACTTCCATTTTTTACCCATGATTTGATCTTTAAGTTTTTGGCATTCACTTAAGGAGTAAGAATCGATCAGTTTTAACCATTTAGACCTGAATTGAGGAGAGGTTATTTTGCGTTCAGGGATTTTTACGCCATTCACTCGCTTATCCATCGACAAACCTCCCATTCTTAAAGAGTCTTCCTGCTGGATGATTGGTTACAGGTTCCTTATCAGCGTTCTTTGGTCTTCCAAAGGCGATGTAGTTCTTAAGTGTTACTGATTGCCATTGATGCGCTATGGCCTCTTCTAGCTGATCTGTGACGGCACTCTGCCCATGATTTGTATATATCCCTGCTAAACCTTTAGGCCCAATTAAAAGTTTAAAAGCATCTTCTGTATGAAATCCCTTCTTAACGCCCCAGAACTTAACGATTAAATCTTTACAAAACTCAAGTGATTTAGGAATTTTATTTTCTTTGAAAACCCATTTTTTTGTTTTTTCCTTATTTATTATATTCTCTACTTTACTAGTATAGAAAACCTCCCTTTCTTTCTCTTTTTTCTCTTTGTGTCGGTCGGTTTTCATTGTATCATACGTTGTCAAGTCTTTATATTTTGTTTCTATCCCGAGAGCTACCATATCATGTACAAACCCTTTGAGGGAGTGCCATTCAGACATATGAGACTTGCATGTATCGATGAGCTTTTTAGATATATCGACTGCTTGAGTTTCCATAATACAGTTCGTTTACAGTTCTATAGGGTGGTTAACTACGTGTAATCTACATGGTAGATATATATATGTCAAATCAGGATTGTAATATTTCTCATTCATGATTTTACCTCTGTGGTAACGCCTGAAAGGGATACCAACTTTGCTTGTTTTTTAGCCTCCTCTTTTTTGTTCTTTTCTTGGTATTTATTCCATTCATCTCTCCCTTTTGCACGTTCTTTCCATTCCTGATCCCAAATATTTTTACTATCTTTCTCAGCTTTTATTCTTTTATCTTCTGCTATAACCAACTTTCTAGCGTGTTCTATTCCTGCTTTCTGCATGAAATTAGCATTGTCATTTGCTATTGAATGCCATATCTCAAAGCAATCACCTGTCATTTTTCTGCATTCATCGTCCTCCTCTCCATTCCATTCTTTATTTTCAGATTCATAGCTACTTTCTTTTAAAAGTTTATAACCATGCCATCTTTCATTCATTAATCTCATCTCTGTATATATTTCATGCTCTAACTCTGAAATTGTTTTTCTTAGTTTTTCTCTTTGCTTATTAAACTCAGGGACTTTCCCGTAATCTTCAGCATAGTCATAGTCAGTTGTGTACTCAGAAATTAGTTTTTTCATTGTTCTTAAATAAATTGGTTTGTAGGTTTGTTTTTTTAATCCGTTTTTGATAACTAGGATTTGCTTCAAAGGCATACCATTCATCACTAGGTGGGTCAATCCAGCATCGGACTCCGTTAATCAATTTGAATCGCAATACTTTGCCATTCATAATTGCATTCATGACTTTCATAGACCTAATTCTCTGATGGTTTTTTCTGCTAAATCAAGTGCATTGATTTCTGCTATATAATCAGATTTGCTGATTTCATTATTAAAAAAAGCATGTTCAATAATTGCTCGATTTTCTGCCTTTTCTTTCAATTTTCTTTGAATTAGATTTTCTAATTCTCTTTTCATTGCGGCCATGATTTAGGTTTGTTTAGTTTAGTTTGATATGGGTAAGGTTTATATAATTAATCCGCTAATGATGGACTTCTTTGATAAGCACTTAATGAAGGGTGATTCTCCCAGTATTCAAGGTCTTGTAAATGCTCTTTGAATTGTTCTTGAAACTGTATTGAATCTATTTCTAAATCAATATTGTCATCTGCAAATTCTTCTTTAAGTCGTTCGTAATACTCTTCAGAAAATTGATTAGACATGGTTAAAATCCTCAATTGGTTTAGTTGGTTGGTTAATTCTCTAGGTCTTACTGTCTCTTTCAACTGCCTAGAATTTTACTGTCGGACTGTCGCAAACGACAATCAACAATTACCTTTAATAGCATTTGATGTTTTTATAATTAACCCTATTCTCTCAACTCTTTCTTTATCATCTTCAATTAAAGTAGCGTTTATTAATTCATCTCTTAATAATCGACTACCAATAATATTAATTTCTTTTTTATTGCTAGGTACTTCCATTTTTCCTATTTCAACTTGATTAAAAGTATTAAAGTACCTTTGAGCTGTTCTAGTGCTTACTTTAAATTGTTCTTCAATATCTTTTTTTATCTCAGTATCTCCAAAACCTTCAATCTTTTTTTCTTTAATCAGGGCTCTAATTTCATCTTCAATTAGTTCTAATTTTTGGGAATGATTCATTTTGAATACCCTGTAAAAATTGTTTGGTTTGTTTTCTTTAGTTTTCTTCTTTTTCCTAGTTCCTTACTTGCCTCACTTCCTTTAGGTTGCGTACCGTGTAATAAATGACAAAAACTACCTTTTTTAAAACAATTTGAATCATCATGATCTATTGGTAAATTTAATTTCTTTGCCTCATCCTCATTGAAAACTACTCTTGAATCTCTCTCAAAATATTCTATTAAATTATCCTCAGTTCCTCCCCATGAAGCAGTTACATAAAAGTTGCTAGGTATTCCTAAATCTAAAAAGTAACTGAGTGATTTTGAATAACAATAAAAAATATTATCAGGATTCAACTCAGCAACTTTTAACCATGCTTTTAAATAATCTAAGTTGAAAAAATCCCCACTCTCATGAATCCTAGTAAGTTTTAGATTCTTATTGATACTTTTATCAATTAACTCAACCGCATTTCCTTTTCTTAAAGCTTTTAAAATCGCTTTAAAATTACTCATTCTATTATCTCTAACTGCTGGGTATTGCGCTTCTTGGCTTGCTGCGTAACACCTAAATAAAGTGGTGTCAGAATCAACTATTTGACTCTTTCCATTAATAACGCTTGCCCAGCTACGGCAAATTTTTGCCTTTGGACATGTAAGCCCAGCGGGAATAGAAACAATGTTTCTTGATGTTAGTTTTGAGTTTCCTGAACTAACTTTTAATAGTTCTTTCATTTTCCTAACATCCAATTACAATAGTTTTCTACTTGATCTATTCTCATTGGTTTCATGCCGTTCTTACTTGGCAATAAATAACAGATTGATTTTGTACCGTCTGGGTTTTTAATGATGACTTCTTCAGGAATAACCCCGAAATGATTTTTTAAAAAGTTGTAGGCTTGTTTTGTTAGTTCCATTTTTTTTTAAGATAATTGAGCAATAAAAAAGTAGAGAGAATTAACTCTCTACTTTTGATATTGGATGATTGACTAGCTCTTTCTCAAGCTCCTCATCTCTCCAATTTTTTAAAACTTTCTCACAC
>Ga0315332_10000026_pt1 | contig 39702 bp, 28 predicted proteins | sample M110034915metaG_FD_203455 | JGI IMG/M metagenome (GOLD analysis project Ga0315332, IMG submission 203455) | Ammonia-oxidizing marine archaeal communities from Monterey Bay, California, United States - M1 100m 34915 | ecosystem: Environmental > Aquatic > Marine > Intertidal zone | place: USA...
GATAATGGCGAACGCCAGCAATACGCCCGCGACGGTCAGTTCACGTCCGTTGATTGGTGTAATGTCCTCAGAGTGAGGGCCTTTGTACTCCGTTCCCATGTAGACCCGCTGCATGGCCCACAGGATGTAGCCGGCCGTCAGGATCACTCCACTGGCCGCTATGATCGCCAGCGTCGGGCTGTAGTTCCACGCACTCAACACAACGAAAATTTCGCCGATGAATCCGCACAGGCCGGGAAGTCCCAGACCCGCGAAAAACAATCCCGCTGCCAGACCACTGTACAGCGGCATACGGCCCATCAGGCCACCGAACTTGTTCAGGTCACGATGGTGCACGCGGTCGTAGATGACGCCCACCATAAAGAACATGCCGGCCGATGAAACTCCGTGAGCAATCATCTGGAACATGGCCCCGTTGATTCCCATCAGCCACATATCCGGGTTTATAGTCTTGCCGGTCGCTTCGCCAATTTTCCAGACACCCAGTCCAATCAGTACGTAGCCCATATGGCTGACAGAGCTGTAGGCGACCAGACGTTTGAAGTCTGTCTGGGCAAGAGCTGCGAAGGCTCCGTAAATGATGCTGAAGACACCGATGCCCACCAGTGCGTAGGCCGCGTAGTAAGCACCATACGGGCACAGGGGGAAGGCGACGCGAATGATGCCGTATCCACCGAGCTTCAGCAGGACGCCAGCCAGAATCATACTGATCGGCGTGGGAGCTTCGACGTGAGCGTCAGGCAACCATGTGTGAAACGGAAACGCGGGCAGTTTGATGGCAAAGCCAATGAACAGCAGCACAAAGGCCGTGATTTGTAGATTCGGGCTGAGCGTAGTGGTGAGTGTTGTGCTGGTGCCGGAAGCGGCTTTTGCCAGTTCGATCAGGTTAAAGCTGTCCGTGGTGCCGCCGCTGTTGAAGTAGAACATCAACATTGCGATCAGCATCAACACGCCGCCGATCAGCGTATACAGGAAGAACTTGATGGCCGCGTATTCTCTGCGTGGACCACCCCAAACGCCGATCAGGAAGTACATTGGCAGCAGCATGACTTCCCAGAACACAAAGAACAGGAAGAAGTCGAGCGACAGGAAGACGCCCAGCATCCCGGTTTCCAGCAACAGAAACAGAATGAAGTAGCCTTTGTGTTGCTTGTTGATGCTCCATGAAGCGACTGCGGCCAGCATGGTGACAAAGCTGGTCAGAATCACCAGCGGCAGACTGATCCCGTCAACGCCAAGTCGGTAATACACATTCCACGTCGGTATCCATTCCTTAACTACCAGCATCTGCATGCCGGCTTCGGCGTACTTAAACTGCCCCCACAGCATCAACGTCAATACAAACGTTGCCACGGTGAATCCCAGAGCGATTGCACGAATCTGCACAACGGCACGACTGTCCAGAAAGGCCAGAAGCAGCGCGCCAAGAGCGGGAAGGAAAATGATGGCGGAAAGTAGTACGTCTGGATTCATGGTTTAACCCCAGCCTGAATGCTGGACCAACTGAATTGTTATTTAATGAACGGCAGATGAACCGCCGAGTTTCACCCTGGAAATGTCGTAAACATGACTGCAAACAGAGCCACAACACCAAGCACGATAAACATCACATACTGCCGCAGTCGACCCGTCTGCACAACCTTCAGCGAAGTGCCGACAGACTGTGTGGCACTGGCGATCAGATTGACGAATCCATCCACAACGTTTTCGTCAAAGACGCGATCCCATTTTGAAACGACGACCGTGGCTTTCGCTGCGCCGTGCAGAATTCTGTCGAAGACCGCTCCGTCAAACCATGCACAGAAGGCGGCGACTTTGTGAGCCGGTCTCATGAACAGGGCGTCATACAATTCATCAAAGTGCCATTTGTTTGTCAGGAAGCCGTGTACACCTGCCAGCTGACGTTTCATCTCTTCCACGTTTACAAAGTTCGTGCCGTAAAGGATGTACGCGATCAATGTCCCGGACACGGCGGCAACCAGTGCCCATGTTCCCGCGGTATCGTGCGCGTCAACGATGTCCTGAATACCCGGCAATGTGATGCCGTCGCCGACAGCAGTCACACCGGCTTCCAGATGAGCGGGCTCATCGCCCGTCAGCAGCAGGTACAGAGATCCGTGATCTCCACCAACTGCACAAAAAGCGGCAAACACGGAGAGGATCAGTAACGGTGCCGTCATGATCCATGGTGATTCGTGAGCATGGTCATGGACATGTTGGTCACGTGGTGCACCCCAGAAGGTGTAGAACCACAGTCGGAACATGTAGAACGCCGTGATACCGGCTGTCAGCAGCGGTATGAAGAACAAGAGAAAATGAGCGGAATTGGCCTCTGTGAATGCCAGAGCTGACGCCACGATCGCGTCTTTGGAATGGTATCCTGAGAACGCAATGACGCCGGGGATTGCGAGTCCGCTGATGGCAATCACGCCGATCAGCATTGTGATGGCCGTGATCGGCATCTTCTTCAGCAATCCGCCCATTTTCGGCATTTCCTGTTCATGATGACAGCCGTGAATCACACTGCCGGAACACAGGAACATTAATGATTTGAAGAACGCGTGCGTGATCAGGTGGAACAATCCGGCCGCCCAGCCGAAGACACCAATGCCCAGCATCATGTAGCCCAACTGACTGATGGTGGAATAGGCCAGTACCTTCTTGATGTCGGTTGCTACCATCGCGATCGTAGCTGCCAGGAACAGCGTGATGCAGCCGGTGTAAGCAATCGTCAGCAGGACTTCCTGCACAAACATCGGGAAGAATCGTCCGGCCAGATACACGCCCGCCGCAACCATCGTGGCAGAATGAACCAGAGCTGACACCGGGGTCGGACCTTCCATCGCATCCGGCAACCACGTTTGCAGCGGAAACTGAGCACTCTTGCCGACACAGCCGGCGAATATTCCCAGCCCGACAACAACCAGCAGGTAATAAGGAATCTGTCGGTTGCTTCCGTCTTCGTTTGTAAGGACGTGACCGTCGGTGCCTGTGATCAATACGTCGCCGGTCAACTCGTCGCGATCAAAGTTGCCGTCCTCTGCACGATGGACCATGCTGAACAGGCCCTGGTCAACCACTTCGTTGTCCACCATCGTGTCGCCGAAGCGGAACGTGCCGAAGTATGTCCATAACACCATCAACCCGATCAGGAAACCGAAGTCTCCTATGCGGTTCATGATGAAGGCTTTGTTGGCCGCATCACTGGCCGTCTTGCGTTCTGTATAGAACCCAATCAGCAGGAAACTGCAGATACCGACCAGTTCCCAGAAGATGAACACCTGGAAGATGTTGCCCGCCAGGACCAGTCCCAGCATCGCGAAGCAGAACAAAGACAGAAACGCGAAGAAGCGATAGAATCGTCCGGGCCGATGAACATGGCTGCCGTCTGCCTTGTGAGCGAAATGGTCAACATATTCATCGGTCAGCTCGTCGCTCATGTAGCCAATGGCAAACAGGTGAATGCACGTGGCAATCAGCGTTACCATCGTAAACATCACCAAGGTCAGGCTGTCGATGTAGTAATCGAGCGTGAGCTCCAGGCTGCCAAAGACACCTAATGTGTAGATCGTTCCCGAGTAAACCGTCTGGCCACGTTCAAGTTTCGGGCCGCCATCATCTTCGGTCGCAACAGCCGTCAGAATGTGGTCAGCCCCGGCTTCGCTGCTCCCGTGGTGTTCAGCGTCGTGATCGGCACCTTCGTGTTCATGCGGAGGCGCTCCTTCGCTACTGTCCGCTTCGTGGTGGGAGTGGCGAGCATGGTTGATATCCGCCTGCTGTGACATCCAGCCTTCAGCATCGCCGTCGTCAAAAGCGTTGCTGGCGGTACCCCACATCACAAGTGCCGTCAGGCTGCACAGAAAGCCAGCTCCGATACAACCGACGGCCGTCCATGCCGCTGCTTTGCTGTGCCGTGGATTCTTGCTCCAGAAGCCGAAGAAAATCTCAACCACAAACCCCAAAAGAGGCAGCAGCCAGGCTGTCATCAGCAGTTTTTGCAGCGTTTCGCCGACCATCGGATTTCCAGAGTATCTCAGAACAAAACCAGAACGGAACAGACGCCCGGTGCCAATCAGCCTTTCAGCTTATTGCCGCGGTCTACGTCTACTGTCAGATGGTTGTTGTAGAAGTTCAAAACAATGGCCAAAGCCACGGCCGCTTCTGCAGCGGCCAGCACGATTACGAAGAGAGAAAAAATCTGACCATCCAGCCCCAGTGTCGTGTACCGCGAAAAAGCCACGAAGTTCACGTTGGCTCCATTCAGCACCAGCTCAACGCCCATCAGAACGCCGATCGCATTGCGTTTGGTCGCCATGCAGATGACGCCGCAGACGAACAGGACCGCACCAATGAACAGGTAGGAGTTAAGATCAGGATCATGCAGCATTCAATCGACCCAGAAGCGGGAGGCCCGCATTTCAATTCAAGTAACGCTCGGAACGAATAAATAATAGTGATATCGCGGAAGACGTTTCCGTAATTCTGTTATGCATTATCCTGCCGCCGTTTTGCCCGAGCAAGATAGGCGGCCCCGATCAACACGACCAACAAGTGAACAGACGCGATTTCGAACGGAAGCAGGTAGCCGGCTCCGTCCTGCCCCACGTCCGGGCGAACGCCCAGCAGGGCAAACCCCAGTGGACGCAACGTATTTCCTTCTGAAGAATCCGCGAATTCCGGTGTGACCGTTTCCGCAATGTAGTTTGGAGATTGTTCCCAGTCGTCATTGGTAGGCAGTGTTGCAAATACCATAGACAGAAACATCACCCCGATCAGACCAGCCACTACAGTTTCCCCAGGTGAGGCGGGAATCTTCATATAGGGCCCGCTGGCCGTCAGCATGATGCCGAACACCAGCAGCACAAGCGTGCCACCCACGTAGATCAGCAGTTGGGCCGCGCCGATAAAGTCAGCGTCGGCCAGAAAAAACAGGCCTGCTACGCTACCCAGCGACACGATCAGCCAGAACGCCATTCGCACGACGCTTTGACTGATGACGACCGCAACGGCGCCCAGACAGGCTGCTAAGGCAAAAATCGTGAAGAACAAACTCACTGTCGTACCTCACTGAAATTCATGCCCACGGTGATGGGTTCCGCCATGGCGGTGTTTTCACCAGTTGCCGCAGACTCTGCCTCACTGTTGTCTTCAGGGGCTTCAGCAGGAGCTGACGACTGGGGTGTTGATGATGATTCTTTCGTTCCTTCCGACACCGCGTGAGTCGCGCGGTTGCCCAGTGGCGAACGGAACGGAGCGGACGTAAGCCCGTCGTCGGTCGCAAACATCCACATGAGTGGCCAGACGGTCGCTCCCAGGAACAGAAAGCAGCTGATGGGGACAAAGTATTTCAAGCAGGTGATCATCACCTGGTCGATGCGAAGTCGAGGCAGCGTCCAGCGAAGCCAGATCTGCACAAATACGCCAAATGCAGCTTTGCTGACAAAGACACCCGCACCAATCACGTTGGCCAGATAGCCCAGAGGACTGAATTCAGGAGATTCGGCCCCCTTTAGACGCCACTCCTGAAGAAGTCCGTCGACACCCGGAATTCCCGTGTGCCAGCCGCCCAGAAACAGAATGGCGGCGACTCCGCACAGAGCAAACATGCTGGCGTATTCGCCCATGAAGAAGAAGGACCACCGCATACCGCTGTATTCGGTGTGAAATCCACCGACCAGCTCACTTTCCGCTTCCGCAAGGTCAAACGGAGCTCGCTTGCAACCTGCCGTCAGTACGACGAAAAATACGAAAAAGGCAACAAAAGTAAACGGGTCATGGAACAGGAACCAGTTCCCCAGATGCCCGCCCTGCATGTCACCAATTTCGCCGAGATTCAGCGAACCGGCGGAAACGATCGGGATCAAAGCACAAATGGCCAGCGGGATTTCGTAGCTGACCATCTGAGCGGCTTCACGCATGCCACCGAAGAGCGACCACTTTGAGCCGCTGGAATAGCCAGCCATGATGATGCCGAAGACTTCCAGCGACAGGATTGACAACAGAATGAACAATCCGCAATCCGCAGAGACAGCCACCCAGTTGTGACTGAACGGCAGGACGACAAACGCCGCAAACGACGCCAGACAAACGATATAAGGGGCTGAACGAAACAGCATTGCGTCAGCCACGGGCGGACACAGGTCTTCTTTCTGAATCAGCTTGATGCCGTCAGCCAGTGACTGCAGCCAGCCAAAGCGACCACCCACTCTTGTTGGTCCGAGTCTGTCCTGAATTCGTCCGGAGCCTTTGCGTTCCAGCCAGATCAGAAAGAACGGGCACAGGGCAAACACATGGAAGACCAGCACTGCATGAATGATTGCAGCAACAACAAGTGCGTCGCCGCTGGATAGCTGTCCGTACAGCGGAACGGACAGGCCGTCGAATGCATCTGATAGTGAGTTGGCTGCCAATGTGTTGATCATATTCTCAACCGACGTCGTGGCGGTAGATGTCTCAGGACTGAACAGGCATCAGGCGATTTGCCCTGCCCGCAGACTGGGTGAGAGTGGCTGCAAAATGCCGCGGGAACTATGACAAATGAAAAAGTCGACTGCAACCAACCCCTTGCGCGATTCACAGCAGCAGTTCGACTTCCACCACGTGACGAGTTTCAGGCCCCTTCCTTTCTCAGTTGTGGGAAGTGGCTGCTGGTTGGCGTGGCAACCTGCGGCGACGTTGAGGTTCTGTCGAACCGTCGCACTGGTACGCAGTTCAGGCCGAGCCGCACGTCCGACTACTGAAGGACAGGTTTTCCGGCCAGAATCAACTGCTGGTGTTCACCAATGCGACTCTTCTGTGCGTCAGGTGCCTTTTCCAGTGCGGTCGTGACCCATTGTTTGGCAGCGTCGAAGTTGCCATTTGCGGCATGGGCAACGGCCAGCGTGTCCAGGGCATTCCAGTTTTCGAACTGACTCATCTGGCAGGCCCGCAACGCCAGTTTCACGGCTTCGTCGGGGTTGCGGGTGGAATCTGTCTGACTGGTTGCATAAATCCATGCCAGATCGTTGATAGGCTGGTAGTTGTCGGGAGCTTTCGTCGTGGCAATTGTCAGATCTTTGATCGCTGCCAGGTCATTCCCCTGCTGAACATGGGCGAACGCTCGGTTGCCGTAGGCGTCAATATACATGTCGTCGATCTTCAAAGCCGCAGAAAAATCAACGACGGCGGCCTGATAGTTCCCTTTGCGGGAATGTACGACGCCGCGATTGTTCAGGGCTTCAGGGTATTCTGTGTTCAGTTGAATGGCAGCATTCAGGTCCGGCAATGCATCGTCGAACTGGTCCACAGCGATATAGCACAGCGCGCGGTTGTTCAGTGCCACAAAGTGTCCGGGATCCCGTTCGACTGCGGCATTCAGGTCTGCCACAGCAGCGGCGTAATCGCTTTTCAGGTACCTGGCCTGTCCTCGGTTGTTCAGCACGCCGGCCTGGCCGGGTTTCTTTTTCAGGCTTTCCGAAAAATCGGCAATGGCTTCGTCGTACTGTTTATGGGCCAGTAATGCGATGCCGCGCAGGTGAAAGTTTTCAGCGCTGGGGGCTGTTTGTGCTCGTTTGGTGAATTCTTCGATCGCGGTGTCGAAAGATACAGTTTCCTGTTCCCACAACCATCCGCCCTTCTGCTCAATCCACAGCCATTCTCCGTTGGTCAGAGTCACAGTGAACGTTTCGCCGAGATACGCTTTCCAGACAATGGCTTCCGGAGTTCGCAGGGGGGCACCGGCCACGGTGACAATGACCTTGCTGCCCACCCGGTCGTCCGCCGCTGCGTCGGTGGTGTTGGCGGACTGCTGCGGGATCGCAAATGCGACTTGAGCATCTGTCGCTGTAAGCACGAGCCCGCACACAACGACGAAGAGCATTCCGGCAAGTAATCCCTCTTCGGATCGAGACGCCATTGACGATTTCCTGACTTGAAGGGGCACGTTGGGGTTGGGAAACATTGTTGAAATGACAGTCAAACCTGCCAGCCGTGCAAAGGACTGAAAGCCACGTGCGTCGTTGATTTCACCAGGACGTTTGCATTTAATCGACTTGCTGGTGAGCCACACGCCTTGTCACTTGCGAACAGCCGCTCGAACCCTCTGCCGTCCGACACTACGTCTGTCGACCGTGATTGTAATCATCACAGAAAGTTGTGTAGAGACCGGATTATCAGATTCCATGTTGTCAGGCACAGCTGACTATGGCGGAAGCCGGAGGCTCAGTGGTACGCTGCGAAGGAGTTTTTACCAGACTTTCAGACTTCACAGAGGGCCTGCCGTGTCCGTCGACGCAGCTAGAATACAAGCTCCATGCCAGCTCAATGTCCCTTCGCGAGTCTCGTGTTCAATCGCAACCATGACAGCAGTACGTAGTGGCGTGCTTGCGGCACTGCTGGTGCTGTCTGTGATCACTGGCTGTTCGTCTGCTGTAACCGGAAAATCGGGAGATGAACAATTGTCGGCTGCAGGACCTCCGCCGGCACAACCGCCGGCACTAGTGCGGGTTCGTGAAGTTCGGCAGGAACAGATTGCTCCGCGATTGGTGGCCGTGGGAACTGTGCGGCCGCGACATTTCAGTATCATCGCATCGGCTGCCGACGGCGTCGTTGAGGAATTTCCGGAGGAACAGGGCAACTTTGTGAAGAAGGACACTGTTCTGTCGAAACTGAGAATGGTCTCCACGGATCTTGCGCTGGGTCAGCAACAGGCAGTCCTTGACGAAAGGGTCGCCCAGCACGAACAGATTTTGGAGCCGCGTAAGGAAGATGTTGAAGAAGCACGGGCGCAGCATCTGGCGGCTGAAGCGGCGTTTGCCCATGCAGAGCAAAGATTGAAGGAATTACAGTCGCTGGCAAGTCGGGGCGCTACCAATCCTTCCGCAGTCGATGATGCTGAACTGACTTACAATGAAGTCCGCCACCGTTTGCTGGCCGCCAAAGCCGTGTTTCAGCGAGTTTCCGCCGGTGCACGTAAGGAAGAGAAGCTGCAGGCGAATGCCAGACTGCAGGCTCAGGAAAAACACGTTGCGTGGTTGGTTGCGGAAAAAGAAAAGCGAATCACACGGACTCCCTTTGACGGTTTCCTGGTTCAGGAACAGACGTACGTCGGGCAATGGCTGTCGAAGGGCGATCCTGTGGCGACGATGGTTCAGCTGGACAAAGTTGATGTTGAAGTTCCTGTCGACCAGGGCTTTATTTCGCAGATCAGAATCGGTGAAAGCGTGCGTTTGAAGATTGCCGGGACTCCCGATCCGGACAGTGCCGACGGTCGCTGGACCGGAACTGTCAGCAGCATCGTTCCGCGGAGTGACTGGGAATCCGGTTCTCGCAGTTTTCCGGTGATCGTGCGGATCGAAAACCTGATGAAGGGGACGGAGGATGTTCCTGTTCCCACTCTGCGCGAAGGCATGGTGGCAGAAGCGGAATTCTTCGGCACACCGTTTCAAGCCACTCTTGTTCCGAAAGATACGTTGGTGCGAACGTCGCGAGGCACATTCGTGTATGCAATAAATCCCGCCGTCAGTGGCGAGCCATTAAGTGTTCGCCGAGTGATGGTGCAACCAGGCATCAGCAAAGCCGAATTGATCCATGTTCGAGGCACCGATCTTGAATCCGGTACGCTGGTTGTTACAGAAGGCGCTGAACGATTGCGTCCGTTTCAGCCGGTGCAGATTAAGGCTCCTGAAGATCCTTCCGTTGAGTAGTTTGCTGACGACATGAACTTCATTGCCTTTGCCATCGAAAACCCCGTCAAAGTCACCGTCGCTGTGTTCCTGCTGGTGCTGTTTGGGGGGCTTGCGTACCTCAGCACACCAGTCCAGTTGACGCCGGATGTGGTCGAACCGGAGATCACGGTCACCACGCTCTGGCCCGGTGCGAGTGCTCAGGAGGTGGAGCGCGAAATCATTGAAGAGCAGGAAGAGCAGTTGAAGAGTGTTGAAGGTCTCGAAGAATTCAACAGCGAAAGTGCAGATTCCAGTGGTTCCATCACGCTAAAGTTCCCCGTCGGAACATCACTGTCCGACGCTCGCGCCCGCGTCTCTGAAAAACTGAATCAGGTGCCTGAATATCCGGACGACGCCAACGAGCCGGTGATCAGCACTGTCAACGCCAACACAAACGCTGTCGCCTGGTTCATTCTGAAACCGTTGCCGCCAACACATGAGGATCTGCGGAATCTGATCGGGCTGTACCCGGAACTCGCCGCACCTCTGGCCCCCATTCTTAACCGTCCCGGTCGTATTGATCTGACTCGCATTAATGATCTGGTGGATGACCATCCCGTTCTGGAAACCTTTGTGCTGGGGCGAAACAACCCGGCGTTAATGAAGAAGTTCGCCGAAGACTTTATCGAAGCGGAGTTCGAACGAGTCCCCGGCATCGCCAATGCCAATGTCTTTGGCGGACGGGATCAGGAATTCCGAATCGTTGTCAATCCAACGCGATTGGCCGCACTCGGCGTGACCATAGATGCGCTCCGCACCGTGTTACTGAGTCAGAACCGAAACACGTCGGCCGGTGATATTCAGGAAGGCAAACAACGGAATGTTGTGCGCACGCTGGGACAGTTTCAGTCGGCCGTTCAGGTGGAAGAAACCATCATCACTCACCGCGACAGCAGTCCGATCCGTGTTCGCGACGTTGCCACCGTCGGCATCAGCTACAAGAAACCAACCGGTGTCGTGCGGCAACAGGGACTCAGTGCGCTGGCGGTGAATGCACAGCAGTCACCGGGCACGAACCTGAAGGCCATCATGGGGCCGGCTCGACAGAAACTGGATCTTGATGGTGACGGCACCATCACCAGTTTTGAACTGGCCGAATGCGAGCGAATTTACGGCAGGTGTCTGCGGACGGCAGTGGAAGGCCTCAACCAGGGCGTGCTGAAACAGAAGGGCGTCTATCTGGAGCAGGTTTACGACGAGACTCTTTATCTGGATTCCGCGACAGACCTTGTCCGCAGCAACGTTTACATTGGCGGTACGCTGGCCATTCTTGTTCTGCTGGTGTTTTTGCGCAGTCTTCGGTCCGTCCTGATTGTCGGTCTGGCGATTCCGATCAGCGTGGTTGGAACGTGTCTGTTTGTAAAGGCGTTCGACCGCAGCATCAATGTCATCAGCCTTGCGGGCATGGCGTTTGCCGTTGGCATGGTCGTCGACAACGCAATCGTTGTTCTGGAAAATATCTACCGTCACTATCAGATGGGCAAGCCGCCCAGGCGGGCGGCACTGGAAGGAACGCAGGAAGTCTGGGGAGCTGTGCTGGCGTCGACGCTGACTACGCTGGCTGTGTTTGTTCCTGTGATTTTTGTTCAGGGGCAGGCGGGGCAATTGTTTCGCGACATCGCAATCGCGATCAGCTGCGCCGTGGCACTTTCGCTGTTGGTCAGCGTTACTGTGATTCCCACCGCTGCAGCGCGACTATTGAGTCGTAGACGTTCAAGCGATGAACCCCGTACAGCGGATCGATCCGTTGCGGGCGATTCAACGCCCCTTCATTCGCAGGCCGACACCAAATCAGGTTTCGGCATCCGCGGTCTCTTCGGCCTTGTTCGTCTTGGAAGCTGGCTGAACCACGGCTTTGCGGACGGGATGAAGTGGCTGCTGTCTATGCGCGGCAGCACGGTCATCCGGTTGGCGATTGTGCTTGCGTTTGTAGCCGGCTCATTGGTGCTCAGTCGGAAGCTGCTGCCAGATACCGAATATCTGCCCGGCGGCAATCGTAATCTGATCATCGCGATTCTGTTGCCGCCGCCCGGCTACAATGTCGACCAAATGATCAGCCTGGGGGAGAATATTGAAAAGCAACTGGCGCCCTATTGGCTGGGAAAGAAAGGCGACGACGCCCCGGAAATCGAAAGCTTCTTCTTTGTGGCCAGTGGGCGCAGTCTGTTCATGGGAGCTCGGTCAGTAGACGAATTACGTTCGGCCGAGCTGATTCCGATTCTGTCACAGGCTGCCGCTGCGCAGCCGGGGGTTATCCCGATTGTCAGCCAGGCCAGTCTGTTCGACAGCGCTTTGAGCGGGGGGCGCACCATTGACATCGAAATCACAGGCCCCGACCTGGAGGTTCTTGTGTTGGAGGCTCAAAAAGCCTTCGGCATCTGCATGCAGGAATTTCCTATGACCGCCGGAAACCAACTGCGTCCGATTCCCGGCCTGGATCTATCGAGCCCGGAGTTGCACGTTGTCCCCCGGCTGGAAAAGGCATCCGAGCTTGGCATCTCGTCTTCGTCGATTGGGTACGCTGTCAACGCGCTTGTCGACGGAGCTTTCGCCGGAGACTACTGGCACGAAGGCCGTCGTATCGACCTGGTGCTTTACGGCGATGACGACTACGCCGACCAAAGTCAGGATCTGGAGAACCTTCCGATCAGCACTCCCGGCGGCGACAACGTGTTGCTGTCAACGGTCGCCGATGTGATTCTCAGTCGTGGCCCGGAACAGGTGAACCACGTCGAACGTCTGCGTTCCATCACTATTCAGCTAAAGCCTGCCGGCGGTATTGCGCTGGAGGCAGCACTGCGTACGGTTGAAGAAAAGATCCGCGGGCCTCTGATGCAATCACCAAATTTTCAGTCCGGGCTGTATCAGATTCGGCTGGCGGGTACTGCCGACAAACTTGCGGACACATGGTATGAATTGAAGTGGAATCTTGTCCTGGCTGTTGTGCTGACCTACCTGTTGATGTCTGCTCTGTTCGAATCGTTTCTCTATCCTCTTGTCATTATGACCAGCGTCGCCCTGGCTCTGGTCGGTGGGCTGATTGGGCTGACCGTACTGAATCGATTTTCGTTTCAAACTCTGGACATGCTGACAATGCTGGGGTTCGTCATTCTGATCGGTACCGTGGTGAACAATGCGATTCTCATTGTGCATCAGAGCCTGAATCTGATTCGCGGTGAGGGCATGACATCGAACGACGCTGTCTGCGAAAGTGTCCGTACCAGAATTCGTCCGATCTTCATGAGTACGCTGACAACCGTTTTGGGCATGCTGCCGCTGGTCGTGCCTGTTCCATCGCTTGTGGAAGGTCATCTGGTCTGGATTTCCGGAGCTGGCAGCGAACTCTACCGAGGCCTTGGCAGCGTCGTTCTTGGCGGACTGATTGTTTCCACGGCGTTTACCCTGATTCTGGTCCCCGCCGGCTTCAGTCTGGTCATGGACGCGCAAGCGGAGTTCGTTCGATTAACGGCGTCAATCCGGAATCCGTTCCGTAAACGGCGTGCGGTCTGACTGTCCGTATCGCGTCGATCAGCGTCCCGTTTGAACGTTGACCGTTTTCCTTCGTTCTCGCAGAGAGAGAACGAAGTTGACTCATGATAAAACAACGGGACGTCTGTCCCTGAGCGGTTCAGTCGCAGCGTTCATCTGTGTATAAACGATTGTTATGCGGGATTTCATTGACCGAACATCGGTGCACAGATCACTCCTTCGTCAGTTCTTGCGAATGGGGACTGTGTCGACTGTTGTCATTTTTCTGTCCGTCGCGGCCTCCGCACATCCCGTTTCGCTGTCTCGTTCGCTGGTGTACGTTGCTGGCGATGAAGTTCGTGTTACCGTCGAGGTCTTTCTGGAAGACCTGTTTCTGTTTCACGACCTGCAGCCTGACGCGGCGGACTATCTTGATGCGGCGACCATTCAACAGGGAATCGAACTTCATCGGTCGTTCGTTGCCGATCGCTTTGTCATTCAGAATGTTGCCGGACACCGACTGCAGGTTCGTCAGCCTGTCGACGTGACTTTTGACATTCCGGACGACGGCGTGGCGCTGGCCAATCTGATGTCGCACAAATTGACGTTTGAATTACGTCACTCGCTGGAAGCATCGCCGGAATTTCTGACATTCAGTCAGCGATTTGCCGGCGACGAAGGGCTGCTTCCCGCGGAAATGCAGTTGACGGTAAAACAGGAAGGCGGTGACGTGCTGCATGATAAAGCCCTCGTTACCGGTGTTCCGGTGACGCTGCGGTTTGTCTGGGACCGACCGGCGTTAACGGAAAAATCATCTGACAGGGAACGAGCCGCATGGCTGGCACTGGAGCAGCAGAAGACCCTGGGCCTCACGAGTTACGGTGCCGTGTATTCGTTTCTTTATATCGAAGACTTTGAAGTCCGTCACGAGATTCTGATACCACTGCAGACTCTGCAGCAGATCGTGACTCTGTCCCATGATGACGATGAATTTTTCAGCGTTGCTGAGCAGGAGGCAGCGGCTCATTTGATCGCTGATTATTTTGGCTCCGGGAATCCCGTTGAGATTGACGGCCGGCATTCAGATCCGGTTGTGCGTCGTTGTGACTTCTATGGTCTGGATGTTAAAGATCTGGCGCGGCGGGGCCTGCCGCAACCAGTGCCCTGGGCCAGTGCTCGAGCCGGAATCATTCTGTCGTATCCCCTGAACGCGGTTCCGACGCACGTGCACCTGCAGTGGAATCGATTCTCAAAAACGTTGTGGTCGGTAAACGTTGTCGTGTTTGACGGCGCTGGTGGTTTTCGGAAAACGGTCACGCGAGTTGGAGGAAACAATGTTGTTGAATGGAACGCCGGAATTCGGAAGGGGCTGCCGCCCTTACAACTGACCCCCGCAGAAGTTATTCCGCGACCGGTGTTTGAAATTTCCGCGGCTTCAGTCGGTTTGCTGCTGTTTGCTGTGTCCGCTTTTACGCTCCGGACAGTCAAAGCCGGGATTGACCGACGAACGGTTTTGGCGGTCATCTTTTTGCTGGGGTGTGCATGGGCTTTCAGGGACGGCGACTTAGGGAAGCTGGCCGTCCCTGCCGGGCCACGTCCGTCGATGACTGATGCAGCAGCAGATGCCGTGTTTGCGGCATTGCACGCCAATCTCTATGCGTCGTTTCGATATCGTTCGGAAAGCGACGTCTACGATGCTCTGGCGTTCAGTATCAGTGGTGACGTGCTGCAGGCCACATACCTGAAAATCATCGAGGGGCTGAAGATGGAGGAACAGGGCGGCGCCGTGGCGCGAGTGCGGAAAGTGGAGATTCTGCACGGCGCACGCAGTGAGCTGACTGGTCAGCCACGTGCCAACGGGCTGTCCGCGGGTTTTGAGTATCGGTGTCGCTGGAATGTGTCGGGCACGGTGGAGCACTGGGGACACCTTCATACTCGCACGAATCAGTTTGAAGCTGATTTCTGTGTGGAGTCTGTCGGCGGGAACTGGAAAGTGACGGACATCGACATTGTCGATAATCAACGCGTGCATTTTTCCACAGATGTGCGTGCCCTGGCAGAAACGGTTGAGACCTCTCTGTAGCAGTTTGCTGCGGCTGCGTATTCGGCACTGCGTCAGATGCCGGACTTCTGAGAGAATTCCGATCGGAAAATGAACGTCTGACTGCTCGAACGACGACGTTTACGGGGGCTGATGTTGATTTCGTATTCCTGTTGTTTTGCGTGTACCGGCGAATCCTGCCATACACGTTGAACGCACACTCGCAGCACTGTTCCGGGACGGCTGTCAGCGATACGTTTCCAGCGATTCCGGGTGATCCATCTCAACAAACTGTATCGATTATGACGATCATTCTGCATATCACGTCGTCCGGGGGGCTCGGCGTGTTCTGCGTTTCGTTATGCGGAGACCTGCACCTGAGGTCAGCCGATTTCGACTCACTGTTGAGTGATTGACGTGTTGCCCCTGCCATTTGATGCGGGGCAATTCGGTGACCGAACAGCGAAACGTGGCTTCTGGCAATATACGAACCGCCGTGCTGGCGACGGGTTTCACGATTCTGTTCTATACGGTCGGACCGAACCTGCCTGGCATCTCTGAGTTTGTTACTCGGTACTTCTGCACTCATCCGCTCGAGTACATCAGTACAGCAATGTTCTTTACCGGGTTGACGATCCTGCTGCAAAAGCAGACGGCACTGCGCCGCGAACGCCGTATTCTGAAAAGCGTTCAGTCCCTGCCACAGCCATCTGTGTCGGGAGGTGATGAGCAGTCAGATGATCATGCTGTACTGAACGACTGGTGCAAGGAACAAACGACAAAGTTTCACTCTACGCATCTGTTCTCACGAATTCAGGATGTGACGGGCTACCTGAGAAGTTCGCATGCCGATGGACTGGAAGAGCATCTGCGCTATCTTGCAGAACTGGCAAGTGAGCGTTTGCACCAGAGCTATGCCACGATTCGCACCATCACATGGGCTATTCCGATTCTGGGGTTTCTGGGGACGGTGATCGGGATCACCATGGCCATCGCGAACGTTACACCCGAACAGCTGGATTCTTCGCTGGGTGAAGTTACGGGAGGGCTGGCAGTTGCGTTCGACACAACAGCTCTGGCTTTGGGTATGTCCATTGTGCTGGTGTTCGCGTCCTTTGCCGTGGAGCAATGCGAGCAGACGGTACTGAACGACGTGGAGCGCTTCGGCATCGAAGCTCTGCTGCCTCGTTTCAGCAGTGGAAAGTCGGAGGCTGAACACTCCAGGGATTCCAGCGATGATCTCCTGAAAACACTTGTCAAACAGCAGTCTGAAGTCTGGGCCGAACAACTGGCCGGCGTCCGAAACACATGGACGGGACTTTTGGAACATCACGCCGATGGGCTGCGTCACGCCCTTGAAGCTGACCTTGAACAGACATTGAAGTCGCACCGAAACGATGCAACCGACACACGTGATGCCTATGCGCAGGCACTTCAGAACAGCAGCCAGTCGCTTGTCGACCGAACGGAACAATTGCTGGGTTCATTTGAACAGCGTATGTCCAGCTGGCAAAACGCGATTCGTGTCAGTTCTCAGTCAGCGGTTGGCCAGACGGAGGCGATTCACGAACTGGGGGCCACGATGTTGCGCATGGGTGAGACGGAAGAACGGCTGGTCAGGCTGCAGCAGCAGCTCAATGAAAACTTGCAGGCCGTTCAGCTTGCCGAAACGCTGGAGCAGACGGCCAGCAGTCTGGCTGCTGCTGTGCATGTGCTGACAGCCAAGACGTCTCAACGGTCAGCGGCCTGATGGGGGGACCGCTCGGACGTAAACGCGTTGCACCGGATCGACAACCGTCCGGTTCCCCAGCAGCGATTGTGCCTGCCGGTTTGCAGACTGCAAACGCGACGCTGCAGAAAGATTTTTCACCCCGCGGATCTGCCCTTTTCCCACGGGGACACACACGTAGCTGACTGAAACATTACGTTCAGGGGAACAGTTCTCAGAAATCAAAAGCCCGCTCAGTAACAGACATGATTCGGCGAAGACATAAAAATGCGATATCGCTGTTTCCCTTTCTTGCAGTTCTGGTCTGCACGATGGGAGCATTGATCCTGTTGCTGCTGGTCACAACCAGACGCATTCGTAACGATCAGCGCTATGCTCAGTCAGCGAAGGTTGATGAACGTCCGGCAGATCCGACTGTGTTTACGGACTCGCCTGCAGCTGGTTCCGTACATGTCACGAATTCAGCAGGAGGCACCACGTCAACCGACGCATCAGCGGACGAGAACGTACTTGCGGATGCTGTCGGAAATGATGTGCTGACGAACAGCCGAAATGATTCTGATGTGAATTTCGACGATGTCGAGGATGCGTCCCGCAAGGGTGAGATTCAAAACCTGGAGCAGCGGTTAGCGTCGGAGTCCTCGCGGTATCAGGCACTCAGACAACGGTTGGAAGACGCAAAGCATAAACTGAAGATCAATTCATTTGCGAAAGACGATTACCAGGCGGAAGTGAAAGAAATTGCTGCGCTGCGGCAGCAGGAAACGAAACTTTCAGAGGAACTGCGTCGCAGAAAACAGAATTTGATACAGTTGCAAACGGTTCTTGATTCGAGTTCGGAAAAAACCGAACAGGCTGAGGCGATCCTGTCATCACGCGAGTCAGCCCTGATCAAACTGCGGCGAATTGCCGAGGACACAGAGCGCCAATTGCAGTCAGTAGGCACCGACCAGACGGTTGTCGACTTTACCAACAGCACCGGGACTCAGCGTTCGCCTATACTGATCGACGTGACAGAACACGGTTTCGAATTTCTGCCCGCGGGAATTAAGGTGACGGCCGCAAACATGCAGGGCTTTCCGGCCAACGACAACCCGCTGATATCCGGTATTCTGAGGCTGCACGAAGTACGGCATGGCAGTTCCCTTTCAATCAAGCCTTACGTTCTCCTTCTGGTGCGGCCAGACGGTAGTCTGCCATTTTATGCCGCACAGCGATTTCTGAAGGCCGCCGACGTTCACTTCGGATATGAGTTGATGGGACAGGAAAAGAAGATCGCCGCCGGAACTGTAGATGTTGACGAACGCGAAGCGTTACGCGATGCGATTCTGTCGGCACTGACGCGCCGACAGAACCTGTACGGCGGCTTGATGAACAGATTTCAGGTTCTGCCTGAACCATCGGCGACATCGAAGTCACGACTGGCGCGAGTACTGCCGGATGGTCGAGTTCTGATCGGAGATGAAGCAACCGGCCACGAACGTGACGGGAGATTCTATGCGGGCGGTGAGGCACCGCCGCGACAGTATTTGCGTTCCGTAAAGCCCCCCCGAAAGTCCATCGATCCCGAAGAACTGCCCGGTAGTCACAGCGATTTCGCGAAAACAGATTCGGGCAGCAGTGACCAGTGGACATCTGAGTTTGATCCTCACGAAGGCAATTCCGTCGAAGCTCTGCCATATCTGCCACCGGCGGAATCTTCGCGGAAGTCCGGCGTTGCGATTCTCCCTCGAGCTATCGTTGACGACGGAGATCATGCAGCGTCAGGCACGATGCAAACTGACGTACCCGAATTCAAAAGGTCGGAGACTCAGCATCCTGGTTCAAAACGACACCTTCTTCCTGGTGACAGAGAAATTGTTGATGGTGCGTCCACCACACCGCCGAAAGGCAGTCTAGCCGGTAAAGATTCGCCGCGAACAGATGATACCGATCCTTCAGCCCCGTCCGGCTGGCCGACGTCGGAGTACCCACACTCTGAGTCGGCGACCCGCACAGCCGGGCCGGCTGGCGATCCAGCGCTGACAGACATTGCGGTGACTGTGCCCGGCACCGTCAGTGGTGCTACGCCACGACCCGGAACGTCTTCCGCTGCGGGGCCCATGCCGGATCCCTTTTTGCAGCAGCTGTTGAATCAGGGGCGGTCGCAGGCCTTGTCCGGGTTGGTCAGTCGAGTGCCGGTCACGGTCTTCATCGACGCGACAGCTTTGACGATTGGCAGTGGCCAGACCCTCAATACCGCTGGCTGGGACACCGATCAGGTTCTGGCGGCAGCATTGAAGGGACTGTCTCGGGAAATGAAGTTTGCGCCCAGTATCAGCGACGCTCAGTCGTTGCCGATGGTCCGGTTTGTTGTTAGTCCGGGGGCCAGCCTGGTACAGTTGCAACTGGCGGCGCAATTGCGGAGAACCGGCATCCCTTCGACTGCAGTGACAGTCGACAGGTCGTATTCGGAGACACGACGATTGTTCGAGGGGAGACTTGATGTCAGGACAAACGATTCCCCGCCGAATCCAGCTGCGACTGACAAGGCCTCCCCTGTTGCACCGCCGGGAATTCTGCGTCCGCCGCGTCGCAATCGGAGGCTTGCCATATGAGTCGTCGAAGAAGCAGTGGTGATCAGGAGTTTGGTTCGGATTCGTTCCTGGACATTATCGCCAACATCGTTGGTATTCTGATTATTCTAATCGTTGTGGCCGGCTTGCGTGTGGCTCGGCAGCCGGCGGTGGCTGGCCCCGCAGAGTCCACCACTGCGGCCACAGCGATCGACAAAGAGTTCACCTCGTTTGATATTGAGGCTGCTGTGGTCGGCCAGTCCGACGCATCAGTTCTGAACTCCGTACCTCAAAGCCGGGCCGTGGCCGAGAAAATCTCCAATCGGTCTCTGACACCGGATCCGTTCGTCGATACGCAGCAGAGTTCTGACGAGGTAGAGCGAGCGACGGCGGTTTCTGAACGACCTGACTTTGACAAACAGGTCGCAGGCCTGACACTGGAACTGGAAACGGCGCAGGCGAATACAGTCAGCTCTGAAGCTGAGTTGCAGCAGTTGCTTGTCATGCTGGCAGTGCAGCGTGGAAATGAAGATCTGCAACAGACACGGCGGAATGGTCTTAGTCAGCAGAAGACGGCGTTGGTCGAATCCATCGGGAACCTTACTGAGTCCGTCAAGGCGACTGACGGCAAGGTTGCGGCGTTCGAGTCAACGCTCACGTCATTGAGCAGTCGCCAGACGTATGTCGCAGATGCATTGAAACAGATCGGACAGGAGACACAGCGCCTGAGTGAAGTCCTTCAAACCGTAAATCAGCAGCAGTCCGCGACGGACCGACTGCAACATCGCCTGTCGCCGGTTGGCAGTGCCGTCACGGAGGGGGAAATTCATTTTCGTCTCAACGCAGGGCGCATTGCTCACATTCCTCTCGAATCACTGCTGGATCGACTGAAATCGCAGGTTTCTGCGCGGCGCAGCGTCGTGATGAGGTTTCACCGTTACGAAGGCGTGATCGGACCGGTTGGTGGATTTCACATGAAGTACACCGTTGAACGACAAACTGTATCGGCTTTACAGGCGCTGCAGTACGGGCAGGGTGCTTACCGCGTGAGCGTTTCACGCTGGTCGATTATGCCGGCCGAAACGCTGGAGGCTGAGTCGGTGGAAGCCGCTCTGCGAGTTGGCTCCAGAATGCGACAGATTATGGAGGCGACCGAACCGGATACCGTGATCACCATATGGCTGTACCCCGGAGACTTCCGACACTTTGGCAGGATCCGTGAATTTGCTCACGGTCTGAACCTTAGAGTCGCGGCACGGCCACTGCCTGACGGAACCCCCATTGCCGGTTCGCCGAACGGCAGCCGCTCCACGTCGCAGTGATTCGCAGCTGTTCCGGACGAAGCAGGAGACAGCGGGCATCAGAGAGTTAATCTCCTGCTCTCCGTTGCGGGGCGGCCAACGACTGTGACTGCTCCTTTGTGTTGTGACTGCTCCTTCGTGTTGTGACTGGCCGGAGACTGCCATCACGTATCTGCATGTGATACGCTGCTGCGTACATTTAGAGCCAGGTCCGCCTCGTCCCGTTCTCCGTCGGCCCGGAACGAGAGTGACGAGCAAGTAACCGATGTATCATTTCCGCGTCTTCCTCACCTTCTTTCGCAATGCAATGATTCGCGAGATGATGTTTCAGGGTAATTTCCTGATTCAGATCATCACGCGGGCGTTCTGGTTTTTTGCGCAGATCGCATTGTTTCAGATTATTTTTTCCGAGGTGCCGGAGATCAACGGCTGGTCCCGCGATCAGTACTTCGCATTTATGGCGACGGGAATGCTGATCAACGGAATCGTAGAGACGTTCTTCATGCCCAATTGCGCTAATCTTAGTGAGCAGATTCGGACCGGACGACTGGACTTTATTCTGGTCAAGCCTGTTGACAGTCAGTTTCTGGTATCACTCGAACGCATCAATCTGGCAATGCTCAGCCAGGTGGTGCTGGCTTTGGGGCTGCTGACACGTTCGCTGTGGAGAATCGGTGACCCACTGAGTATCTTTCAGGTCAGCGTTTTTCTGTTTTACGTTGCGCTGGGAGTGATGTTCTTCTACTCGATGATGATCGTGACGGCGTGTTCCAGTATTTTTCTGGGGCGGAATCAGGGGCTGTACGACTTCTGGTTCTACATTACTGTCTTTGCCAGATATCCGCGCAGTATTTATAACGGTCGCGATGATTCGCGTTTTGAAGCGGGTGAGATTCTGCAGACTGGCTTCTCCTATGTCATGCCGATCCTGCTGGTGGTGACCGTGCCTGCTCGAGTCATCGTGAGCACTCTTGAAGAAAAACACTGGGCGGTTGTGTCCCTGGTGGCTGCTGTCGTTGGGATGTTGATTGCGCGAGTTGTGTTTCGCTGGTCACTGAATCACTATCGAAGTGCCAGCAGCTGACGCCGTTCGAAGAAGTGCCATTGCTGAGCAGAGCCAGTATCGCTGGATTCTGCCGGCCCGCGCGTCACCTTTTCGGCAATAATCGCCGTCGTTGGCGCAGATGCCGCCGACGCACTCAATGCACTAACCTATGGGAGAACTGATTCAACGTTTCGATGCGTGATCTGGTCTGCCGCGACACGCACGGCGGGGCTATCTTTCGAACAAACACTGGTGCGGCGTCTCCATTTTCGTCTCTGTTTGCCGACCATAAACATTCAAAGTATCAGGTTTTTCAGGCGATTGTCACATCGGTGATTTCATGCCGTGCGTCCGGGAAACTCAGTTCATATCCAAGGAATTCCCCGTGGGCAGACGAACCTCCGTCAAACAGGATTCCCTCATCAGCGCATTTCGCTTTCGACTGTTCGGTTCGGCCGGATGGACGGCAGTTGCGTCTCGAATGAGCGTTGACTTTACGATTGCGAATCTCGCGTTGATTGCAGCCTCTTTATGTCGACTGTTTACCAGTCATCAATTGTCGTCAACTGATCCCATCGGAGCTGTCGCAGAGCGAGTCAACTCAACCTATCTGATGAATGCCGCGTGGTTCTGTCTGACAGCAATAGCTTTACTGGCAATCACGGGCGTCTATCGCCCTGTGCCCAGCGGCCGTTTGCCGGACCGGTTGATTGCTACCGCCAAGTCCTGTGTGGCCGGGTTTTTTCTCCACTTCAGCTTTGGAAGTCTGGTGCTGGGACGTCCACTGCCCGCATTGGAACTCGGCATCGCAGCGTGGTCGATGCTCTTTGCGGGCGTTGCTCTGGTACGAGTTTCCCGCTATTCGATTTCGTCGTGGTTTCACCTGATTCCGAAGTCGGAATCGCGCGGAGTGGCGCATATCGAATCCGTTCTGGTTGTAGGTGGAGCTGGATATGTCGGCTCGGAACTTGTGCGGCAGCTGCTGAATTCCGGCTACCGGGTACGGGTGCTGGACCTACAGTTGTTTGGCCTTGATCCGTTGCAGGATTTGCTGACTAACAAACGCCTGCAGGTTCAAAAGGGAGACTTTCGTAACATCGAACACGTGACGAAGGCATTACGAGACATGGATGCCGTCGTACACCTTGCGGCCATTGTTGGTGATCCGGCCTGTGCGATTGACGAAGACACCACGATTGCGGTGAACTATCAGGCTGCCAGAATGATGGCTCAGCTGGCCCGAGCCAATGGTATTTCCCGCTTCGTCTTTGCGTCGACGTGCAGTGTTTACGGTGCGTCAGACGGCGTTGGTGAGATCAGTGAAAATGGAACTTTGAATCCGGTGTCATTGTATGCGACCACAAAAATCGATGCCGAACAGGCGTTACTGGAAACGGCTGACGAGTATTTCCAGCCGACGATGCTGCGTTTCGGGACTGCGTACGGTCTGTCGCACCGACCGCGTTTTGACCTGGTCGCCAACCTGTTCAGCGCGAAAGCTGTGACTGATGGCGAGATCTGTGTTTTCAACGGACACTATGCTCGTCCATTTATTCACGTGCGAGACATGGCCCGCGCATGTCACGTCTGCCTGGAGGCTCCACTGCATCGCGTGGGAAGTGAGATCTTCAATGTGGGAGACGAAAGCCAGAACTACACAATCAGTGAACTGGGCCGAATGGTTGCCTCCCACGTGCCGAAGACAACGATCAAAGAGGAATGTGACGACAGCGATCCCCGCAGCTACCGGGTTTCGTTCGCCAAGATTCGCACCGTACTGGACTTCGAGGCAAGTATTGACGTGTCGGAAGGTGTGCGAGAAATGGTGGAAGCGGTGCAGGACGGAAGAATTGGTGACTGGCACGATCCGATATACAGCAACCAGAGGCAGATGCAGGAATACGGTCTTCAGGTGCTGAAGTTCCCTGCCGTCCGCCCATCCGGTATCGATATGCCCGCGACGTCTGAGTTTCTCCGCCGCGCTGCGTGACGCCCGAACTCATCAGGGTCAGCGTTCCAGTCGAAACCCGCGAGGCAGAAGATCAGACAGCAGCACAGTTTCCGGTGCTGCGTCGTTGTCTGTGCTGAGATCATCTATTAATACCGTCATTGACGGATTGAATTCGTACAGGAACTGTCGGCAGGTCCCACACGGGACCGGAGTGCCCGTCAGGGAAATACACACTGCCACGATATCCTGCCGCCCGGCTGCGATCGCCGCGCAGACCGCAGTGCGTTCTGCACAGATCGTCAGGCCATACGAGGCGTTTTCCACATTGCAGCCAGGGAAGATGCTCCCCGCTTTCGTCAGCACGGCTGCGCCCACGGCAAACTCTGAATAGGGCGCGTAGGCCTGAGACCGAGCGTCGCGTGATGCGGCAACGAGATCTTTCCACTGAGGCGGAAGGGATGCGGGGGGGCTGTCGGGCATGGGGATCTGTCCGTCATGTATTCGTAACCTTGAGGCCCGAAGGTTACACAGATTACACAGGTTTTGCGCGGATGCGGGGAAGGCGAGGGGCGCACTGTGGAGTGAAAGCGTGTGTTCAATCCGAAAATTCTGCAGACAACCTGCAGCGATTGTTTCAGCAATTGTTCGTGAGTGGACAGCCTGCACGGTACGATAGTATGTTCAGCACATTCGTACCGCCCCCCATTCCTGCCTCCCAACAGATCGCACCTATCGTGACTGATACCTATCGACTGCAGAAATCTGCCCGTCCGCAGGAAGCGATACCTGCTGCCAGCACGACGTCGGCGGGGCAGGTTCCTTTACCGGCGCCACCGAAAAGGCTTGTGTCCCTGGACGCCTATCGTGGTTTCATTATGACGATGCTGGCTGCGAGTGGATTCGGCATCTTCAGACTTGCTCAGCTGAAGCCCGACAATTCGGTCTGGCAGATCTGGGACTATGAAACGTTTCAGCGTTTGAAGCCTCACTTTACGCATCCGCCATGGGAGAGCATCACCGGTTGGTGCGGCGTCTCATTCTGGGACCTGATTCAACCGTCGTTTATGTTCATGGTCGGTGTTGCAATGCCGTTTTCGTACGCGCGACGCGGGGCCATGGGCAGTTCGAATATGCGTCGCCTGTTTCATGCCGTATTTCGAGCCATTGTTCTTACACTGATGGGAGTCTTCCTCGCGTCCCAGAATTCGGTTACGACCAACTGGGTTTTCACTAACGTGCTGGCGCAGATTGGTCTGGGCTATGTTTTTGCGTACCTGCTGCTGGGGCGTTCAATGTCTGTTCAGCTGGTGGCACTGGTTATGATCCTGGTGAGCTACTGGGGGTTCTTTGTCTGGACTCCTCCTCCTGCGGACTACGACTACGCCGCTGTTGACGCCTCACACGAAGATGGCGAGATCTATGACGGTGACTTTGCGCCGTGGTCCAAGAACGCCAACGCGGGTCACTTTTTTGATGAATGGTTTCTGAATCTGCTGCGTGCCCCGGCAGCGTCTTCTGATACCGGTGCAGATGATTCTGACGAAGCCGGCAATGATGTCACACCCGATATTGCTGCGGCTGAACGAAGCCTGCTGAGCCAGTGGCTGTTTTCGAATCCGGAACGGTATACACACAGCCGAGGAGGCTATGTGACGCTCAATTTCATTCCATCAATCGCGACAACACTGCTGGGCATTCTGTGCGGGCAGTTGTTGCTGGGGGGTGACAGTGCCGGTCGAAAGCTGGGGACCCTGATTCTGGCTGGAGCGATCTGTTTTAGCCTGGGGATTCTCGCTCACCATTCGGTCTGCCCGATCGTCAAACGCATCTGGACGCCCAGCTGGGTGCTGTTCAGCGGTGGCTATGTGATGTGGATGCTGGCGGCGTTCTATCTGGTGTTCGATGTGCTGCCGCTGCGCCTCCTTGCGTTTCCACTGGTGGTCGTCGGAATGAATTCCATTGTTATGTATATGCTGGGACAACTTCTGCGACCGTGGGTGTCGCAGCACGTTGTGCAGACACATTTTGCAGGTCTGTTATCGGCGTTCTATGGCGACGGCTGCCTGCAGCCTGACGGCATTGGTGCAGTGCTGGTTCCATCGGCGACGTTTGTTGTGTTCTGGCTGATCGCCTTCTGGATGTACCGAAATCGCTACTTTGTGCGCGTCTGAAAGTCAGTCATTTTTCGGTGGACGTTGTTATGGATTTTACGAATGCAATGACGTCTGCCAGGTCCTGAGGTTTCAGGTTTTTTTCCAGACCTTCGGGCATCAGCGAAATGCCGCTGGCGATCAGTTCGTCGATGTTGTTGCGCAGCACCACGTCCTGTTTTGCTTCGGCGCGTTTCAATGTAATGCTGTTGGCTGTTTCTGCGGCGATGATGCCGTTGAACGAACGTCCCTGTGCTGTGACGACGGTGTAGGTGTTGAAATTGGGCTGTGCCTCGCGATTGGGGTCAAGAATGGCCAGCAGCAGATCTGCTTCAGACTTGTTCTTGACAGACGCCAGGTCCGGAGCTACCTGGTGTCCCGTATTACCCACCTTGTGGCAGGCAGAGCAGATTTTCCTGAAAATCAGACGTCCGTTCTCAGCGTGCCCCTGCAGAGTCAGAACGTGCTGATAGTCAGCCACCACCTTTGAACGGTCGGTGACAATTTCAGAACCAAACAATTTGTCGCTTCTGGATCTGATCTTACCGTCGCGATGTGACAGCAGAATCTGCTTGTGGTCTCGCCCGACGTCTCCGCGCCTGACCGTTCCGTTTTCCACTGAGGTCAGCAACGACTGCGTTCGCTGTGTTGTTGAAATAAGGGCGTCCACAACGTCTCGACGGATCTGCGGGCTGTAGCTTTGCCAGCCCGCCAGCAGCAGCTCCGGTACACGACTTGATTGCTGCCGTGCCAGAGCATTGACTGCGGCCTTCTGCAGTGTTTGAGGCGTGCGTGAAGAAAGAAAACTCGGCAGGTGACGTGCCGCTGTGCTGAAGTCGGCCCAGGCCAGAAGCTGGACAGCATGTTGGCGGTCAACGTCTGTCCGGCTGTCGTCGCTGGCGGATGCAGCTGCTTCGTCGAAGAGCTGTTGTACCTGTTTTCGCAGTTTCAGTGTCGCGGTGTCAGCAGCCAGCAGTGATGCAACAGACTTTCCTCGACGGTTGAGTCCTTCGCCCAGTGCTGCAAGAGCCAGCTGTTGTGTTGCCAGCGAGTACGACTTGCCGGCGACTGTCGTAAGCAGTGTCAGTGACTGAGACGCGTCCGGGTTGGCCCCGATAATCAGACCCAGCTCAGAGATGATGCTTCGAACGTGATTCTGTGCCGTTATGTCGGGATTTGCCAGCAGGGTCTCGGCCAGCTGACCCGCCGTTCGGCCGACCGACGACAGCAGAGCGGTTCTGATGTCCCGCCCGTTGCGCGGGTCTTTCGCCAGCACCGCAAGTGCTGCAACTGCTGCAGGAGCAGATGATTCGCCGAGCGAGAAGGCGATCTGAAACCGGACGTGTTCACTGTCGTCCGAACACAGAGGCACCAGATCCGGGAGCAGGTCGGGAGACTCACGCAGAAATCGTTCTGACAGGCGAACTGCGTGAGCTCGTACGCGGGGATGAGTGTCAGCCAGTCCCGTTCGAATATGCTGTGGCTTCAAGGCGTCCAGCGCATCCAGCGTACACAAGCAGTGCATTCGTCCCTGCGGCGTTTTTGCATTCGCCAGCAACGATTCCACCAGTGGCACAGTCTTCGGGGACTGTCGTTCCCATAGCAGTCGCTGAGCGGTCTCGCGGTTCCAGCTGTTTTCAGAATCCAGTTGTTGAACCAGTTCCTGATCATTCATAGCCCCGATTCTTGCCGGCTGAATTCGTTTCATGTTCGGACTCACCAGTCGATAGATTCGGCCGCGGTCATGGCCACTGGTAAGGTGCAGAAACTTCTTGATCTCATCGGGAATTGAATAAGGGTGTTCAACCGTTTCGCGGTACATGTCCAGCACGTACAACGTCCCGTCCGGAGCATTGACGAAGTTCACGGGCCGAAACCAGTTGTCGGAACAGGCCAGAAACTCGCGGCCCGGATCTGCACGTTCAGCGCGATAGACAATGTTGTCCGTCTGCAGTGTCTTACGATGAACAAGATTTCCGCCAACATCGCCAACGAACGCATTTCCATGATATTTCTGCGGGTAGGCATTGCCTCGATAGACGGTAATGCCGGTGGCGGACGTGAAATATCCTTCGGGATATTCCGTGGGCACTGCGCCCTTTTTCTTTGTGGGATCCAGTGGAATGAACTCCCAGCCGCCCTTGCTGTTGATGATCAGCTTGTAGCCTTTGTCCGCAGCCCGCCACTTCTGTCGCACTATGCGCCAGGGTTCCGGGGGACTGATCCTGAAGACCTGTGCACTGGCCCCGTCGGCGGCGATGCTGCGAATCAGACCGGATGCGACCAGGTACGGATTGCGAGCGAGATAGCCCTGAGGGAAAATAATCTGTTGAATATGGTTGCTGTTGCTGCATACGAAACGAGTCCCCCAGTCGTCCATGGAATGCCCAAACTGCAGGCCACCTGTCACTGATGCAAACGTTTCTGTCTTCGGATCAAATCGCAGATCCGCTCCGCCCCGGACAGGCAGCGGTTTGCCTCGATGCAGCAGTGTCTTGGGGTTCCGGCCCGCTGCAAAGTAGATCTGATTGTCGAGGCCCCACTGCAGACCGTTTGTCACCGCCTGGACGTTGTCCCTTCCGAAGCCGGACAGGACGACCTCACGAACGTCAGCTTTATTGTCTCCGTCAGTATCCTTGAGGTAGTACAGAAACTGTGGTGCGATCACGAAGACTCCGCCGTTGTAGCAGCAGATTGATGTGGGCCAGCTGATTCCTTCGGCAAACACAACGCTGTGGTTCATGCGCCCATCGCCGTCGGTGTCCTCCAGCAGGCGAATGATTCCTGCGTCCTTTTTCCCCCCACCCTTCGGATTCAGCTTCGTCGGTTCCTGTGAGAACGGATAGCCGTGCATTTCGGCAACGAACATTCGACCAAATTCGTCAAAGCACGCAGCTACAGGGTCCCCGGTCAGAGGTTCGGAAGCCACCAGTTCCGCACGAAATCCCTCAGCCAGGCGAAAAGTCTGCAGCACGTCCGCGGTATCAGTGTGTGGAATCCGAGGCATGTCTGCAGCGGTAACGGCGCGGCTGACTTCGTCAGCCGCGCAATCCGTCGGAAACGCCAAGGTGCCGGTACAGCAGGCAAGAACAAGCGAAAGCGTTTGTATGCCCGTACGGAATTGTTCTGAGCGAAGTTTCTGAAGCATGGCACTGTATTTTCGCTGGTATGCCCCCGGAGCTGTTTTCGGAGCGTGGTCACCCCGGGACTTGAGGAATTTAGTCAATTGTTGTGGCACGGCGGGACTCGTAACACTTCAGAGCATTAGGAATGCTCTGAAGGATCACGGCTACCGGACTTGTCGCGTAAGTGAAATGTTCGCGCAGGCGCGAACACAGTACAAAGCTTAGCGAGTCCTGACAGCGATGGAAATCAGCTGCGGCTGAAGACGTGGGCCGTGTCGATTTGGTAATCGTCCACGAAGACTTTCCGAAAGTCATAGACGTCGACGAAATCTTCCATGTGATCTTCGTCTGTCCTGCGCATTTCGCCTGCTTCAATCAGCTCAAAGACGATCTTGCCGAAGTCTTCGGTGCCGGTGATGCCCCAGTCAGAGAATACAGTCACGGTCATCAGGCCGAAATGTTCCTGTGCCAGTTCCTTGACGCCTCGCAGCAATTCCTGTGCAGAGACGTGCCCCGTATGCTCGTTGCTGCGGTCCCGGCCCAGATTCTCCTGCGCATGACGGAGAGCGGAAAACACGAATTGATAGGCGTTCGCGTGATAAGTGCGTCGTCTGGATGACTTGTGAACAAGCGTCATGAAGGGGATCTCGTGACAACCTGGAAATTGAATGCGGGGAACGTTCAGACTGTGATAATACATTCTCCGACGGGTGGACAGAAGCCCCTATTCAGGATTTTGACCGGGTTCCGGCGGCGGCGTACTGTTACGGCTCTGATTTCCTCGCGAGACGACGGTAACGATATCGGATTGATCCATCATTACACGACGTCCGTCTTCCAAACTAATCAAAAGTTTTCGAACAAGTAATTCCTGAGCGATAACTCTTCCCTGTCCCTCCCGGGTGACCACGGTTGCGCCAACCTTCGGCAATTCTTTGCGGTGAGCTTCGTACGTGTCGAATTCGTAACGCAGACAGCACTTCAGACGTCCGCATCGACCAGAGATTTTATTGGGATCCAGCGTGGCCTTCTGCATCTTGGCCATCTTCATGGATACCGGTGGCATTTCTCGCAGATGTGTATTACAGCAGACCGGTTTTCCGCAGTCTCCGTAATCCGCAAGAAGTCGCGCTTCGTCACGAACGCCAATCTGCCTCATTTCTATGCGAGTGTTAAACTCCCTTGCCATCGTCTTGACGAGCTCTCGAAAGTCCACTCGCTTTTCGGCAAGGTAGTAGAAGACGATTCGTTCGCCGCCAAATACCTGTTCGACGTCAACAAGCTGCATCTGCAGTTTGTCGTCGTTGATCATGTTCTGCCCGTCGGCAAAGAATGTTTTTTCCCGCTCGGACACCTCTTCCAGGGAACGCCGATCCTCGTCTGTGGGCAGCCGCAGAATTCGACCGGTTACAACATTCTTGCCCAGCCACTCTGCACTGTTTTTGCTGGCATCGCACAGGACGGTGCCCCATTCCACACCACGATTGGATCGAATGACCACGTCGTCGCCGCGGCGGATCGTGTGCTGGCGTTTTGACGAAAACTCACCCAGGTGCCGCATCGTTCCGTAACGCACCACATAAGACGGCGGTTCCTGCGGAGCATTGGACTTGGGCGACTGCTTCAGATCGGTCGACATGCGTGTGTCTGTAGTTTTAGAGAGACTGAGGGTTTACTGATTATAGTCGCTGGTGTGGTCGGTTGAACAGTCAGCCACAATCAGCTCTGCCTGGAGCGTTCAATGTGCCCAGTCCGCTGCTGTCAACAGCGTGGTCGTTCAGGCTGATGGTGAGTAATTTTGCCTGTCGCACGCAGAAGAACAGGCGATTCGTGTGTCTCGCGGGGTGGTCATGCAGTCCTGAGCTGCCAGAAACCGGGTGGACCGTCGCTGCGGACGCCCGTACCCTTTCTGGAATGCCGAATCGTGGTTTCGAGTCGTCTAATGCGATGGTCATTGGTCCTGGTACGTCACGGCTTTCCGACAGTGCGTGCATCATTTGTTCTCGCCACCTTCGCACGGCCGGGATCGTGCCTGCAGACGCCACTATCTCTGCGGCTGACGTTGTTTTCGGATGGTTCGCTGCTGTTGCCGCTGACCGTATTTACGCCGGAGGCCCCTGTTTCAACGAATGTGACCAGCTCGATGAGTCATTGCAAAGCCGGACGGGTTCCTTCAGGCCCGGAGACCGTGAATGGTACCCGTTGCAATGCAGGAAAATCTGCGGTGTCAATGCTCACGCCGGCCGCACCGCTTTAGTCTTTGATGTCTGTTAAGGTGTTTCCCATCTCTGGAATGACAGACGCCATGGTCTGTTCTTCCGGGGCCGCAATGTTCACTCAGATAACAGCTGAACGGCAGAGTTGGGAGCATGTTGACCGGGTAACCGGCGGGGACATGCAGGTCTGGTCCCGGATCGTAGAAGACCTATTCATTGTTGTCGCCCGGCACTCCGTCCGGATTGCCGAAATGATATGCGATATGCGGTGGGTGCCTGAGTCATGCTGACTCGGTCACTGTCGGATACAGATCGTTGATTGGCCGGATCAAAGCTGATGTTCATCGAATCCTGTGTCTGTACAGCAAGGGCGTGCGCGGTCCGGGAAGTTCATGGCAATTGTCGGGACGCTACAGTCACACTCTCTGCCGCACGAAATGTCAGGTCGACAAATTACAACTGGGCTTTGACACAAAAGGAACTGACAACCTCATCGACTTTGGTATTCCAGCGGCCGCCAGCCCGGACACCGAAGTTCATATCGTGAATTTGATCATGGGGTTCAGCAGCCAACAGAAGTATTCGGATGGCGTTACTGCATACGCCTGTGACTTGTTTGCGAGTCCAGGGTACTTGCTTTCTCGGAATAAGAATGAAGACTTTTGCAGTCTTCGCAGCAACAGCAAGGCGCACTATGCCTATGTTCGCAGTTGGGTGGAACGAGTCTACAACATCGACTGTAGCCGGGACTTTGTTGTGCGAGCTACTGGTCAGCTGGCGACGAACAGATTGCCGGCAACAGAACAGCTTGGGTTTGGCGGTTACCGAACGATGCGTGGGTACGACATGAGGATCGTCAACGGCGACGCAGGATACAATGTGAACTTTGAATACCGCAGAAAACCGACACGTGGGTGCTGCAACGGCAAAGATACGTCATTGACTCTGCTGGCCTTCAGCGATACTGGTCAGCAGTTCAACTACGGCAATGATTCAAACCTGCCCTATGATGAGTTTCTGGCCAGTGTCGGAGTCGGATTTCGTTACATAATCGACCCGGCCTGCACGCTTCGGTTCGATTATGGTGTGCCTCTCACGCGAGTGGGTACCCCGGTTATTGTGCCTCAGGACAGTGCCGGTCGTGTTCATGTGGGAGCAGTGTTCGCATATTGAACGAAGGGCGGAATGGGCCGCGGGCCCTGAAAACACGTTCCGGAAGACACTGCAACCCGGTTCGTTGTGGAAAGCAACGACTGTCACCGCAGTGGTCACAACAATACACATTGCCGCCAATCCTGCGCAGTTATTCCAGGTCTGCGGGTGGTGTCTTTGTCGGCAGTGATGTTGTCCGAAGGATTCCAATGGCGGCAAACACCGCTGGTGGGTATTATGCGGTCCGGACGCATCCCATCCGAATGCGTGAGTTCATGGTTCCTGTGTGAAACCACGGACCTTAATCATACCACGACCTGTTGTTCCGTCTGTTCTCAGGACTTCGGTTTTCGGTACGGTGGTGGTGACGCTTGTTACTGCTGCCGGCGTCCAGTTGACCCCCAGATCGGCTACATTGCTGCCGTAGTTTTCGGGGCACATGGTCGCAGCGATCTGGCGAAGCAGCTGATTCAAGAATTGCACAGCAGCTGCTGCAACAGCTTCAGACGGAAGACAGCAGCAAAGGTGTGGGTACAGCGAACGCGGCTGTCGGGGAGCCAAAGTCTGACACCGAGGATATTCAGCCGGAGTCACGGCAGGGGCGTCTGCTCTATTCGCCAAGTGCCGCGTCGGCTTCGATGATCACGTGATATGCGTCGATGCTGGTTTCTGCGGCACGCAGCTCATCCAGAAATCCGGGAGTCTGGAACAGCCGACCGAGTCGGGCAAGAATCTTCAGGTGTGTGTTGCTGTCTCGAGACAGCACCAGAAAGAACATGTCCGTCAACTGTCGCCGAGGACCGCCGAATGGAATTCCGGACAGTGTTCGCCCAAACGCGATCAGGGGTTCGCCCAATGCATCCGGCATTCGGCTCTGTGGATGCGGCACCGCGATACCACCGTCGAACCCGGTCGAAGCGAAGTCTTCACGCTGCCGAACTGCCTGCAGAATGGCAGACGAATCGAATACCTGCCACGTGCGGCCGGCGGTTTCCACAAGCTGCTTCAGCACAGATGGTTTGGTTCCGGCATCCAGAGGAACTTTCACAAGATCCGGGTGCAGCAAACTGCTGACCGGTGAGTGTGACGCCACTTCTGTCGAGTGTTGAGACCGTTCCAGCACGGCCAGATCCGCCTGGTTGAACTGAGGGATTTCCTGTTCCAGCCAGTTCGTGATTTCTGTTTTGTTGAATCGCCACACGCCAGCCACACGTCGGCCGGGAATGTTGCCACGGCTGACTTGTTTTTCGACAAGGCGACGTTCTTTGCCGAGCTGACGAGTCAGCTCTTCAATTGTGTAATAATCACGAGACATGGCTTGGCGACCTCCGTCACGGAGGCACGATACAGCAGAGTTCCGGTCAAAAATGCAGGCGAAACCTATCGCACACACAGTCAAAAAGACCGTCAACTCAGTTGTGATATAAGGTGAGTGCTGACGTCCGGTGAACGACCTCAGCAGAATGGGGCAGGCAGGCTTACGTACCGGACAGACGCGGCATCGCCGGGAACTGTCTCTGGTCATAGGCAGGAACCCACTGTAACGCGAATTATCGACCGTCCTAACGCGGTTTCGTTAAGAATAGGCAGATTTTGCTGATTAATCGCGTGAATCCCCGGGGTAGCCACGGGCATCGAACAGTCCCGATCGATAGACACCAAGTGCTGTCGTCGGGGGCCCGGGTTTACTTCAGCCGGTACAGCTCGAGCTTTTGCACTCGGGACTCCGGATGCTGCAGTACCCATTCCGCAGAGAATAGATTGTACAGCACGATCTCGCTGGGAACGAAATAGAAGTTTGCCACATGATCAAACCGGTATTGTTTTTCGGCCCAGTCATGCATCATGCCGGGTGTACGCAGGGCATTTGGGCCAATGATCAGATAAGTGGGCAGCTGTTCACCGGATAGTGACGCAGCGTCGAATCGCAGGTCCTGAACCGGCCCGACGTTCAGTCCGGCAGCGTGCAGGTGTCCCAACACGGCTGGTTCGCCGTAAGCATAGATCACGCAGGCGGGCTGTGATCTGTCTGCCAGCGGAACAGTGGTGTCAAAGCGGGACACGATCTGCTGTTCCGAAAGGGAGGCCTCATCGTTGTCTGCACCGGCGACACCAGTCTCCGGATTCGGGGTAATGATCGTATCTGAAGGAACGACTACGTGAGGTCTGCTGCTTTCATATTCTCCATCAGCGTCCTGCAGCACGACTGCCGCAAGATGCCATGAAGCGTCGCGCAGAGAAGTTCGGTCCTGCCATACCAACGGTCGTCGAAATTCTCCCGTCCCCGTCACTGTGATGGCAACGGCCACCACAACCATTCCCGTGACAAGGTGTCTCATCACCCTTTGCTGTCTGGTGACTGCGATTCCTTTGCCACGTCGAGCAACGTTAATGGTTGCTTCCATCCACCACGTCATACCAGCCGCGGCGGCCAGCCAGATCGCAGCCAGCAGTGGAAGAGACAGCCGTGGGAACGGATGATACATGGGCGTTGCCAGCAGCATACCGCTGAACCACGCAAGCAGAATACAACTGCTGAGTGCCGGGTCGATACTGGCAGCGCTGTTCAGGTCGGCTTCGTAATATCCTGACGCCCCTGCTGCACAAGCGGATCGATCGTTGTTCACCCTGAGGACGTGAAGTTTCTGCAGGGTGGGCCATAGGAACATGCCCGCCATACCGCCGATGGCGAGACATGTGAGCAATCCCGCAGAACCGATTCCTGCGGCGACCACGGCCAGCACGATGGATGCCCCAACGAAGCGACCCAGTATCGCCGGCGACGGAAATGCAGCTGCTGTAGTGACCGTGCTGTCCACGGCAGCGTTCCACGTGGAACGCTTCAGTTCTATCCAGCGACGACTGCCTGCTGCCATCAGGCCGAGGCCAATTGATGCGGGGCCAAGCCAGCTGTCAAGCCGGAAATGATAGAGCATCTGGCTGGCCAGACGATTCTGCCATCCGTCCAGGCCTGCCAGGTATCCCTTGTGGTTCGCTGCCACCGTTGAATATCCACCGACACTGTCCAGCATCAAATACCAAGGCAGCCACACCAGAATCGCAGTTCCGACTGTGCAGGCCAGCAGCCGTATCAGCTGCAGTGCGGACATGTTTCGACGCCCGGTCAGCGTCCACCATAACCCCGTGCCGCTCAGCAGGATTGCCAGGGCCAGCCACCCGGTGTATTTGGTCCACCAGGCGATGCCCGCACAAAGTCCGGCCACTGTCATGGTACGAACAGAACGCGATTGAATGCCTTTCACACCAACACCAACCGCCAGTGATGTCCAGAACAACGCTGGAACATCGGTCATCGCCATCCGTGAAAACAGAATATGAAAGTCACTAAACCCCACCACGTAGACCAGCAGCAGACCCGCTGACTGGCCAAACATCGAACGCCCCAGCCACCACATCAGTACGATCGTCAGGCTCCCCAGCACCATCGATGGCAGGAAGGGGGCAATGGCTGACAGGCCGGGCACCGCAGACAGGATCTGAATCGACGTTGGCAGCAGCGGTGGAGCATACAGGTGCCGCATAGGCCAGGGCTGCCCGGCGCTGCTGTCGTACCATGTGGACGATGCGTAGATGCCTTCGTCGAAGTGTTCGATGGCCAACTGCTCGGTATGCAGACCGCGAAATGCGATGCCCATCAGCAGGCCCATGCCGACCAGCAGTAATTCCTGTTTTGAATAGCGTGGAGTCATTCCGGGCACTGTGATCCATGTTTGATGAAGCGGGATCCTGGACGATGTGGCCGCGGAATGCCAGTGGCAGCAGAAAGGAAGCCGGGCTGATCAGGCTGAGCACCCTGCCCGGGGGCTGAACGGCCGGTTCCGGCATCTGTTTTCATGACGGGTCAGGGGACAACGTTTATGTTACGCCGGTAATGCGAAAAGCGTTGATGGCTTTTGAGGCGGGTGGCACGGGCAGTTGAAGTTCGGATCCGTCCGATGCCGTTTCACGTGGAACGATCTGCAGCCGCTGAAGTCATTGCTGCATCTGTTTCACGTGGAACGCTCACGCCTGCTGATCAGGTTCAGCGCGGCTGGTCTGTTCTGCTGCCCGGGCCTCCTGTTCCTTGCGGACGACGTAGGCGTACAGCCATTTACCCCACACAAAGTACTGTGCCACAAACAGCAGTCCCAGCACGATCAGTGTCAGGCCCAGCATGCCGGCACCGGGAAATACCATGCTCAGCAAACCGAAGAAACCGCCACCACAGACAAGGCACAGGAACAATGCGACAGAGACTGTCGGCGGTGCGGACGCAGCAGGTTTCTGTTGTGGCAGACGAGGAGTCATGGATCAGCTTGTCCTCAGTCACCGGTTGTTTCGAGGAACCCACGCAGTGCTTCGTAGCGGAACTGCATCCCGTCATCCAGCGATTCGCGAATGCTGGCTTCTGTCAACACGAAGCCCATCATTCCCCCGGGTGGTTCGAATTCGACATGGTCCGTAAGCAGACACGTTCCGTCGTCATTGGCCGCGATCGACTGGCGGTGGACCCATGTCCGAGTCGGTCCCTCAACCTGCTCCGCTACAATCTCCATCTCGCCAACTTCCACGTACCTGTGCTTCATCCGCTGTTTGAAGCCGTACGCTGTAATTCGAAATTCGATAATGGCATCGGACGCGACCTGTTCGGGCGCATCAATGACCTCCAGTTCCAGCTCCGGGTCGCTGATGGACGGGATGTTGGCCGTCGCTCCAAGATATTGTCGCAACGCTGCAGCGGAACACCTGAGCGTGGTTGAAGCTGTGAAGTCTGGCATGAACAATAACCGGGGAAAATCGACAAACCAACAAGTATCGTCAGTGTACCCGATTGGCAGTGTGCAAAGAAGTCCGCCCAGTCGTCGTTCGACTGTAACTCTGCCCATTGCGTGCGGCGGGTGGCCCCGGGCCGGACTGAGCTTGCGACGGGGAAGCAAACCGGCGCCGGCGGACCCCGGGATTTCCAGCTTTACAACTACTCACTTCTGCGCCCGGACCGCAATGATCGCAACAGTCTATTGCTGCAATGATTTCAAGCTGTCCTGTTGCATCTGCAGCAACGTTTCCGTAATTTTTTGCGATGCCTGCAGCTCAACATAGTTTGTGCCCAGCCATGTTTCGTATCCGCCCAGCTTGTGCTGTTCGGGCGTGGGCAGGTATCCGTAAGACCCGTTGGCCAGTTCGATGGTAAACGTGCGAGCGAACGGGCTGCGATCCTTAAGTTCCAGACCGATCTCAACAAAGGTCTCAAACGGTATCGCGGAAATCCCCAGATCGCCGATGCGAAACACCTGCAGGGCCACGTCAATGGTGTCCGGAGCGTTCTGCAGTTTGGCGATGCGGTCCGCGTAAATCAGTTCGCGTCTGTGACTGGAAGGGGAATCTGCCTTCGCCGTCTTGATCTTTGCGAAGTGATCGACGATCTCCTGCGTCGGCTTGCGAACTTCCAGAGTCAGGTCTCTGTGCTGCGCTCCCAGAGAAACCCACGACTGAAACGTGATCGATTGATGAGCATCGTATACGCGATCGGCGACCTTCTGTGCGACCTCCTGCATCTTCTGATAGCGTTCTTTTCGAGGTGCATTTTTCTGGGTGAAGTTGATGTTGTTAATGTCACCGCTGGTACCGTTGGACATGATGCCAACGAAAGGAATTGTCTGGTCGTCCGCTCCCAGTTTGTCCTGAATGAACTTTGAAAAGTACCCGAAGTAGTCCCCCGATACTTCGCCGGAAACCACGCCGCCCACGTAGTGCAGGGAATAATTTGCCAGCAATGCGATGGGCCGACCGTCGGTGCTCTGCACGGAAATGAAACTGACTTCGGGATCAATCGGTCCGGCGGGCCGCACCAGTGCAGCATTCCCGCGTGGAGGGTTCATGCGAACATCGTCCACTCCACCAAAGGGGTTGGTCCGCATGGCCGGGTCCGTTACATGCCACCGGCGATTGAATACCTCCGATGGTTCGTCCACCGATCCCCAGCCGATCTGCGCTGGTTCAAGCTGATTCAGTGCACGACGTACACCGTCGGAAATTCGATTGGCAAGGAATTTCTGATAGTCCGTGAGTTCATCTTTCCATATGACTTTACTGGGCCCCCGCGCCGTGGTTGCGGAATGCGTATGAGTCGACGCCATCAACAGATGTGAAGCCGGCATGCCGGTGGCCGCATGGACCTGCTTCTTTGCCTCGTCGAAAACTTCACGAGGAATGCCGACGTTGTCACACAGGACGATCGCCAGTTTCGCCGTGCCATCATCCAGCACCAGACAACGGGCGAACAATTCGTCGTGGATATGCTTCGCCGGTATCGGAGTCCATCCGCCGACAACAAGTTCGCCCAGCGGCGGAGTGATGTTACTGACAGCCGCGCCGGCCCTGAACACTTTATCCTGCGGCTCAGCAATCACAGTATTCCGGCAGGCCGCACTCACCAGAAGAAGGAAGACAAAGGGCGTGAAATTTCGCACGTGATACTCCGGACGATGAAACGCGAACGTGAACCTGACGCTCCGCATTCTCCATGAGGCGGTGGTCGGTTTGCAACCGTGGCGCTTTGTCAGAGACGTCGTCAACGAATGTGGTGAAGTCGTCCGGAGCCGGAGGCAGGACTGAGACCGCCAAGGAGAATCAGGCCTGCGATGCCGGGCCCCGGGGTTCACTCGTTCCTCGCTCCAGCAACCGGCCAGCCATCCGGTTGCACATTATCCCGCGACCGCACCTGATTTTTCGTGACGACCGGCCGTTGATTGTAAGTCAGGCTGGCACTACTACTTGATTTCTCCTGTCACACGGAAGCCAATGTTGCCTCGAATTGTCGGTTCAAATGCGTAGCGGGTGGCGGAACGGTCAAACGCGGGATGAAGGTCGAACGAGCCGCCACGCAAGGATCGAAACGAGTCGTCCGTCGCTCCGATGGGATCGACGACATCCGTCTCCCGGTACGAGCCGAAGTTATCCTGGCACCATTCCCGCAGACTACCGTGTATATCATACAGGCCGAAGGCATTTGCCTTTTTCAGCCCCACACGCTTCGTGCCGATTCCACCGTTGAAGCCATTCCATGAATACCCTTTCAGTACGCCTTCGTCGTCGCTGCACGTGTAGCGTGAAATGGTCCCGGCGCGGCACGCGTACTACCATTCGGCTTCTGTTGGCAGGCGATAGAGGATACCCTCCTTTTCCGACATCCAGTGACAAAAGGCTGTGGCATCGTTCCATGATATGTTCACTACGGGATGTTCGGGCGTCTGTTCTTCCTCATA